>Ga0307417_10000060_pt1 | contig 42617 bp, 38 predicted proteins | sample SalMarWE160210MG_2_FD_202514 | JGI IMG/M metagenome (GOLD analysis project Ga0307417, IMG submission 202514) | Salt marsh sediment microbial communities from the Plum Island Ecosystem LTER, Massachusetts, United States - WE1602-10 | ecosystem: Environmental > Aquatic > Marine > Intertidal zone... | reverse complement strand
TGCGGTCGCGTGGCGACCGTTTTAGCCATACACCTCGCCGTGGCTACCGATGTCGACGAGGATGAGGGCGTGCTCCTCCTCACGGAGGACCACGATGAGACGGATCTTGTAGGTGACGCTTACGGCCCATAGGCCTTCGAGCGGGCCGTGGAGAGGATGGAGCTTGAGGCGAGGGTGATGCGGGTCCTGCTCGAGGAGCGCGAGCTTGACTGCGAAGGCATTGCGAAGGGCGGGGTTGCGACGCGTCAGCTTGCGGAATGTGCGACCGAACGTCGCCGAATACCCGATTCGCCACATCTACCGCGAGAGCTCCTCGAGCACTTCTGCCGCGGTGCCCCAGCGCACCCTCCCCTCCCGCACGTCAGCGAGCGACGCCGCAATCCGGGAGCGTTCGGCCTCGCTCACGAGATCAGCAAACTCCTCCTCGCTCAGCACGACGACAGCCGGCTTGTTCCTCTTGATCACGTGCACTGGACCGTGCTTGAGCCTCTCCTCAATCGCGGCCAGTCCGCGTCGCTTCAGCTCACCGGCCGACACGGTGTTGGGAACCGTACTCATTACCGTACCACCTCCGATACCATTATCGGTCCACTTCGGTCGAGGCGCAAGCCGGCAGCGGCGAAGAAGAGGTGCCCGGCACGTCCCACCGACCGCACCCTTGTCTGGGGCGCGCTACGCGGCGGTCGGGTCGATGACGGAGGCGTAGAGCGCCTCGTACTGCTCGGCAGGCCCCTGCCAGCCATGATCCTCCGCCATCGCGCGGCGGCGGGCGGCGAGCTGGTGGAGGGGGTTGTGCAGGACCGCAGTGGCCTGCTTCAGGGTCGCGAGAAGGGCGGTGGGCGACAGGTCGGGGAGGCGGAAGCCGTTGCCGGAGTCGGCGTCGGTTCCGAGGTCGCGGACGGTGTCGGCGAGGCCGCCGGTGGGGTTGACGACGGGCAGGGCGCCGTAGCGCAGGGCGATCAGCTGACCGAGCCCGCACGGTTCGAAACGCGATGGCATGAGGAACAGATCGGCGCCGGCGTAGATGCGGTGAGCCAGCGGGTCGTCGAAGGCTGTACGTAGGGCGATCCGGCGCGGGTGGCGGGTGCTGGCGGCCTGCAGCGCTGACTCCAGGGCCGGGTCACCGGTGCCGAGGACAGCGAGCCGGAGACCGGCGGCGGCAATGTCGTCGGCGGCCTCGGCCACGATGTCGGCGCCCTTCTGCTCGACGAGGCGGGAGACGATACCGATGAGGGGCGAGGCGTCGTCGTCGAGACCGAGTTCGCGCGCGAGGTGGCCGCGGCAGGCAGCCTTGCCGCCCGCAACGTCGTCGACGGTGAAGGTGCGCACGAGGTGCGGATCGGCGGCTGGGTCCCAGGTCGTGGTGTCGAGACCGTTGAGAATGCCGACGAGGTCGTCGCTGCGGGTCGCGAGCACGCCATCGAGGCCGCAGCCATACTCGGGAGTGAGAATCTCGCGGGCGTAGGTGGGGGAGACCGTCGTCAGCGCATCAGCGGCGAGGATGCCGCCCTTGAGGAAGTTGACGCGGCCGAAGAACTCGAGGGCGCCGGGCTGATTCAGCCCGGGCGGCAGGCCGGCGGCGTCCATCGCCCACGGCTCGAAGCTCCCCTGGTAGGCGAGGTTATGGATGGTGAGCACGGTTGGCGTCTCGGCGCCGACGCCGTTGAGCATTGGGTCGAGTCCGCTTAGCTGGGGGATCAGGGAGGTCTGCCAGTCGTGACAGTGGAGGAGATCGGCGCCGCCGGTCACGTGGGCGACAGCAAGCACAGCAGCGCGGCAAAACGCAGCGAATCGGATCGGGTTGTCCTGATAGTCGCCGTCCGCGGTGCCGTAGAGCTCGGCGCGCTCGAACAGGCGGGGCGCGTCGAGCAACAGGTAGGTGACGTCGCCGATCTTGCGGCGCCATACGGTGAAGCGGTAGCCGCCCGCCACCAGGTCGAGGGTCAAGGGCTCACCGTCGGGGGCGTCCGCCGGTCGCCGCCGGTACAGCGGCATCACCACCCACACCTTGTGCCCGAGCTCGGCAAGCGCGGCGGGCAATGCGCCGGCCACATCTGCAAGGCCGCCGGTCTTGGCGATCGGGACCGCCTCGGAGGTGATGTGTGCGATCCTCACGCCCCGCTCCCGAGAGCGTCAAAGGCGTGGAAGAGCCGAGGGTGGCTGCGGAGCCGGTCGCGGAGGCTACGGCGTCTCGCCATGGGCGCCTCCGTCGGGGTCGGCCTCCTTGAGGAACCGGGAGGCTTCTTCCGGTGGAGTGGGGTTGATCGTGTAGCCCGAGCCCCACTCAAACCCCGCGATGCGAGTGATCCTGGGGACAATCTCCAGGTGCCAGTGGAAGTCGTACTCGATGGTGGACCAGAAGGACGGTTGGCCCGGTCGGGGGTGTGGGCTGGGTGCGGTGTGCACGACCATATTGTACGGCGGATCGTCGAGCAGAACCCGCAGTCGGCGCAACAGGTCGCGGACCATGACGGCGAGGCCGTGGAGCTCGTCGTCGTTGGCCTGAGCCAGGTCGTAGTGGTGCTTCTTGGGCAAGATCCAGGTTTCGAACGGAAACGCCGAGGCGAACGGCTGGATGGCCACGTAGTCCTCGGTTTCGAGGCCGATGCGATCGCCGAGGAGCTGCTCCTCGTGAATGAGGTCACAGAAGATGCAACGCTCCTTTCGCGAGTAGTGGCGCTGAGCTGCGTTGAGCTCCTGGACCACGTACGTTGGGATGATCGGGGTCGCGATCAGCTGCGAGTGTGGGTGATAAAGAGAGGCGCCGGCCTCCCTGCCGGCGTTCTTGAAGATCAGGATGTAGCGGAGCCGGTGATCGCGTCGCAGGTCGACCAGGCGCTCGCGGTAGGCGGCGAACACGACCGCCAGCTCGGCGGAGGTGAGGTCCGCCATCTCGCGGTGGTGGTCGGGGCTCTCGATGATCACCTCGTGCGCGCCGACGCCGCTGACGCGGTCGAATGGGCCGACCCCCTCGCGAACGACCTCGCCCTCGATGCGGAGGGCCGGGAACTTGTTCGGAACCACCCGCACCTGCCACCTGCGGCCGCCGTTGCTGCCCGGCGGCGGCGGCAGGACCAGGATTTCTGGCGGTGTGAGGTGCTCGCTGCCGGCCTCGAACGGGCAGCCGGCGGCCGCGTCCTTGTCCTCGATGCGAGGATGGGGGACCACGAACTCCTGTGGCCGGAGCTTGCGTTCGGAGGCGATGATCGCCCACCTTTGCTTGATCGGGTCGTACCTGAGCTCAGACATGTGCGGTTTCCTCGTCGGTTCCCCGAGCCCACCGCATCGGCCTCTTACCGGCGTGCGGATGCCATCCCGGGTTCTTGCGTTCGTGCTCCGGCGCCGAAGGCGCTGGAACCTGCAGTGCCGCGTCACCTCCGGGCGCCCGGACGGTCCGGTCAGCCCTCATTTCTCGCCGCCGCGTGAAGCGAAGCGCGGGAGGTGCTGGTGATCGTGACGTTTTCGACCCAACGGGCACGGAGGCGTGCTCGGCGGCACGTCGGGCGAGAAAACGCCGCCAGTGCCAGTGCATTGCGCGCTGTAGCCGCGTGGTGGTGAGAAGTGCGGGCTACCCATGGTTGTGGTCCCCCTCGTCCACCAGGAAGGGAGCGAGCAGGAGAACCGCATCATCGGGCAGGCTCTGCTCGCCGAGCTGCACCAGCAGGCGGTGGGAGGGACGGCCGTTCCAGGGCAGGGAGAGCTCAGCGACCCGGCCGATCGCGCAGCGGGCTTCGGGCGGCTCGCATCCGTCGCCGGTGACGGTGACCTCCTCGGCCTCTCCCGTGGGTGACTCGAGCCGAACACGCAGGGGGAGGTCGCGCAGCAGGTGGCTGATCGAGAGATCTCCCTCGACCAAAACGTGCAGGAGTCCGCCGCCTCCCCACAGGCCCAGGCGCTGCAACGGGCCTGTTCCTGTGACCCAGACCGCGAGCGACCACTCGAAGTAGGAGGTGATACGGCCGTCGAGGACGGGGGCCTGCCAGGAGTCTGATACCGGGACCCTCACCGACACGGTGGCGGTCTTGATGGGTTGGGCGAGAACCTCCGGCGGCGCCACGCCGGCCTGCGCGCAGGCATCCGCCAGATGACCGCGGAAGATGCGGTCATATAGCGGCGCAAGCGCGGTTGGATTGTCGTCGCCGAGCCACCAGAACCAGTCGGAGCCCTCGGCGAGGAGCATCGATGGCGGTAGCTCGGCGGCATTGGCGACGGCGTTGCGTACGTCGGCCAGCACCTTCCAGGCGCGGCTCTTCTCGGGGTGCCCGATCCAGGTCGAGAACGTGCCGCCGATCCAGGAGCCGGGATGGAGGCGCGGCAGCTCCATCGGCGCGAGCGCTTCTGACAGCTGACCGAGGGTCGCAGGCTCGAGGTCCGATGCCTCGATGCCTTCCATTGCCGTGCGCAAGAACGTGCCGCCGCCCTGCGGGTAGTGGAGCCACGGGTTCTCGCCGTCGAGGGCGAGAACGATGGCGGCCTCTTGCGGCAGGCGTGCTGCCAGGCGCTCGAGGTGCTGGACCAGGTCCGCGGCAGCGCGCTGCTCATCCTGCCAGCGGCCGTAAACGAAACCGATGCGGTCCGAGAGATGGCGGTCGCGGAAGAACAGTAGCGGCGCCCGACCCGGCCGGCGCCAGGAACCGTACAGCTCGATGGGGAGGCGGCCGTCGGCTCGCAGGGAACGGCCGAGACTCTTCTCGAGGATGCCCTCGTCGGTGACCAGCCAGCGGACGCCGGCATCACCATAGATCTCCAACGCCGCGTCGGAGACCGAGCCTTCCGGCGGCCAACAGCCGCGGATGGCGAAGCCCTGAGCTGCCATGAGCTCGAGGCCCGCCGCCAGCTGAGCGCGGGCGTCCTCCGGGTGCGCGAATTCGGGCACGGGAGGCGCCGCCGAGGGTGCCCAGCTCTCTTCGACGACGCCGGTGTCGATCAGGAGCGGCATGATCGGATGGGCGTAGGGGCTGGTAGCGATCTCTACGCCCTCGCGGTCGCCGAGTGCGCGCCACAGCTGCAGCAGGCGAGCCGGCTGGCGGAGGAGCCAGGCGGCGGCGGTGTCGAAGTCGGCGCCCGAGAACCCGCCGCCGATGTCGTGCAGCGGGCGGAGATCATCGTCGCGCCAGGCCTGCTCGCCGGCCTGGGAGAGGATGAACAGCACCTGGAGATCGCGCAGGTCGGCCGGGCCGAAAAGGGCGTGGGTGTGGATGGACGACGGCGCGGTGCGCCCGCGGCGTGTCAGCTCACTCAGGCGCGGGTAGCGTTCGAGCTGGCGGGGAGTGACGTGGAACCCCCACTGGAGGAGGGTGGCACGGCCTTCCTCATCGAGCTCGGCGGACGGCGTGGCGAGGGCCGCCACAACCGGGTCGGTGACTGTGCCGTCGCTATAGGCCTCCATCTGCTCGAGGAGCACGGGGACGATGTTGACGACGTGGCCGCGTCCTCCGCTCTCGAGGATGGCTCGAGCAAGGGTCGTGTAGGCGCCGCCCGCATGCAGTGCGACCCAGGGAGCGAGGGCGGTGCCGTCGGCCCGCCGGTAAGAGGGCTGATGCAGATGCCAGAGGAAGGTGACCGAGGCCATGAGGAGAGGTTAGACGTGAAAGGCCGAATATGAAAGGCCGCGTCATCCCTCCTCTCTCACCCAGAGCTCGACCATTTCCTGGTACTTGCGCAACCAGGCCGACGCGCGCTGCGACGAGTCCGCCTCGACCACCAGGTGGAGGCGCGGCGCGGCACGGTCGGCGCGCAGCAGCACCCAGCCGTGATCGAGCTGGATCTTGACCCCCTCCTGGAAGGAGGCGTCGTACTCCTGCGCCATCTCTGCAAACCGGCGCATCAGGGTTCCCTTGCGCTCGATCGGACAGGAGATGGAGCAGCTGATGTACGGGATCGTCGGCAGCTCATCGGCCACCGCCTCGAGGTTGACCTCGGCCCTCGCCAGCAGCTCCAGCAGCTTGGCGACACCGAACATCGCGTCCGGCGCGGCGTGAAGATCGGTGAAGGCGACGTCGCTGCTGCCGCCCGATGCGAATACGACCCCGGGCCCGGAGGCCGCCCGCATGGTCTCCCGCGGATCTGAGGACACGCGGTGGACCGACCAGCCGGCGCCGGTGAACAGTGAGACCAGAACGGACGGTGCGAAAAGAGGCAGCACCACGCCCGGCGTCGACCCATCACCCGAGTAGCTTTTCACCAGCAGCGCCCCGATCAGCATCAGTAGGTCCATGCCTTCCCACAGGCGGCCCTGGCGGTCGGCGAGAACGAGTCGCTCCGCTCCCGGCTGCACCCACACGCCCATGTCCGCGTTCAGCGTGCGCACGATCGAGGCGAGCTGTTCCTGGGAGGCGGAGACATCCGACGGCTGCAGCGCCCTGTACACCCCCTCCACCTGAGCGTTGAGCGTGACCTCCTCGACGCCGAGCCGGCCGAGAAGGGCCGGTAGGACGATGGCGGCGGTGCCGTGGGTGTAGTTGACGACGACCCGGAAGCGGCGCTCGCGCACCGCGTCACGATCGAGATGGCGGAGACTGTCCTCCTGGTAGCTGGCGATGACCACCGGTGAGTCGTGGATGACGCCGACCTGGTCGTGGTCGACCCTGCGGAAGTCCTCGCGAGAAAAGACGCGCTCGACGCTCTTGGCGGCGTCGGTGGACAGCTCGGAGCCGTGCGCGTCGTAGAAGCGGATGGCGGTCATGCCGATGGCGAGGTGGACCTGCTGGAAGAAGACACCGCCGACCTCCGGCCCCTGCGGGTCCTGGAGGCGGTAGCGCATGATCGGAATCGGCGTCATTCGCAGGTCGGCGATGTCGACTCCGGCGGAGCCCAGTCCGCCGACGAACGCCCGCCGCAGCATGCGCGAGGCCGGGTGAGCGTCGCGCGACGTGAGGATGACCGCATGCTCCGGCAGCAGCGCGCCGTAGGCGGCGCCGAGCTTGGCGGCGACCTCCGGGGTGAGCTCGTAGTTGGTCAAGCCGGTGACCGCGGACTCCTCGAACGCGGAGGTCCGCCAGCGGGCCGCCCATACCATGTTGGTGTGGACCACCGCAAAGTCCTCGACGATCTTGCGCGGCCAGATCTTGACGCCTTCCCGGACCCTCACCTCCTCGCCGAGGCGGGAAAAATCACCGATCACGGAGCCCTTTTCGAGGACGCTGCCGGCGCCGATCTCGGCCCCCTCGCAAACCACCGCCGCCTCGGCCCTTGCCCGCGCGCCAATGACCGCGTCGGCCCACACCACCGCGCCGCGAAGATCCGCATTGGCTTCGATGCGGGCGCCCGGGCCGATGACCGTGTTCTCGAGCCGCGCCCCGGGTGCGACGCTGGCGCCGCGTCCGATCACCACCGTGCCGCGCAGCTCGACGCCCTCGATCTCGGTCCCCCCCTCGACCCGGACGTCGCGTCCGAGCAGGTTCAGGGGCTCCCCCGGAACCTCGATCGAGCGCACCCGCCCCTCGCAGATGTCGTGGTGGACCTCGATGTAGGACTCCGGGTCGCCGATGTCGCGCCAGTACCCCTGCTGCACCGAGCCGTACAGGGGCCGCCCGGCCGCCAGCAGGTGCGGGAAGAGGTCCTTGGAGAAGTCCACGGCCCCTTCGCCGCCGATCTCGTCGACGGCCTCCCTCTGCAGCAGGTAGATGCCGGTGTTGATGGTGTCGGAGAAGACTTCTCCCCAGGTTGGCTTCTCGAGAAAGCGCGTGACGCGGCCGTTGTTGCCGGTGATGACAATGCCGAACTGGAGCGGGTTGCCGACGCGTGTGAGAGTGATCGTCACCTCGGCCTCATGCTCGGTGTGGGAGGCGATGATCGCGCCGAGGTCGAAGTCGCACAGCACGTCTCCGGACAGCACCAGGTATGAGTCGCTGTCGACGAGGGCGGCGCCGCGCTTGACCGCACCGGCGGTACCGTAGTCGGCATCTGCGGTGTAGTAGTGGAGCTTCATCCCGTAGCGGGAGCCGTCGCCGAAGTACTCCTTGATGGTGTCCGGCTGGTGGTACAGCAGCAGTACGGCCTCGTTCAGGCCGTGCCGCTGCAGCAGGCGCAGCACGTGCTCCAGGATGGGCCGGTTGACGACCGGCAGCATGGGCTTCGGGATATTGGCCGAGAGGGGCCGGATACGGGTCCCGAACCCGCCGGCCATGACAATCGGGATCATGGCAGCTGCGCCTCCAAGTGACGGTCGATCCCGTGCGGTGGGTTTCCCTCAGCTTTCGTCGGACCAGTACCGACGGTCGACCGATAGCTCCTCGTACTCCTGCTCGGTGGCGAACTGCGAGATGTCCTCGTTGCCGCAGACGGTGCAGATCGCCTCGACGACCTTGTCTTCCTTCCATTCGAAGACGTAGACCGGGCTTTCACATTCCAGGCAGATCAGGTAGTCGGGAATCATGATCCAGTCCTCCCGATGCCTCCGGCGTCGTTTCTTCAAAGGTCACGAAGCTATCATACCGCGCGTCCTTGAAGAGGAGGTGAAGGGTGGACGCTGGAGCTCGCGGACACCACGAGCCGGTACTAGGCCCTAGACCTCCTTTCGGACCGGAAGGTCCAGCAGCTCGGCGAGCTCCCGTCGCGTGAATGAGCGCAGCACGTGCTCGGTCGGAGTAACGACCTGAGCCATGAGGTCGAGCTTGGAACGGATGATGCGGTCGATCCGCTCCTCGACCGTGTCGCGGGTCACCAGCTTGAACACCTGCACGAAGCGGTGCTGCCCGATGCGGTGAACGCGGTCGGTAGCCTGGTCCTCGCGCGCCGGATTCCACCAGCGGTCGTAGTGGATGACGACCGAGGCGCCGGTCAGGTCGATGCCCACGCCGCCGGCGAGGAGGCTCGCCAGCAGTACCGGCTCGTGCTGGCCTGAGTTGAAGCGGCGGATGAGGCGGCCGCGCTCCCGGGTCGCACCGGTGAGCTGAAGGTGCGCGACCCGACGCCGCCTGAGGTGGCGGGAGAGCAGGTCGATCATCTTGACGTACTGGGTGTAGACGACGACCTGCTGCCCGGATGCCAGCGCCTCGTCGAGGATCTCGTCGAACACCGGCAGCTTCGCCGAGGTCCGTCCGGGCCGGCCGCCTCCGTCGGACAGCAGATCTGGATGGTCGCACACCTGCTTGAGCCTGGTCAGCAGCGCGAAGATGTGGATATAGGGGATATCGGCCCCGGGGTCTGCGAGAGAGTCGAGAATGCTGCTCGCGCCCTGGCTGTGAACCCTCTTGTACAGCTCCTGCTGGTCTTGCGTTAGTCTGCAGTAGCGGAGGTCCTCGACCTTCTCAGGCAGCTCGGTCAGCACCTGCTCCTTGACGCGCCGCAGCGTCAGCGCGCCGAGGCGCCTGCGCAGGCGCGTCAGCTGGTCGCGGTCCGGGCTGCGGTAAGTGGCCCGGAACTCCCGTTCCGAGCCCAGGTACCCGGGCGTGATGAGGTCGACCACGGACCACAGCTCGACAAGGCGGTTCTCCAGCGGGGTTCCGGTCAGAGCGACCCGGTGCCGGCCGGAGAGCTTGCGTGCGGCCCGTGCGGCCTTGGTGCGCGGGTTCTTGATCCGCTGCGCTTCGTCGAACACGACCACTTCCCAGTCAAGCTCCTGCAGCTCCGTCCTGGAGCGCACCACGATGTCGTAGGTGGTGAGTACAAGAGCCGTGCCCTCGGGCACGTCTTCGAGGGAACGCTGAGTGCCGTGGAAGAGGTACGCCCGCAGATGCGGAGCGTACCTCTCGAGCAGCTCCAGCCAGTGCTCCATGACCCCGCGCGGGCAGACGACAAGCGAGCGCGCCTCAGCCCGTTGCTCCTGCACGAGGGTGAGCAGCGCCATCACCTGATGGGTCTTCCCCAACCCCATGTCGTCGGCGAGAAGGGCGCCGATGCCGGTCTCGTAGCGGCTCCAAAGCCACGCCGTGCCTTCACGTTGGTAGGGGCGCAGCTGCGAGCGCAGACGCGATGGTTGGATCGGCTGCAAGGTGGCCTCGCCGCGGAGGAGGGCCGCCACCCGGGCCAGGCTCGGGCCGGCGGCCTCGATTGGGGCGTCCGACTCGGCGACCAGGCGCAGGAAGGCTGTACGGCTGCCGCGCAGACCGCGGCGCTGTGACCGGCGGTCGAGGGTGAACCCGGCTCGCTCGAGCGGCTGCAGGTCCGGGGCCTGCAGGAGGAGGTCGCCGCGGCGAAGAAAGCCTGCCTTCAGCAGATGGAGGATCTCTTCCCACTTCAGCTCGATGCCGGCGGCGGAGAAGCGCGGCCGCAGGTGGACGACTCCGTGCTCGTCCTCTTCGGCTTGCAGCGCGGCAATGGCCGGGGCCGTGGCCCGTGAAAGCTGCCCCAGCGCACCCTCGGGGAAGTACCACGGCTTGGCGGTGAGGAGGGGGTGGTCGAGGGTCAGAAAGCGCAGAACCTCTCGGCCCCGGAGAAGCTTACGACCGACACGAAAGAAGGGCAGCAGGGGGGTATCGGGGTCGAGGGGGCGGCACAGCAGGCGACCGAGCCGGACCCAGCGCCCGAGGGCGCGACGGCCGGCCTCCTCGAGAGGCAGGAAGGTGCCGTCGACCAGCCGGTAGCCGGGCTCCAGCAGGACGTTGTCGCCTTCCCATGCTGCCTTCAGGATAGGGCGCAGGCGTGCCTCAGAGATCTCCAGCTCGGCCAGTTCCGGGTCGAGCTCGAGACGCGGTAGTGTTCGCAGAACGGGGAGTGCCGACGGTAGGACCGCGGCGGAGAAGACGACGCTGCGCGCTCCGCCCGAGGGCAGCGTGATCTTGATCCGAACCTCGCCGTTGACGAGGGCCGCGGAGGCCCGTCCTGAGCGGCCGAGCGAAAGCTGGAGCTCGAGGGCCGATCTGAGCTCCATCCCAGTCAGGTGAGAGAGATCGACCTTCTCCTCCGCCTTCCCGGGGAGGACGATGAACGGCTGGCGTGCCCTGCTGCGCCACAGGGTGCCCGGGCCCTTGCGTAGCATCGTCGGCCGGACGTCGATCCAGCGCAGGAGGGCCGTCGCGGCGTGGGAGCACGGCTGGGCCCGCGCGCCGCACTGCGTACAGGAGACTTCCAGGCCGGTACGCCGGGTGGTTGCCGACACGCTGACGGTCACCGGCGGATGGCGCAAGGTCGCCTCGATGGCTTCCCCTGTCCACAGGATGCTCTCGACCTGCCGGTCACGGTACAGCAGATAGGCCCGCTCGGCGTCCCGGCGATCGAGAACACCGAGCAGCTCGCCCCGGCCGAGGGCAACCAGGGACGCTATCTCAGGTGTCGGGTTCTCTGCGCTCACGTTGCGAGCCATAGCCCTTGATCATAGCAGGAACGGAGGGGTGAGTGGGGAAGAGGAAGTGAGGAGAACGCCCTGCGCGATCCCGTCTGGGTGGGTGTTACGCGATCGCTTGTCCCGTGCGGGCGTTCGCCCGCAGCCCGCTGGGCGGGCCGGCAGGGCGGGAACGGACCGGCGCGTCGACTCACGGCTGCACCCGCCGCCGGCGCCGGGGAGGCCGTGCTCGGAGGCTTACCCTCATGAGATCTCGGGCCAAGCCACCTGCGCCCGGTCCCTCCGCCGCCCGCGGCGGGATGGTCGCTCGCCTCCTTCCGGCCCGTCCCCACTCCGCCGCGGGACCGCTCCTGGGGAAAGGGCACCGCACGGCTCGGAATGTTCACGAGCGGCCTCCGGCGGTCGTCGCGAGGGCGATTGTCCGTTCGTATGGCCGTGCGACTGCAGGAGACGCGAGACCTGCTTTCAGCGCACGGACGCACGGCCGCCGGCGACGCCGAGGCGGTCCGCTCGCGCCCGCAGGGCAGGAGTCGAATGCACCTCTACAGATCACAACGTCGTCTATGATGGACGCATGCACCTGATCGCTGAGAGCGAGCTGACCAGTGCCTTTGAGCCGGCCATGGCGTACGACTACCTGTGGCTCGGGGATCGGCCGGTGGCGGAGGAGGACATCGGCGCCGCGCAGACCACCTGGACCGTCACCGATCACCTCGGGACGCCGTTCATAGCAATTCGCGCAGCGAACTGCTGCGCCTACTTCGTCTTGACCACGCTGGTGCCGGCGATCATGTCGTGAAGACCGAGGTTGCCGTCGGTGAAGGCGATCATGATAAAACCGACAAAGAGGATGCTACTGCACAGGTAGCCAACGAGGCGCAAAGCCGCCTTGCCGTATCCCAGGGGATCCACGCCGTCCTGACGAACGATGCGGAGGCCGAGCAGGCTCTTACCCGGCGTCGCGCCACGCGTGGCCCAGAAGTGGAGCAGGTAGGCGAGGCCCGCGGCCATGGCGACGAGATAGCCGAGCCCGAGGACGGCTCCCATGAGCCCGGGGCTCTTGCGCAGCAGCAGCGAGATGCCGGTGAACAAGAGCATGACGACAAAGGTGCCAATGCCGATGATCACGCCGTCGATCAGGTAAGCGGCGAGACGGATCCAGAACCCGGCTGCGACGCCGTCGTGACCGATGGCCGGGCGCGCGGCCGAGGAAAAGGTTGCCTGCCTGGGAGGAGCGGACGATGTCGCGGCCGGTGCCGGTGCCCGTGGAGGAGGTGCTGCCGGGGGTATGACCGGAGCCGGTGGGGGAGGTACCACGGGCGGCGCCTGCGGTGGAGGTGCGGCAGCGGCGGGTGGTGGGGCTTGAGGGGTGTGCGGCGCCGTCGGCTCCTTGGCCGGCGCTGTGGCCGCCGGCGGTGTCCCGGGGGCGGGAGCTGCCGGCGCAGGCGGCGCCGGCTCCTGGTTCGGCGGCGTGAGTGGCGTGGCGTGAATATCGAACAGGACCGTGGAACCGGCGTCGGCCTCGGCTGGGTCGGAGAACGTCATCTTGAAGCGTCCGAAGAGAACCACGTCACCGTCCCGAAGGGGCTGCTCCACGGTCCGCTGGTTGTTGACGAAGGTGCCGTTCGCACTTCCGAGGTCCTTCAGCACGTAGCCCTCGTTGGTCCTGGTCAGTTGCGCGTGGTGGCGAGAGACTGAGGCATCAGTGACAACGATCGTGTTGTCGTCACTGCGTCCTACGCTGACGATACCGTCGCCCAGCTCGTGCTGCTCCGCTCCCTGCGGCGACTGCCCTTCGGCGGCCACGATCAGTTGAGCCATGTTGCCCTCCTTCGCCGACGCGACGTTCGGTTCGAGGCTCGCGAGCCGATGGCGCCGACCCGAGGCCCCTGGGCCGTTGTGCCTTGCCAGTCCCGCACAGTCGAACGATGCGTCATCCCAGGCGTGTTCTCATCGCGAATATACCATGGGGAGGCGGTTCCAAGAGGCGCTCCACGTGCCCGGTGAGGAGGAAGGGGCAGGGGCGTTTCGGTCCCGAGCCCGACGCTGGGCACGGATGGCGGCGGGCACCCCCTGGAGTAGAGATCGCGTGGTCAAGGGGCCGGCGAGGGCTGCGCAACCTCGTTGACGACGGACATCAGCTGCTCCGGCGTCACCGGCTTCTCCAGGTAGGCGTCGGGGTGGTAGTGCTTGAAGCGGTCGAGGAAGGCCCCGAAGTCGGACGTCAGAGAGTCTTGGATTCCCGTCACCAGGATGACCGGGACCTCGGCAAGGCTTGGGTCTTTGCGCAGGGCAATCAGCGTGCTCAGGCCCCCGCGCCCCGGCATGAGCACGTCGAGGAGGACAACGTTGGGGGCCTCCTCACGTGCCAGGACAAGTCCATCCTCGGCGCTGTTGGCGGTCCGGACATCCCAGTCGTTGTCGCTGAGAATGGTGCCGAAGTAGGTGGTGATATCAGGCTCGTCATCGATAATGAGGGCGATCCGGCGGCGTGTCATGCATCCTCCTCGTCGGTGCTCGTCCCCCCCGAGGCGCGCACACATGATTGGTGTTTCAATTCTACCATTGAGCAAGGGCAGCGGCGTGCAGTTTCTCGATGAAGCTGCGACTCGATATATTTTACTAAACTCATACTTGACAACTCGGAGAACTTGGATTATTGGTATCTTGATGCGACTTTCCACTCGTGCGCGCTACGCCCTCCGCATGATGCTCGACATTGCCAAGAACAACCACGGCAACGGGGCCGTCAGCCTGAGCTCGGTTGCGGCGCGCACCGATCTGTCCCGGGGCTACCTCGAGCAGCTCGTGGTGCCGTTGCGCAACGCGCGTCTCCTGAGGGGGATCTCGGGCCGAAAAGGCGGGTACCGCCTGTGCCGGCCGGCCGACGAGATGACTCTCGGCGAGATCATCGAGGCGGTCATCGGACCGGTTTGCCTGGTGGGCTGCCTGGAGGATCCCGATAGCTGCCTGCGGACACAGTATTGCGAGTGCAGGCTGGTCTACGCCCTGATCAACCATCGGATCGCCGAGGTCCTGCACGGGTTCACGCTCGCCGACCTCCTCGACCCTGCATGGGTGCGGACGACGGGCGCCGAGGTCGCCCAGTTGTCCGGTCTTCCCGTGAGCTCACCGGCGACGCGCGGTTGCCGGGTTTCAAAGCAAGGAGGTCTGGACGATGCCCATTGAAGTGTCCCACTTCACCGAGGTCCTCATGGATCAGGTGCAGCTCGTGGCGCTTGCCGTCATGGCTGCCGTGTACCTGCTCAAGATCCGGTGGATCCTCCACTACAAGGCCGCCAGCGAGCGAACCCCGAGCCGCGGCGACCATGGCCAGGCGATCCGCTACTCCTACGCAACGCTGGCGATGCCGTGGGAGCTGCCGAGCACTCGTCGGCACTGGTTCCGTTACCTCGAGTTCGGGTTACTTCACGTCGCGGTGGCGGTTGCCATCCTCGTCACCTTCGTCATGCCATACTGGCCGCGTCTGATTGCGGGGCGAGACACTATCGGTGTCTTGCAGGTCGTGTTCGCGGTCGGCCTCTTGGCCGTTGCCTCACGCCTCGTGCGCCGGGTCGGGACGGCCGCTATGCGCGCCGTTTCGTCGCCGGACGACCACTTCTCCCTGCTCATGCTCGCGGCCTGGTTCGCGGCCGCCATCCTCGCCGCCCCTCAGACCAGCGAGCCGGCCCTGATCGCCTTCTTCGGCCTCACGGCCTTCTTCCTGGTCTACGTGCCATTCTCGAAGATCTCGCACTACATCTACTGGCCGTTCATCCGCTACTACACCGGCAAGCACTTCGGGCACCGCGGCGTGTACCCGGCGAAGTCCGTGCCGCGGCACGCGTGAGGAGGTCGAGCGATGGCAAGCGGAAACAACCAGAGTGCGAGTGCCCGCGCGGTGGTGGAGGGGTTCAAGAACGGTCTCAGCAGGCAGGCGGTCCTCTCGCTCGGTGCCTGTGTCCACTGCGGCATGTGCAACGACTCGTGCCACTACTACCTTGCCACCGGCGATCCCCTGATGACGCCGGCGGCCAAGACCGACAGGGTTCGCAAGCTGTTCAAGTATCACGTCGACTGGCTGGGGAGGGTTGCTCCCGCCTGGGTCGGCGGGTCCACGCTGCGCACGGACGAGGATCTCCGGGCCCTCGAGGATGTGGTCTACGGTTCGTGCACGATGTGCCGGCGGTGCACGCTCTCCTGTCCGTTCGGCGTCGACACCGCGCTGATCATGCGCACCGCGCGCGGGCTGCTGACGGCACAGGGCTTCGCTCCCGAAGGCGTCAAGGTCGTGAGCAAGGACCAGTGGGAGATCGGCAACCAGATGGGAGTCTCCCAAGAGGACTACCTGGAGACCCTCGACTGGCTGCAGGACGAGCTCCGCGGCGAGGTCGGGGACCCGGATGCGATGATTCCGATCGACAAGGAAGGCGCCCATGTGCTCTTCCTCGTGAACCCGCGCGAGATCAAGTACGCGCCGATGTCGCTGCTGGCGGCGGCGAAGATCTTCTACGCGGCGGGCGAGGACTGGACGATGCCGTCGGTAGGCTGGGACAACACCAACTTCGGCCTCTTCTCCGGGGACAACAAGCTTGGTGCGCACATGGGCAAGCTGGCCTACGACCAGGCGAAGAAGCTGGGAATCGGCAAGGTCGTGATCTCCGAGTGCGGCCATGGGTTCAGGGCGACCAAGTGGGAGGCGCCCAACTGGGCCAAGGAAGATCTGCCGTTTCCGATGGAGAGCTTCCTCGAGACGATGGTCGAGTATGTCAACACCGGCCGTTTGACGCTCGACCCGACCGCCAATCCGCGGCCGGTGACCTACCACGATCCCTGCAACCTGGCCCGATCCGCCGGTATCACCGAGGAGCCGCGGTTCCTGCTCAAGCGCTCCTGCCTCGACTTTCGCGAGATGACGCCGAACCGGCAGGAGAACTACTGCTGTACCGGTGGTGGCGGCGCCATGTCGATGTCCGAGTACGCACAGCGGCGGCTCAAGGTGGCGAGCGTCAAGGCCGATCAGATCCGTGCCACCGGCGCCGAGTCGGTGGCGACAGCTTGCCACAACTGCGTCGACGGCCTGGCTGATCTGATCAAGCACTACGAGCTCAAGGTCCCGGTTCGCAACATTTGCGAGTACGTGGCCGATGCACTGGTGCTGCCGGCTCCGGCGATCGCGCGCGAGGCCCTGATTCCCGCCGGCCTGCGGGGCAGGAAGGTGCTCGTGATCGACGACGATCCGGACACGGTCGTCTATCTGACCACGTTGCTCCAGGACCAGGGCCTCGAGACGGTGGCCGCGCACAACGCCGCCGAGGGCATGGCGGCGGCGCGTACGGCGCGCCCCGACCTGATCACGCTCGACATCTCGATGCCCGGCCGGTCGGGCGCGGACGTCTTCGCCAGGCTGCGGTCCGATGCCGAGCTGGCACGAATTCCGGTGGTCATCGTGACCGGAGCGATCGACTTCAGGGAGCTCATGTACAAACGCAACGTCCCGCCGCCCGACGGATTCCTGCAGAAGCCGATCGATCCCGAGCTGCTGCTGATGACGCTTCGCAAGGTGCTGGAGGTGAGGCACCGGGAATGTGTAGTCTCAGAGACAGGCGCCGCGGTGTAAGGCCAGACCGCGGGCCGGGAGGTCCACGATGACCGGCGAGGCCGGCCGGCCGGCGATCTCGGGGCGACAGCTGCTGGACGCCCTCGGTGGGTTCGCCCTGGTGTTGGACCGGGAGCTCGAGGTGCTCCAGATGGGAGCGCCGCTGCGGGAGGCCCTCGGTGATGCCCGGGGCCTGTCGTGCTTTGCTGTCCTCCACGGGAGAGAGGAACCGTGTCCGGACTGCCCGGCGCGGGCAGCCATCGAGTCGGGGCAACGCGTCCTCGGCGCGGAGTTGACGCCGACGAGCGGCGGTGGAACGACCGTCGTACCGGTGACGGCGGCTCCGCTCCAGGCCGACGACGGCGCCGTCGTCGGGGTCGTGCTCACCGAGCTCGCCGGCGCCGGGACTGGGAGGCCGGCCGAGGCGGCCCACGAGCGAGCCTGCGCGACCCTCTTCGAGGAGGTGCCGTGCTACATCGCGGTGATCGACGAGGACTTCCACCTGCTCCGTGAGAATCGCAAGGCTCGTGATGACTTCGGCGATCCGGCCGACTCCCTCGGGGTGCACTGCTACGAGCTTTTCAAACGGCGCAAGGAGCCCTGTTTGAACTGCCCGACGGCGGCAACCTTCCGCGACGGGAGCCCGCGGACCAGCGAGGAGACGGTGATCACGCGCAACGGTGACACCCGACAGGTGCTCGTCATCACGGCGCCGCTCCTCGACGCCGAAGGAGCGGTCAGCCGCGTCATGGAGATGGCCACCGACATCACCGAGATCCGCCACATGCAGTCACAGCTCCAGGCCCTGGGGATGCTGGTGGGCCGCATCGCGCACGACATCAAGGGAGTGCTGACCGGGCTCGACGGTGGGGTCTACATGGTGTCGACCGGGATGGAGCGGCGCGACCAGGAGCGGCTCGACCGTGGCTGGCAGATGGTCCGGCGCAACGTCGACCGTATCCGCACGCTCGCCCTCGACATCCTGTACTACGCCAAGGACCGCGAGCCCAACTGCCGCCTCGCCTCCCCGGTCAAGGTGCTGGACACGGTGCTGGGGCGTCTCGAGCCGAGGGCCGCGGAGGCCGGTGTATCGGTCGAGCGCGACGTCGACCCGGAGGCGATCCGGTTCGAGGTTGACGTGCGCGCGGTCGAGGCGCTCCTGACCAACCTCGCCGACAACGCGCTCGACGCGTGCCGCGCCGACGAGCGGGAGGAGGCGCACACCGTCCGAGTGGCGGTGCGCGACGGCATCGACGAGATCCTGTTCGTGATCGAGGACGACGGCGTCGGCATGGACTCCGAGGGGCGCGCCAAGGCCTTCACACCGTTCTTTTCCTCGAAGGGCTCGAGCGGCACCGGGCTCGGGCTGTACATTGCTCACCGCATTGCCGTCCAGCACGGCGGCGCCATCGACCTCGACAGCGAGCTCGGTCGCGGCACCACCTTTACCGTGCACCTGCCGAAGCGCCCCAGGCCGTCTCCAGCCGCGAACGCGTAGCCGCCACGCCAGCGGTCGCGCACCGTGAAGGTACCGGCACGAGTGGGCCCTGGAGCCGGCGACGGTTGCTCCTGTGGGCCGGGAATCATGCCGTCCATCCAAGCAGTTGCATCCGTCGGATGGCGGTCAGGCGGTGATAGAGTTGTAGCCGAGGACTCTGGAGGGTCGAGATGAACACGGCCGCACCCATGGCGATCGCGGCGGTCCGGGCCGTTGGAGCTGAGGCGCGAGCTTGCGCGAGACGGGTAGCGGGGCGAGCCCTGGACCGGCGCGGTCGGCCGGCCGCGTGCGGAGTGGGCCAGCCCTGGTGCGGCCAGGCAGGACTGACTGTCCTCGAGCTGTTGGTCACCGGGGCGCTGATTGCGACGTTGGCGGCGATGGTGGTGCCCCAACTCGAGACCGCCCGTCGGAAGATGCGGGTTGTCCAGGCGGTCACCGAGATCCGGTCTCTGGAGGCCGGCATCGGCGCTTACATCAATGACCACAGCGAGCCCCCCGATACCCTGGCGCAGGCCGGCATCGGCACGCCAAGTGATCCGTGGGGCCACCCGTACCAGTACCTGAAGATCATCAACGGCGGTCCGGGCGCGAACGGGCACTCCCGGAAGGACCACTCCATGGTGCCGGTGAACTCCGACTACGATCTCTACAGCATGGGCCCGGACGGGGACAGCAAGCCTCCGTTCACCGCCAAGGCAAGCCTTGACGACATCGTCCGTGCCGGCGACGGTGCGTACGTAGGTCCGGTGTCCGAGTTCTGAGGGCGGATCGTGCAGTGAAGATCCGGCTGAAGATGTTCACGACCCGCATCGGGCACCGGATCCTGCTCCTGTTCGTGCTGTGCGCGCTGATCCCGATCGCGACGCTCGCTGTTGTCTCGTACCGCGAGGTGTTGACGGAGCTGCGAACACAGAGCGGTCGCCGGCTGCGCGAGTCCACGAAGATGGTCGGCCTGGCTGTATACAACAGGATCCTCCTTCTCGAGCACGACCTGCGGACCTCCGGCCTCGACGGCAACCTCGCCGCCATCCCCGCGTCCGGCGGGGACGAGCCTCCGGCGACTCGCTTCGAGCGAGTATTCGCAGTCTCCGACGGCCAGCTCTCCGGGCAACTTCGCAGAAATGGGGAAACCGCGAGCGTAGAGCAGGAGCGCTTGCAGTGGCTGAGGAGCGGCGGGTCGGTGCTGCTCTCGCACGGGCGCGTGGGCGGGCGGCTGCGGGTGACGCTGCTGGTTCGATCGCAGGGCTCGGCGGCAGGTGCCGGGACGATCGGCGGCGATATCGACCCCGCGTTCTTGTGGGGGACGAACGGAGGGAACATGGTTCCCGCCGGATATCAGGCGTGCTGGTTTGACGACCGGATGAAGCTGCTGTCTGCCTCGTTTCCGGGGTGCTCGGAGCTGGCGGCCCTGATCGGCGGCGGTCCGCGATCTCCGGTGGCCGGTGAGGTCGACCTGGCGGCCGGCGGTACCGAGTACCTCGGCGGATATCGCCGTGTTTTCCTCAAAGGCAGGTTTGCGGTCCGCGACTGGGTGGTGGTGCTGTGCGAGCCCAAGGCGAGCATTCTGGCACCGATGGCGCAGTTTCGTCGTGCGTTCCCCCCCGTCGTCCTGATGACGGTGTGGGTGGTGATTCTCCTGACTATTGTCACGCTGCGCAGGACCCTCGGTCCACTCGATCAGCTCAAGGCCGCGACCGATCACCTGGCGCGTCGCGACTTCGAGTGGCGGGCCGAGGTCAACAGCGGCGATGAGTTCGAGGAGCTCGCGACAGCGTTCAACGACATGGCGGGCCGCCTGCAGAGCCAGTTCAAGACCCAGGCGATGTTCGCGGAGCTCCATCGCACCATCCTGTCGGCGCTGGACGCTTCTCGAGTAATTGAGGCGACGATCTCGGGGGTGTTGAAAACGCTGGAGTGCGAGCTGGCCTGCGTGGCTCTGGCGGAGGATGGCAGCGGGACGGTGGTACTCCACATTGGGCGCGCCGGCGTGCCGGGCGTCGATTGCTCCACCCATAGGCTTTCGGACAGGGACCAGGAACGGCTCACCGAGGGGCGGGTGGTGGTCGAGCTCGCGGAGCGCGACGACTCGTTGCGGAGGCTCGTCGACCCCGGCGGCGAGCTGGCCTCAGTGGTGCTCGCGCCGGTGACCCTGAGAAGGCGGGGGCCGGGCGCCCTGGTCCTCGGCTGGCGCGAGCGGGATGGGCTCGGAAGCTCTCGTGACGAGGATGTGCGGCAGCTGGTGAACCAGCTCGAGGTGGCTCTCACCAACTCGTCTCTGGTCGAAGAGCTCGGCGACCTCATGTGGGGCACGCTGCAGGCACTCGCCCGTGCCGTCGACGCCAAGTCCCCGTGGACGGCAGGACACTCAGAAAGGGTGACGCGGATCGCCCTCGATATTGCCCATGAAATGGGGCTCTCCGACGATGAGCTGAGGGTCCTTCGCAGCGGTGCGCTGCTCCATGACATCGGCAAGATCGGGGTATCGCGCCTGATCCTCGACAAGCCTTCGAAGCTCAATGAGGAGGAGATCGGCGTCATTCGCAGCCACCCGCTGATCGGCGAGCGGATCCTCGAGCCCATCGTCGCCTTCCAACAGGTGCTGCCGATCGTCTCCCAGCATCACGAGCACTTCGATGGCTCCGGCTATCCGCGGGGGACGAAGGGGTCGGCAATCAACCCCGGGGCGAGGATTCTCTCCGTTGCCGACGTCTACGACGCCATGACGTCGGTCCGGCCATACCGTCAGGCTCGCAGCCACGAGATGGCGGTGGAGACCATTCGCAATGGATCCGGCAGTCAGTTCGACCCGGCCGTGGTGGAGGCGTTCTTCAGGATCATCGAGAGGCCGGACTGGCGCAGCCAGGAGGTGCGTCCACCGTCTTCGTACGTCGCGGATTCGCACGGTGAGACCGGTACGCCGCTTGTAAGGGAGCCGGGCGACGGACCGCAGGCGGCCGCGGGCGGGACGCGGTCTCCGAAGGGGGAGTAATGCGCAATTCGGGAATCGGAGTCGTGGTCATGATTGCGGTCGCTGCCGGCTCCCTGCTCACTGCCGGCTGCCACGGCAGCGACGGCAAGGTTCCGGACGTCCTGCTCGGGGTGTGGACCAGCAGCAGCCCCGGCTACAGCGACCGGTACATCGAGATCCGGCCGGACTCCATTACCTTCGGCACCGGTGGGACCACCTCGGTGCGCTATGAGATCCGCGGCTGCGAGCGGAAGCAGACCCCGGACGGCCCCCTCTACGTCCTCGAGTTCGAGGGCACCTCCGGCGGGGCCTTTCGACGCCCGCTCTACTACTCTCCCGAAGGAGGCGGGCGGCTGAAGTTCAAGAACGAGCCGGCGGTGACCTGGGTCAAAACGTCCTGAGGTCGTGCGCACAGCCGTGCCGACCGGTTTGGCGCGGCTGCGTTGTTCCAGGGAAGAGCATGGGTGCACGGATAGAATAGGGGCATCCGAAGATCGAGGCAGTGGGGGTCTGGAGGTCGTCATGGGAAGGTTCATGAAGCGCTACAGCGCGCCCGGCAGCGTTCCGGGGAGCTTCGTCGACAGGGCGCCCGAGGGCCCGCGGGCGGCGCTCGAGGTGATCGTCTATGCTCCCGATACCTACCGGAGGTTCGAGATCAGCTCGCTGGACAAGCTGCCGGATCCGACCGCCGGCAAGGTGACGTGGCTCAATGTTGCGGGCCTCGACGGCGATGTGCTGCAGCGACTCGCCTCGCGGTTCGGCATTCACCCGCTGGTGATGGAGGACGTCGTCAACCTCGGCCAGCGGCCGAAAGTCGAGTCCTACGACGGTTACCTGTACGTGGTGCTCGATCTGGTGACCTGGTCGGAGGACGAGATGCAGGTCGAGCGGGAGCAGGTCAGCCTGCTACTTCTTGAGGGGCTGGTGATCTCGATCCAGGAGCGGCCTGGAGATGTGTTCGATCCGGTGCGGGAGCGCCTCGCCTCGGCGAAAGGGCGGATCCGCGGCGTCGGCGCCGACTACCTCCTCTACGCCCTTCTTGATGCCGCCGTCGATCACCTCTTCCCGGTGCTCGAGAGTGTCGGCGACCGGATCGAGGACCTCGAGGATGGGCTGGTCGAGGAGCCGTCGCGGGAGCACCTCGGGACCCTGCACTCGATCAAGCGCGATCTGCTGGGGCTGAGACGTTCGACATGGCCGCTGCGCGAGATGACGGCCAGGCTCGCGCGCGGTGAGAGCGAGGCGTTCGCCGCGGAAACGGTCATCTACCTGCGCGATGTCGCCGATCACGCGGTGCAGGTGCTCGATCTCCTGGAGAGCTTTCGTGATGTCGTCTCCGGCCTCATGGATCTTTACCTGTCGAGCGTGTCCAACCGCATGAACGAGGTCATGAAGGTGCTCACGGTCATCGCGACGATCTTCATGCCGCTGGGTTTCATCGCCGGCCTGTACGGCATGAACTTCAACCCCGCCGCCAGCCCGTACAACATGCCGGAGCTCGGATGGCGCTACGGCTACCCGTTCGCCATCGGAGTCATGGCCACGGTGGCCGCGGTGATGCTGTTCTACTTCTACCGCCGCAAGTGGCTGTGATGGCGAGAGGATCCGCTTGCGGCCCGCGTGCCGGTTCACTACAGTGACTGCCATGAAGATCAGCGACTTCATGGAGCGCCACTACCGTCACTTCAACGCTGCGACCATGTTGGACGCCGCACGGGGCTACAGGGGCCTTGTCGAGGACGGAGGCGCCATGTTCATGACCCTTGCAGGCGCCATGAGCACCGCCGAGCTCGGGATCTCGCTGGCGGAGATGATCCGCCGCGGGAAGGTCCACGCCATCACCTGTACCGGCGCCAACCTCGAGGAGGACCTGTTCAATCTCGTGGCTCACGACCACTACCTGCGGGTGCCGCACTACCGTGAGCTGACACCCGCCGACGAGCAGGCGCTGCTGGAACGACATCTGAACCGCGTGACCGACACCTGCATTCCGGAGGAGGAAGCCTTCCGGCGACTGGAGAAGGTGATGCTGAGCCTGTGGCAGGAGGCCGACCGCGCAGGGGAACGCTACTTCCCGCACCAGTACTTGTACCGGGCGCTGAACACCGGGCTGCTCGGGGAGCATTACCAGATCGATCCCAGGGACTCCTGGATGGTGGCGGCGGCGGAGCTTGACCTGCCGCTCTTCGTTCCCGGCTGGGAGGACTCGACCCTCGGCAACGTCTTCGCTGCGCGCGTCATCGAGGGCAGGATCACAAACCCCTCGACGGTCCGCTCGGGGATCGAGTACATGGTCGAGCTCGCCGACTGGTACACGCGGACCTCCGCCGAGCACCCGATAGGTTTCTTCCAGATCGGCGGCGGCATCGCCGGAGACTTCCCGATCTGCGTCGTACCGATGATGCACCAGGACCTGCGCCGCGAGCATGTTCCGCTGTGGGCCTACTTCTGCCAGATCTCCGACTCGACGACCAGCTACGGCTCCTACTCCGGTGCGGTGCCCAATGAGAAGATCACCTGGGGCAAGCTGGGAGTGGACACGCCCAAGTTCGTCATCGAGTCCGACGCCACTATCGTCGCGCCACTGATCTTCGCCTACGTGCTGGAGCTGTAAACCGCCCAGCGGCTGCCAGATGCGAGCCGGAATGATCGCTCATGACTTGCGCGAGGCGCGTCCGGCCAGAATCTCGGCCAGGAATCGGTAGACGAGCTTGGCGGCGAGAAACTCGGACGCCCACTGGCCTGCAGTGGGGAGCAGCTCGACAACGTCGAAGCCGACGATTCGGCGGCGTCGCGCGAGTGTGGCCAACAGGGCCTCGACGTGGTGCCACGACAGGCCGCCGGGCTCCGGTGTGCCGGTGGCCGGGACCACCGACGGGTCGAAGCCGTCCAGGTCGATGGTGACGTAGACATAGTTGCCCAGGAGCGCGAGCGCGCGGTCGATCCACGATCTCTCCTCCCGGGCACAGCCGACGATGTCATGGGCCCACAGTACGCGCGACGTGTCGAGGGCTGGAAGCTCCGAGACGTCGATGGAGCGGATGCCGACCTGAACGATTGGCGCCACCTCACGGGCTCGGGCCATGACGCAGGCGTGGCTGCAGGTCGAGCCCTGATAGCTTTCCCGGGTGTCGGCGTGGGCGTCTACCTGGAGCACCGAGGTGCCGGCTGTGACCTTTGCCGCGGCGCGAATGGCGCCGATCGACACGGAGTGCTCGCCGCCGAGGACCACTGGCAGGCGGCCGGCCGCCAGCTGCTCCGCCACCCGAGCCTCAACCAGGTTGGCCAGGACATCCGGGGGCTCGGCGCATATCAACGGGCCCAGTGTGGCGATGCCCCGCCGCCACGGCTCGCTGGCGGTGGGGATGTCGTAGAGCTCCATGTTGGCTGACGCCTCGAGTAGCGCTGCCGGCCCGCGGTCGGCACCCTTCTTCCAGCTGGAGGTGAGGTCGTAGGGCACCGGCAGCACCGCCACCGCGGCATCGTCGAGAGCGGTGGCCGCCTCCGGGCCGCCGAACGGCATGAGCTCGCTCGACGCGCTCATGCGGGCGTCCGAACGGTCCTGCTCCGATCGAGTTCTCGGATCATCATCGGTGCTACTCCAGGTAGGTGTATCCGGTCAGGCCGTCATCGTAGGCGGCGAGCAGGGTGCGGCTCTCGGCGGCGGTCATCCGCCCTTCCCGAACTGAGCGTTCGCAGTCCCGGCGGATCGCCTGGTACAGCTGCCGGTGGTCGTACTGGAGGTAGCTCAGCACCTCGTTCACGGTGTCGCCCTCGACCAGCTCCTCGACCGACCACGCGCCTTGTTCGTCGACGGTGATGTGGACCAGATGGGTGTCGCCGAAGAGGTTGTGCAGGTCGCCAAGGGTCTCCTGGTAGGCGCCGACGAGGAACGCACCCATGAAGTACGGCTCGTCAGGTCGCAGCTCGTGCACCGGCAGCGTCGACGCGACATCGCGGAGGTCGACGAAGTGGTCGATGTGGCCGTCGGAGTCGCAGGTGATGTCGGCGAGCGTCGCCCGCCGGGTAGGCTCCTCCTCCAAGCGCTGGATCGGCAGCAACGGGAACACCTGGTCGATTGCCCAGGAGTCTGGCAGCGACTGGAACACCGAGAGGTTGCAGTAGTAGGTATCGGAGATCTTGTGCTCGAGCTCGGTGAGCTCCTCGGGGACCATGGCGAGGTCGCGAGTCAGGGCGTGGATCTTCAGGCATACCGTCCAGTACAGGCGGTCAACCAGGCCGCGGTGCTCGAGGCTGAGGTGGCCGACCGTGAACAGGGTCAGAGCCTCCTGGTGGGCCTGGAGGGCGTCGTGGTAGCTCTCGAGCAGGGTATCCGGCTCGACGTCCTGAGCGGCGGAGACGAGGTCGGACACCACGCGCGGCAGATCGTCATCCTTAGCGAGTCGTGTCAGCTCGGCCCTGGCGACGGCCCAGCGGTCGATGCACGAGGCGCCCAGGACATCGAACACGAGCACGCTGTGGTGGCACACCATGGCGCGTCCGGCTTCGGTGATGATGGTCGGGTGCTCGATGCCGGCGTCATCGCAGACACTCTGGATGCGGTACACCACCGTCATTGCGTACTCGCTCAGGGTGTAGTTGGTGGAGAAGTCCCAGTTGGTCTGGCTGCCGTCGTAGTCGACGCCGAGGCCGCCGCCGACGTCGATGTATTTGAGGCTCGTTCCTAGCTTCTGGAGCTCGACGAAGATCCGGGCGAGCTCCGTGACGCCCGAGTTGACCACCTGGATATCAGTGATCTGACTGCCCATGTGACAGTGGAGGAGCTCGAGGCACTCGAGCATGCCCGCCCTGCGGAGCCGCGACACGACCTCCAGCACCCCGGGAATGGCGAGCCCGAACTTGGCCTTCTCGCCAGACGACTCGTGCCAGCGTCCGCTGCCGGCCCGGCTGAGCTTGACACGGACGCCGATGCGGGGCCGGATTCCAGCCCTGCCCGCCTCGCGGATGATGACCTCGAGCTCGGACATGTTCTCGATGACGGCCACGATGCGGCGGCCGAGCTTGGTCGCGAGCAGGTAGTGGCGGATGTACTTGGCCTCCTTGAAGCCGTTGCAGATGATGAGCCGGTCCGGCGCCTCGGAGGTGATGCCCATGACCGCCAGGAGCTCCGGCTTGGAGCCGACCTCGAGCCCGAATCCCAGCTCCCGGCCCAGACGCTCGATCTGCTCAACCAGGTACCGGTGCTGGTTGACCTTGGTCGGGTACACGGCGGCATAGCTGCCCTGGTACTCGCACTCCGAGATGGCGTCGGAGAATGCCTCGGCCATCAGCCGCATCCGGCGGGCCAACAGGTCACGAAACCCGATCAGGACGGGTGTGCTGATACCCCGGTCCCCCAAACCCTGCACGATCTCGTACAGATCGACCCGGGGCCCGTCCGGGCCGTGGGGCATGACCATCATGTGGCCGTTGGCGCCGACCTCGAAGACGTCCTCGCCCCAGCCGTCGACCATGTACAGGGCCGCCGAGTCGGCGGGCGACCAGCTTCCGGCGGTCTCGATTCGCTCTCCCGGTTCCGTAAGCCTCTCGTTCATCCCCGGATCATAGCTCGAATGGTCCACGATCGTGCACCTTGCCCCACCGCCGGAACATGGGTCGGCCCCCATGCTGGCGACACAGCCCCTGATCTGTGACGTCCGGACCCTCACCCTACCCGATCCGGCCCGGATGGAGGCCGCGCTCAGGGAGAGTGAAGCCCGGTACCGGTCTTTCTTCGAGCGTGACATCAGCGGTGACTACATCGCCACCGTCGACGGACAGCTGACCGACTGCAACCCCGCGCTGCTCGAGATCTTTGGTTTCTCATCTCGGCAAGAGGCGTAGGCGACCCCAATGAGCGATCTTCGGCCATGTCGCTCTTGCCGAAGCGGACAACGCATCGGGAAGGGACGTCAACGGCCGGCTGGCAGAGATTCGAAAGGCGGCGGAGCGTGCCTCGACACTGACCCGCCAGCTGTTGGCGGTCTCACGGCGCCAGGTGCTGAGCACCCGGAGCGTGGACCTCAACGACCTGGTGGCGGCGATGCTCAAGATGCTCCGGCGGCTGGTGCGGGAGGACGTCGAGCTTGAGTTGATCCCGGGCAGGGGGCCCCTCGGCGTCGATGTCGACCCCGGTCAGATCGAGCTGGTGCTGTTTTCGTCCGGCTACACAGACAGCTCGATCCATGAGGGGTTCGTCCTCGATGAAGGTGTCGAGCTGATTGCTAAGCCCCACACCGCCGGCGAACTTCTGCGGCGAGTGCGCGGCCTGCTCGACCGCCGTAAGGAACGATAAGCCGGGCTCATCCTCCTCTGCGGTCTGTGCCGTGGGGGATGGTCGGGCTTCCGGGCGCTTCCGCCCGTGCGTCCGGCTTGCCCTCAATGTAGTTGATGAAGGTGCGCCGGGTCGGATAGGCGAAGTCGATCCTATCCTGAGCAGCAAAGGCGTCCAGGATCGCTTCCCAGATCTTCTCACGGCTGGAGCGTCGCTCGCGGGTGGGCGTGAGGTAGCGCAGTGTCAGCAGCACTCCGCAGTCCTGCACCGAGGTGTAGACAATAGGCGTCAGGTTGCGAAAGAACAGCACGTGGTCACGGGCGGTCTCTCGTACCTGCTGCTTGACGTCCCGGGCGAGCGGCGCCGCGTGCTCGCGGCCGATCTGGGCCAGCAACTCCTTGGCGAGCCGCCAGTCGCTCTCGAAGGTCACGAGGACGGGGATCTCGTCCCAGATGTGCTCGAAGCCTCGAGTGAAGTTGGCCACAGGCTCCTGGAAGACCATGCCGTTGGGGAGCATCACGATGCGTCCCGTGGACTGGTCGGCATCGACCCATTTTCCGCACTCGAGGATGTAGGTCAGGAACAGGCGGATGTCGATCACGTCTCCCATATGACCGCCCATCTCGATGCGATCGCCGATCTGAAACGGCCGCCGAGAGAGAATGAAGGCCCACCCAGCGAGGTCTTTCAGCAGGTCCCCCAGGGCGACGGCGAGGCCGGCCGTGAGGAGTCCGAGGAAGGTCCCGACGTTCCCGAACTTCGTCACCCACACCCTGATCAGGAGAACGGCGCCGATCGCGGTCAGCAGGTAGTTGATCAACCGCCGCCAGTGGAAGGCCGCTTTGTCGTCTGCCGCCCGCTTGCGCACAATATGGTGCAGGAGGGCGCTCGTCGCGGCAAGCGTCAAGACGATAACGGCGCTCCACAGGATGCCGATCACGGTGGAGGGGGCGATTCCCAGCCACTCGCCAAACTGCCGGATCAGGCTCTGCATGGATCGAGCTTACCTCAGCCGGCGTCTGTCACCACCAGTCGGCGGTGAGAAACGGGGGCTTGTCGAGAGGTTGCAGGGGCTGCAGGCTGGCCAGTACGCTGCCACGCCACGATCTCATGGCGTGGGTCACGGAGCTCGGAATCGTGGGGACTGGTCAGGGCCGGTTCTGGCAGTCCTCGCAGGCGTGCTGGATCCCCGTCTCCATGAGATCTCGAATGTGGTAGTCGGCGAGGCTGTAGTAGACCATGCGCCCGTCGCGGCGCGACTCGATGAGCCTGCGATCGCGCAGCAGACGCAGCTGGTGGCTGACCGCCGAGATCGACAGGCCGGCCTTCTCGGCGAGGTCGGTGACGCAAAGATCGTCCGCGTGAGCAAGGGCATGCAGGATGCGCAGCCGCGTTGGGTCCGACAGCGCGGAGAAGATCCGGCTCAGACACTCGATGATCCACTCGGGGAGATCCCGGGTACCGCCGCCTTCTTCTTGCGACGCCTCCGGCGAGAGCGTACCGATTGGGTTGGGCTCTTTGCTCATAGGAACATTTTTGCAAGAGTGGCAGGCGCCGTCAAGGACAGGTCCTGCGATTCGTGCCTTCGCGCCGATTTCAGAGGGGAGAGCGCTAGCCCGGATCCTGCCTATCCCTTTGAGTCAGGTTGTGTCCGCCGAGGAATGATACCGGCGGGACGACGATTGAACCGCTCAGGCGCGAAGAACGCAAGAGATAAGAAATGGCACCTCTTCCTAGCGAACTTGGCGTACTTGGCGCCTTCGCGGTTCATAATCAAGCCTCAACGGCCCCCGAGACCGTGCCTGACAGGCGTATCGCCGGTCGCAGTAGATTGCGAGTGAATGATCCGGCCTAGTCGGAGCCGAAGGTCCTCGAGTACCCCAGGTGGAGGATGAGGTCGGCGGAGTTGTCCAGCTCGACGATGTTCTCGACGAGGGCGAGGGTGAGCGTGCCGCGTTTGCCGGCGGGGACCCGCGCGCCACCGAGCACGAGGTAGGACGCCTTCGCGAGGTCCGAGCGCGTGGTGCACCAGAAGGCCGAGGTTCCGGCGGTCGCCTGCAGGATCCAGTTGACGCGCCGCTGCGGGCTCCACAGCTCGTAGCCGGCCACGAACGTCCACATGTTGTCCACGGCGAAGCCGGGAAGGGCCTCGGCGCCGCCGAGGGCTGTGTACGCAAGGTTGAGGTGGAGCCAACCGGGCCCGACCCGTCGGCTCGCGTAGCCCGCCAGCTGTGCGTCCCAGCTGCCGGAGGAGGCGAGGTCCGCCCGGCTGCCGGTCGGCGCCTTCACCGTCGCCGAAACGGCGCCGAGCCAACCGTGCCAACGATCTCGCGCCCGCAGCTTGAGCTCACAGGTGGTGTCGCCAAGAACCGGTCTTGCCGACATGCGGTCGACGAAGAGCTGCCGCCCGCCGAATCGGAGGAAGAGCTGGAAGTTGTTCTGTGGGAAGTACTCCCGTTCGGCGTTGGCAAGGCGGAAGGCACCGTGGAAGGACTCGATCGAGCGGTCGGCGAAACCGCCGCCTTGACGTTGCACCGCGGTGTCGAGGGTCAGCTGCAGCGTGTCGGTGATGCCGTAGCTCAGCCGCAGGTTCAAGCGGGTCATCTCGCCGTCGAAGAGGTAGAGGTCGGTGTTCGGGTAGAACGCGAGAAGCTGGTTGATCTCGCGCGCGTTGAGCGCGTGGCGCCCCGGAGTGCGGTAGTTGACGACCCAGTTCCGGACGGCCTTCGACAGAATGAAGGTGTTGGACCAGGTCACCGAGAGGTCCGCTCGCAGCCGGCTGCGGGGCAGTGTGCCGGCTCCCTGCGGAGTCAGGGCCAGGAACAGCTGATCGAACGGGGACTGACTCCGTACTCCGACGAGACCGAGATCCTGCGCACCGGCGCCGGCGGCCAGAATAAGAAGCAGGCCTTCGATCAGGAGCATCTTTCGAACCGACATCGCTCATCCTCTCGGGCTGGGCTAGGGCATCGGCACGGCCGAGGGCCATCGCCTGTCTGCCGGCATTCTGCCCCTTTCAATTGCTCCGTGCCACCTCACGCCAGGGCGCCGTAGGCCATACCAGTGATGGTGGCCGTGACGATCACCAGCGAGCGGAACCGAAGCTCTTCGCGTACCCGATGTGCAGGGCCAAGTCCGCGGAATCGTCAAACTGGACGATGTTCTCGACTTCCCAAGACTGGCGCAATGTAGCAAGCGCCCCCGCAGGAGGCCTGCGGGGGCATGAGAAAGGAAAAGAAAGGAAGAGGAGGATGCAATGCGCAAGGTGGGTCAGCTCCCCTCCAAGGCAGACGCTTTCCCGGCAAGAAGGCGCCGCATGGCGGCTGCGGCGTCCTCGAAGAGGGAGTAGAGGATCGGGACGTAGACCATGGTGAGGAACGTCGAGACCATGAGACCGCCGATGGCGACGATGGCCAGGGGCGAAAGGCGTTCCAGGCCGATGGCCCACTCCATGGCGATGGGCACCATGCCCACCGATGTTCCCACGGCGGTCATGAGGATCGGCCTGGTCCTGATGCGGACCGAGCCGACGAGGGCGTCGTAGGTGCTCTTGCCTTGCTCCTTGGCGGTGGCGATGAAGTCGAGGAGCAGGATCGAGTTCTTGACGACGATGCCGGCGAGCAGGATCATCCCCATGAACGATGGCATGCAGCCGTGCTTGCCGGTGAGGAGCATGCTCCAGGAGGCGCCGATCAGGGCGAGGGGGATGGCCGACATGATGGTCAGCGGGTGGATCCACGACTTGAACGCGGGAACCAGCGAGAAGTACAGGAGGACCAGGCCGAGCAGGAGCGCCTGGCCGAGTCGCGAGAACGACTCGTTCATCTGCTTGATCTCGCCCTCGTGGCTGATGTGGTACCCGGGAGGCAGCTCGATTCCGCGGAGCGCACTGACCACGTCCTCCTGCATGTGCGAGATCGGCTGGCGCGCCCGGTATGCTTGGATGTCGAGGGTCCGCTGCAACCCCTGCCGGGTGATCACCGACGCCACCGGGTGGCGTGTCACCGTGCCGAGGCTGGCGAGGGGAACCTGACCCAGGGGCGTCATCACCGGGTAGCTGGCGAGCTGGTCGGCGTGCTCGCGCTGGTCGGGCGGCAGCTGGACCCAGACGGCAAGGCCGTCCTGGTTGGGGACCCGGAACACCGAGCTCGGCATGCCGCGCACGGCGCCGGCGAGCTGGCCGACGACGGCAGAGGGCGAGATCCGGTAGAGGGCCAGCTTCTCCGGATCGGCCGTGAACTGGACCTCCATGGAGTCCAGGGTCCACGACCGGGTGATCGAGGTGGCGCCGCGCAGGCCCTTTTCGAGCCGCCGCTCGACGTCCGAGCCGACGCGATCCAGGGTTTCCAGATCCGGCCCGGAGATCATGACGTCCACAGAGGCGCGGATGGTGGACAGCGGCGTGGCGCCGAAGTCGAAGACGTCGACGCTCTTGAGCCCCGGGATCTCATGGAGCTTCTGGCGCAGGTCGTTCTCGATGTCCCAGATGGAGTCGTCGCGGTGGAACCGGTCCACCAGGTGAACGGTGATGTTCCCCTGCTGGGCGAGGCGGCCGGCGCCGAAGGAGATGACGGCGGGCTCCGAACCGATCACCGACGAGACCGAGGTGACCTCTGGCCGCGCCAGGATGATCTGCTCCATCCGGCTCATGGCGGAGTCGGTGGCGGCCAGCGAGGTGTTGGCGTCGGTCTCGAAGTTGATCTTGATGATCCCGGTGTCCATGGGCGGCATCAGGTTCCGCCCAACCAGGGGCATTTGCAGCGCCGAGACAATCAGCAAGACGACCGCGACCGCAAGGAAGAGCCCGCGGTGTCTGAGGGCGACGCCGGTGAGCCGCACGTAGAACTCGCGGATCGGCTCCACTACAAGCTCGTCCACCCGGTGCACCAGTTTCTCGAACCGGTTTCTGCCGGCGCCCTTGGACCTCTTGAGCAGGAACGGCGCGAGCAGCGGGATCACGGTGACCGAGATGATGTACGAGGCGATCAGCGCGACCACCAGCGACACCGAGAGGGGCCGTAGTACGGTCTGCACAAAGCCGCCGATGAAGATGATGGGCAGCAGCACCATGACGGTGGCGTAGGTGCCGGAGAAGATGGCCAGCATGACCTCCTGGGTCCCGCCGACCACCGCCTCGTGCACATCCGTGCCCACCTCGTGGTAGTGCCGTTCGATGTTCTCCAGGACGACGATGGCGTCGTCCAGCAGCATGCCCACGGCGATGATCACCGCGGTCAGCGTCACCATGTCGAACTCGTAGCCGATGAGCCACATGATGGCGAAGGTGAGCAGGTAGGTGAACGGGATCGAGATGGCTGCCAGGGTCATGCCGCGCAGGTCCGCGAGGAACAGGAAGATGACGATCACCGTCATGATCACCGCGTCGCGCAGGGCGTCCAGCATGTTGCCGACGGAGAGCTCGATGAGGTCGCCCTGGGTGTCGGGGATAGAGATGTCGATCCCCGGATACGTCTTCTCCAGCTCGGGGAGAACGGAGGTCACGTCGGCGATCGTCTTGAGGGCGAACCCCGTGGTTGCCCTTTGGATGTTCACCGCCACGGCCGGCTTGCCGTTGCCGTGGTAGGAGCTCTGCGGCTCGAGCACGCCGCGCCGGATGGTCGCCACATCGGCCAGGTGCACGTCGCCGCCCTCCCGGTGCGCTACCGTGATCCTTCCGACGTCCGACAGGCGCTGGAACTCACCGGTGCGCTTGAGCAGGAACTGGCTGTCCGAGGTGATGAGCAGGCCGATGGGCTGGTTGGCGTTGAACGCCATCAGCCGTTCACGGACGGCGATGGGGGTGAGACCGAACCGCTGCAGCTTGTCGCGGTCGAGGGCCACCCGGATCACCGGCTGGTGCGCTCCGAACACCTCCACGTTGGCCACCTGGGGCAGCTGAAGCAGCCGCTCTTTGATCTGGTTGTCGGCGAGCTGCCGGATCATGGAGAGATCGAGAGGCGAGCCCTCCTTGGGCCTCAGCGCCAGCGTCAGCACCGCCGGCGTCGCCGACGAGACCTTGAAGATCATCGGCGGGCGGATTGTGGGCGGGAGCTTGGCCTTAATTTTCTGGAGCCCGTTGGCCACGTCGGTGGCCGCCGAGTCGAGCCCCTTGGAGTACTCGAACTCCACCATCACGGCCGAGACCTCGTCCTTCGACGTCGAGGTGACGCGGCGGACCTGTTCGATGGTGTGGAGCTCCTTCTCGATGGTCCGGCTGACCTCGGCCTCGACGTCCGGGGCCGATGCGCCGGGGTAGACCGTCACCACGGCGATCTGAGGGCGCTCCGAGTCCGGGAACAGGTTCACCGGCATCTTGTCGTAGCCCACGAACCCGATCACGGCCGCGAGCAACACCAGCGACGTCACCAGGTGGGGTTTCTTCAGGTAGCTGTCAACAATGTTCATCGGTCACCCCCTTCGGGAAGGCCAGAGGTAAGAGGAGAGAAGAGAGAGGTGAGCAGCCTGGTTGGGAGGGGCGCTCTGCGCCGCCCAGAACTCCCGAGGCCCGGAGATCTGTGCGAATCTCCTCGACAGAATCGGTACATTCCACCGCCCAACCCCTGTCTTCTTTCTTCTATCCTCTATCCTCTTTCTTCTGCCCTTCAACCTCTGGCGCCTCACTCCTCACGACCTTCACCTTCATCTTGTCGGTGAGCGTCATCAGCCGCGACGGCCGCGCCGTGATCACCGTGTCGCCGAGCGCGACGTCGCCCTGAACCACCGCGTCATCCAGGGAGCGTGCGAGGATCCGGACCTTCACCGGATGGACAGTGTCCCCGGCGACCTTGAAGACGAACGCGCCGGAGTCGCCCTCGAGGAGGGCGTCGGTGGGCACGCGTACGCCCTCCGCCCCATACAGCTCCAGGTCAACGCCGACGGTCGCGCCGGAGACGAACCCGGCGGGCGCGTCAGAGAGGTCGGCCTCGAACGCCGCCAGGTGGGAGGGGCCCATGGCCGGGAACACTCGTGAGATCTTGGCCCCGACCGTGATGTCGTTGAGGGTGAGGGCAAGCGGCTGGCCAACCTTCAAGAGAGTGAAATCCTCGGGCGGCACGTCGGCGCGGATACGGACACCGCTGTTGCGGACGATCTTGAGGACTGGCTTGCCGGGGAGCCCGAGGTCGCCGGGATTGGCGAGGCGAGCCGCAACCACACCGTCGAACGGCGCCGTGAGACGGCAGTACCCGAGGCGCGTTTTTGCCTGGTCAAGTCTGCGGCCGGCCACCTCGAGCTGCGCCTTGGCGGCCTCCAGCCTGGCGGCCGCTGCCTCGTCGGCGGCCCGAGAGAAGTCCCACTGCTCTTGGGAGATCGCCTTGGCCTCGAACAACTTCTCGTCGCGGGCCGTGGCGTCATGCTGCGCCTGGAAAGCGGTCTCGGCCGCGGCAAGCCCTTCCTTGGCCGCCTGGACGCCGGCCTCGGCCTGCGCCACCGCGTCCTGGAGCTCGCGCGGGTCGAGCTGGGCCAGCAGCTGGCCCTTTCTGACCACCGCACCCTCGCGAACCGCGACCTCGGTCACCTGCGCCATCACTCGGGGCGCCACCGCTGCCTCATCCGATCCGATGACGGTTCCCAGGACGTGCCGGGTGTGTACCACCCGTCCCTCGGCCACGGGAGCCACGCGAACGGCAGGCGGGACGATCTTGACCAGGGGCGCACTCTCCTTTTCTTGCAGTCGCTTGATACGCACGGCCACCAGGCCGGCGACGATGAGGATCACGACGATGATCCATCCGAGCTTCTTCATTGGAACGCCTCCGTCTCCACGATGGTGTTGATCCGCTCGCCTGCCGTGACGACGCCGCCGTGGGCGTGGGCCAGAGCGGCCCTTGCCGCTTCCCCACGCGCCTGGGCGCGCAACAGGTCTTCGATGGTTCCGGCGCCGGTGTCGTACCGTAGCTGTTCGATGCGCGCGGCCTCGACGCCGGCGGCGACCCGCGCCCGGGCCGCCGTGAGCTGGGCCTTCGCCGCCCTGAACGCCGCCATGGCGTCCTCGAGTCCGGCCGCAGCCTTGAGCTTGGCCTGGGTCAGAGCCTCGTGGGCTGCGCTCCGCTTTTCCTTGGCCGCCGCCAGCGCTTCGAACCGGGAGCCGCCGTGGAACAGCGGCACCACCACCCCGACCGAGACCTGCCAGGTGTCGAGCGGGTTGTCGATGGCAGGTGCCGCGTTCTGTAGGTAATTGCCGCTGGCGACGACCTTGGGGATGAAGCTGGAGGTGGCCACCTTGACGCCGCTCTCGCTCTGCTCGGCGGCGAGGGTGGCGGTGCGCACCGGGGAGCTTGCCTCGACGGCCTTTCGGAGCTCGCTCTGGCTCATTGTGGATTCCGGGACCCGGCAGGGGAGGGGGTCGACGGAGATTTCCTGCGACGGGTCGCGCCCCATGAGGGCGAGCAGCAGCGCCGTCACCTTCACTCGATCGGCCCGCGCCGACTCCAGCTGGGCCCTGGTGTCTTCGAGCTGCTCGACGACCTTCAGACGATCCACCTCCGGGCGCTTGCCCGAGTCGACCATGAGATCGAGACGGCGCTTGGTCTTTTGGAGGGACCGCTCGAGATCGGTCAGAGCCGTCTCAACGGCGTCCAGCGTCTGCGCCGCTGTATACAGGGAGGCGGCGTTGAACCGGATCTGCCAGCGCGTGCCCTCGAGCAGCGCGGCGGTCCTGGCGGACTCCAGACTTGCGATCTTGATCCCGTTCGAGAGCTTGCCGCCCAGGTATAAGGGAACCTGGAAGGTCACACCGTAGTGTTGCTGGTTGCGGTCCCATGGCAACCCGGAGAACCCTCCCTTGAGAAAGAGCTCCTCGGACATGGGCCGGACGATCCAGCTGTCGTTGAACCTGGAGTAGCTGAAGAAGGCGTCCAGCTCGCCCCAGCGGCTGCGGGCCGTGGCTTTGGCGTCACGCTCCGATGCCGCTGCTCTGTGTGCCAAAGCCTTCAGGCCCGGATTGGCCTCGAGCGCCTCGTGGATAGCGCCGGCCAGTTTGAGATGTGCCGGGGTCGCCGCGGTCGGCGCAGGGGTGGCTGCCTCGCCGGCCGGGAGCACCCCGGCAGCGCCCAGCACCAGAATTGTGCTAAACAGGACGGGGAGATGAGGTTTCATTCGTTCCTCCATTCGGTGGACATCAAGGACTGGACGAGGAACGGGATCAGCATCTCCTCGAACCGATCCTCCGCCCGCCTGTCCGGCAGCAAGCGGTGGCGGATGGCCAGGGCGGTGGGCGCACCCAGGAGCATCAGCGCTATACAGTCCGGATCCGGGCCTGGAACGAGCTCGGCCCGCGCCTGTCCCTCCCGCACCAGGCCCTCCAGTATCGACATGTATTCGTGGAAGATGGAGCGCATGCGGCCCAGCAGCTCGGGGTCCTCTGATACCGAGGCCTGGGCGAGCAGAAGGATCGGCAGGCTGTTGTGCTCCCGGACCAACTCCGTGTGATGCCGGATGATGGTGGCGAGTCGTTCTGAAACGACGCTGGCTCCATCTCCAGCGATCTCGCGGATGGGCTGGATGAGCATCAGCTCCAGCCGGTCGATGAGGCCCAGCACCAGAGCTCTCTTGCTTGGGAAATGCCGGTACAGGGCCGCCTCGGTGAAACCTACCCGTTCTGCCACCTTCTTGGTGGTGAGAGCGGCGAGGCCTGCCTCGCGCACCAGCTCCAGCGCCCGGTCCAGGATCTCCGCCTGCCGCAGGCTCTCTCCCGGGCAGCGCGGGTGGGCGGCGGGTCCGGCCCCGGGCGTCATGGTCTGGCTCTCCGCCTGGTGGATGGAGCTTCGGCTCGTGGCATGGTTACCTCCATGTTAGTAAATACTAACTAACATCCAGTAATCTAGATCCTCCCACCGGCCGTGTCAACCCCAGTTTCAGAGGAGGAGAGAGGATTCTGTGTAGGTCAAATGCCGTATTCCGTTCTTCGAACGGACCCCGCACCGAGAACGTCCAACGTGGAAACTCGTCTGTAAGGAAGTTCTCACTTTGGAGGCCGTCCCTCTCCCTCCACCTCCGCGCGGCCTCCTCTGCAGGGGGCCTTGGCGGTGTCAGGCCTCGAGCGTCCGTGGGGATAGGGGAAGCTCCCCAAGGTCTCCACAGTGAACACCGCGCTCGGCGGCTGGGAGAGCACCCTCAGGGCGTAGTCCCGCTGTACGGCCTGCACTCTCACGATGAGGCGCTGGGAACAACCGGCGGCGCGAAGCTCGGCTTCGAGCTGCGGCAGCTCCCTCGGCTTGACCCCTTCGTGCAGCCTCACACGCACCGTCCCACCGGTCGAGAGCCGGTGGAGAATCCACTCGTCCCCCAGTTTCGGGTCGACGACCAGGGAACCGTAACGGTGACGTGCGCCGGTGAGGTAGGCCGCCGCGTCGCCATAGCAGGCCGAGTTGTTCACCGCGGCCTCGAGGTCGGTGCGGTCCACAACGCCGTTCGGGAAGAGCTGGCGGAGCCCGTAGGCCATGCCGGCGGCGGCCACCACCAGGCCGTCACAGGGGTGGCCGTGGAACCGCACCAGATCCTCGAGCGTTACCGTCTGCGGCGTGGCGGCCAGCGGCCCCAGGCTGGAGATGGTGTCGACGACCTCGAGAGTCGGCACGAACGGTGCGGCGAGCGCCTCCTGCAAGGTCAACGGTCCCGGGTCGCCGGCTCCGGCGACGACCGCGGTGCAAAGGGCGAAAACGACGGCAGCGACCTTTTTCATCGAGCCCTCCTCAGAACAACAGGAACGTGGACCGCAGGGTCTCGTAGACCCCGACGAGAATGAACACCGCTGCCGTGGCCCGGCGCGCCCACCGTTCGAACACCTGGACGCGGCCGAGGGCCTTGCTCAGCCAGCCGGCGCCGGCCGCCAGCAGGAGCGCGAACGCCGCGACGGGCAGGGCAGTGCCGACGCCAAACAGCAGCGGAAGCAGAATCGGTGAGCCGTGATCGGCGGCCATGGGGATCAGGCTGCCGAAGAACAACCCGGCAGAGACCGGACAGAAGGAAGCGGCGAACACGACGCCGAGGAGGAGGGCGCCCCAGATCCCCCAGCCGTCCACCCGTTCCCGCATCCGCTCCCCCGGGCTTCCGCCACCCATACGGATGGTCACCACCTCGAGCAGCATCAGGCCGACCACGATGAGCAACGGACCGAGCGCCCGGTGGAACGCGCCCTGCAGGAACGACGACACGCCGACCATGGACATCAGGCTCCACACCGCTGCGGCGCCGAGCACCGTGTAGGTGAGTGCTCTGCCCGCGGTATACAGGACGCCCGACGCCAGCACCGCCGAGGTCCGTCCAACCCGCCGGCCGACGTACGCCACCGCCGCAATGTTGGTGGCCAGCGGGCACGGGCTGATGGAGGTCAGGATCCCCAGCCACAGCGCGGACGCCGCCAGGAGCCAGAACGAGGCCATCAGGCCTCCCCAAGGAACACGCGGGCATTGTCCTGCACGTAGCGGATGAAGGCGTCCCGGTCGCGCACGAGCTGCCAGATCTTGGGCAGGTTCTTCCAGCGGACAACCTTGCCGTTCTTGTACTCCACCAGTACCAGCGACTTGGTCACCAGCTGGAAGTCCTTGACGAAGTGCTTGGTGCCCGGGGTCTCCACGTTGACGACCTGGAAGGCCAGGCGGCCCGAGCCGAGCTCCTTGGCGAACCCCGAGGAGATCGCCTCCTTGGAGAGCGCCTCCAGCTTGCGGCAGGTGGAGCAGCGGAGGGTAGTATGGAAGTAGTAGGCGACCACGCCGTTGTCCGGAACCGCGGGGGCAGCGTGCGACGCCCCGTCATTGGCCCCTCCCAGCCTTGCCAGGCCGAGCATCAAGAGGGCAGGGGCCACAGCGGCGACCAGAAGCCATCTCATCGAACGTTGCATGGGCACAGCGATCTCCTTTCGTTCATCCCGCCAGGGCTCCGTACGCCATTCCGGTGATGGTGGCCATAACCATGACCAGAGAGACGTAGGTGAAGGTCTTCTTTGGGCCGAGGTACGAGTTGATGACGAGCATGTTGGGAAGAGACAGGGCCGGGCCCGCGAGGAGCAGGGTCAGCGCCGGGCCCTGGCCCATGCCGGCGCCGATCAGGGTCTGCAGGATCGGCACCTCGGTGAGGGTCGCGAAGTACATGAACGCTCCGGAAACCGAGGCGAACAGGTTGGCCCACAGGGAGTTGCCGCCGACCGCGGCGGAAACCCAGACGGCGGGGATCAGTCCCGCATCGTGTCCGGGGCGGCCCATCAGCCACCCGGCCACGAGCACGCCGCCGAACAGCAGCGGCAGAATCTGCTTGGCGAAGACCCAGGTGGCCTGGACCCAGCCGCCCAGCTCTTCCCTGTCGTACCAGCGCACGATCATGTAGCCGAGCACGACGACGAGGCCGATGGTCAGGTGCCAGTGGATCCTCCAGATCGCTGCGAATAGACCGACCTCGCGGTTGGGGGAGCCCCAGTTGGCGAACACCAGGATGCCGACCATGACCGCGAGAAACGCCGAGTCCTGCCACCCCTTGCGGAGCCGCTCGCGGAGCCCCGCCTGGGCCGCGAACGGGTCGATACCGTTGGCCAGGCGTTCCTGGTCCTCCCTGCGAAAGAGAACCGCCATGATCAAGCCGATGATCACCGCGAAGGCGACGGCCCCGACGGCGCGGGCGATCCCGAGCTGGAGCCCGAGCACCCGCGCCGTGAGGATGATGGCGAGCACGTTGATCGCTGGCCCCGAGTAGAGGAAGGCGATGGCGGGCCCGAGCCCCGCGCCCCGCTTGTAGATGCTGGCAAACAGCGGCAGCACGGTGCAGGAGCAGACGGCCAGGATCGCTCCCGAAACCGAGGCCACGCTGTAGGCCACGGTGCGCTTGGCCGAGCTCCCAAGGTACTTGAGGACCGCTCCCTGGCTGACGAACTCTCCGATGGCGCCGGCGATGAAGAACGCCGGTACCAGGCACAGCAGGACGTGGTCGCGCGCGTACGACCTGAGGAGAAAGAGACCCTCGAGGAGCGCCTGCTGGACGCGGGAGCTCCCGATGGGCAGGAAGTATGCCCCCAGGAAGATGCCGACGATGAGCAGGAGCTTCGTTCTTTCTTTCACAAGGTCCTCCGGGCGGCGAGTCAGAAGATGGGAGTCAGGAGAGGGGGGCTAGTAAGACGTGAGGGGTAAGGAGTAAGGAGTGAGAAGCAAGGAGATCAGGTTGAGGACGGAAGAGCCTCTCCACTCTTCATTCCTCATCCCTGACCTTTCGTCCCTCACCGTCCGATCCCGAGGAACTTTCGCACCAGCTCGGGCTTCGGAATCTGGCCTGCCGATTTGAGCTCGCCGTCCACCACCACGGCGGGCGTGGCGAGCACGCCGAGCTCGATCATGCGTTCCACGCTCTCCACCTTGCGAATCTCGACGTCAAGGCCCACCTGCTCCACGACCTGCTGAACGACGCGATAGGTTTGTTGGCAGCGCGGGCACCCGGGCCCCAGGATCTCGATCACCTTGCGCGTTGGCATCTCATACCTCCGGTTCGGGAGTTCTTTGCGGTTCTTGGGTGAGCGCGTCCGTGACACACGCCCACGAAAAGCGTTTCTTGAAGAGAAGGGCTACGTTCACCAGTCCGATCAGGACGGGGACCTCCACGAGCGGGCCGATAACGGCGGCGAACGCCTCACCGGAGCTGATCCCGAAGACGGCCACGGCAACGGCGATAGCCAGCTCGAAGTTGTTCGAGGCCGCGGTGAAGGAGAGGGTCGCCGTCTTTGAGTAATCGGCGCCGATCCGGTGGCCCATCCAGAAGCTGACGAAGAACATGACGACGAAGTAGATCATCAGCGGAATCGCGATGCGGACCACGTCGCCGGGGATGCGGACGATCTCCTCCCCCTTGAGGCTGAACATCACGAGGATGGTGAACAGTAGGGCGATCAGTGTGATCGGCGAGATGCGCGGGATGAAGCGGTGCTCGTACCAGTCGCGTCCTTTCGCCCGGACCAGCACGAAGCGGGTGATCATCCCGGCGAGGAAGGGGATTCCGAGGTAGATGAACACGCTCTCGGCGATCTGCCCCATGGTCACCTGGACAAGTGATCCCTGCAACCCGAGGAGTGGGGGAAGCTTGGTGATGAACACCCAGGCGTAGACGCTATAGAAGAGGACCTGGAAGATGCTGTTGAACGCCACCAGCCCTGCGGCGTACTCGGTATCCCCCTTGGCGAGCTCGTTCCAGACGATGACCATGGCGATGCAGCGGGCGAGGCCGATGAGGATCAGGCCGGTCATGTACGCCGGGTGGTCGCGCAAAAGGAGGATTGCTAGAACGAACATCAGGACCGGTCCGATGATCCAGTTCTGGATCAGCGAGAGCCCGAGGATCTTCCAGTCGCGAAACACGTCGGAAAGCTCCTCGTACCGTACCTTGGCCAGCGGCGGGTACATCATCAGGATCAGGCCCACCGCGATAGGGATATTGGTCGTACCCACGGAGAAGCGGTTCCAGAAGGAAGCGACCCCGGGCCACAGCCAACCCATGGCCACCCCGGTCCCCATGGCCAGGAAGATCCACAGGGTCAGAAGGCGGTCGAGCAGTGAAAGCTGCCGGGTGACGCTGGCGCGTGCGATCATCGTTCCCTTCCTCGAGTGGTCGTCCGACACCGGGAGCGTGCGGCCTCGAGCCCGAGCCTGCACAGGTCCTCCACAGAGAGAGTCCGGAGCTCCTCCACCAACTGCGCGTCCGCCGCGAGCTGCGGGTCGTCGGCAAGGCCGGCCAGCGTCTGGAGGACGAGCTGGCTCTCGTCTCCGTCCGGCGCCGGACCCACGTGGACCCAACGACCGACCTTGCGCTCGGTTGTTAGGCCGGCGATCCGCAGCTCCCGGAGATGGGCCGACACGGTGGACGCGGCGAGGCCGAGCGCGGCAGTGATCTGGCAGACGCACAGCTCACCGTCGCGCAGCATGGCGAGGATGCGCAGCCGCGCAGGGTGGCCCATGGCCTTGTGGGCCCGGACGAGACGGTGAAGGGTCGCGTTCTTCATTTCGTCACATCGCGAAATATAGTATTATGCTCTCGGGTTGTCAAGAGACGACTCCGAGGGGACGCCCCGAGCGGACGAAGGAG
>Ga0307417_10000059_pt1 | contig 42812 bp, 35 predicted proteins | sample SalMarWE160210MG_2_FD_202514 | JGI IMG/M metagenome (GOLD analysis project Ga0307417, IMG submission 202514) | Salt marsh sediment microbial communities from the Plum Island Ecosystem LTER, Massachusetts, United States - WE1602-10 | ecosystem: Environmental > Aquatic > Marine > Intertidal zone... | reverse complement strand
GCGGCCATATCCGCGGCACAGGGCGGTGCCGAAGTCATTGTTTTTGAGAAGGCCTCCACAACGGGCGGAACCGCCAACATGGGAATGGGTCCCCTGGGTATTGAAAGCCGACACACCCGGGCCAAACAGTTCAGACCCACAAAAGACGAGGCCTTTGAAGTTTTCATGGATTACACCCACTGGCGCGTCGATGCAAAACTGGTCCGGGCCTACCTGAACAAATCGGGGGACACGATCCACTGGCTCGAAGATCTGGGCGTCGAATTTGTGGAACCGGCATCCTATTTCCCGACCGCCTATCCCACGTGGCACCTGATCAAGCCCGAGAGCGGCAACCCCGGTCCCATGGCCTCGGGCACCATGATGAAGATCATGACGGAAAAAGCCAAGGAGATGGGCGTCAAGATCATGCTTCAAACCCCCGCCCAAAAGCTCATCATCCGAGATGGCCGGATTGCCGGCGTTGAGGCCGAAGACAAATCCGGTGAGACCATCGAGGCGGCCGCCAAGGCCGTGATTGTCGCAACGGGGGGGTTCGGCGACAACCCGCAGATGATCAAAAAGCTTACAGGATACGATTTCGGCAAGGATCTCTATTCTTTTCGAATCCCCGGCATGGAGGGGGACGGCCTGCGAATGGCTTGGGAAGCAGGGGCCGCGAAGACTGAAATGCACATGGAGCTCATATACGGTATGCCGGACATGATGGCCATCGGGCCGGAACTCCACGAGGCCTGCCGCCAGCCCCACCTCATGGTCAACCTCCTTGGAGAGCGTTTTCTTAACGAAGGGATCATGCCGAATACGACATTCACCGGGAATGCCATCTCCATGCAGAAGGACCGGTGCGCTTTCCTCCTCTTCGATGAGAAGATCAAAAAAGAGATGGAAGAGGCTTTTGACTTTTTGAGCGTCGTCTTCCCCTTCCCGCGCATAGGAGACTTCGACCGGAGCATCCAAAACGCACTGGACCAGGGCTACAAACACCTCTTTGTCGCGGACTCCATTGAGGAGCTGGCGGAAAAGACGGGGATCGACCCCGGCGGATTGGAAAAAACTGTCCAGGAATACAACCAGTCCTGCGAAAAGGGCTATGATGATCTCTTCAACAAGGATCACAGGTATCTCAGGCCGGTCCGGAACCCCAGGTTCTACGCTGCCAGGCACCTGCCGAGTGCCTACGGCAGCGTCGGCGGGATCAAAATCAATCACAAAACCGAGGTTCTTGACAAAAACTGGAAGACCATACCCGGACTCTATGCCGGGGGGAACGATGCCTGTTCCATTTACGGCGACAGCTATGTCTTTATTCTTCCGGGCAACTCCATGGGATTTGCCATTAATACAGGGCGGATTGCCGGAGAAAATGCTGCGGTATACGTAAAATCCCTTTAGAGGTTAACGACTCAACCAGGGAGAGAGAAAAAATGCCGGACAAGAAAGAGGAAAAGGTCGAAGTCATATTCCGAAAATCAACCCCGCTCAGCGATCCGCAATGCGGTTACCCGGGATTCAAGCCGGGTACGACCACCCTTGAGAAGGGTTCCGTCCACAGGAAAGGGGCCCTCCCCCTCCCCTGCGACATTGTTTTCGAACGGGACGTCGCCGTGCCCATGCGGGACGGCATCACCATCTACATCGATATTTTTCGCCCGGTCGGTTCCCAGGAGGTTCCAGCCATTATTCCCTGGAGCCCCTACGGGAAGGAGGGCGGCTACCAGACCCTCGACCAGATTCCCGGCCGGATGGGCATTCCCGTGAGTGCGCTGTCCAACCTGCAAGTCTGGGAAGGCCCGGACCCTGCATACTGGTGCCGTCACGGCTATGCCGTTGTCAATCCGAACGCACGCGGGGCCTTCAGTTCGGAGGGGGACATTCATCACTGGGGATCCCAGGACGGGGAGGACGGCTATGACCTCATCGAATGGCTGGCCGGCCGAGACTGGTGCAACGGGAGGGTCGGCCTTACGGGCAATTCCTGGCTCGCCATTTCCCAATGGTATATCGCCTCCAAAAGGCCGCCCCACCTGGCCGCAATCGCTCCCTGGGAGGGATTTTCGAACTTCTATCGCGATCACATCGCCCGCGGAGGTATCCCCGACCCAATATTTAATTCAGACATCCTTTCCCATCTCTACGGAAACAATCGCACCGAGGATACATCCGCGATGATAGAAAAGTATCCCTTGATGAACGTCTACTGGGAAGACAAAACGGCTGAACTTGAAAAGATCGACGTCCCTGCCTATGTGGTCGCAAGCTACAGCAACGCGATCCATGTGAACGGCACCTTTGAAGGTTTTCGAGGGATCTCTTCTAAAGACAAGTGGCTTAGAGTAAACAACACCATGGAGTGGCCGGACTACTATGACCCCGAAAACAGAAGGGACCTCCGGCGTTTTTTTGACCGCTACCTCAAGGGAATCCAAAACGGGTGGGAGAAAACGCCCAGGGTGCGCCTTTCAATCCTCGACCCGGGCGGCACAGACGAGGTGGGCAGGGTGGAGGATGCCTTTCCGCCCTCTCGAGTGGAGTACAGAAAATTCTTCCTGGACGCATCCAGGGGAGCACTTTCCCAAGATCCCCTCGAAAAGGAGACCGAGACCCGCTACAGCGGTGAGGACGGCAAGGGTAAGGTGATCTTTACCTTCAGATTCGACCGGGAAACCGAGCTCATCGGATACCTGAAGTTGCGCCTCTGGGCCGAGGCAAGGGGCGCCGATGACATGGATCTCTTTGTATTTCTACAGAAGCTCAACAGGAAGGGAAAAGTTCTCAATCACATGGTGGCAAAGCCGGGCAACCGGCTTGTGTGTTCGGTCATGAGGCTTGCCCACTCCCTCGGCCTTGCAAAGCTGGGACTACTCTTCTACTCGGGGCCTCACGGCAGACTGCGGGTCTCTCACAGGAGTCTCGACCCGGAACGGTCGACCCCTGACCGACCCCAACTTGCTCATAGGGCCGAAGAGCGCTTGAGCCCAGGGGAGATCGTTCCCGTTGAAATCCCCATCTGGCCCACAGGCATGCGCTGGCATGCGGGCGAGCAGCTTCGCCTCATCGTGGCGGGCTACAACCTCAAGGGCCCGATGTTTCCGGGGATGCCCCTTGCTCCTACGCGGAACAGGGGGGAGCATGTCATCCACACCGGTGGAAGGTATGATTCGCACCTGCTTTTGCCTCTGATCCCACGCTGATGGATGGAACCTCTAGTGTCCCGCCCCTTAAATAGATTCAATTATTTCGTGTTGGGGGGGCGGGGCAAGCTAACGTATTGAAAATTTTTAAATACTGTCCCAAGAACAGGTGTTTTCTGTCCCTATATGACTCTTTTCGCCCTTAAAATGAGCCCCATAGGGAACAGCAGGTTCTCGAAGTGGAAATGATTCTCCAACTCCAATATTTTTCCGCTCTTGCCATCGATTATTTTGAATAACGTGCTTTTTGCCCCAAAAAAGTGCAATATAGGGCCTAAAGGGCCTCTTTTTGCCTTTTCATTATAATGACTTTCGATAGTTAGCTTGGCCAGACCCTATTCCGCTATTCCGGAAGTCAGCCGACGCCATAGCAGCCTAATGCCCGGGGTAATGCCTGGGGCATGGTGAAGGGCTGGACACAGAGCAGCAAACAGCCTCTGTACGCTCATTTGGTGTAGTGAGGCCGGCCGGCCAAGAGACCGAATGGCGCGTTATAAAACCGCTGACTTGCTGATGATTGCCCATGGCACTTCTTAAAAAGCTATCGGTGATCATTCACCGCCTGGTTGCGACCCGGCTGGCACTGTGAACCGCCCCGGGCGGACCCGCATTCGGGGGTGCTGTGGGGACTGGGGGAGAAAATCCCCCGGCTAGCCAATTAGCCGATTGCTGATCATATCGAATGGTGTCTTAGTCTCACAAAGCGGATCATAGGTTTGTGCGCTGAGTGGCCTGTATTTTTTTGACCTGCACATCGTCAACCCCGGATTCTCCGGCGAAGGCGGGCCAACGGCGCACGGCTTCAATGACGCGGTTAATCATCTGTTCTGCCCGTGCCTTCTTGATGTCAGCCGCTTTAGCGAGATTGAGCAAATCCTCATGCTCAAAACCATCTCGCTTGCCGTTCACGCTCATCTGGTGCCGACTCGTCCACTCGCCACTGGGGTTCCACGCGTAGGAGATGTCGAACGCAGGTGACAGGCGCCATTCACCCCGGCGATTCATGAGGAATGCAATATTCTTTACGTGATCATCACAATTGCGACCGACCACATTGAAAACGGCGCGCAGCACCTGTTGGTCCATGTCCTTTCGGGGGAGTCCCAGCCGCCGAATAACTTGGATCGCCTGCTCGTACGAATAGCTCGCAGGTTGCCTGTAGTCATTCGGTAAGTAACTACAATGTAATTACATCGATATGGAATGTCAAGGTTTCTGATTTTACCCCTTGACTTTCTATTTAACTTACAGTATAAATACACCTGTAAATTATAAGTTGCATTCCAGAGAGTGATTCGACTAAAGACTCTAAATAAGTCCAAAGTGGCCTATACCATGCATGAAAATGACAAATATTAAAACTCAAATCCCAAATGAATGCCAAATGATAAAATGCCAAAAAAACAGTTACGCTACCCATTCAAACGACAAAGCCATCGACATGCCCATGGACGGACTTCCAACGAAGTCGTTTGGTTCACGGGAGCTCAGGAGGAGAGTCTGAGGGTCTTTTTCGGACACTTTCTCATAGTGCACTTGGCATGGGGCTTCGACATGGACGTCTATTTGGGGTTTACGCCTCCGGGAAGTCCTGGCGCTCTCCAATGGCTACTCTTAAACCCCAAATAGGCGTCCATCCCCCCTCCGGAGTGTTTAGAAAGGGTCTGAAAAAGAGTGTCAGGTTCTCCTCCACTTCGTTGCTCATACGTTGCCGATTGCGGCATAAGTTAGCTTTTTATAATTCCATCAAAGGAGTGATCTCCATGAAACTCACACCCAAACAAAAGGCCTTTCTCACCTATCTCGGCCGATACATCAACGAATGGAACAGGGCCCCCAGCTTTGATGAGATCCGCGAACAGTTCGGTTTTGCCTCCTACAACACGGTCACCACCTATCTCAGGATCCTGGAGAGGAAGGGGTATATCCGTCTCCCGCGGGAGAAGAATCGAAAACGGGCCATTCAAGTAATCAGCCCCGTGGAGACCAGGCGTTTTGAGCTCCCCCTCCTGGGCAAGGTGGCTGCCGGAAGGCCCATCGAGGCGGTGGAGGATCCCAGGGCCATCGAGGTGCCCCCATCGCTTAGCGAAGGCGGGGATTGCTTCGTCCTGGAGGTGCAGGGGGATTCCATGGAGGAAGACGGCATCATGGACGGGGATTTCGTCGTGGTCAGGAAACAGCCCAACGCCGAGAACGGCGAGACCGTCGTCGCCCTCATCCACAATGAGGCCACGGTCAAGAAATATTACCTCCACGGCGATCACGTGGAACTCAGGCCCGCCCATACGGGCATGGAACCCATCCGCGTGAGATCGGAAGATCTCAGGATCGAGGGGAAGGTTGTGGGGGTGATGAGGTATTATAGATAGGTGGAACCATGCTCCGCAACATCATCCATATGCACATCCCGGCCTTTCCCATCGCGGTCGCGCGTGTAGTGCATCCCAAACTCAGGGGCCGTCCTGTGGCCGTAGCCCCCGCCCAATCCGTACGCGGTCTGGTCCTGTCCGTGTCCTCCGAGGCCAGGCGGGAAGGGTTGTTCAAGGGGATGCCCCTGGTGAAGGCCTTTGCCCGTTGTCCGGGCCTGACGGTGATCCCCCCGGACCCTGGTCTGGCAGAAAGGGCCGGCCGGGAATTGTGCCGGATGGCGGCCTGGTATACCCCCGTATGGGAACCGTCCAGGCCGGGTCATATCTACCTGGACCTCACCGGGACCCAACGCCTCTGGGGAAAAGCCAAGGACACGGCCCTGCGCCTTGGAAGGGAGATCAAAGGCCGCCTCTATCTTCCCGGAACAGCCGGGGTGGCCGGCAACAAGATGGTCTCCGGCATCGCCTCACGGATCATCCCTCCGGAAGAGATCCTGGACGTGGCCCACGGCCGGGAGCCGGGCTTCATGGCCCCCCTCTCCGTGGATCTGCTCCCCGGCATCGGGCGTTTTCGGCGCCGTCTGCTTCTGGAGGAACTCAACATTACCCTGGTCAGGGATCTGGCGGCCCTGGATATGGCAAGTCTCGCCGTTCTTTTCGGACGCCAGGCCCCTGTCATTCACCAGAGGGCCCTCGGGGTGGATCCGACCCCTGTTTACCCTTCAAAAAAGGAACCGGTGGTCAAAGAGGAGATCACCCTCCCTGAGGATGAAAATGATGATTGCAAACTCATGGACGCGCTTTTTACCCTCGTGGAAAGGTGTGCCCGCCGTCTGCGGAAAAAGGCGTTTTTGCCGGGGAAGGCCGGGATCCTCATCCGCTATGCCGATCACATGGAGGTCAAACGCCAGTGCAGGCTGGCCCATCCCGGTTTCTGGGACTTTGAACTCTATGATCCCATGAAAGCACTCTTTTTCAAGGCCTGTATCAGGCGTGTCCGCGTTCGTTTCATCCGGGTGTGGTTCCGGGATCTTGCCCGCCCGGACCGCCAACTGTCCCTTTTCAATGTCCCTTCCCCCGACCGCCGGAAAAAGACCTGCCTCATACAGGCCCTGGACCGGATTCGAGAACAACATGGGCGGGATGCGATCCGCTATGCCAGGGCGGCATGACCTTCATTCACCTCAACGTCCATTCCCATTATTCCAAGGGCCGGGGCACCGGCACCATTCAGGAGATCTGTGAGGCGGCCCGGCGCATGGGCATGAAAAGGCTTGCCCTCACGGATACCAATAACCTTTACGGCATGGTCTTCTTCATCCAGCTCGCCAGGGAGATGGGGATCGATCCCATCGTGGGGAGCGAAATCCTTTGTGCCAATCACCGTGCCCTGCTCCTGGTCAAGGACCGTCACGGCTACGCCAACCTCTGCCGGATCATTTCCGACCGCCACTGTAATGCGGCCTTTGACCTGGTTCAGGCCCTGAGGGAGAAGCGGGAAGGCCTCATCATCCTCTCGGATGATTTCAGACTCCTGAAGACCCTGAAACACGACGCCCTTGAAGACCTCTATGTGGAACTGTCTCCCGGCTACCACATGGGGCGCTGCTATGCCTTTGCCAGGGACAGCCGGATCCCCCCCGTGGCCACCAACCGGGTCTACCTTGTGGGGAAAGACCAATTCCCCATTCATCGCATCCTCCGGGCAATCTCCCTCAACACCAAGCTCTCCAGGCTCGGGCCGGGGGATACCTGCCTGGCGCAGAATTTTCTGAACCCGCCAGGGGAGATGACTCTTCAATTTCCCCATGCGCTCCTGGCTATTGCCAATTCCGTAAGGGTCGCCGAATCCTGTTTCACGGATTGGGACTTCGACCGGATCATATTCCCGAAGTTTGACGGGATGACGGATGAAGAGGCATTCGATCGTCTCTACCGGGAGACATTGCTCGGGTGCAAACGGCGCTACGGAAAAATCACCCCTGCCGTGCAAAAACGCATCGACCACGAGATGGCCATCATCCGGGAGAAACACTTTGCCCACTATTTCCTGGTGGTGGCCGACATCACCTGCCGGGCCCCCAGGTCCTGCGGCAGGGGAAGCGCCGCCGCCTCCATTGTTTCCTATGCCTTAGGGATTACCCATGTGGACCCCATCAGGCACAACCTGTTCTTCGAGCGATTCCTGAACCCCGGGCGGATGGATCCCCCTGATATCGACGTGGACTTTCCATGGGATGAACGGGAAGAGATCATCGATCTTATCTTTGCCAAGTATGGGACACGGCGCACGGCCATGGTTTCCAACCACAATACCTTCGCCGCCAGGTCGGCCATCCGGGAAACAGCCAAGGTCTTCGGATTGACGGACCGGGAAATCGGCCGGGTCACGAAACAGATCGGTTTTGGATGGAAACTGGACAAGACCGCTGCCGAACTTTCAACCCACCCCAGGATGCGGGGGGTGGAACTCAGGGAACCCTGGGATGAGATCCTGCGGGCCGCTTCACGGATAGAAAACCATTTTAACCACCTTTCCACCCACTGCGGCGGGGTGGTGATCGTCCCCGATGATATTCGCCGGTATTGTCCCGCCGAAATCTCCGCCGGCGGGCTCCAGGTACTCCACTGGGAAAAGGATTCCGTGGAAGACAGCGGTCTGGTCAAGATCGACATCCTCGGAAACCGCAGCCTGGCCGTCATCCGTGACACCCTGGAGCTGGTTGAACAAAATGAGGGGCGCCGCATTGACTATGCCCAACTCAATCCCCTTCATGATCCCGAGACCGTGCGCATTTTTTATGAAGGGAACACGTTCGGGGTCTTCTATTTTGAAAGCCCCGCCACCCGGCAGGTTCTCACCAAGGTGGGAAGGGGCTTCACCTTTCATGACTACTTCCGCATGGACCATTTCCATCTCAACGTGGTGGTCACGTCCATCATCCGACCGGCCTCCAATCAGAGTATCCGGACCTGGGTCTCCAGGCTCAGAGGAGAGGCCTGGGCCCCTCCCCATCCCCTCTTGATGCCCGTACTGGAAGAGACCCTGGGCGTCATGGTCTTCCAGGAGCAATTGAGCCAGGCCGCCATCCATCTTGCGGGCTTCGACCCTGCCGAGGCCGATATGCTCCGCAAGGTGGTGAGCAAGAAACACAAAGAAAAGAAACTCCGGGACTTTTGCGCCCGGTTCCTGGCCGGGGCCGGGAAGCGCGGCGTCCCCCGGGAAACCATTGAAGAGGTCTGGACCATGATGATGGGCTTCGACGGCTACAGTTTCTGCAAGCCCCACTCGGCCAGCTACACCCTGGTGGCCTACAAGTCCGCCTTTCTCAGGGCCCACTACCCGGCTGAATTCATGGCCTCCGTCATCTCAAACGGCGGGGGCTACTACGCGGCCTTTGGATACCTGTCAGAGGCAAGGCGCATGGGGCTCCGGGTGCTCCCTCCCCACATCAACCTGAGCCCTGTCAAATACACCGGGAAAGGCCGGGAAGTCCGCGTCGGCCTTATGCAGATCAAAGCGCTCTCTCTTGAAGCCATGGAGACCATCGTCCATGAACGCGCGAAAGACGGGCACTTTTCATCCCTTGGCGAGTTCCTGGATCGTACCCGACCCCACATCCACCTCCAGGATGTGAGGGTATTGATCAAGGCGGGTTGTTTTGATGATCTGTCCGGCGCAACCAACAGGCCCGAACTCCTGTGGCAGGCACTCCGTTTCTTTTCCCGGAAATGCCCTTCCCAGGCCCAGACCTCTCTCGTGAAGGATTGCGGCTTTTCATCCTCCCCGGCTTTACCTGCGCATCAGCCGGGGAGGCCCAAACCTCTTTCTCAAAAGATCCTGCTCTCCCAGGAAAAGGAGGCCTTGGGGTTCACCCTTTCCGGACACCCCCTCGATCTCTACGCCGGTCACCTCAGGGGAATCGATTATGCAAGGGCCAGGGACCTGAACCGACTGGTGGGGGAAATAATCACCATCACCGGATGGCTGATCACGGGAAAAACGGTCCACACGAAAGAAGGGGAAGCCATGAAGTTCATCACTTTTGAAGACCCTACAGGCGTCTATGAAACGGTCTTCTTTCCCAAGGTGTACCACCGGGTCTGCCACATGCTCAACGGTTCACGGCCCTATATTTTGAAAGGGAAGGTGGAAGAAGATTTCGGTGCCGTCTCGTTGACGGTCCACTGGCTGGATTTTCTTGACAAGATCCGTTGAAGATCACCGCTCTATTTTCTTGACCTTTTCCCTATGATACCGTATATTTCCGGAAAAACCCCGGCAATTGATACGGTAAAGCGGCATTTTTCCCATATGGGAACAGACGGAGGGTATCAAGCGGTGATGGCAATAGATGAAAAAGCTGACCAGGAAAAGAAAGGTAGATCGGACTCTCACAGGCGGAAATTCGAGACAACCATCGAACTGATTACCATCAAGACGGTAGACGGATCCACTATCCGGGGAAATATCAATCTCGGGGTGAAAGAAAGGGTTTCCGATCTCTTTACTAAATCAGCCAACCCTTTCATCGTGCTGACCGGCGTCACTTCAGGGGGCGGGTCCAGGCAAACACTCTTTGTCAATAAACAGTATATTGTATGGGTCGAACCGGAAGGAGAGTAGAATCCCACAAACCTGCACGCAGCCCTACCTCTCCCGCCTCTTCAGGATCCATTTTCTTAGGACAAAAAAGCCTACCAGGAGTACCAGAAAGGTCAGGACCGCAACATTGTAGTGAAGGAAGATCGACGCCATCTTCTCCCGGACGACCGCCCAATTGCTCCCCAGGGAATAGCCCACAAGAATCCAGACAAGGTTCCACACGCTGCAACTGATCAAGGCCAGGAGGGTGACACGAAGGATGCCGAGCCTCGAGATTCCCCCTGCCACGGCAATGGCCGATCGAACGCCGGGGAAAAAACGGTTCAGGGTTATCAGGAGGTATCCGTATCTCTGGAACCAGGATTCCACCCTCAAGATATCCTTTGCCTTGAAAAACCGGTAATCGCGCTCCAGGAAAAAGGCCCTCCCCAGGGCCTTCCCGATCCAGAAGAGGAAAAGGAACCCCAACAGGCTTCCCACCGTGGTCACCAGGTACACCCAGAAAAAACTGAGTCGATGGGTGCCCACGAGAAAGGCCCCGAAGGCCGTGATGGTGTCTCCCGGAATAGGGGGGAACACGTTCTCCACGAAGGCGCTCACTCCCAGGACCAGGTACATCAGGACTGCAGGCAGTGTGTTCAGAAAATCCAGGAAACGGTCTACATAACCCATTTGGTTTTCTCGATTTGCGGCTGTGAAAAACGTATAGTAACATCCCGCTCAAAAAGCAACCCGTGTTTTTCGGTTTTCGGGTTCACGATTCATGTCCGACAGTCATGAAAAAGGTCAACCTGTTTTTATCTTGACTGGTTCAGCCGCCATCTGGTATCACCTTTGCCTGGCTCTTTTCAATCAAAATCCAATACACGGAATGGAAAACCATGGCAAAAAAGAAAATCACCCGGAAGCAACTGCTTAAAGAACCCGATGAGTTCCTGACGTTTTCCGCAAAAGCGATAAACTACTTTGCCGCCCATCTTAAGCAACTCAAATACCTGGGTATCGCCGTAGGCGTTCTTCTCATCATCTGCCTGGGAGGGTACACCTACTACAGACATATGAACAACAAGGGACAGGAGGTCTACAATACGGCCTATGAGGCCTTGGCAAAAGCCCTTAAGCCCGACATGAAACCCGGTGATCTTAAGAAACCCGGAGAATTGTTCCAAAAAGTCATCGACGGATACGGCCTGTCCAAGGCTGCGCGTCTGGCATTACCCGAGAAGGCCTACATCCAATTCCTGCAAGGAGATTACGACGGGGCCATAACCCTCTACCGACAGTTCCTTGACAAGGTCGCCGGGAATGATCAATACGAATCCCTGGCCCGAATGGCCCTGGCAGCGTGCTATGAACAGAAGGGTGCATACCAAACGGCCATTGTCAGCCTGAAACCCATTCTAACAGAAACGGGCAATCCGTTCAGAGGATCCGCCATGCTGAGCATGGCTCGCCTTTACGGGCTCAACAAACAGGCGAAAGAGAAGCAGGAAACACTGAAGGAATTTATCGAGATTTACAAAAACTCGCCATTTCTGCCAATGGCAAAGGCGATGCTCTAGCCTGCTTTCCCTGGTCACCATCAAGGTATCATCTTCCCGCTTTGCGGGATCCAAGGAACCGCGTTGTCTTCGCTTTACTCAGGGTGGTGCTCGTGGCATACGTTTTTTTCGAACCCATCCTATCCGGCTCCCCGGGTATTATCACAACCCCCACCAAGGAGGCTTGCCATGATTATAGGAGAGATTTTGGCCAGAAACGCCAGGATGTACGGTGATGAAATCGCCTTGATCGAAAGGGAGCCCGCGAAGAACAAGCGCCTTTCCATGACATGGAAGGAATTCGACGACATGGCCAACCGTGTTGCCAATGGACTCATTGCAAAAGGAGTGCAAAAAGGCGACAAGGTCATTCACCTCATGATGAATTGCCTGGAATGGCTCCCCGCCTATTTCGGTATTTTGAGGACCGGGGCATGGGCCGTGCCCCTCAATTTCCGGTTTACGGCCGATGATATCCTCACCTGCGCTCAGATCGCGGAAGGCAAGGCCATCCTCTTTGGAGAGGAATTCGTAGACCGTATCAACGCCGTCAAGAAAGATCTGACCACCATAAAAGACTACATCTTTGCGGGGCCAGATGAACTGAGGCCCGCTTATGCGGAACCATTTAAGGCCTTTCTGGACACGGGCGCTGCCGAGGATCCCCGGATCCCTTTAAACATCACCGACGAGGCGGCCCTCTACTTCACCTCGGGAACTACGGGGACCCCCAAACCCATACTCCTCACCCATCGAAACCTGGAGTTTGCCTGTGTTATCGAAAACCGGCACCACAACCAGACTCACGAAGACAATTTTCTTTGCATACCTCCTCTTTACCACACCGGGGCCAAGATGCACTGGTTCGGGAACTTCATCGTGGGTGCCAGGGCTGTCATATTAAAGGGCGTCAAGCCACAGTGGATCCTTGAGGCCGTATCAGAAGAAAAATGCACCATCGTCTGGCTCCTGGTTCCCTGGGCTCAGGATATCCTCGTGGCACTTGAAAACGACGAATTGCGGCTGGAAGACTACCAGCTGGACCAGTGGCGCCTGATGCACATCGGTGCCCAGCCGGTCCCACCGAGCCTCATCAAGGACTGGAAAAAGGTCTTTCCCCACCATGACTACGATACCGATTATGGATTGAGCGAAACCACGGGCCCGGGCTGTGTCCACCTGGGCATGGAAAACCTTCACAAGGTGGGGGCTATCGGCATCCCCGGCTTTGACTGGGAGTACAAGATCGTGGACACCCATCTTGAAACCGTGCCAAGGGGGGGGGTAGGGGAACTCATGGTCAAGGGGCCTGGCGTCATGAAGGCCTATTACAGGAATCCGGAGGCCACAGAAAGCACCCTCTTTGACGGCTGGGTCCTGACGGGCGACATGGCACGGACAGATGAGGACGGCTTCATCTGGCTGGTGGATCGAAAAAAAGACGTGATCATTTCGGGAGGAGAAAATATCTTTCCCGTGGAGATTGAAGACTTCCTCATGGAGAACCGGAAGATACAGGATGTTGCCGTTATCGGGGTGCCTGATGAAAGGCTGGGGGAGATCGTGACAGCCATTGTGCAGTCGAAGGCAGGGCAGGAAATGACGGAGGATGAGTTTCTGGCCTTTTGTGAACCCCTTCCCCGGTACAAACGGCCTCGCAAGGTCTTTTTTGACAATGTACCACGCAATCCGACCGGAAAGATAGAAAAGCCCAAGTTGAGAAAAAAATACGCCGGAATGGTAGAGAGTTTCAAGGTCTCCTGACGCCCCTGATCCACCATCAAGGTATCATCTGCTGCGTTGCCTTCGATCGCTCCTCGGCGCCTTGCATCTAATACCTTGCTGGTGATCAGGAATATCGCCAAATCCCCGGTGAAGTGCATGATGCGCAAAATGGGCCGTGGATTTGGGACAATGCTGGCCCGGATCCGAAATTTTTCTTGACAATTCCGGGGGGCTCCAGTAGACATATATTGTAGCTAGATTATAGCTGTTTTATGACTGTGTATGCATTTTTTCATTCAACTTTCTTTCGTTTAACCTTATGAGGGTCGGGGGTAAATATGCACAAATTATTGACAGACTCACCAGGGAAGGAAATGCTTCTCCTCGGAAACGAGGCCATTGTTCGAGGGGCATTGGAGGCCGGGCTGGCATTTTCCACCTGCTATCCCGGAACGCCTTCATCGGAGATTCCTGAACAGTTTTTCACGATAAGCCAGGAATCAGACCTCTACTTTGAGTATTCCACCAATGAAAAGGTTGCTCTGGAGGTGGGGGCCGGAGCCGCGGTCTGTGGCCTCAGGACCATGGTAACCATGAAACACGTCGGGGTCAATGTGGCGGCCGATCCCCTCATGACCCTGGCCTATGTTGGGACAAAGGGCGGCATGGTGATTATCACTGCGGACGATCCCTCTCTCTTCTCCAGCCAGAACGAACAGGACAACCGCTTTTATGCCCGTCTGTCCGGTCTGCCCATGCTGGAGCCCACCGATCCCCAGGAAATGAAGGACGTAACCACTGCGGCCCTGGATCTTTCCGAGGAGCTGGAACTTCCGGTCTTTATCAGGACCACCACACGGTTGAACCACATTCGTGGCAAAGTCAAACTCGGCGACCTCAAGCCCATAAAGACAAAAGGACATTTTCAAAAAAACCCGTTCCATTTCGTAACCGTCCCCGCTGTCGGCCGAAAACTGCACAAGCTGCTCCTTGAAAAGTACGACAAGGCCCTGGAAAAAAGCGAGCAGTCAGCCTTGAACGAAATCATCGGCGACGGCAAGTGGGGCATCGTGACCAATGGGGTCAGCTTCAACTATGTGAAGGATGCAATCCAGGACATGGGTCTGGCTGAAAAGGTCAGTATCCTGAAAATCGGCTTCTCATGGCCCCTGCCAAAGGGCCTCATTTCCCGCTTCCTCAAGCAGGTGGAAAAGGTCCTTGTGGTGGAAGAGCTGGAGCCGGTCATGGAGAAGGATATCAAGGCTATTGCCCAGGAAAACGGTCTTACACTTTCCATACAGGGCAAAGGCGTGGGAAGACTCTCCCGGTTGTTTGAATATGATCCCGGCATGGTACGTGAGGCCGTAGCAAAGTATTTCGGGGTGGAATACCAGGGGGTGCAGCCGCTGGACCTCTCCGGGATACCCGATCTCCCCGGAAGGCCTCCGACCCTGTGTCCAGGCTGCCCCCATCGTGCCACATACCACGCCGTCAAACAGGTGTACGGCCCCGACGCGATCCATCCCACGGACATCGGCTGCTACACCCTGGGACTGCTGCCACCCATATCCATGGCCGATTTTCTCATCTGCATGGGGTCTTCGGTGAGTTCGTCCTGCGGTTTTTCAGAGGCCACCGACCAGAAAGTGGTTTCCTTCATTGGAGACTCCACCTTCTTCCATTCGGGAATCACGGGACTCATCAATGCCGTCCATAACAACCACAAGTTCACCCTGGTGATTCTGGACAACGGCACCACCGCCATGACGGGGCACCAGCCCCACCCGGGCGTAGATACCGAACCCATGGGGGTTTCTTTGACCCAGGTGTCCCTGGAAGATGTCGTACGCGGCTGCGGCGTAAAGGATGTCCATGTGGTCAAACCCTTCAAGATCAAAAAAACCATGGAAGCCGTAAAGGCGGCCATGGACTACGATGGTTTGTCCGTGATCATCTCCAGGGAAATATGTCCGCTTTTCGCAAAGGCCATCGGCCAGGGCAAAAAGGCCCGACCGTTTTACGTCAGCCATGACAAGTGCAAGAATCATAGGGACTGCATCAGCAAACTGGCCTGTCCTGCCATGTACCTGGAAGGGGATCAGGTGGAGATCAACAAGTACCTGTGCATCGGCTGCTCTGTCTGCGCCCAGGTCTGTCCCGAAAACGCTATCCTGCCACTGAAGGGATAAGGGAGACTCTTATGGAAACGAAAAGATTGGTATTTATAGGGGTGGGTGGCCAAGGCAACCTGCTGGCCTCACGTCTTCTGGGTGAAGCGGCCCTGGCGGAAGGCGTTCCTGCCGTCGTGAGCGAGATACACGGCATGGCGCAGAGAGGTGGCATCGTGGAGTCGGCCGTCCTAATGGGCAATGTGACGAGTCCCATCGTCTCCCCGGGTGAGGCCGATGTCCTGGTGAGTTTTGAACCGGTTGAGACCCTGCGCGCCCTGGGAAAATGCAATGGAAAGACCGTTATCATCACCAACACGCATCCCCTGCCGCCCTTCACGGTTGCGGTGGGTCAGGGGAAATACCCGGATGTGGAGGAGATGCTGGCCCTGATAAGGGAAAAGGCCGGTCGGGTGATTGCCCTGGACGGGGATGCCATGGCTGAAGAGGTGGGGAATCCCCTTGCCCTCAATATGGTGATGCTGGGGGCACTCATCGGTTCCGGCACCATTTCCATCACGGCCGATAGTATGAAGAAAACCATTTCCTCATCAACGAAGAAGGCCTTTCTGGAAGCAAACCTCAAGGCCTTTGACAAGGGCTTTGAAAAGGCCAAGGCACATTAGTCAAAACTGCTTTGAAAGGGGGGCGGTGAAACTGGAAAAGGGCCGTCATATTGCTCTGGTTTCCACCCCCTGGCCCCTCTTTAACCGACCCTCCATTCAACTTGGATCTCTGAAGGCCTTTTTTCTAGGGAACATCCCCGGAATATCCGTTCGCACCTACCACCCCTACCTCCTGGTCGCCGAATCCATCGGCTATGATTGTTACCGAAGGATCTCAGGAAAAAGCTGGCTGGCGGAATCCGTCTATGCCGCCCTCCTCTACCCGGAACTTTTCGACACCATGGAGAAATTCTGGTGGCGCAGCCCGTCTGGAAAATCCTCTCTGCCCCCAGGCCATGATTTTCAAGGGCTCTGTCGGCAGGTCAGGGAGGCATCCGAGCGATTCCTGGACGATGTCAACTGGGATGAATACCTTCTGACTGGTTTTTCCATATGCCTAGGCCAGTTGACCAGCAGCCTCTATTACATCCGGCGAATCAAACAGCGGGCTAACGGGCTGAAGATCGTGATCGGAGGGTCTTCGTGTGCCGCGGAAATGGGGGAGTCTCTTCTCCAGACCTTCCCGGAGCTTGATTTCGTGGTTCAGGGAGAAGGAGAATTGCCCCTTCTCCATCTGGTTGATCACCTTTCAAGGTGTCCATCGGCGCAGGGCAGCCTGCCCCTGCCCGGGGTCCTCCAGAGGGAATCCCCCGATGGACCCTCCCGCGCTCCAACCCAGGTGGCCCAGTTGGATGACCTTCCCGTTCCCGATTATGAGGATTATTTCGAGACCCTTAACTCCCTTCCCTCCGCCAAACGATTTTTCCCGAAAATACCCATGGAGACCTCCAGGGGCTGCTGGTGGAGAAAAAGGGCCCCCTCGGGGAAGCCCACCGGTTGTGCCTTCTGCAACCTGAATCTTCAATGGAAGGGTTACAGGACCAAGACGGGTCCCCGGGTTATTCAAGAAATTGAAGACCTCTCCCTGAGACACCAAGCCCTATCCATTTCGTTCATGGACAATCTCCTGCCTGGGAAAGGCACCCGAAAGATCTTCATGGACGTGGCCCGACTTGGAAAGGGGTACCAATTTTTTGCGGAAATTCGTGCAACCACCGCCTTCCCCATCCTGGCCGCCATGGGGGAAGCCGGCGTCGAGACGGTCCAGGTGGGGGTAGAGGCCCTGAGCACGAGTCTCCTCGGAAAGCTCAACAAGGGCACGACCGTCATGGACAATATCCAGATCATGCGGGACTGTGAAACGCCGGGGCTTCCCGGTCTCACCGGAAACCTCATCCTCCACTTCCCTTCGAGCGACGAAGGAGACGTGGCCGAAACCTTGGAGAATCTCTCATTTGTGCTTCCGTTCAGGCCCCTCCAACCGGCCCATTTCTGGCTGGGGTATGCAAGCCCCGTATACAATGATCCCCGGGCATTCGGTATCAGGAAAAAGGGAAACCACCCCCACTATGCCCGCCTCTTTCCTCCGGACGTCCTGCGGGGCCTCACACTCATGATCCAGGAATACTATGGACGGAAGCGTTATCAGCAGCGCATCTGGGAAGGGGTTCGGGAAAGGGTGGATCATTGGCGGGACACCTATGAAGCGTTGCACAGATCGCCGGGAAGCGGTCCTATTCTCTCCTATCTTGACGGAAAACGATTCATGGTCATTCAAGAGCGACGCCTTGACAGGGAAGATTTGTCACACCGGCTGACGGGGACCTCCCGCTCAATTTACCTCTTTTGCCAAAGACACCGTTCAGCAGGCGACATTCTCGCCCGTTTTCCCCGGATGGATGGGGAAAAGGTCGTTTCTTTTCTAAATATGATGGTGAAAAAAAGGTTGATGTTCCGAGAAGGGAACCGATACCTGAGTCTTGCTGTTCCCGCCCGTCACGTCAGGGCTTGATATAGACGCCCAGCATCCCCTGAAGGGGACTCAAATTGCTGAGGAGCCTGAGCCCTGCGTAGGAAGGCATGATCCTGTCCAGCCCGTAGACCAGAAAAACGGCTCCCTTCCTGGCCTTTCGAGCTATCATGTCCGCAAACTCCTCGTGCATGATCAGGTAGGTGTAGAAGAGGTCGAAATCACCCAGGCCAAGACCCGTATGGCTCAAAATCTCCTGGTGCGTGCCGGGATCGGTGGAGTCCCCGTTAAAGAGGTGGATATTGTCCGGGGGGCACGAGATATCGGCTGCGCGCAATTCCTCCGCAAGCTCAGCCCTTAATGGGGCATATTCATCGAGGGTCCACGAATCGAGTTCGACGCCTACGGATTTTCGAACAAGGTAACTCAGGAGCACATTCACCCGTCCGTCGGCGCATCCCAGATCCAGAAAGAGGGATTTTCCGGGAACCAGCAGGCGCGCGCGCAGGAGGTCCTCCAAACCATTCACAAGAACGGACAGGTCGCTGGACCTCCTGAAACCAAGAGCCCCCAAGTCGCCCACCTTTCGTGCATCATAAAAACGGGCCACGCACTCCAGTGTTTCTTTTGGAAAGGAAAACACGGATCCGTTCATCTGAGTGACATTTCCCTGAGCAATTTCTTGATACGCTCATGCAGCCTAAAGAGGGTATGCAGTTCCGCTCCCTCTGCCTCACGGAGAAGAGACAGATCTTCGGGTTCCACCTGATCCGTGACCTTTTTGCACAGGTAATTGATGCAGATCACATGACGGGCCTTCAGACGACATCCTTCGGCCCCCTGGAAGAAACAGCTGTTCGGTTCCAGACGTTCTTCCGGCAGTTCGACCCCCAGCATAAGATTGATAAGCAAGAGGTACCCGTCATACTTTCTTTCTATGCCTGCGCCGCAGCAGGAACCCCCTTCCGTCTCTTCACAAGCACGACAGGCAAGCATCACGCCCCCCGCCCGCATGGCCTTGCGGGAGGCCTCTATTTCACGTTCGAGGCCGGCAAGGAGTCCTGAAATTTCACCATCCCGGGTCAGGAACCCATCCCAGGAAAGGTGGCCGGCCCTTGCCCAGGCAACTTTTTCCTCGACAGAACCGGTAAGGGGGATACGCTTCAAATCCGACACTATTCTTTTTTTCCGCCCCCTCGGCCCTTCTTTTCGGTCTTTTTCTTGTTTTCCCAATTCTCCTTATCACTGAAACTCTTGAGCCCCTCGGCCAGGGCTCTGAGTTTTCGATCCACCAGGTCATTGATGGAGCCTTTTTGGTAGGTTCCATCCGCTTTCCGCGTGCCAGCCTTTTTCCCCGTCAGGATCTCTATCCCCTCATCGATTGTCTTGACGGAATAGACTCGGAATTCCCCCTTTTTCACGGCCGCCACAACGTCTTTTCGGAGCATCAGATCCTTGACATTGGAGTCAGGAATCATCACGCCCTGTTCTCCCGTCAACCCCGCCGTTTTGCAGCAATCAAAAAAGCCCTCTATCTTTTGATTCACTCCGCCGATGGCCTGCACCTCACCTTTCTGGTTGACCGATCCCGTCACGGCAATATTCTGTCTGATGGGTAGCCCGGAGAGGCTGGAAAGGAGTGCATAAATTTCCGTACTGGAAGCACTGTCCCCATCCACACCGCCGTAGGACTGCTCAAAGGCTATGCTGGCGCTCACGGTAAGGGGCTTGTCCTGGGCATATTTCTTCCTCAGGTAGCCGCTCAGGATGAAAACGCCCTTGTTGTGGGTGCTGCCGGAGAGATCCGCTTCCCGCTCTATATTGATAATTCCGGCCCTCCCCATGGCGGTGGACACGGTAATCCGACTCGGCTTGCCGAACATGTAATCCCCCATGTTGAAAACAGCCAGGCCATTGACCTGCCCCGTCACTTCCCCGGTAACATCGATCATCAATGTACCACGATCGATCATCTCCTGGATGTGTTCCTCGATCTGGCTGGAACGGTAAATCCGGGCATCAATGGCCTTGTCCACATGCTCTTCGCGGACGACATCGTCTTTCCCATCACCAGCCCAGAAATCGGCCTCTCGGAGAAGATCCGTTACCGCGGGAAAACTCGTGGATATCTTTTCCTGTCTGCCTGTCATCCTGACGGCCTGTTCAACCAGTGAGGCTACGGCCGACGCATCGAAGGGTCTTAGATCTTCGTCATCACATTTCATTCGAATAAACCGGGCAAACTGCTCAATACTCCTCTTATCCTTGTCCATGGATGTGTCGAAATCAGCCCGGACCTTGAAGATCTTTTTGAAATCCTCATCGTAGTGTAAAAGCAGATGGTACAAGCGAAAGTCTGAGATGATGACGACCTTCACCTCCAGGTCAATGGGTTCGGGTTTGAGCCCGGAGGTGGTAAAGAGATAGAATGGGTCATAGGTCTGAATTTCAAGCTTGGATGATTTCAACGCCCTCTTGAGACTCTGCCAGACTCCAGGTTCCACAATGGCATCCATGAGGTTAAATACGAGATACCCCCCATTGGCCTTGATGAAAGATCCCGCCTTGATCTTGCTGAAATCCGTGCGCCATAGGCCACTGCGATCCACTACCCGTTCAATGCTTCCGAATATATTGCGGTAGGTCGGGTAACCTTCAATGATCACCGGTGCGCCCTTCTGTTCGCTGTTATCCACCAGAAGGTTCACCTGATAGGGTTGAAAAAGATCTCCTTCGGGAAGCATGGCAGGCATGCCCGGAATGGCGACCTGTTGTTGCGGCCTGAAAATCTGCAGATTGTCCGCCATATCTTCCAAAAGCGATTCCAGATACTCCCTGACGGATTTCCCTTTGTATTTTTTCACCAATGGGCTTGCAAGATCCGAAGCGTTCTTGAGAAACATGACACGGTCCATCTTTTCGATCTTTTCCTGAACCTCTTTCTGGAGATCCCGGAGTTCCAGAAAAATCTGGTCAATCTGGCCCCGAAGCCTGGCCTGTTTTTCTCTCATGGCCTCGAACTCATCTTTTGGGAAGCGTCCCTTCTCGGCCATATCCTCCACCTGATCAACGGGGAGGGGTTTCCCATCGACGATGGGCATCACCTCGGGACGTTTGTATTGGCCCATCTGGACGTCAACCAGTGCAAAACCTTCTTCCTTGACCCTCTGGTCGAGCTCCTTGAAAAAGGTCTTTCCCTTGGCTTCATAGGCCTCCATGATCTCCTTCTTGAGGTTGATGTATTCCTGGCTTTCGAAAAGCTGAGGGATCTCTTTCTTGAGGGTTTCAACAAGGTTATGGACATCTTTTCTAAAACCCGCCCCGACGCCCCCCTTCATTCTCAGCAGTATAGGGGCTTCCGGATTCTTGAAATTGTTCACATAACAGAGATCATCCGGTGTCTTCGATTTCAGGGTCATTTCTTCAAGGAGCTTCTTGACCGTCGACATCCGCCCGCTTCCGGACATGCCCGTCACAAAGACATTGTAGCCCGGTTTGTTCATACCCATCCCGAACCTGAATGCCTCCACCCCCCTCGCCTGCCCCACGATCTCCTTCAAGGGTTCGAGGTCCGTGGTGGTTTTGAAGGAAAGGGTCGCGGGGTCCAAACGCCATCTGAGCCTATCCACCGGTACGCCAATACTCGCTTTTTTCCTGGGCATGTGATCTCTCCTTTGGTCTCCAGTCATGATTTCAGGTCTGTTGGATATGGCCATATCATTCGTCATTAGTATTCGTCTTCACCGCATCCGAACTACCATGATAAAGATAGCGGATTTATTGACTTCCTCACAAGACTTTCAGTTTGATACGCTTTCCCTTTTCGGCTTCGCATTTCGGCAGAATGATCACCAGGACCCCTTTCTCGTAGGTGGCTTCCATCTCCTCCACTTTAATTCTGCATGGAAGCTGTATGCTCCTGGAAAATAATCCGAAACGCCGTTCCAGGCGGTGATAGTGGGCACCTTTTCTTACCATCTCCGCGCGCTTTTCTCCTATCAGGCTCAGCGTCCTTTCGGTGACGGAGATTTTCACGTCATTGAGATCAATGCCTGGAAGTTCCGCCTTCACAATCACCATGTCCCGGGTCTCTGAAATGTCCAGAGAAGGCCCCAGTGTCGTCATGGCCGGAGAAAGACAGGAACCGAAATCCATCCACATGCGATCAAAAAGATGTTCCATCGTCCTTCTCATTTTATTGATCTCTCTGTTTTTCCATATGATCAGTTCAGTCATACCAGAACCTCCTTGGCGCCCCTTCGGAAAATGGGGATAGATCTCATTTCCGGCATTTCAATTGATGACGGGCTGACAGCCCCTCCCACCTCACTGTGGGCGCTGTTATGCCATCAATATTAGAAATCACCCGCCTTCAATGCAAGAGATTTCTTGAAAAAAGCGAAACCCTCCCCCTTTCCGTTCCTATTTTTCTCTCGAAGGAAATCCCTACCGATCGTCTCTACCGCTCCTCAGACCGCATTATTCGTGAAAATTGCTAAAGTTTTTTCCTTTATTGTCGATTCTTCTTTTACAACATTTTATTTCTTCTGAACATAGCCCCTTTTTATAAGGAGGGAAGCCTTAGGTGATTTTCCTGACCAGAGGCTTGGTTCGTCATGATCAATACCAGAATTCAGGGAGGGTTTCAATGGCTGGCCAAATGAACGGAATGCTTGTCCTCAATGCTATTCTCGACACGGAAGTTGAAGAAAAAGTGAGGCAGTTCCTGTCCCACTACACCAAAAACGCCGGGGGCCATAAGTTTGAGGATTTGATCAAGAAGACTCCCCTCGTTCTCAGCAGGAATGCCGAGGAAAAGGCTGCAAAGGCCTTCGTCACCAGGCTCGAAAAGCTCGGTGCCTCGGCCGCCTATATACCCGAAAAGACACCACCGGAAGAAACGTCGGTGAAAGAAGAGCCACCGGAAGACCAGACGCCTGATCCCATTTCAACCAAAGAAGTTCCTGATCTCCCTCTCACACCCACCGTGCCCGACAAGAAACTGAAGACATCATGGAAAGATCACCTTCTTGAAAAGCTTTTAGAGGTGAACAAAGAATTGTGGTTGATTCTCTCCATGATCATGATTGTGGGGGCCATGAATTATCTTCTGGCCTCACAGCGCATGCTGCTTGGGCTCTATACCTTGCCGACCCTGTTTTCGGCCTACTTTTACGGCCGTCGACACGCTACTTTCACGGCCTTTGCAAGTGTCCTCCTGGTGGGTATTGCCATCTATTATAATCCGGCGTGGCTTGCTGAAGCCAAAAACACGGCCTTCATGGAGGCCAAGTGGTATGAAATCATGGCCTGGGGAGGAATCCTGATGATCACCGCCTATACCATGGGCACGCTCTATGAGCGTGATAAGAAGAAAGTAGCTGAACTGAGTGAGGCCTATCAAGGCATCCTGGTTATCTTGCGCCGCTTCATCTCCAATGACGAGTATACGGAAAACCACTGTTACCGGGTATCCATATACGCTGCGAAGATCGCCGCCTATCTCGGTTTCCCAATGGAAAGAATCGAGGATGTCCGCTCAGCCGCGATGCTTCATGATATCGGGAAACTGGAAATCAGCCGAAAACTCCTTTACAAGGCAGCCCATCTCACCAATAAAGAATACGAAGACATGAAACAGCACGTGAGGAAGAGCAATGAAATTCTTCAGCCTGTAGGAGGACCCCTGGGCCGTATCCTGCCCATCATCCTCGCCCATCATGAAAAATTCGACGGATCAGGTTACAACGACGCAAGTGGGGAGGGGATTCCCCTGGAGGCACGTGTGTTGACGGTGGCGGACGTATATGATTCGCTGACCAGTGACAGGCCATACAGAAAAGCAATGTCTCCGTTTGAGGCCAAGGATATCATCATAAAGGGTTCCGGAACGGAATTTGATCCGAAAGTCGTCAAGGCCTTTGTCAAGGCCTTCACCAGGGGAGAGATGGAGGTTCCCAACGTGGTGGTCTGATCGTTTCTTCCGCCGTTTTCCGCCACATCAGGGGCCTCCCCGCAGGAGTCTCCATTACAGGCCAAGACACATCCATTGAAATTCATTTTCAAATAGCATAAATTAGGTTCATCCGGTTGAAGCCTACTTTTTATTGACAGGATGGGAGGACAATATGGAGAGCGAACACCTTGAAAGGCGTTTTGGGATTGTGGCAGTGGAAAGGGGATATATTCTCCCCCAACAGCTAATCGAGGCCTTGAAGACTCAGGTTATGGAGGACATGGCAAAAGGGGAACACAGGGTGGTCGGCAGGATATTCCTTGAACAGGGTCTCCTCAGCACATCCCAGATTGAGGAAATACTCGATGTACTGGGGAAGGGTCTACCTCTGCTGAAAGAGGTATAGCAGTAGTATCTTATGGATAGATTTGAGCTCAAAAGGAACAGACATCTTTTTGTGGGACCCTATTCAATGCTACAGCCTGCCCCAAAGTAGGCTTGCTCCCCCAGGGCTATTCCCTCTTCTCCTGGTTCTTCTTTTCCGCATACATGGCACGGTCCGCACGGTCGAGAACACTCTCAAGGCTATCCTCTGATTCTGCCAGAGATATCCCCGCACTGACGGTGATATCCACGGGTCCTTTTTTGTAAGAGACGAACCGTCTTTTCGCCAGATTCCGCCTGAAATTCGACAACCGCTCCATGGCCATGGCTTCACTGAGATGCTCAATGAGAACGACGAACTCGTCCCCTCCGTATCTTGCGATAAAATCCGTCTCCCTGAAGGTCTCTTTTAGAGATTGAGCAACCTTTTCAAGGACCTTGTCCCCTGCCACATGGCCAAAGGTATCATTGATCTCTTTGAACTTGTCCACATCCAGAAGCATCAAGGAAAAGGGCTCCCCGGTATCCTTTATGGTTCTGAGGGCACCCTCTATCTTCAGATCAAATGCCGTGCGATTGTAAAGCCCGGTAAGCCCATCTTTCATGGCCACCATCTTCAGTTCTTCCGCCCGTTTTGACATCTCCCGGGCATGTTGATCCGCCTCCGCAATACGCTCTTTCAGCAGCTTCATATTCTCCCTTGCGAGCTGCGCCTTCTTTAGATCATCCCGCTTTTTATGTGCCACCACCTGTTTGATATTCTGTATCTTCCGGATGACGGTATTCTTGATCTCGTCAATGGAAGCATGCAGATCGAAGGACGTGACGATCGCACTCATCTCTCCATTGATTTTCATATCATAATATTCAATCTTTCTGATAGGCTCTTCTCCCCCGAACTGGCCTGCAAGGGTTTTTTCCAGATCCTTCACCTTCTCAAGAAGGGTCAGGAAAGCGCTGTCGATGTATCTGAAATCCATCGAAATCTTTTCCTTGAGGCCGTCGAGAAAATCCAGGAGGCCTTCGGCCTCCTGCTTGAACCTGTCAATTTCGAAGGCCTTGCAGTCCAGATGGATCGTGGATGCCCTGGTCTCCAGACGACGTGTCAAGGGATAGAAGCCCTCCAGGAGGACCACCATCACACGTTTCATGGCCATGCAGGCTTCAATCAAGTCCTTCTCCGCGTCCGCCGGCTCCCTCTGCTCCCCGCCCTCACTTGCCGACTCCGTTTCCTTCGCGATAATCTGATCCTTCAGCCTTGAGGTGACACCATCCATCTTTTCTATGGGCAACCGCTCGGAAGAATTTGACATGGCCTTGATGATCCTGATTTCTTCCCGAAGATCCTCATCTCTTGCCGCCAGGATACAGAGCGCGTTGATAACCCTCGATAAACATTCCCGTTCATCCTGGAAGGCCCCCTCCAGGTCGATGTATTCTTTCTTGAGTCGCGCAATATCTTTCTTCAGATCCTTGCCCATTCTGAACCTCTTCTGTTTATTCCGGATTATTTCATACTGAAACGCCACTTACAAAACAGTTCTTCAGGATGTGGATCGGGCGGTGCAAACAGGCATTCCACCTGGATGGCCTGGTCCACCACCCTTGCAAAACTCGAAAATTCGGCACGGTGCATGTCCTTGCAGACATATTCTCCCAGGCCCCTTTTGAGTCGGGCCACCTGAGTCGGGCAGGAGGGCACGGTGATGAACACTTCATCCGGCTTTTCCTCTATCTCATACCCAACGAGGATGCACCAGGGGAAATATCGGAGGGCCTTCACAAATCCTTTCAGGCCTTTTTCGCCGGAGCTGAAACGTGAGACGAGATCCTTTGCGGCCATTGCCGCCACACGGCCCCAGACCTTCTCGTTCAAGGCTTCCGCCGTAGGCTGGTCAAACCGCTCCGCCACATGGATGAACCAGAATGCATCCACCACCCTGTAATGCCAGAGGAGAAATCTGACATACTCTTTCAGTTCGGCATTTCCCATTTTTTCGAAGATTTCGAAATTCATACATCCCTCCAGCAGTTTCTACCTGTTACGGCCCAATCGTTTTTCAATAGGGACGTAATCCCATTTTGCCGGTCCGATAAAAATCTGTCGCGGCCGATGAAGCTTCCACTGAGGATCGTCCTGGCTCTCCTTCCACTGGCTGATCCATCCGGGCAAACGTCCGATGGCGAACATGACGGTGAACATGTTGAGGGGGATACCGATGGCCCGCAGTACAATGCCACTGTAGAAATCGACGTTGGGGTAAAGATTATGGTCTTTGAAATAGGAGTCCTTTACGGCGACTTCCTCCAGCTTCATGGCAACATCCATCAGGGGATCATGCCTCTTGAGCTTTTTGAGGACGTTTCCGCAGACCTTTTTCATGACTTTCACCCTCGGATCATAGGTCTTGTAAATCCGGTGTCCGAAGCCCATCAGCCTGAAACCGTCTTTCTTATCCCTCGCCCTCGCGATGAAGGGTGCGGGATCCCCACCACTATCCTGAATCTGTTGCAACATCTCGACAACGGCCTGATTGGCTCCACCATGCAGGGGCCCCCAGAGGGCGCTTATTCCCGCCGCAATGGCCGCATAGAGGTTCACGCGTGCACTGCCCACGAGGCGGACCGCCGCTGTGGAGCAATTCTGTTCGTGATCTGCGTGCAGAATCCAGAAGACTTCCAGGGCCTTCACCAGCTCTTTGTCTATGCGATAGGGACGGACGGGGGAATCAAACATCATATTGAGAAAGTTGGCACAATAGGCCAGATCATGCCTTGGATAGACGACTCTGTGGCCCCTGGAAATCTTGTAGGACATGGCTGCCATGGTTCTCACCTTGGAAAGGAGCCTGCTAAACGTCATATTGATTTCTTCATCTTCCGTCCTTTCAGGGATCTCGGGATAAAAGGCCCTGAGGGCGCTGACCATGGAGGAGACGATACCCATGGGATGGGCCCTTCTCGGGAACATTTCAAAGAAAGAACGCATGTCCTCGTGTACCAGGGAGTGATCGTTCAGCATGATCGAAAACTCCGTCAGTTCCTTCCTCGTGGGCAGTTCTCCATTGATCAGCAGATAAGAGGTCTCCACAAAGGTGGAATGTTCCGCCAGCTGTTCTACCGGGATCCCCCGGTATCTGAGGATGCCTTTTTCGCCGTCCATGTAGGTAATACCGCTCTTGCAGCTTCCGGTATTTGCAAAGCCCGAATCGAGGGTAATGAGACCGGTATCCCGTCTCAAATTCGAGATATCTATGGCCTTCTCTCCCTCGGTACCCGTGATGATGGGCAATTCAAAAGTCTTTCCGTCAACGATCAGTGTGGCTGTGTCTGACATGCTTTTCTCCTTTTCTCTTTTTGATGTGGCGGTCATAATCTAGCAGATTCCCCCTGGGCTAGGCAAGGCAAACTGCATCCCCTTTCGAACGCAATTGACTTTTAGCGAATCATTCCGCTATTTTCTCCCTATGGAACGGTATCGTGACTACAACACCTACCTGAGAGAACGCTTCGGAGAACGTGTCCAAAAGATTCCCCTGGATGCCGGCCTGAGTTGCCCCAACCGTGACGGCACGTTATCACATGAGGGCTGCATTTTTTGTGATCGCCTTGGGTCCGGCACCGGGGCCTTTCTGGACAGGGGCTTTTCCATCAATAAACAGATTGCGGAGGGACGAATCCATCTCAGGAAACGTTACAAAGTCAGAAAATTTATTGCCTATTTTCAAGCCTTCTCAAACACTTACGCACCGGTTCCGAGACTGAAGGAGATCTATGACCAGGCCCTTGAACAGAAAGATATCGTGGGGCTGTCCGTGGCCACCCGTCCCGACTGTGTGGACGGGGATGTCTTGAGGCTTCTCAGTAGCTACCGCAACAAAGTGCTCGTGTGGCTCGAATACGGCCTGCAGTCGGCACACGCCAAGACGCTTGAGAGAATCAACAGGGGACATGATGCGGCGTGTTTTGAAAAGGCTGTTTTGACGGCACGGGAATGGGGTTTGAATATCTGCACCCATGTTATCCTCGGGCTGCCGGGCGAGAACAGGGCAATGATGCTTGAAACAGCGCGCTTTCTGAGCAGACTCCCCATCCAGGGAATCAAGATCCATCTGCTCTATGTCACGAAGGGGACGCCACTGGCGGAACAATACGAAAGGAAGCTTTTTCGATGCCTGGAGAGAGATGAATATGTGGACCTTACCGTTGATTTCCTGGAACGTATCCCCCCGCAGATGGTGGTTCAGAGACTAACGGGTGATCCCGGCAGGGCCGAACTCCTGGCACCTGACTGGGCAAGGGATAAATTAAAAAACTTGATGCTCATCCGGAGGAGGCTGGAGGAAAGAGATACGTGGCAGGGAAAAAAATATGAGGAGAGCCGGGGGGGATGGACTAACGGGCCAGAAAATCCTCAAGGCCGGCGGTGTCTGACACCTGAAAAAGCCGTATCCCACCATCGGCCGGAATAATTTTCTTGACGAGACCGGTCAGGACCTTCTTCGGCCCCACCTCCACGAATGTGGTCACTCCGTCTGCAACCATTGTCCTCACGATATCGTACCATCTCACCGGGCTGGTCAGCTGGCTGGCCATGATCTCTCTGATGCTTCCGGGATCCTTCTCAACACCGCCCGTGGCATTGAACAGCATCTTGGATCTCGGGCTCGAAAACGGGATCTGCGCCATGTACTGTCTAAATTCCTGAACCGCCCCGTCCATCAGGCGGCAATGCCACGCCCCGCTGACCTTCAGCGGAATGGCCCTTGCCCCCTGCTCCTTCACCTTCTTGACGGCCCTGGAAACAGGCCCCTCCTCACCGGTGATAACGATCTGTTCCGCGGTGTTGTGATTGGCAACTGCAAGGACATCGTTCTCTCTCACCTCTTCAACAATTTCCTGAATCGTCTCGATGGGCATGCCGATCACGGCGGCCATGGTCCCCGGATGGGAAAGGGATTCCCGGTGCATCAACTCTCCCCTCTTTTGGACGACACGAAGGGCGCCGGCAGTGCCTATTACACCCGTGGATACCAGGGCTGCATATTCTCCCAGGCTGTGCCCGGCGGAGACATGGGCCTCCCTGCCCGATGATTTCAGTGCCTCCAGGCAGGCCAGGTTCACCGCGGTAATGGCCGGTTGAAGATTTTCGGTGAGGGTCAGTTCATCAAGGGGCCCTTCAAAGCACAACCTGGAAATAGGTCTTTGGCAGACGTCGTCTGCCTCCTGAAAAATCTCCTTTGCCCCTTGAAAGGAATCCGCCAAGTCCCGGCCCATACCGACAAACTGCGATCCTTGGCCGGGAAATATAAATGCTATTCTTTCAGTCATTTAAACACTTCTCCAAACAGGGCACGATGATGACTTTTTACAAAGTCATCATTTTTCGGGCGCTCCGAACTTCTTCTTTATGAGCTGATCAAGGGCTATGTCGTATTCTCTGGATCCTGGCATAAGGGACTTGTTGCGCCCCAATTCGGCCATGATTTTCTCTTCCGCCATCTCAAACTGAATGTTGATCTGGCTGAGAACTTCATTCACCACACTGTATATATCCTTGTCGGTACCGTAGATATCCACAACGCCGCGTTCATCGATCAGGACTTCCATGATATACTGTGTCATATAGAGTGAATAGGGATTGGGGCGGGTTACAAGGTCTCGGATGGGAGCAATGAAGTATTTCAGATCAAATTCACTGCTGTTGAGCGCCTTTTTCAGGCCTCTGAGCAGGGAATCGGACATGGCGGAGGGATCATCAGTCTCCACAATTTTTTTCATTAACAGGGCCTGTGTCATCCTGTTATGGATTTCAGAGAGCTTGAACCTGAGGAAACGGTCTCTCTGGAAGGCCTCTCTTTTTTCCTGTCTTTCCAGCTGGTTGATCAGCTTATTTTGGACCCTTTCGGTATCCCAACTTTTCATAATTTCCTATCAATTAGTCCTATGCGTCTGGAGGCTCCATCAGGAATCAGAAGAGGCTTTTTTGGAAGAGGAGGCCGCTGTTGCCTTTTTGTCGCCGCCTGTTGCCTTTTTGTCGTCGCCTGTTCCCTTTTTTTCACCGTCGGACGCCTTGGTTTCGGCCTTCCTGGTGTCTCCCTGATTTCCCCCCGATTTGGAGGCATAATCCGTCACATACCACCCCGTTCCTTTCAGATGGAAGGTGGAGTGAGAAATGAGTTTCTTCATCTCGCCATGACACTCTGCACACTCTGTTATGGGAGTATCACTGAATTTCTGCAGGACTTCTTTCTTGTGTCCACATTTGACACATTCATATTCGTAAATCGGCACTTTAAGACCTCCTCTTTGCCCCAGTAATATCAGGAGAGATTCATATCACAAACCCTGTGTTCTCTGTAAGAACTGAGCACATAATCCATTTTCGGAAGGGACAAATTCTTTAGAATTTCGAATGTTGTGGCATGCACAACCCTTTCTTCTCTTTCCTTGTTGACCTTGGGAATATCATATCTTTGCAGGAAATTACAGAAACGCACCACGTGGACCAGTTCATGTGTGAAAATATATATGAGGAATGGCAGCAGTTCAAGCTCTTCGTCTCTATTCAACGCGCCAAGTATCAGGTGATCCTGCAAACAGATGAAATAGAAATCCTCCTCCTTGTTTTTCCAATCAAGGGTTCCCATCATGGAACCCTTCCTCAAGACGGCCAGAGCATAGGCGCTGATGGCATCAGGGGTCAGGGATTCCAGGGTCCTGATGTCATACCTGTGACGCTTCCATTGACCGAATGAGAACTTGAAAAAATTGCCCGTCTTGTCTTCGGCAACATCGAGAGCCTCGCTCACCGTCGATAGCTCCCCCATTTTGAATGTCCTCATGTCCATCTAAGAAACGCTTTCATCGTGTCCTGTCGTGAAAATAAGGCCTCTCTAGGAAATGTCAACATCTGAAAGGTGTTTTTTGCCTGGTGGCGGTGACTGGAATTGAACCAGTGACCCTGCGGATATGAGCCGCATGCTCTGACCATCTGAGCTACACCGCCATGAAATAGCTAAACTATTATTTGACCTCAATTGGCATCATTTTGTCAATCAAATAATGCTGCCTCCCATGGAGACCATCCACCGGCACACCCATGTGATATTGCCGTGGCCATTATCCGCCATTTCCACCCGTAGCAACGGCAATACTGTAGCTGTGTTGAAATGACTACAAGCGTCCCATCGAGGTACATGACCAACATTCTATCATTTTGAAATCACGTAATATATGACCCATCCCATACTCCGGCACAAAACTTGCTTTATCTACAGTTACTTCTGGAGTGCGCGTTGTATTTACTGGATTCTCCCCTGCCTTCCCTCGGAGAAATGACAAACCATTCAAGCAACGGTACATCCGGTTGTCCCCCGGCAGAAACCCGGGGGTTTTTCTTTTGTCCGCCACTTCAGCCTCCAGCTTCCACATGCCATCCTCTATCCCCCAAGAGTTTCACGGTTTTCGGCAACCGGGTGGACCATGGTGAGGAACCGCAATTGCGCGAACGCATCGGCCCTCCAAAAAAGGGACCTGGAAGGCCACCCTCCAGGTCCCGATGTGGTCAGAAGAAAAATTGAAGCGTCAGCTAGAGATATTTTTTCATTTCTTCGGTCAGGGCCGGTACCACATCAAAAAGATCCCCCACCACGCCGTAATCCGCTTTCTGAAAAATAGGCGCATCCGGATCTTTGTTAATGGCCACGATGAATTTGGATGTTCCCATTCCTGCGAGATGTTGAATGGCCCCCGAGATACCGCACGCGATATAGAGATTCGGTGAAACCACCTTCCCGGTCTGCCCCACCTGGTCCGTCTGTGGGCGCCAACCTGCATCAACGGCAGCACGCGAGGCCCCGACCGTCCCGCCCAGAACGCCGGCAAGCTCCTCCAGAATCTTGTAATTTTCAGGACCTTTCATTCCCCGCCCTCCGGAGACTATCCTTTCCGCCTCGGTCAAGTCTATTTTACCGGCCTCATCTCTGAGGATGTCCGCCACCCGGGTTTTCAACGCTGCGTCTTCCAGCGTAAAAGAGGCATCAACGACCTCGGCCGACCTTGAGCTGTCCGGCTCGGAAATCGCCATAACATTGGGCCTCGCCGTGGCCATCTGTGGCCAGCTGTTCTCAAAAGTGACCTTTGCATAGGCCTTTCCTGCATAGATCGGCCTTGTAGCAACGAGGTTCCCGTCCTGTATCTCAAGAACGGTGCAGTCTTGGGCCATCCCGACATCGAGCCTCGCGGATAACCTGGCCGAAAGGTCCTTTCCCTGGACCGAAGCACCCATCAATAGGACAGCCGGTTCTTCGGATTTTGCCAGATCTCCTATCACGGTGACATACGCATCCGTGGTATAAGGATCCAGCCTTGGATCGTCTGCCACCAGCACCCTGTCGGCTCCATACTGACCCAACTCGGCCGCTTTACTTTTTATGTCCGATCCCAGAAGAACGACCGTCAGGTCCTGACCCAGTGCGTCCGCCAGACGCCTTCCCTCGCTCACGACCTCATAGGTGACCTTGCGAATGTCTCCGTCTCTTTGCTCTGCAACTACCCATACTCCCTGTGCCATCTCAATCATCTCCTTCATTAGATAATAGTGGGTTCACTCAGGTTCCCCGGGCTTTCTATCGACCCCACGCAGCCGGTCCCTAAATGACCTTGGCCTCGTCGTGCAGCAATTTGGCCAACTCGGCAGCCTTCTCCTGGGGTGTTTCCCCCTCTACAATCTTTCCAGCCTGTCTTTCGGGTGGGGGACTCAGTTCAATGATCTTTTGTTTTCTTGCACCCAGACCGAATTGTGCTCCATCCAGCCCGAGATCCGCCAGGGTCTTCTCCTCCAGTGGTTTTCTCTTGGCCTTCATGATACCCGGAAGAGAAGCGTACCTTGGTTCGTTCAATCCCTTTTGGGCAGTAATCAGGACCGGAAGATCGGATGTGAGGACAAGCGTCTGTCCCTCCACCGGGCGGTGCACCGTGACAGATTTTCCATCCTCCGCCACTTCCGCTTTGAGGACGAGGGAAAGATTCGGAATCCCAAGCAATTCCGCCAGGGCTCCACCAACCACGCCCATATCCTCATCAATTCCACGCTGGCCGGTAAAAATAATATCATACCCGAGGTCCTTAACGGCGGCGGCCAATACCTTGGCCGTGGCCAGGGAATCGCTGCCCTCCAGTCCATCATCGCAAATCAAAATCCCCTTGTCGGCTCCCATGGCCAGAGCCGTCCGGATGGATTCCGTGACCCGTTTCGGTCCCATTCCAACGACAGTCACCTCACCCCCAAATTTCTCCTTGAGACGGAGTGCCTCTTCAACCCCATATTCATCATAGGGATTCATGACCCATTTGATGTCATCCGTTACGATGGATTGACCATCCTGGGCAATTTTGATCTGGCTCTCCGTATCGGGCACCTGTTTCAAACAAACGATAATATTCACTTTCCCCTCCTTTCGTACCAAGTAGTGCTGATGGCCGAAGTAACCGCGGCCACAAAAAGCAATTTATCCAGCCAAAGACAGCTTCCTAAAAAGCCCGGTCCCGAGGACTTTCTACTGACGGAAGCCGAAACTCAGAATTTCCAGCTTCCCTGCAAACCTACGGGTTACGTCACGGTCAAACCGCTATTCCCCTCAGGAAATAACCGCTGATTTGTTGAGCAGCCGTTTTAATATCATACTCCTTACGGTTTGACAACACCCAGAATCTGGACATCTCGTCAAGTGCCCCGAAAAATGCCCTTTCGGCAATACCCGGTATAACATCTTGTCTGAAAACGCCCTTTTCCTGCCCAACACGAATAATATCAGCGATCAAGCCCAGGTACTGTGCAAACCGTTCGTTCTTGTATTCTTTCATGAACTTACTGCTCTGCCTGAGTTCAACCTGGATGATTTCCGCCACGTCCTTGTTCGCTTCAATGAGCCGCAGGTGCGTAAACGCGAATTCCTCCAATTTTCTTGCGGGGTCATCCTGTTCGGCCAACTTTTCGACCATGTTGTCCAGAACCTTCTTCATCTGTGCTTCGAAAAGTGAAATCAGGATGTCATCCTTATTCTCGAAATAGAGATAAATGGTACCGTCGGCCACGCCCGCTTCTCTCGCAATATCGGAAACCTTTGCCTGAAAAAAGCCTTTCCGGGCAAATATTTTTGTAGCTGCTTGAATAATCCTGTAGTATTTTTGATTACTTTTTTTCTTTCCCATACCTGGACCCGATTATGAATGATGATTCATTCACATGATTGTTACCATCCCGCTTTTTGCGTGTCAAGCTTTTTTGATATCGAATTTGCACTCGCCATCATTGTTTTCATCTTGACAAAACAAACGGAATTTTCTATTGTATCAACCTTAACATTTCGAAAATTCTATGAATTACTAGGGATGAATGGGCGTTTTCCTGTTCCACTGAAATCTGGCGAGGCAAGGATGGATAGCACGTATTGACTCTCTAAGAATATGGAGGAGACTGCAATATGCCCGAAGAAAGATCTTATCTCTCTGACAAGAGAATACTCGCGGTCGACGATGAAAAGGATGTGCTGGATACCATAGAGGAAATTCTTGAATCCGCCCATGTGGACCGGGCCCAAGATTTTGACACTGCCGTGGACAAGATTCAAAGGAACCGGTATGACCTCGCCATTCTAGACATCATGGGCGTGAATGGATTGGGCCTCCTCGAAGAGACCGTGGAAAGAAATATTCCCAGCATCATGCTCACAGCCCATGCCATGAACCCTGAAACGCTCATGACCTCCATCAGGAAAGGCGCCATTTTTTACATCCCCAAAGAAAAGCTGGCTCAGCTCGATGCGATCATCGAGGAACTGCTTGCTGCCATTGCCTCAGGCAAGGCCGCCTGGCAGATTCTCTTTGAGAAACTCGGTGATTTTTTTGATGATAAATTCGGCCCCGACTGGAAGGAAAAAGACAAGGCCTTCTGGTCTGAATTCAGCCGCACCTATCAAGTGGCCAAAGGGACGCAAGCCAGATTGCTGCACGATGAAAAGGTGCTCTCGAAGGGCGTTTAATTCCTCTCCCCAAAGGGATAGTCATCTGAACAGCATTCCCGATGAACAAATCCCCGGAGGATGTTTCTTCCTTGACAAAATATAAAAACTCTGTTTGAATCCGGCTCATCTTTAATATATTTAATAAGGGAGGATAGACTCGATTTCTTTAATTCCACTTTAAACTTCAAGAGAAGAGAAAGGAGTACAACATGAAGACGAAAAATGTATTATTCTTTGCAATGGTCTTTGTTTTGGGTTTCGCTTTGATAGGTGGTTCGGCCTGGGCAAAAAAGGCCCCTTCTCTGGATAAATGGAAAGCCAATTTTGATCCTTCCGGCGCCAAGTACAGATGCATCGTCTCCAATGTTTCCCATCCTGTTATTAAAGGCGTGTATGCCGGCTTCGCAATCCGTGACGAGTTGTGGAAACGCACCCATGGTCAGATCTATTTTGACTACAAACCTTTCTCAATGCTGGGGGGTGAAGTCGAGGTCCTCAATCAGTTGCAAATGGGGGCCATCCAGGGGATGGGCTGCAGTTCCGTCGCAGCCACGAACCTCGGCCCCAGATTTGGCCTGATCAACCTTCCTTTTCTGGTTAACTCATTCGACAAACTCGACAGGTTTGTCAACAGCGGCAAACTCTTCGACCACTTCATGATGGCCATGGACCACCAGGGCATCATGGGCCTTGATATTACCGGGTATGGAAACTATGGCTGGGCCACCACGATACCCGTCAAGACGATTTCTGATGCCAAGAAGGTCAAGTTCCGTATCGCCGAAGCGGCCGTAAACAAGTTGACTTACAAGGCATGGGGGCTTACTGCCGTCGTCATGCCCTGGCCGGATGTTCCCGTTGCTTTGAAACAAGGCGTTATCACGGGCCTTGACCATACTCCAATGGTCTGCAACATCACCAAGAAGTTCGAGATTGCTAAATATTTTACACAAATCAACTATGCGCAGGGGCTCTTTATCTGGATCTTCAACAAGGCGTGGTTCAACAGCCTCCCCATGGACCTGCAGAAGACCTTCAAAGAGGTCGTACATGATGTGTGCGCCAAAATCCGCGTGGAGACCAGAAAGCAGGAGACAGACCAAATCGCCAATGCCAAGTCAAAGGGCATTGAGTTCTTCAAGCTCCCCGCTGATCAGATGGCCATTTTGAAAAAAGAAGCCGACAAAGTCCACCAGGAATTTGCTTCTGAGATTGACAAGCTTTATCCCAGCGACACATACCGGTCCGCAAATTACCTGCAGGAAGTCGAGAAGTTCATGCACTACAGATAACATTCAGCCGAAAAAAGGCGGGGTGAAGCATAAAGCTTTCTCCCGCCTTTTTATGAGAGCCCACCATGCTATCAAAGACACTCGGTGTCCTCGACACCATATTGAGTTTTGTGGAAGACTGGTCCCTCTTTATCGCAACAACCGCTGCCCTTCTGGCCCTCTTTTTCAACGTATTTCTCCGATATCTATTTCACAGTTCGTTAACCTGGGCCGAAGAACTGGTCAGGGAAGTGATCATCCTGACCACCTTCATTGGCTGCAGCGCCGCGATCAAGGCCCGTTCCATGATCAAAATCGATGCCTTGCCTCAGGTCGTTACAGGCCTTAAGGTCCCCCTCGTCTTTTTCAGCAATTTTGTGACCGGCATCTTTGCAGTAATGATGGCATATTATGGTTGGAAAATGGCAGCCCTCCAGATAACCACGCATCAAGCTACGATTATCATGCGCATACCGCTGGTGTACCTGTATGCGCTCATGCCTGCAATGGGAATCATGATGTTTATTCGGACCATTCAGGCCATTTATCAGGACATCCGGGAAATCCGGTCAAAGGCCGAAGACAGCACATCCTGAGCAGGTTACTGGTCTTCCTTGAAGCTATTGCATGTTTTGAAACACGGAGACGATCTACGATATGAATGTGAATATTGCTGATATTGTGATGATGCTCATTCTCTTGGGGTCCATGGCCGCCACTGTGCCTGTGTTTATGTGCCTCTTTTTCACATCGGTCCTCTCCTTTATTTTCTTTACCCATCTCCCTCTTCTTCTTCTGGCCCAAACACTGTTTCGCAGTCTGGACAAGTTCGCCCTGGTGGTGGTCCTCTACTTTATCCTTTGCGGAAATATCATGACCGCTGGAACAATCGTGGACAAACTTATAAAAGTGGCCAATACTTTTGTAAGCTGGTTGCCCGGTGGCCTGGGCATGGCGGGAGTTATCGGCTGCGGACTTTTTGGTGCCATTTCAGGGTCCACCGTCGCTACAGTGGTGGCCATCGGCGGTTTCATGATTCCGGCCCTCATGGATAACGGATATCCTGAAAGGTTCACCCTGGGGCTCATGACCACGTCTCCCAATCTCGGGGTCATCATCCCCCCAAGTATTAGCATGATTCTCTATTGCATGATCAGTAATGTCTCTCTGCAGGGGCTGTTCTTGACGGGATTCGTTCCCGGTGTCCTCATCATTGTCGGAACCTGTGCATACACTTATTTTTACTGCCGCAAAAAGCCAAAACTCGTCCGCATGCCCGTGCCCAGTACCAAAGAACTCTGGCTCGTATTTAAAGAAGGCTTCTGGTCCCTTATGCTCCCGGTAATTATCTTCGGCGGGATCTTTTCAGGTGCCTTCACTGCAAACGAAGCGGCGGTCGTAGCATGTGTCTATGCCTTTATCGTCGAGATTTTCATACACAAATCCATGAAACTGTCCGACGTGAAAAAAGTGACGGTAAATTCCGCTGTGACTTCCGCAACGCTTTTAATCATTGTAGCAGGAGCTACCTGCTTTGGTCGATATCTGACCCTGACCGGTATTCCGGAAAGACTGACCGAAGCGGTCATGGCCGGTATCCATTCGCCGATCGTGTTCCTCCTCGTATGCAATATCTTGTTGTTGATCGTCGGCATGTTCATGGACATTATTTCCGCCACCCTTGTGCTCGGGCCGGTCTTTCTGCCCATGGTATACGCATTCCATATCAATCCCATGCACTTCGGATTACTCTTCACCGTCAATCTCGCAATCGGGTACTGCACACCCCCCATGGGCGTGAGTCTTTATATCACGGGAGCCATGGCCAACCGGGATCTCATTTATGTGTCCAGGGCGGTTATACCCTTTTTGATTATACAGTTAGCCGTTCTTGCTATTATTACCTATTCGCCCCACATGGTCCTGTGGCTGCCGCGGGCCTTTGGTTTTATGTAATATTAGAGGCTCTGATCTGAATCTCCCATTGTATTTTCGTTTTTTATTTTTGGCCTCAGATTGGAGGCTGGGGGAGGCTGTCGGAATACACCTATTTATTGAGCAGCTGCGCTGCAACTAGATTGAAGGAGGAAAATGCAGGATGAACTATGCAACCTATGCCAAGATCCATGCCCGGCATCTTCCGGACAAGATCTGCCTGATTGAAAGAACGCCATCCCGGAATCGACGAAGAACGCTGACCTGGAAACAGTTCAACGATGAGATCAACAGGACCGCCAACTATCTTCAAAAGGAATTGGGCGTCAAGGATGGCGACTATGTGATGCATCTCCAGAACAATTCTCTGGAATGGCTCATCACCTATTATGGCATCATCAAGATCGGCGGCGTCGTTGTTCCGCTCAATTTCAGATTTGTAGGCTCCGATATCCTCTATGCAGCAGAAGTCTGCAACCCCAAGCTGTTTATCCTGGGATCGGAATTCCTCCCTGTGGTCCAGCCGGTTCAAAAAGATCTTACCACGGTCACCTCCTACATCTGTGTGGGCGATGACGTCCCGGATGACATGACGGATTATGGGACCATTGCCGCCTATGATGACCTCAGAGAAGCCCTGGTGGAAGTAGAGGATCAGCACGCCATTGCCATGATGTTTACCTCGGGCACCACCGGGAAGCCTAAGCCGGTACTCCATACCCATTACTCGCTGAATAACACGGCTATCGGCATCGGCATGAGCTACTTTGTACAGAAGAATGATAATTATGTCTTTTTCCTCCCCCTTTATCACAGCGGCACCATGTTCCTGTGGGGGCCCTTCTATGCCACCGGGGCAACGGGTACCATCATCAGGGAGTTCAAGGATCCCAAGTGGATCATCGAGGCCATCGCCGAAGAAAAGGGAACAGACGTCCTGATTGTGGTTCCCATTGCCGTCGCCCTCCTCAATGCCATAAAAAAGGGGGAGATCAAACTCTCCGATTATGACCTTTCAAGCTGGAAATACCTCGAAATCGGTGCACAACCCGTTCCGTTCGATGTCATGAAAAATCTGGTGGACACCTTTCCTGCCGCGGTATCCAATATCTATGGCATTACCGAGGGTGGAGGTGGCGGAACCTTTAACCTCTATCCTGAAGATGTCTTGAGGAAACCCGGATCCATCGGCAAACCCACCTTCGGCGTGGAAGGTATGGCCGTGGATTTTGAAGGAAAGGAGGTCCCGCCGGGGGAAGTGGGGGAACTCATATTTTCCAGCAACAGAATGATGAGGGAATATTTCAATAACCCTGAGATGACGGTGGAAACGCTGAAAGATGGCTGGCTTTATACCGGGGATCTCGTTAAGATAGATGAAGAGGGGTTTTTCTATATTGTCGACAGGAAAAAGGATATGGTCACCAGTGGCGGTGAAAACATTTTCCCTGTGGAGATAGAAGACGCCCTCATGGACCATCCGAAGATAGATGATGTGGCATGTATCGGGTATCCCGATGACCGACTGGTGGAAATCGTCATGGCTATCGTTCAGCTGAGGGAAGGGGAGACCATGACGGAAGACGAACTGATAGAGTTTGCCAAATCCAAAATTGCCCTCTACAAGGTCCCCCGCAAGGTCCTCTTTGACAGCGTTATGAGAAACCCCACAGGAAAACTCATGAAACCCCAGATGAGGGTCAAATACACCGGACGTAAAGAGGCCTTCAAGAAACTTGACTGATTCGGTGTTTGATGGAGTCGTTTTGTTTGCCGGAGCCCAGGAGGAGAACCTGAGGGTCTTTTTCGGACGCTTTCTCATAGGGCTCTTGGGATCCAACACCAACATGGACGGCTATTTGGGGTTTGTGCCTCCAGAAGCCCTGGCGCTTTCTAATCGCTACACTTAAACCCCAAATGGGCGTCCATCTCCACCGGGGTGTTTAGAAAGCGTCTGGAAAAGAGTGTCAGGTTCGGCCCTCCCGTCACCTCTACGAACCTTCGGGCGGCATCATTGAAGATGAATGGCCTAGATCTTTCAGCCGGTGGTACATTTTGGAATAAGGACTCTTTCAGGTTAATCAGGCCTGATGAGTACCCGAAGTTCGGCCTCGACCCTTCCGATGTCCCTTTGGGAACTTTTCCCGCCCTGAAACATCCCGCACAACTCCTCAGTTCCTATGGTGGAAATGCTTACGGTTTCGGCATTTTTGAAAGCTATGACCGTTTAAACCACTACGATATCCAGTTCATTCAATCCATTGATTTTAAAAATCGTGACGATGTCAAAAAACACCACAAGAGGATCAATGAACTCTTCAGGAAAATTGGCATATTGACCCGGTTTTCCAGCCACGGTAAACCCTTTTATCTGATTCCCATTCACCTCGTGACCGGTTCACTTTCCCACATCCAATCGAAACTGAATGAAATTGCAAAAATCGTCAATTTCCATAAGACGAAATACCTGAAAGAACATTACGACATCGGCCTGGTTGCACATCGGGACGATTTCATTGTCAGGGAGCTGTCCCTCAGGCTCAAAGAGCACCGTTTTTTTGTCCTGGACTCCCCCGAAAAACTGACTGCCTTAAACGAAGAACTGGATCTGGTCATCATAACCCAGGACCTGTACGACATGACCCTGCTGGAGCCCTTTATCCCCGATACAAAAAAGGACATTAGCAAAGGCCGGGTGCACCAGTGCGCAACCTATATCCTGTGGAAACTCTACAATCTCCTGACCCTGGATGGTGAACTGTTTGTGATCTCCAACAAGCATATTCCCAAGACAAATCGTACCGCCAAGGTCTTCTTCAAGACCCCCGAGGAACAAAAGAACTTCGCGCTTTTCACACACATTTTCAAGACCAGAAAGCGGTATCATTCCAAAGACAGTGACTTTCGAGTGAATATCTTTGATCTTCAAAAATACCTGAGCGGGGTGTATGTCGAACCGGAAATCAGCAGCAGGTTGCTCAGAGGCAGGACGCTTGAAAACATGGGTTTCGCGGAAATAGACCATCTGCCCCACCTGGATATGGACTACGTCGGCACCAGACTTTTTGGGGGCCAGGAGAAGACCTGGTCGGGCCTTCTCTCGACATTCTTTGACGAGATTTTCCTGAAGCCCTTCATTCCTTCTTTCATCGAGAGAGAATGGCAGGCCCGGTTTTCCTGCGTCGATTATGCTCCTCAATTCATGCTCCTCTACCTGGGACAAAAAAAGCCATTGACTACAACCCTGAGCAAAGTGGAGCAGGAAGTCACTGAATCCTGTCTGGCCGGCTGTCCGCTGCCTTTCCTGGCGGAGTACAGGGATTCATTTTCCTTTGTCATTCGAACCCTCCAGATACTGAAAGACCTGTGGAAAGAGGGGAATGAGGCCTTTCCTCAAATCCTTCTCGATCGATTGATCCAACCGCTCGAGAACAGGAGAAGACGGTTTGCCGCCTTGAATGATGTTCTCAGTTTGATCGCGAAGATACCACGTCTCCAGAATATCGAAAGGTACCTGAACCCGGACCGGATTGAAGGCCCGCGCACAAAGATACTGGCCAACCTTGCAGCGCTGCCTTTTTTTGGCATCTCCGAGGATGAAATTCGTGAAATTGTCCTCATCGTCATCGGCCACAGCCCCATGGGTCGCATTGTTTCGGGAAAGTTGAACGAAAAGAGCCTCCAACCCATCTCCGATCTCGCACGCCGTCTTGATCGACAACAGGCGATCAATCTCCTCCGTTACTGCCGTCTGATGACCCTGGCGGAAACCACTGCGGCAAAAGGCACCCCCATAACCAACGAACAGCTCGTCCAGCTCTTTGATCTCTATGAAAGTGCCTTCAGAATTGTAACGCACAGGGATCTGGATTGGGACAGCCTCATGGATGAAAAAATAACCGCCATGGGGGGCATACGCAATAAAACCATACAGAAGATCCTCATGATGACAAACCATTTTGAGTTTCTTTCCAGCTGGTCGGAACTGCCTGAAAAGGGAATCATAGAAAAGGAGTCTCTTGCGGACTATGACAGGGAAAAACTGGCCGGGATAGAAGATGTCATCAGACTGGTGACCATTGTCGGTACTTTTGAAAAATATTTCCTCGGCTCAGACCCGCTTCAACTTCCGGCCTTTTGCAGAAAATTTCTGGATCTTGA
>Ga0307417_10000057_pt1 | contig 42956 bp, 40 predicted proteins | sample SalMarWE160210MG_2_FD_202514 | JGI IMG/M metagenome (GOLD analysis project Ga0307417, IMG submission 202514) | Salt marsh sediment microbial communities from the Plum Island Ecosystem LTER, Massachusetts, United States - WE1602-10 | ecosystem: Environmental > Aquatic > Marine > Intertidal zone... | reverse complement strand
CTTCACCGTGGCGGTGCTTCTCGGGCAGATAGGCGAGCAGCATCTCGCGCACCAAGGTTGGGCTCTTGGCGTCGCGGATCATCAGGATACCGTCGATGATCAGCGTGCGGTTGATCTCTTCGTCCACTAGCTTGAGATGCAGCTTGTCGGCGATCGGCAGGCACAACAGGTTGGCGAGCGCGGCGCCGTAGAATGTCGCCAGCAGCGCCACCGCCATGAACGGGCCGAGCTTGGAAGGATCGGTCATGTTGGCAAACATCTGCACCATGCCGATCAGCGTGCCGATCATGCCGAAAGCCGGCGCGCAATCGCCGACCGCGCGGTAGATCTTCTGGCCCTCGTCAAGATGGGTGAGGAAGTTGTCGCGGTCGCGTTCAAGATTGTCGCGGATGAAGGTGGTGTCATAACCGTCGGCGACGAAGCGGATGCCTTTGGCGAGGAACGGGTCTTCGATTTCGACTTTCTCCAGGCCGATCGGCCCCTGCTTGCGGGCGATCTCGGCGAGACCGGCGAGCTCGTCGACCAGGTCGCGCTGGCTCATGCGGCGCAGCGAAAAGGCGAACTTGGCCCCCAGCGGAAGGCCATGAAAGATGGAAGCGAGCGGGAAGCGGATCAGCGTGGCGGCGAAGGAGCCGCCGAAGATCACGATGAATGCGTGCATATCGGCGAACATACGTAGGTCGCCGCCCAGCATGATCAGCGTGGCAAGCACCGCCGCACCCGCCAGCAGGCCTAGACCTGTTGCGATATCCATGACTTTAACCCCGCCAACGCCACCACTTCCGGAGAACCGCCTCCGGAATCCGACCCTAGACGGGCGCCGTTAAGAGGCGGTAAAGCCTAACCGTTGGTGAAAGAAAATCCGCCCAGCCACGCCCGTCGAGTCCGTGACCAGCAGCCGAAATGCTGTAAATATCGCGGCAAAAGGCGACTACGCCCGGGGGGGGTCGGTTAAGGACCGTTAAGAACTAGAGGAGTGCGACCCATGCGTGAGATCGGCCATTTCGTCGGCGGCAAGGAGGTCAAAGGCACCTCGGGACGTTTCGGCGACATTTTCAATCCCAACACCGGCGAGGTGCAGGCCAAGGTCGCGCTCGCCAAGCATTCCGAGGTCGAGCATGCCATCGCCAACGCGGAGGCCGCGCAACCGGGCTGGGCGTCGACCAATCCGCAGCGGCGCGCCCGAGTGATGTTCAAGTTTCTCGATCTGGTGCAGAAAGACTTCGAGAACCTGGCCAAGCTGCTCTCCGCCGAGCATGGCAAGGTGTTGAGCGACGCGCGCGGCGACGTGCAGCGCGGTGTCGAAGTGGTCGAATTCGCCTGCGGCATCCCCCACCTGATGAAGGGCGAATACACCGAAGGCGCTGGCCCCGGCATCGATCTCTATTCCATGCGACAGCCGCTCGGCGTGGTGGCCGGCATCACGCCATTCAATTTCCCGGCCATGATCCCGATGTGGAAATTTGCCCCCGCTATCGCCTGCGGCAACGCCTTCATCCTCAAGCCTTCGGAGCGCGACCCGTCGGTGCCGATGCGGCTTGCCGAGCTGATGTTCGAAGCCGGACTGCCGGCGGGCATCCTCAACGTTGTCAACGGCGACAAGGAGGCGGTGGATACGCTGCTCAATGATCGCCGCGTCAAGGCGATCGGTTTCGTCGGCTCCTCAGCGATCGCCGAATATATCTACGCGACCGCCTGCGCCAACGGCAAGCGCGTGCAATGCTTCGGCGGCGCCAAGAACCACATGATCGTAATGCCGGACGCCGACATGGACCAGGCGGTTGATGCCTTGATCGGCGCCGGCTACGGCTCGGCCGGCGAGCGCTGCATGGCGATTTCGGTGGCGGTGCCAGTCGGTAAGAAGACCGCCGACATCCTGGTCGAAAAGCTGATCCCACGGGTGGAAAGCCTGAAGATCGGTCCGTCCACCGACGACAAGGCCGACTATGGCCCGATGGTCACCAGGGATTTGCTCAACAAGGTGCGCGGCTACATCGACACCGGTGTCAAGGAAGGCGCCAAACTGGTGGTCGACGGGCGCGGATTCAAGTTGCAGGGCTACGAGAACGGCAATTTCATCGGCGGCTGCCTGTTCGATGAGGTCACGCCGGACATGAAGATCTACAAGGAAGAGATTTTTGGACCGGTGCTATCTGTGGTGCGCGCCAAGGACTACGAAGAGGCGGTGCGGCTGCCATCCGAGCACGACTACGGCAACGGCGTCGCCATCTTCACCCGCGACGGCGACGCCGCGCGCGATTTCACCAACCGCGTACAGGTCGGCATGGTGGGCGTCAACTTCGCCATTCCAGTGCCGCTCGCCTATCACACCTTCGGCGGCTGGAAGCGCTCCGGCTTCGGCGACCTCAATCAGCACGGGCCGGACTCGATCCGCTTTTACACCAAGACCAAGACAGTGACTTCGCGCTGGCCGTCCGGCACCAAGGAAGGCGCCGAATTCGTCATCCCGACCATGAAATGAGGGCTCGAGTCCGGAATGAGGCTGTCCGCGTAAATCTTTCACGAGCCGGCACTGGCAGCTCGCGCAGGGGCCGCTCACGATCAACGAACACAAGAACGCACCGCTGGCGCGGCTCAAATTCGCCGGCGGCCATTTCGAAGGCCAATCCACCGCCGGCGTGCCGGTGACATTGAGACGCTAAATTACACGGGAACCCCATGGCCGAATTTCAGCTTTATTGCTTCGCCCAGTCCGGCAATGCCTATCGCGCCGCGCTGATGCTCAATCTGATCGGCGCCGACTGGGAGCCGATCTGGATCGACTTTTTCGCTGGCGGTGCCACGCGCAAGCCGGAATACCGCGACGAGATCAACGAGATGGGCGAAGTGCCGGTGCTGGTGCACGGCAGGAAGAAGCTCACGCAATCGGCCGTGATCCTCACTTATCTCGCCAACATCAGCGGCAAGTTCAAGCCGCAAGGCGAAGATGAAGAGCTTGAATCATTGCGCTGGATCATCTTCGACAATCAGAAGGTCAATGGCTTTCTCGGACCATTCCGTTTCTTGAAGAATTTCGCGCCGAAGCCGGGCGATCCCGCGGTGATGGCGTTCATGAAGGCGCGTATTGATGCCAGCCTTGCTATCGTCAATAAGCGGCTGACCGGTCGGCAATTCCTGGTGAGCGACAAGCCGCTCATCGCCGATATTTCAATGACCGCCTATTTCTACTATCCGCCCGAGGAATTCGGCTTCGACATCGCCAAGGAGCACCCGGCGATCGCGGCCTGGATGGAGCGCATGAAAGCATTGCCCGGCTGGGCGCATCCTAACGACCTGATGCCCGGCCATCCGTTCGGCACGCGGCCGGAAAAATAGCCGTCAGTTCAGCCGCGCCGGGCGATCGTCATCGCCAGCAAGCCTAGGCGATCCATGCGCGAGTGGCGCTTCAGCAGAGGCGGTGGCACCGGCGGTAGTTGCGGCCACCGTTGCGTCCTTACGCTGGTATCCGCGGTAGGACCACCAGCCGAGCGGCAGACAGGCCAGATAGGCGAGCGTGCCGATGGTCAGCACTTCCCACGGATAGCTGATCAGCAGCGCGAAGAACAACACCACCACCACGAAGACCGGCAGCACCATTTCCGGCGGCACGCGCTTGCCCACCCGCTTGCCGGAGAATACCGGCAGCCGCGATACCATCAGAAGCGCGATCAGCAGCGTGTAGAGGAAGGTGACCCACACCACGACAAGGCCGGTCGGCATGCCGAGCAGGTTGAGATAGATCGGCAGCAGCACGGTGATGGCGCCGGCCGGCGCCGGAATGCCGGTGAAGAAATTACCGGCCCAGACTGGCCGGTTGGGCTCGTCGATCATCACGTTGAAGCGCGCGAGGCGCAGTCCGGCGCAGATCGCGAACACCAGCGCGACGATCCAGCCCGCCGATTTGAGTTCGTGCAGGCCCCAGAAATATAGGATCAACGCCGGCGCCACGCCGAAATTGACAAAGTCGGCGAGACTGTCGAGTTCGGCGCCGAAGCGCGAAGTGCCCTTGAGCAGTCGCGCGATGCGGCCGTCGATGCCGTCGAGCAGCGCCGCGAACACGATGGCCGCGAGCGCGAGCTGAATGTTGTTCTCGACCGCCATGCGGATGGCGGTCAGCCCCGCACACAACGCGAGCAGAGTGATGAGGTTGGGCAGCAGCGTGCGCACCGGGATCGCCTTGAAGCGGCGGCGGCGCGACGGCAGCGGTGCGGGGTCGAGCGGCTGAAATACCATGGGCGTTAATATAGAGGCTTGCGGGGTTGCGCGCCACGGCGCGCCGACGCGGATTTGGCGGCTGCGTTAACGATTTACCCGCTGCGGAAGGTCCGCCCGGGATCGCTGCTCCGCAAATCGGCGAGCACGGTTTCGCCGGCGATCGCCGTTTGCCCCACCGCCACCAGCGGCGCCGCGCCTTCGGGCAGATAGACGTCGAGGCGGGAGCCGAAGCGGATCATGCCGAAGCGCTCGCCGGTGCCGACGGGCTGGCCGGTGCGTACGAAGCAGACGATGCGGCGCGCCACCAGTCCGGCGATCTGCACCACCGCCACGCGGGCGCCGGCGGTGGCGATCACCAGCGAGTTGCGCTCGTTATCGGCGCTGGCCTTGTCGAGGTCGGCATTGAAGAACTTGCCGGGCTGGTAGACGATTTTTTCGATCTGGCCGGCGACCGGGCTGCGGTTCACGTGGCAGTCGAACACGCTCATGAAGATGGAGACGCGCGGCAGCGGCGTTGCGCCGATACCGAGCTCGTGCGGCGGGGCTGCGGTGGTGATCTGGCTGACGCGGCCGTCGGCGGGCGCCACCACCAAGCCGTCGCGCACCGGCGTGACGCGCGGCGGGTCGCGGAAGAAATAGGCACACCACAGCGTCGCTAGCGTGCCGAGCCAGCCGAGCGGCGTCCACAGCCAGAACAAAATGAGGCTGACGAGCGCGAAAGCACCGATGATAGGATAACCCTCCGGCGTTATCGGGGCGAGCTGCCGGCGGATCGAATCGAAGATCGACATTCGGCTATTCTACTCCGCCGCGTCGGCTGGCAAATCGATAGTCACTGGCGCGTTCACGCCAATCTCGTCTTCGACCGGCGGCGGATTGCGGTTGGGCGCAACCGGTTCGCCGGCCAGCGCGAGCTTCTCGCGCGCTTCTTCCGCCTCGCGCTGCCGGTTCCACATACTGGCATAGAGCCCGTCGTTGGCCAGCAGCGCGGCATGGGTGCCGCGTTCGACGATCTCGCCCTGATCGAGCACGATGATCTCGTCGGCGCCGACGATGGTGGAAAGCCGGTGCGCGATCACCAGCGTGGTGCGGCCGGTCGAGACGCGATCGAGCGCGTCCTGGATTTCCTTTTCGGTGTGGCTGTCGAGCGCGGAGGTGGCCTCGTCGAGCAGCAGGATCGGCGGGCCCTTCAGGATAGTGCGGGCGATGGCAACGCGTTGCTTCTCGCCGCCCGAGAGCTTGAGGCCGCGCTCGCCGACTTCCGTTTCGTAGCCCTTGGGCGCCAGCCGGATGAAATGGTCGATCTGAGCCAGCCGCGCGGCTTCCTCCACCTCGGCGTTGCTCGCCTCCCAGCGGCCGTAGCGAATGTTGTAGCGGATGGTATCGTTGAACAGCACGGTGTCCTGCGGCACCATGCCGATGGCCTGGCGCAGCGATTGCTGCGTCACCTGCGCGATATTCTGGTCATCGATCAGGATGCGGCCGCCGGACAAATCATAGAAGCGGAACAACAGCCGCGAGATCGTCGACTTGCCGGCGCCGGAGGGCCCGACCACTGCCACTGTCTTGCCAGCGGGTACCTCGAAGCTGACGCCTTTGAGGATACGGCGTTCCGGCTCATAGGCGAAGGAAACGTTCTCGAAGCGGATTGTGCCACTTGTGACCTTGAGCGCGCGAGCGCCGGTTACATCCATGATTTCCGGCTCGCGCGCGAGGATCGCAAACATGCTCTCGATGTCGGTCACCGCCTGCTTGATCTCGCGATAGACCATGCCCATGAAATTGAGCGGCTGGTAAAGCTGGATCATCATGGCGTTGATCAGCACGAAATCGCCGACCGTCTTGGTGCCGGCTCTGACTTCATAGGCGCACAGCACCATGGCGGTGGCGAGCCCGATGGTAAAGATCACCGCCTGCCCGGCATTGAGCACGCTGAGCGAGGTATAGGCCTTGACGCTGGCATCTTCGTAGCGCGCCATGGCGCGGTCGTAGCGCAGCGCTTCGCGCTGCTCGGCGTCGAAATATTTCACCGTCTCGTAATTGAGCAGCGAGTCGATCGCCTTGACGTTGGCGTCATTGTCGCTGTCGTTCATCTTGCGACGGATGCCGATGCGCCATTCGGTCGCATGATAAGTGTAGACCATATACATCAAGACGGCGATCAGGACCACCATGACGTAGCGCCAATCGAACTGCCACATCAGCACGGCGGTTACGAGCGTCACTTCGACGATGGTCGGCACCAGTTGCAGGATCACCATGCGCACGATGGTCTCGATCGCGTCGCGGCCGCGCTGGAGCACACGCGTCAGTCCGCCAGTCTTGCGCTCGAGGTGGAAGCGCAACGACAGCTCGTGCATATGCACGAAGGTGCGGTAGGCGAGCCGGCGCACCGCGTGCATCGCCACCTTGGCGAACACGCCGTCGCGCGTTTGCTGGAGCAGCGCCATCAGGACGCGCATGCCGCCATAGGCAATGGTCATGGCGATGGGCACGGCAACCACCCAAGCGAACCAATCCGCGGCCGGCGCGCTGCCGGTACCGGCAAGCGCATCGGTCGCCCATTTGAAAGTGAAGGGAACCGCGACCGTCGCGAGCTTGGCTGCCAGCAACAGCGCCATGGCGCCGAGCACCCGCAGCTTCAGGTCGCGGCGGTCGGCCGGCCAGATATAGGGCCATAGATGGACGAGAGTTGAAAACAGCTCCGCGCGGCTGGCGGAGATGCGCGGATCGCTTTCGGAGGTGCGGTGGTGGTGATAATCGCTCATTCAGGGCCCGGACGCGTCGAAGCCCTCCATATAGGAGGATTCCAGCCAACAATCACCCTCGCGGCCCAGCCAAATAAACCGTTTCGGCAGGAGTTTCCGCCCTCGCCTTGACGGCGCCATCGACGCAGCGCACATGCAGGGCCATGAACAAAATCGCTAAAATGAGCAAAATCCAAAGAATCTGCGTCTATTGCGGCTCCAGTCCGGGAACCGACCCGGCCTACGTGCAGGCTGCCCGCGCCTTCGGCGAAATCCTCGCCAAGAACGGCATCGGCCTGGTCTATGGCGGCGGTGCGGTCGGCATCATGGGCGAACTCGCCCGGGCGGTGCTCAAGCACAACGGCGCGGTCAACGGAATCATCCCTGAGTTCCTGATGGCGCGCGAGCACGCGCTCAAGACCACGCAAGGCCTGATCGTCACGCGCGACATGCACGAGCGCAAGCGCAAGATGTTCGAGATGGCGGACGCCTTCGTGGCGCTGCCGGGCGGCGTCGGCACGCTGGAGGAACTGGTCGAGCAGCTCACCTGGGTACAGCTCGGCCGCCACCGTAAGCCGGTGCTGGTCGCCAATATCGAAGGCTTCTGGGAGCCGCTCTGCGCGCTGTTCGATCACATGCGGGCGCTGCAATTTATCCGCGGCGAGTTAAGCTTCGACCTGCTGGTGGCGGATAAGGTCGACGACATCGTGCCGATGCTGCAGAAAGCAGCCGATGCGGTGCCTGAGTCCGCAAAGCGGATGACCGCGGCGGACGCCGAGCGATTCTAATCACTATTTTGGCGTGACGAACGTTACCGCCTCGATGCGGTTGCCGTCGGGATCGCGGATGAAGGCGGCGTAATAATTCTCGTGATACTCGGCGCGCAAGCCGGGGGCGCCGTCGGAAGCGCCGCCGGCCGCGATTGCCGCGGAGTGAAAGGCATCGACCGCTTCGGGCGACGGCGCGCGCAGACAGATATGCACGCCGCTATCATTGGCAATTGCCGCCATGCTGACACGCTTGTTGATCCAGAATTCGGGATATTTCTTGCCGTAGCCTATGGCGGCATCCGGCCATTCACGCAATTTGATCAAGCCGAGCGTGGCCAGCAGCCGCTCGTAAAAGCGCGCAGCCGCCGCCAGATCGCGCACCGCGATGGAGATATGGTCGATCATAAATCTCTCCCCTCGTCCCCGCGAAAGCGGGGACCCATACACCGCGGTCCATCGATAGGCTGCGGCGTATGGCTCCCGGGCCTCGCTCGCTACGCTCGCTCACCCGGGACGACAGCTAACTATCACGCCGGCGCGCCGGATTTCACCAGCTTGTAAACGATCGAATCCATCAAGGCCTGGAATGAGGCGTCGATGATATTGGGCGAGATGCCGATGGTGGTCCAATGCTCGCCGGCCTCGTCCTCACTCTCGATCAGCACGCGGGTCACCGCCTCGGAACCGGAATTGAGGATGCGCACGCGGTAGTCAATGAGCTTCAACCCGTCGATGTATTTCTGATACTTGCCGAGGTCCTTGCGCAGCGCCAGATCGAGCGCGTTGACCGGGCCGTTGCCTTCGGCCGCCGAGATCATGTTGTCGTCGCCCACCCTCACCTTAACCACCGCCATGGTGACGGTGACGCGCTCGCCTTTCGCGTTGTTGCGCTGCTCGACATTGACGTCGAACTGAGTGACGTCAAAATAATTCGGCACGGTGCCGAGCGTGCGCCGCGCCAACAGCTCGAAGGAGGCGTCCGCCGCTTCATAGGCGTAGCCGATGCCTTCGCGCTCCTTGACGATCTCCAGCAAGCGGCCGATGCGCGCGTCGTTTTTGTCGACCTTGAGCCCGATGCGCTCAAGTTCGGCCAGCACGTTGGATCTGCCAGCCTGCTCCGACACCAGCACCTTGCGCTTGTTGCCGACGGTTTCCGGCTTGACGTGCTCGTAGGTCGCCGGGTCCTTCATGATGGCGGAGGCGTGGATACCGGCCTTGGTGGCAAAGGCGCTCGTACCCACGTAAGGCGCGTGCCGGTCGGGCGCGCGGTTGAGCCGCTCGTCGAGCGCGTGCGAGGCATGCGTGAGCTGCTTCAGCGCGGCGTCGGAGACACCAATATCGAACCTTTCCGAGAATTCCGTCTTGAGTTTGAGCGTCGGGATCAGCGATACCAGGTTGGCATTGCCGCAGCGCTCGCCCAAGCCGTTGAGCGTGCCCTGGATCTGGCGGGCGCCTGCGCGTACCGCGGCGAAGGAATTGGCCACCGCCTGCTCAGTGTCGTTATGGGCGTGGATGCCGACATGGTCGCCGGGAATGGCCTTGCAGACTTCGCCGACGATCTCTTTGACCTCGTGCGGCAGCGCGCCGCCATTGGTGTCGCATAAGACCACCCAGCGCGCGCCTTCGTCATAAGCAGCCTTGGCGCAGGCCAGCGCGTAATTGGGATTGGCCTTGTAGCCGTCGAAGAAATGCTCGCAGTCGAGCAGCACTTCGCGGCCTTTGGCTTTGGCGGCGCGCACGCTGTCGCGAATGGAAGCGAGGTTCTCCTCGTTAGTCGTCTCCAGGGCAACCTTCACATGGTAGTCCCACGCCTTGGCGACAAAGCAGATGGCGTCGGCGTGGGCGTCGAGCAGCGCGGCAAGGCCTGGATCGTTGGAGGCCGAGCGGCCGGGTCGCCGCGTCATGCCGAAGGCGGTGAAGGTGGTCTTGAGCTTGCGGTCTTTGGCGAACAGCTCGGTGTCGGCCGGATTGGCGCCCGGATAACCGCCTTCGACGTAGTCGATGCCGAGCCCATCGAGCATGTTCGCGATCGCCAGCTTGTCGGCCAGCGTAAAGTCGACGCCGTTGGTTTGCGCGCCGTCGCGCAGCGTGGTGTCGAACAGGTAGAGGCGTTCCTTGGCCATGGCAGCTTTCACCAGAGATAGTAGTTTGCCAGCAATGCGATAGCGACAACGACCGCGATGCCCGCAACGATGATGTGATGGCGTTTCATGCCGCCGCTCACGCCATCCGATAGAAGAGATAAAACGCGAGCAGAACGGCGGCGATCAAGATGCCGAATTTGAGCGCGATGTAGTACAGCCAATGACGCGGAAACGGCGTATCGGGCTTTGTCATGATGCTCCTCCTGCGGCGGCGAGCGGCTTCTGCAACGTGGTATTGGCCAGCCATTCTCCGGCGACCGTCACGGTATTGCGTTGTTGCGCGACATAGCCGCGCTTTTCGAAAAAGCCGCGCGCTGAGTCGCTGGCGTCGACATTGAGCTTTGTCGCTCCGCGCGAGGCGGCAAGCTTCTCCAATGCATCGATGAGCATGGCGGCGACCCCCTGCCCCGACACCGCCGGATGCACGTAAACCATGTCGATCTTGTCCTTGCCGGCGAGCGAGGCAAAGCCGACGGGCGAACCTTCCATGGTGGCGATCAGCGTGAGCGCGCCGGCGAGCTTGTTGCCGAAACCGGCCTCATCCTCGGCGGCGGAGGCCCAGGCCTCCTGCTGCGCCTCGCTGTAGTCGTCGGACGCCAGTTTCATGATGCTGGCGCGGAAGATTTCCGCCAGCAGTGGCGTATCCGCCGGCAGGAAAGGCCGCAGCGCCAGCTTGGGATGCGCCTGCGCCGTCATCGCGCGATATCCCAGGTGGTGCCGTCCTTGGAATCTTTCAGCACCACGCCCATGGCGGCAAGCTCGTCGCGGATGCGGTCGGACTCCGCGAAGTTCTTGGCAGCGCGAGCATGTTTTCTTGCCTCGATGAGAGACACCACTTTCGCCTCATCCACGATCGTACGGCGCGGATAAGCCTGCATGAACTTGCGCTTTGATTGAGCCATCAGGCCGACAATCAAGCCGGATGCCCTGAGCGTCCGCTTGATCTCGATCTGCGCCAAGCCCGATGCCGAGCCACGGACTTCGCCTGCGATGCGATGAAGCTGGGTCAGTGCATTTGGCGTATTCAGATCATCGCAAAGCGCGCTGACGAAATCAGCATCGGGAGTACCACTTGAATTCGTTTCGTCGCCAATGATGTCGTACCAGCCATCCAATATCTTGCTGCTTTCCTCCAGGCCGCGCACCGTCCAATCCATGGGCTGGCGATAGTGCGTGCGCAGCATGTTGAGACGAACGACTTCGCCCGGCCAATCCTTCAGCAAATCGTGGATAGTGACGAAGTTGCCGGCCGACTTGGCCATCTTCTCGCCTTCCACCTGCAGGAAGCCGTTGTGCACCCAGTAGTTCGCCATCACTTTGGTGTGGAAAACGCATCGCGACTGCGCGCGTTCGTTCTCGTGGTGCGGAAACACGAGATCGATGCCGCCGCCATGGATATCGAAAGTCTCGCCCAAAAATCTTGAACTCATTGCCGAGCATTCAATATGCCAGCCCGGTCTCCCCTTTGACTTGATTCGTCCGGGCGATTGCCAAGACGGCTCGCCTGGCTTCGATGGTTTCCAAAGTACGAAATCCATCGGATCCCGTTTGGGCGCCACTTCACCACGCGCACTCGCTCTCATTTCCTTCAATGGCCGATGTGAGAGCTTTCCATAGCCCTTAAACGACTTGACCTTAAATAGAACGTGTTCGTCGAGCACATAGGCGTGCCTATTCTTGATAAGTCTCTCGATGAGGGCCTTCATGGCTTTGATATATCTTGTTGCGCGCGGCTCGACGTTCGGTCGTAGGCAACCCAACGCATCAACGTCATCGTGAAATTGTTTCTCAGTTACTTTCGTAACCTGTCGTATCGCCTCGTTGAGCGGCAGATTCGGGTATTCCTCTCCGGCGCGCGCATTGATCTTATCGTCGACGTCAGTGATGTTACGAACATACTTCACATGCTTCGTGCCGTAGATTTTCCGCAGCAGCCGGAACAGCACGTCGAACACGATGACCGGGCGCGCATTGCCGATATGGGCGAAGTCGTAGACCGTCGGCCCACACACATACATGCGCACGCGCGCGGGATCGATCGGAGTAAACACCCGCTTCTTGCGCGTTAGCGTGTCGTAGAGCTGAAGCTCCATAGCGTCCTCGGCGCCTGCTGGCCCCGGGCGTTGCTTTATCTCGATGGAGAAAAGACGGCCGCAGCCAGCGTGGTGCGCTAGCGAATAATCTCGCGGCAAATGCCGCAGATATGGTTAAGGCCGTTCATCGGCCTGCACAATGATGCGTCGGCCACAAACCGTCAAGAGGCGCCCGCAACCGTCGCTAACACCACGGAAACGCCCGCCAGACGTCGGTTAAGCGACCCTTAACGAATTCGCTCGCATTCTTGCCATCGGCGCCCAGACAGCGCCTCCAAGCAAGTGGGCAATATCATGCGGACACTCGTGGCCAGTCTCGCCGCCGTTTTGTGTTTGTGCCTCGCCAATGCCGCGCAAGCCGAGCGGCGCATGTTCATCATCGGAGCCGATGTGGACGGCTACGGCGTCGACCGTTGTCTCGCCGGAGCCAAGAAATGCGGCGCCGCCGCGGCCAACGCCTATTGCCGGGGCCATCAATTCGCGGCGGCCTCGTCCTACCGCAAGGTCGACCGCGACGACATCACCGGCGCCATTCCGGCCGGGGGCAGTTGTAGCGGCAACAGGTGCTACAACTTGGTGGCGATCGTCTGCACCCGCTGAGCCCCAGCTAAACCGAGAAAATCCGCCCTTGCGGGCCTGGCCTTCCCGAAAAAATCACCGCCGCGTCAGTAGCTTATAACATCCGCAAACTCGTTGCGTGCGGTCGCAACTTCCGCCAGAGTTCGCGTCACGCGCGTGCCGGCGGCCCCGCTGCAACGGGCTCTCCGGCGCGCAAGCAAAGCGGGCTTAGGCATCGATGACCGACCCGAGTGCTCAAAGCGTGCCCCGCCATGCGGCCGGCGCGGAACAGCTCAAGCTCGAAGAGTTTTTGCCTTATCGTCTCAATGTCTGTTCCAGCCTGGTCACGCAGGCGCTCTCGCGCATCTATGCCGAGCGCTACCGGATGGGCGTGCCGGAATGGCGGGTGCTGGTGACACTAGGCGAGCTCGGCCCGATGACCGCCAAGGCGGTCGGGCTGCACAGCCACATGCACAAGACCAAGGTGTCGCGCGCGGTCGCCCTGCTCGAGCGCCGCAAGCTGGTGTCGCGCCGGGTCAATCGCGCCGACCTGCGCGAAGCCTTCCTGTCGCTCACCGCCGCCGGCCGCGCCGTCTATAACGAGTTGGCGCCGGCAGCGCTGGCCTTCGTGCGGCAACTGTTGGAAACGGTGGACCCGGCCGAGCGCGCCGCCCTCGACCGCGTGCTCACCAGGCTGATCGAGCGTTCGGCGCAATTAAGCGCGGGTGTCGCCACCGCCCCGGCGCTGCGCTAGATTGCCGGCAACTCCCACCGGGAACCACCCCTTGAAGCTTTATACATATTACCGCTCATCCGCCGCCTACCGCGTGCGCATCGCGCTCAATCTCAAGGGTCTGCCCTATGAGATGGTGCCGGTTCATTTGACTAAGGACGGCGGCTATCAACGCAAGCCCGAATTCGTTGCCGTTAATCCGCAGATGCGCGTGCCGGCGCTGGCGCTGTCCTCAGGGGACGTGCTGACCCAATCGCTGGCGATCATCGAATATCTCGACGACATTCATCCCGAGCCGCCGCTGCTGCCGCGTGATGCACTCGCGCGCGCTCATGTGCGGGCGATCGCGCAGGCGGTGGCCTGCGACATCCATCCGCTCAATAATCTCGTGGTGCTGCAATATCTCAAACGCACCCTGAAGCACGAGCAGGCGGAGATCGACGCCTGGTACCACCATTGGGTGATCGAAGGCTTCAAGGCGATCGAAGCGATGATCGCGCCTTCGCCTTACGCCTGCGGCTCACAGGTGAGCCTGGCCGACGTCTGCCTGGTGCCGCAGGTGTTCAACGCCCGGCGTCTGAAAGTTCCGCTCGAGGCGTTCCCGAAAATCGTCGCGGCCGAAACTGCGTGCCTCAAGCTTCCTGCCTTCGACAAGGCGCGGCCGGAGAACCAGCCGGATGCGGAGTGACGCAAGGCCATTGGCCTGCTAGACCGCTCTCCCGCGACTTTCCTCCCACCCACTGACGCGACGCATCCGTGGCCAAAAGCAACCTCCTTCATGTCGTCCTCTGGATGGCCGGCACCCTGCTCTCGTTCTCGGCCATGGCAGTCTCGGTCCGCGAACTGTCACGGACAGGCTTTAGCATTTTCGAGATTCTGGCGGTCCGCAGCGGCGGCTCGCTGCTGATCCTGCTGGCGTTGCTTGTGGTGCGGCCCAGCTTGCGCGTGCACGCGCTGCCGCGACGCATGGGCCTCAATTTATTGCGCAATACGGTGCATTACGCCTCGCAGTATTCGTGGGCGCTCAGCGTGACCATGTTGCCGCTCGCCATGGTATTTGCGCTCGAATTCACCATGCCGGCCTGGACCGCGCTACTCGCGGTTTGGCTGCTGCACGAGCGAATGACGCTGAGCCGCCTCGGCGTGGTGGTGTTGGGGCTGATCGGCGTCCTGGTGATCCTGCGTCCGGGCGTCGCCGACTTCAATCCGGCCGCCTTGCTCGTACTGGCGGCGGCTTTCGGCTACGCCATTACCATGATCACCACCAAGCAGTTGACCCGGACCGAAACCACCTTCGGCATCGTGTTCTGGATGGCGGTGCTCCAGCTGCCACTCTCGATCATCGGCAGCGATCTGGGCGTGTTTTTGCATCTGGAAACCCGGCAAGCCTTTCCCATGCTCGGGGTCGCCATTGCCGGATTGACGTCACATTACTGCCTCAGCAATGCCTTTCGCGCCGGCGACGCCACCCTGGTGGTGCCGTTGGATTTCATGCGCATTCCGCTGATCGCCGTGGTCGGCTGGGTGTTCTACGGCGAGCCGCTCGACTTGTTCGTGCTGCTCGGCGCCCTGATCATCGTCGGCGGCGTGCTCTGGAACCTGCGCGCGGAGACCACACGGGCGCACTAAGGCATTTGCGCGCGATCTTTTCCGGATCACGCGCTAGACCCATCCTCGCGCTGCCATAATTTAGGGGCTAGAATACAAGGCCATGAGGGGAATCGTCCTGACCTTCGCCGCCTGCATCGCGCTGTCGCCGGGCGCTGCCGTCCTGGCGCAGTCGCAAAATCCGGCCTGCCAGCGGCTGGAAGCGCAGCTCACCGCGCTCGACCGTGGCAACAACGACCCGACCCGCGCCGACCAGATTCGCCGGGCCGACGATGCGGTCGGCCGCCAGCAATTCGAGGTCGACAAGCTGGTCTCCCAGGCGCGCCGCATGGGTTGCGGAAACGTGGGCTTTTTCTCGATCTTCATCAATCCGCCGCGGCAATGCGGCCCGCTCAACCGGAAGATCGAGGAGCAACGCGACGTGCTCGATCGCATGCAGATCCAGCGTGAGCGGCTGCAAGGCGGCACCACCGAACGCGCGGCCCAGCGCCAGTCGCTGCTGATCGCGCTTGCTGATAACGGGTGCGGCCAGCAATACCGCGCGGCCGCGCGCGCCGGACAGCAGGGTGGCTTCTTTGACCGTCTGTTCGGTGGCGGTAATATTTTCACGTCGCCGCCCGGCGAGATGGGCGGCACCTATCGTACCGTCTGCGTGCGCACCTGCGACGGCTACTATTTCCCGATTTCGTTCGAGACCACGCCCGATCGCTTCCGCGAGGACGAGCAAACCTGCCAGCGCATGTGTCCGGCAGCGGACGTTTCGCTCTACACCTATCACAATCCCGGCGAAGAGATAGCGCAGTCGGTTTCGCTCAACGGCCGGCTCTACACCGAACTTCCGACCGCGTTTCAATACCGCAAGGCGATCAGTCCGGCGTGCAGCTGCCGGCGCCCGGGCGAAAGCTGGCTCGAGGCACTGAAGGCGAACGGACCCGACGACACGCTAGCGCCGGGCGACGTGGTGGTCACCGACCGCAACGCCAACCGCCTGTCACAGCCGGCCGCAAACCAAACCAAGCAGCCCGGCAAGACGACTACAACAGCGCCCGAGGCGATGGTGGAAGCACCGGGCCAAGTCGACAAGACCAAGCGCAAGGTGCGCGCGGTCGGGCCGACCTTCCTGCCGGCGCATTAGGCGCGGCCACCGAGACCCACGCGATTAATAGTCGAAGGCTTCGCTTTTGGCCGGCTTGCCCCTGACCAACGATTGGTCGGGCGCCGGCAGCGGTGTGCCGGGATCGCGGAAGCGGTTGGTGATCGGATAACGGCGGTCGCGGCCGAAATTCTTCAAGGTGACTTTCACCCCCGGCGCAGCCTGACGGCGCTTATATTCGGCGATGTTGAGCATGCGCTCGACCCGCATCACGGTGTCGCGATCGAAGCCGTCCGCAACGATCGCCGCAACCGATTCCTCGCCTTCCACCAGCCGCTCCAGAATCGGATCGAGCACATCGTAAGGCGGCAGCGAATCCGCGTCCTTCTGGTTCTCGCGCAGCTCCGCGGTCGGCGGGCGCGTGATGATGTTCTCGGGAATGACCCGCCCGTCCGGCCCCATCGCGCCCTCCGGCTTCCAGCCATTGCGCAGCCGCGCCAGGCGGAATACTTCCGTTTTGTAGAGATCCTTGATCGGATTGAATCCGCCGTTCATATCGCCATAAAGCGTGGCGTAGCCGACCGACATTTCCGACTTGTTGCCAGTGGTCACCAGCATGACGTGGAACTTGTTGGAGATCGCCATCAGCGTGGTGCCGCGCGCGCGCGCCTGCAGGTTTTCCTCGGCGACGTCGCGCGACAAACCGGAAAACAGCGGCTGGAGTACGTGTTCGAAGCCTTCGACAGCCTCTGCGATCTGCAGGATCGAGTAGTCGACTCCCAGCGCCTTGGCGCAAGCGGCGGCATCGTCGAGTGATTCCTGCGCGGTGAACCTGTACGGCATCATGATGCAGCGTACGCGCTCGGCTCCCAGAGCGTCGACCGCCATCGCCGCGCAGAGCGCGGAATCGATGCCGCCGGACAGGCCCAGCACGACACCAGGAAAACCGTTCTTGTTGACGTAGTCGCGTAAGCCGAGCACGCAGGCGGCATAGTCAGCCTCGTCGCCTTCGAGCGCGGCGATCTTTGGCCCGCCATCGCAGCGCCAGCCATGCCCCTGGCGCGACCACTGCGTCGTCACCACTGCTTCCTTGTAGGAGCTCATCTGGAACGCCAGCGAACAATCGCCGTTCAAGGCAAGCGAGGCGCCGTCGAACACCAGTTCGTCCTGCCCGCCCACCTGGTTGGCATAAATCAACGGCAGGCCGGTTTCTTTGATGCGCGGGACAATCACATTGAGCCGCTGATCGGCGACGCCATGCCGGTAGGGAGAGCCGTTCAGCACCAGCAAAATTTCGCCGCCGGTCTCGGCGATGCACTCGGCCGGCTCCGGGCCCCAGATGTCCTCGCACACCGGCAAGCCCAGCCGCACGCCGCGGAAATTCACCGGGCCTGGCATCGGACCGGCCGCGAACACGCGCTTCTCGTCAAACACGCCGTAGTTCGGCAGGTCGACCTTGTAGCGCAACGCGACGATGGTGCCGCCGTCGAGCAGGACCGCCGCGTTGTAAAGTTTGCCGTCGTCGGGCCAGGGAGTGCCGACTACCAGCGCCGGGCCCTCCATCGCCGTCTCGCGCGCGAGCTGCTCGACCGCGGAGCGGCAGGCGGCCTGGAACGCCGGCTTGAGCACCAGGTCTTCGGGCGGATAGCCGGAAATGTACAATTCGGGGAAGACGACCAGATCGGCGCCCTGGCTGGCCGCTTCCGCGCGCGCGCGGCGCACCTTCTCCGCGTTGCCGGCGATATCGCCGACCGTGGAATTGAGCTGCGCGACGGCGATCGCGAGCTTATCGGCGGGACGTGCGTTCATGGAAAAGGTCTACCGCCTGCCCTCGCGCCCGGCAATCTCAGGAGCAAAGCGCCGGAATAACTGCCATGCCGAATAAGCCTAAAGGCCCGCAGCAGCCGGCATCGGGACCGCTCGCCCGGACCGCTCCTTCTTGAGCAATTCGGCCAGCAAGAAGGCGAGATCGATCGCCTGCTCGGCATTGAGTCGCGGATCGCAGACCGTGTGGTAGCGGTCATTGAGATCGGCATCCGAGATAGCGCGGGCGCCGCCGGTGCATTCGGTCACGTTCTGCCCGGTCATCTCCAGATGCACGCCGCCGGCATAGCTGCCTTCCGCCTGGTGCACCTCGAAGAAGCTGCGTACCTCTTTCAGGATCAGGTCGAACGGCCGGGTCTTGTAGCCACTGGCCGAGGTGATGGTGTTGCCGTGCATCGGGTCGCAGGACCAGACCACCACCTTGCCTTCGCGTTTGACCGCGCGGATGAGCGCCGGCAGATGCTCACCGACTTTCTCGGCGCCGAAGCGGCCGATCAGCGTGAGCCGGCCCGGCTCATTGTCCGGGTTGAGAATGTCGATCAGGCGCAATAGGTCGTCGGCTTTGAGCGACGGTCCGCATTTGACCCCGATCGGATTCTTGATGCCGCGTGCGTATTCGATGTGGGCGTGATCGTGCTGGCGCGTGCGGTCGCCGACCCACAGCATGTGGCCTGACGTCGCGTACCAGTCGCCAGTCGTTGAATCGATGCGGGTCAGCGCCTGCTCGAAGCCGAGTAGCAGCGCCTCGTGGCTGGTGTAGAAATCGGTGGTGCCGAGCGCGGAGTCGACTGCGAAGGTGAGACCGCAGGCACGCATGAAATCGAGCGCGCCCGACACCCGGTCGGCGAGATCGGCATAGGCTTTCGATTGCGGAGAGCCGCTCACCGATTTGAGCATCCACTGATGCACGTTCTCGACGCTGGCATAGCCGCCCTTGGCGAAGGCGCGCAGCAGGTTCAGCGTTGCCGCCGACTGGCGGTACGCCGCAAGTTGACGGCGCGGATCGGGAAGGCGCGCTTCCTCGGTGAACTCGATGTCGTTGATGATGTCGCCGCGGTAGCTCGGCAATTCCTTGCCGTCGCGTTTCTCCATCGGCGATGAGCGCGGCTTGGCGAACTGGCCGGCGATGCGGCCGACTTTCACCACCGGCGAGGCGCCGGCATAAGTCAGCACGATTGCCATCTGCAGGAATACGCGGAAGAAGTCGCGGATATTGTCGGCGCCGTGCTCGGCGAAGCTTTCCGCGCAGTCGCCGCCCTGCAACAGGAAAGCCCGGCCGGCGGCGACATGGCCGAGCGCCTTCTTGAGATTGCGCGCTTCGCCCGCGAACACCAGCGGCGGGAAGGTCGCCAGCTGCTTCTCGACGTCGGCCAGCGCCTGCCGGCCCGGGTAGTCCGGGACCTGCAGGATCGGCTTTGAGCGCCAGCTATCAGGCGTCCAACGATCGGCCATACCGAAAAACTCCAACGGTTCGCCGGGGGTTATATACGAAAGCCCCGGGCTGAAACCAGCACTTCGAGAAACCGTGGCTATTTATGGCTATTCCGCCGCCGCACGGCCGTAGCTGACGGCCTTCTCGCGCAGGGTGACCAGTTCCTCGGCAGCAGTCGGGTGCACGGCCATGGTGGCGTCGAAATCGGCCTTGGTCGCGCCCATCTTCACCGCCACGCCGACGATCTGGATCAGTTCGCCGGCATCGGGCCCGACGATGTGGCAGCCGACCACGCGGTCCGTCGTGCCATCGACCAGCAACTTCATGAAGGATCGGGTATCGCGGCCCGACAAAGTCGCCTTCATCGGCCGGAACGTGGTCTTGTAAATGTCGAGCTTGGCCAACCGCTCGCGCGCCTGCGTCTCGGTCAGGCCGATGACGCCGAGTTCGGGCTCGGAGAATACCGCGGTCGGCACGTTGGTGTGATCGACCGGCGTCGGCTTGCCGCCATAGACAGTGTCGGCGAAGGCATGGCCTTCGCGGATCGCCACCGGCGTCAAGTTCACGCGATGGGTAACGTCGCCGACCGCATAGATGCTCGGCACCGAAGTGCGCGAATAATCATCAACCGCGATACCGCCATGCGCGGCGATCTTGACGCCGACCGTCTCCAGCCCGAGCCCCATGATATTGGGGCGCCGGCCGATCGCGAACATCACTTTGTCGGCGGCAATCGTGCTGTGGTCGGAGAGCCGCGTGATGAAGTCGTCGCCAGACCTCTCGACCGCGGCGACAGTGTGGCCGCAAGTGACGGTAATGCCGCGGTTGCGCATCTCGTTGCGCAGATGCTCGCGAACGTCGTCGTCGAAGCCGCGCAAAATATTCTCGCCGCGATAGACCAGCGTTACCTCGCTGCCGAGCCCGGCGAATATGCAGGCAAATTCCACTGCGATATAGCCGCCGCCCTGGATCACGATGCGCTTAGGCAGTTCGGCGAGATGAAACGCCTCGTTCGAGGAAATCACGTGCTCGAGGCCGGGAATTTTTGGCCCGTAATGCGGCCAGGCGCCGGTCGCGATCAAGATAGTTTCGGCATTGACGCGCGCGCCGTTGGATAGAATGCGAACGGTATGTACGTCCTCGATGACGGCTCGGCTTTTGATCAGCTCGGCGTTGTAGCGCTCGAGCGCATTGATATAGGCGGCTTCCAGCCGCGCGATCTCGCGATCCTTGTTGGCGATCAGCGATGGCCAATGAAAGATCGGTTGCGGCACCGTCCAGCCATAGCCGGTGGCGTCCTCAAATTCCTCGGCAAAGCGCGAGGCATAGACTAGAAGCTTCTTTGGCACGCAGCCACGGATGACGCAGGTGCCGCCGACGCGAAACTCCTCGGCGATCATCACGCGGGCGCCGTAACCGGCCGCTACCCGCGCCGCCCGCACGCCGCCGGAGCCGGCGCCGATGACAAATAGATCAACGTCGCGATCTGCCATCAGACCCTATCTTCGTTCTCGCCGGCACGGCGAGGCTCGATTCGCCACCCGCCCATCAAAAATCATGGCCTTTTTTCTTAAGCTCTTCACGCATTTTCGCGGTTACTTGTTCGGATAGTTTGTTCGCCCAGCCTTGCGCGAATTTCATGCTAGCGTCGACGACGTTCGGCTGCTGCACGAGCATCTTCTTGCCGCTCGGCGACCTATAAAACGCGAGGATGTCCTTGAGCTCCTGCTCGGTGAAGTGGGTCGCATAAAGCCTGGCAATTTCGTTGGTCAGTTCGGAAAGGCGCGGCTGCAGATCCTTGCGCATCTTGTTCGCGATCTCATTGAGATCCTTTGCCAGACCCGGATTCTGCTGGAGGTACAAATTCTTCGCCTGCTCGACCACACCGGCGATCAACGGATTGAACAGGGCGCTGGCGCCCGTGACGCTGACGAGCTGCTTGGCAACCAGCAGCGACGCGGGCGATAGCTGCCGTTGCTGGGCATGAGCGGCCGAACTCGCCACAACCAACGCGACGACGATCGCAGCCGGTCGGGCAGCGCGTTGCATGGCCTTAATGACGCTCATCTTCAAAACTCCATTTGGTTCGAGATATCAGGGGCGCTCGACCAGCTTCACACCGTCCGGCCCCGCCACAATAGCCATTTGCGCGAGCCCAATGAACAGACCGTGCTCCATGACCCCGGGAATGCCGCAAAGCGCATGCGCCATCGCTTTGGGATCGTCAATCCGGCCAAGCGCGGCGTCGACGATGCAGTGACCGCCATCCGTGACGAAAGCATGGCCGTCCCGGCCTTGCCGCAGCTTCAGGGCGCCTGGCCGCTGGACGGAAGCGACGGCACTTTCGAGCTCCCGTAGGGTGGCAGCCACGCCAAATGGGGCCACCTCGATCGGTAACGGATAGCGGCCAAGCGCGTCCACCCATTTGCTCTGATCGGCGATCACGATCATGCGTGCGGAGGCCGCGGCAACGATTTTTTCCCTCAGGAGCGCGCCGCCGCCCCCCTTTATCAGGCTCAAATCGGGCGCGATCTCGTCGGCGCCGTCCACCGTCAGGTCGAGTGCCGCTAACTCGTCGAGGGTGGTAAGCGGGATGCCGCAGTGCTCCGCATCGGCTTTGGTCACTTGCGACGTCGGCACCGCAACGATGTCCAGGCCGCCGCGTACGCGCTCACCGACCAGCTCCACGAAATGCCGTGCGGTCGATCCGGTGCCGAGCCCGAGCCGCATTCCGGGACGTACAAATTCGACGGCGCGAGCGGCGGCTGCGCGTTTTTGGGCCTCGACGTCCATCGTGGACCGTTTGATGCTTCGAGAGTGGACCGGAAATGCGATTTTCCCCGACTATCTAGCCTCGATCATCATGGCTGGATAGCCGAAAATTTAGGGCCGCGGCGGCTTGCGGCAAACGGTCTTGCTTCGCCAAAGGACCGGCATTAACGATGCGACATGGCCGCGCCCACCATCGTCTTCGACCTCGACGGCACCTTGATCGATACCGCGCCCGATCTCGTCGATACGCTCAACGTGGTGTTCGCGCGCGAGGGTCTACCGCCGGTGCCCTACGACACCGCGCGCAATCTGATCGGCGGCGGCACTCGCATGATGATCGCACGCGGCGTCGAGGCGGAGGGCCGCGTTTTTCCGCCGGCCAAGCTCGAGCGATTGTTCACCGACTTCATCGCTCACTATTCCGAACACATCGCCGATCGCTCGCGGCCTTTTCCGGAGCTCACAGATGCGCTCGATTCGCTAGCGGCCGACGGCTGGCGTTTTGCCGTCTGCACCAACAAGCTCGAGCGCCTGTCGATTCTGTTGCTCGCGCAACTTGGCCTTGCCGATCGTTTCGCGGCGATCTGCGGGCAAGATACGTTCGGCACGCAAAAGCCCGACCCGGAGGTGCTGCGCCGCACGGTCGCCGCGGCCGGCGGCCGGCTGCAAGACGCGATCATGATCGGGGATTCTCTCACCGACATACGGACCGCGCGCGCGGCCGGCATCCCGGTGATTGCGGTCGACTTCGGCTACACCGAGCGTCCGGTGGAGGAATTCGGTCCCGACCGCATCATCAGCCGGTTTGCCCAATTGCCGGCGGCAGTTGCCGGGCTGCGCGCCGCAAATTGACTGCGGTGTGGTCCAATATAGTTAACGCGCACGATTAGCCACAATTTGAACGCACGCAATTCCGATACGGTTAATGCGTTAACGTTAACGGGGGCTCCAGATTGCACGCTCCCGCCCTCAGCCGTATTCTTAGTTAACGGCGCGACGTCAATCGCCTGAATGGACGGGTCAAGTGCGATGTATCGAGTAATCGCGATCACGGCCGCGGGACTTGTGCTTGCGGCTTGTTCGTCGGACACGTCGACTAAAAATTTCTTCGCCTTCGAACCGGCGAAGGACACGATTCGTTTCGAATCCGAACCGGCGGGCGCCGACGCCAAGACTTCCACCGGGCAAACGTGCCGCACTCCTTGCGCGCTCGCAATGCCGGCCGACAAGGCCTTCACCGTCGCGTTCACGCTCGCCGGCTATCAGCCCACCAATGAAGAGGTCAAGCTCACTGCCATCGGCGATGGCAGTTCGCAATTGCGCCCTAACCCGGTGCTGGTGGAACTTACCCCGGCGCCGCCGCCCAACCCCAAGAAAAAAGTGCGCCACAAACGAACTGCAGCCAAGCCGACGCCCAACCCGAAGCCGAAGCCGGTTGCAGCCAAGTCAGCGCCGGCCGCGCCGCCGCCAATGACGCCGGCGCCGCAACCGCAGGCGACGTCGCCCTGGCCGTCCGCCCCGCCGCCGCAATTGCACTAGCGCTACTACGCAGCGACATTTGTGTTGATGGGCCTAAGCGGCCGTTTGCCGCGCCTTTTCCGCGCGCCGCCATCGGCTGGACGCCATAGTTATAATCCGCCAGTATCCCTATATGGACGAGAGGCGGACCACAGAATCCGCGAGACCAGGGACGGATTATGGCGACCAACGGCAGTTCCTCGCTTGAGCTCGATTGCGCCGGCGACCGCCCGCGCCCGCTGATCGATCCGTTTCGTCGCGCCATCACCTACTTGCGCGTCTCGGTGACGGACCGCTGCGATTTCCGTTGCGTCTATTGCATGTCGGAGAACATGACCTTCCTGCCAAAGGCCGATGTTTTGAGCCTGGAAGAACTCGACCGGTTGTGCAGCGCGTTCGTTGCCAAGGGCGTGAGCAAACTGCGCCTGACCGGCGGCGAGCCGCTGGTACGGCGCGGCATCATGACGCTGGTCTCCTCGCTGTCCCGGCATCTCGACACCGGCGCGCTGAAGGAGCTGACGCTAACCACCAACGGCTCACAGCTTGTAAAATATGCTTCCGAGCTCAAGGACCACGGCGTCGAGCGCATCAACGTCTCGCTCGACACGCTGGATGCCGACAAGTTCCGCACCATCACGCGCTGGGGTGAGCTCGACAAGGTGCTGACCGGCATCGATGCGGCACAGGCGGCTGGGCTCAAAGTGAAGATCAACGCCGTGGCGCTTAAAGGAGTCAACGAGGACGAGCTCGCCGGTCTCGTCGATTGGGCGCACGGTCGCGGTATGGACCTTACCGTGATCGAGGTGATGCCACTCGGCGACGTCGGCGAAACTCGCCTCGACCAGTATCTGCCGCTGTCGATGGTGCGCTCGCAGCTTGCCGAACGCTACACGCTCGAGGACATCGATTATCGCACCGGTGGTCCAGCGCGCTATGTGCGCGTCAAGGAAACCGGCGGACGGCTCGGCTTCATTACTCCGTTGACCCATAACTTCTGCGAGTCCTGCAACCGGGTGCGCATCACTTGCACCGGCACGCTCTATATGTGCCTGGGCCAGGACGACGCCGCCGATCTGCGCGGCCCGTTGCGCGCTTCGGAGAGCGACGATGCGCTCTATAGCGCGATCGACGAGGCGATCACCCGCAAGCCCAAAGGCCATGATTTCTTGATCGATCGGCGCCACCAGCGCCCCGCGTTGTCGCGCCACATGAGCGTGACCGGCGGTTAGCGCATGATCCCGAAAATGCCTGTCCTTGACCTGATCGGGGATGGGAACTGGTTTTTGGAAAAGGTCATGCGCCAACCGACGACTACGCGGCCTGCCCCGGCGCCGTCAGCAGATCACGCAACTCCCCCGGCTGCAGCCAGTTCGTTAACCGTGGTTTTCACCGACCGCGGCCGTGCCGCTGGACCCACGGGCACCCTGAATTTGCCCGAAGCGGCCCTTTTTACGCCCCCGCGCCGATGGTTGCCCGCGATCAGCGACCAACTTAGCCATTGACGGTTCATGGCGGCGACTAAACGGGGGCCGGCGCTGGCCTGCGGAGGGGTCGTATATCCCCTGTGACCGAATTAGACGCGCCCACCTCGCCTAGGATGCGCGCTCCGCGGTCACGCCTAATTCTATTTCACTGCCTAAAACAGCGACAATTTTGTGCCGCCGACATATAGCGTGCGCCTCCAAACTATGTTTGAATTAATATAATTTCACGTGACAAGGGGGCGCAAAATTGCTGGGTCAACTAACTTCGACTTGTAATTCCACATAATTCCACACGGAGGGGAACAATGAGCAAAATGGACAAAATGGATCGGCGATCCTTTATCAAGACCAGTGGTGTCGTGGCTGGCGCCGCGGCGGCGTCGACTCTGGCTGCGCCAGCGGTCGCGCAAAAAAGAGTCGATATGGTCATCGTTTCGACTTGGCCGCGCGACTTCCCAGGCCTCGGCATTAGTGCGCAGCGCCTCGCCAAGCGCATCGAGGAGCTTACGGAAGGCAGTATCAAGGTGACCTATTACGCGGCCGGCGAGCGCGTCGGCGCCTTCGCGTCGTTCGATGCGGTCGCTTCCGGCAATGCGCAGGCCTACAACGCGGCCGAATACTACTGGAAGGGCAAGCACCCCGGCTATGCCTTCTACACCACCGTTCCGTTCGGCCTGACCTATACGGAGATGGATGCCTGGATCAAATACGGCGGCGGTCAGCAATTGTGGGACAAGTTGGCCGACAAGTTCGGCCTCAAAGCCTTCAACGCCGGCAATACCGGCGTGCAGATGGGTGGCTGGTTCAACAAGGAGATGAACTCGGCCAGCGACTTCAAGGGCCTCAAGATGCGCATCCCCGGCCTGGGCGGCGACGTGCTTGCCAAGCTCGGTGCCTCGCCGGTGTCATTGCCGGGCGGTCAGATCTACGAAAACCTGGTGTCCGGCGCGCTCGACGCCACCGAGTGGGTCGGCCCCTACAACGACTATTTCATGAAGTTTTACGAGGCGGCCAAGTACTACTACTGGCCCGGCTTCCATGAGCCCGGCTCGATGCCCGCCCTCGGTATGAACAAGAAATGGTGGACCAGCCTGTCGAAGCATCATCAGGCCATCATCGAGGCGGCCTGCAACGAAGAAAATGCCCGGCAGATGGCCGAGACCACAGCCAATAACGGCACGTACCTCACCAAGCTGGTCAAGGATCACGGCGTCAAGCTGAAGAAGTTCAACGACGACATCTACGACAGCTTCGGCAAGGCGTCGGCAGAAGTGTTCGCGGAAACCCGCGCGCATGATTCGCTGACGGCCGAGATTTACGATTCGTTCGCCGCGGCGCGCTCTGACATCGGTGGCTGGACGGGCTACGCGGACGCCCCGTACGTCCAACAGCGCAACCGAGTGCTGAAGATCTAACTTTTCACTGCTTGCCGACGAGAATGGGGACGGGGCAATGCCCCGTCCCTCTTTTGGGGAGCTAGTGGCGTATGTCTGAAGGGGGCCATACCGGTGCCGCTCAGGTGTCCGCGTCGTCGGACACCAAGACGCAGGCGATCACGCTGTGCCGTGTCTTCGCGTGGAGCATGGTCGCCGTGCTCTTCGCATTCCTCATCAACAACTACCTGAACTATTGGCAGAACTGGCCAAGCGCGAGTTCCGTGTTCGCCGGGGCCTTCAGCACGCTCGGCTCGATACAAGTCTTGCTCTATGTGGCGGCGATCGCCGCGGCAATCGCCTACGTGCTGCGCTCGCCCACAAACCTACTGCGCCCGGACAGCGAAACCATCTATTCCGTTTCGGCCTACATCGTGCGCACCGCCTTCTGGGCGGTACTGCTGGTCGGCCTGGCGGACGCGATCGTGTCGTTCGTGCGGGTGGAGGGTTTCTTACCGGCACTGGTCGGCGATAAGCTGACCATCGATTTGGGGCGTTCGAGCTTCCGCGGCACTTTTGTGCATTTCCCGATGATCCTCATCGGGTTCGTGATCGCCAAATTTCACCGCGGACTCGGCTTCCCCTGGCTGGCGCTGCTGGTGGTGGCCGCGGAAATGCTAATCGTGATCAGCCGATTTATCTTTTCCTACGAGCAGGCCTTCATGGCCGACTTGGTCCGCTTCTGGTACGGCGCGCTGTTTCTGTTCGCCAGCGCCTACACGTTGCTGGAGGAAGGCCACGTCCGCGTTGACGTGCTTTACGCGGCGTTCAAGGACCGCACAAAAGGCATCGTCAACGCGATCGGATGCATCCTGCTCGGCATGTCGCTGTGCTGGGTCATCATCATCTACGGGATGGGCAGCCAGTCAGCCGTCATCAACAGCCCGCTATTGAGCTTTGAGGTGACGCAAACCGGCTTTGGCATGTACGTCAAATACTGGATGGCGGGCTTTCTTGCCATCTACGCCATAACGATGCTGCTGCAATTTTCCGGCTACTTCCTCGAATCGATCGCCGACTTTCTGGGTGAGCCGGGCAAGCGAACGCTGGAGACCGGCGTCGCCCACGAGCACTACGAGACCTGAGCGGGATCCATGGAATACATTTTCATCGCCCTGCTGGTCTTGCTGATGATGACCGCGCTGGGTTCGGGCTTTCCGGTCGCCTTCGCGTTGCCCGGCTCTGCAATAATTTCCGTAGGCCTCGCCGCGCTGACGGGCTGGCTGTTCTTCAGCAACGTCGACACTTTCTTCACACAAGACGGGCCGTCGCAGTGGCTGACTGCCGGCGTGACCAATTTCCGCGGCGTCTATTGGGATCCCGACCGCGACACGCTGATTGCCATCCCGTTGTTCGTCTTCATGGGGATCATGCTGCAGAAATCACGCATCGCCGAGGACCTGCTGGTGACGATGGCGCAGCTATTCGGGCCGGTGCGCGGCGGTTTGGGTATTTCGGTCGTGTTCGTCGGCGGCCTTCTCGCCGCCACCACCGGCATCGTCGGCGCGACCGTTGTCGCCATGGGCTTGATTTCGCTGCCGGCGATGCTGCGCAACAACTACTCGCATCCGCTCGCCACCGGCACTATCGCGGCCTCCGGCACCCTCGGGCAGATCATCCCGCCGTCGATCGTGCTCATCATCCTGGCCGACCAATTGGGCAGCGCCACCGACCAAGCCAGTAGCGCCCGCAAACTGCTTTACAAGGTGTCGACCGGCGAACTCACCATGCCGGGGCCATTCGACGTTTCCTCGACCAGCGCTGGCGAGATGTTTCTCGGCGCCTTGGTGCCGGGGCTGCTGCTCGTCGCCGTCTATATCGTGTTCATCTTCATCATCGCGTTCCTGCGCCCCAAGATCGCGCCGGCCGTGCACTATGAAGGTGCGTACGACCTGCGTTTCGCCGGACGCGTCGTCATGGCGCTGGTGCCGCCGCTGGCACTGATCTTTCTCGTGCTCGGCTCGATTATCATGGGCATCGCCACGGTGAACCAGGCGGGCGCCGTCGGCGCGGTCGGCGCCATGGTGATGGCGGGCTATCAGCTCTACCAGGGCAAGCCGCGCGCCTACTGGCCCGCCGCTATCGCGCTCCTCTCCGTCGCGCTGATCACCGTCGCCGTCCAGGTCCACCCCATCAACATCAAGAAACTCGCCACCGGCGCCGACTACATGTGGCTCGTCATTTCGGTAATCGGGGTCGCCGGCCTGCTCGCGGCCCTGTTATGGAGCGGCTGGCGGACGATCGTCACCGACAACACGCTGAAAAGCGTCATGGTGGAGACTGCCAAGACGTCCTCGCTCGTCTTTATCATTTTGATGGGCGCGGCCATGCTGACCGCGTCGTTCCGCGGCTTTGGCGGCGAAACTCTGGTCAAGGAGTTCCTCACCGGTCTGCCGGGCGGATTCTGGGGCCAATTCTTCACCGTCATGGCAGTGATCTTCGTTCTCGGCTTCTTCCTCGACTTCATCGAAATTGCCGTGGTGGTGGTGCCGATCGTGGCGCCGATCCTGCTCACGGACCCTCAAGCGAACGTCACCGCGGTGTGGCTCGGCGTGATGATCGGCGTCAACATGCAGACCTCGTTCCTCACCCCGCCGTTCGGCTTCGCCTTGTTCTATCTGCGCGGCGTCGCGCCCGCATTCGTCAAGACGCTGTCGATGTACAAAGGCGTCATTCCGTTCATTATACTGCAGCTTCTCGTGCTGGTTGTTGTCGCCTACACGCCGCGGCTGGTGAACTACCTGCCGCAACGGGTGACGCTGGCCGCGAGCACCGCGCCGCCGCCGGTCAATCCCGACCTGCAATATTGCGTCGAGCAATACGTCGCCGGCGAATTCCAGGATCGCGAGAAAGATATCCGCGCCGCGATCGCCAAGGCGCGCGGGCTCGACCTGGCGAGCTTGCCGGACGAGATGCGCAAGGACCTCACCGACAGCTTCGGCAAGGCGGAAGCCGCGTTCGGTCTCATGAGCCAGATCGACAAGGCGCAGGCGGCAATCGACGCGCGCACCGATGCCTATGCGCCGCTGCACCACCAAGTCCGCGACATTCAGGGCGACATCCACCAGATCGATGTGCGCATCAAGGACCTACAGGAAGACATCGTGCGCGCGGGCGACGATGAGGTTTCAAAAGCCCACGCGGCGGACCTCACGGCCGAAAAATCGGCCCTGGAGGCGCAACGCAAGCAGCTTCAATCCACCATTCCGAGCAACTGGGAGAGCGAGCACAAGGCGTTCCGCCAATTGCTGACGGCCGACCGGCGCGCGCGCCTGATGTACCGGCGCGACGTGGATTCCGCCTATGAGCCGGTCATCACGACCGTGAAGACAATCGCGGCCACGCCCGCACTGGCGGCGTTGAAGGGCGAGTTGGAAAGCTTGCGCGGGATCATCAACAGCCAGCCGGACGACAAGGCGGCCGAGCGCGTTGCAGAAATGCTGAGCAAGGTGAGCGCTATCGCAGGCGCGGAAAAAGTCCGTTCCGAACTTTCCAAGGCGCGCCGCGCGCTCACGGGGCGCGAGCCGGACAAGGATGCGTCGCTCAAGGCGCTCGATGCGACGTTGCGGGCCTATGAAAGCGAGCTCGCCTGGCGCAAAAAGGCCGAGCAAAGCGTGCTGCCGGGCCTGCGCGCTTACGAAATGGCGATCCACGATACAATCGGCCTGCGCAAGCAGGAAAAGTTGCCGTCATACGTCGTGCCGGCGATCGCCGGCTGCAAGGCCTATCACCGTGATATTTCGCTGCAGTTCTAGGAATTACGCCGCGAGCGTGAAAATGACTTCCGCTTACGCTTCGATCACGATCTTGGGCGCGGTGCGCCCGCCGGCGGCGCCGGGCTTGATCTGCTCCCACACCTTGGCGGCAATGTCGCGGTAGATCTTGGCGTGCGGGCCGTCCGGCTCGGTGGCGACCACCGGCAGGCCGGAATCCGATTTCTCGCGGATCGTCATATGCAGCGGCACCTCGCCGAGGAACGGCACGCCCAGGCGGTCTGCTTCCTTGTGCGCGCCGCCATAGCCGAAAATATCCGAGCGCTCGCCGCAATGCGGGCACAGGAAATAGCTCATGTTCTCGACCAGGCCGAGCACCGGCACGTTGACGCGCTTGAACATGGCAACGCCGCGCCGCGCGTCGATCAGCGCCAGGTCCTGCGGCGTGGAGACGATGACAGCGCCTTTGAGCGGCACCTGCTGCGCCATGGTGAGCTGCGCATCGCCGGTGCCAGGCGGCATGTCGACCACCATGATGTCGAGCTTGCCCCACTCCACCTCGCGCAGCATCTGCGTGATCGCCGACATCACCATCGGCCCGCGCCAGATCATCGGCGTGTCTTCGTCGATCAGAAAACCGATCGACATCACGGTCAGCCCGTAGCGCTCGATCGGCTTGAGCTTGGTCCCGCCGATGGTCTGCGGCTTCTCCGTGATGGCGAGCAGCTTGGGCAGCGAGGGGCCGTAGATGTCGGCATCGAGCATGCCGACCTTCAGCCCGAGATCGCGCAAGCCGAGCGCGAGATTGACTGCGGTGGTGGATTTGCCGACACCACCTTTGCCGGAGGCGACTGCGATCACGGCTTCGACGCCGGGCACGCCCGGCTGCCCCTGATCGGCGGGATGGGCGGCGCGCGGCGCTGACCTGGCGCCGGCGGCCGGCTGCGGCGCGCGAGGGGCCGCAGCGCCGGCAGCGCGTTCCGCGGTCAAGGCCACCATTGCGGACTGCACGCCGGGCGCGGTGCGTACGGCCTCTTCCGCTGCCTTGCGCACCGGCTCCCAGGCCTTCACCGCGGCGGCGTCGACCGAGATGGAGAAGAATACCTTGCCGTCGCTGACGACGATGTCTGACAGCGCGCCGGTGTCGGGCAAAGGCCTACCATCGGGCGTTCCCACCATCGCCAATGCCGCCAAAACCTGTTCCTTACTCGCCGCCATAACTGCACATCCCTACTGCTGTCGCTGCCCTATCGAACCGCCCACCATAGCCACGGCGCCCGGGCGGTCAATGCAGGCTCGCGCGCAAGACAAGGTTGACGCACCCGCCTTCGCAGTGACCTATTGGGGCAGATAAGCACTGCCCGGGGCGAGCCAAAGCGGCAACGTAATTTCGTGAAGGAGGAACAGATGGCGAAGGTGGCGTTTTTGGGTTTGGGCGTTATGGGTTACCCGATGGCCGGGCATCTCAAGAACAAGGGCGGCCACGACGTGACCGTCTTTAACCGCACCGCTGCCAAGGCCGAGAAATGGGTCAAGCAATATGGCGGCAGGTCTGCCTCCACGCCCAAGGAAGCGGCGCAGGGTCAGGATTTCGTCATGGCTTGCGTCGGCAACGACAACGACCTGCGCGAGGTGACGCTCGGGCCCAACGGCGCCTTCGCCGGCATGGGCAAGGGCAAGGTCTTCGTCGACCACACCACGGCGTCGGCCGAGATCGCGCGCGAGCTGCACGCGGCCGGCAAGAAGGCGGGATTCGATTGCATCGACGCGCCTGTGTCGGGCGGGCAAGCCGGCGCCGAGAACGGCGTGCTGACGGTGATGTGCGGCGGCGACGCCGAGCCGTTCGGGCGCGCCGAGAAGGTGATCGCGGCTTATGCGCGCGCCTGTAATCTGATTGGTTCACCCGGCGCCGGCCAGCTCACCAAAATGGTCAACCAGATCTGCATTGCCGGTTTGGTGCAGGGGCTGGCCGAAGGCATCCATTTTGCCAAGACCGCCGGCCTCGACATCGAGAAAGTCATCGCCACCATCTCCAAGGGCGCTGCGCAATCCTGGCAGATGGAGAACCGCTACAAGACCATGGCGGCCGGCAAGTTCGATTTTGGCTTCGCCACCGACTGGATGCGCAAAGATTTAGGGATATGCCTCGGCGAAGCGCGCCGCAACGGCGCGCATCTACCAGTCACCGCGCTGGTCGATCAGTTTTATTCGGAAGTGCAAACGATGGGCGGTAACCGCTGGGATTCCTCCAGCCTGATCGCCGTGCTCGACCGCTGAGCGTCTAGAAGTCGAACACGAGGCCGTCGGCGGCGATCAGGACGCCGGCGGCCTTTATCTCATCAAGGCGGTCGAGCACGCTCGGATTCATGTGAGTGAGCGTGGTGCGCTTGGCATTGAGATCGGCGAGCCGCGGTTTGAGAATTTCCCAGCTCAGGTGCCCGGTCATCTTCCCCGCATAAGCATAGCATTCGCAGATGAACAAGTCGGCTTGCGCTGCGATCGGCAGCAGCGCTTCGGTCCATTCGGTGTCGCCCGAATAGGCAAAGGTTTTCTCGCCATCCGACAGGCGCAGCGCCGTCGAAGGCGCGCCCGACTGGTGGATCACCTCGGCCGTCTGCAGCGAATGGCCGAGCACATCGCTCTCGACGCCGACTGCGATTTCCTGGACGGCCCAGGGAAAGCGCCATTTGGTGCCGCCGGCCTTGGGGAAGAATACTTCGAGCGCGGCGTCGAGCCGCGCGCGCGTGCCCGGCGGGCCGGCGATCGTGAGCGGCCGCTCGCGGCGGGCAAGAAACTGATAGTCGAGCAGCAGGAACGGCAGCCCGCCGAAATGGTCGCCGTGCAGATGCGACAGCACGATGGCGTCGATGGCGTTTGGATCGAGCTGGCGCGCCTTCAGCGCCGGCAGCGCCGAGGCGCCGAAATCGACCACCAGCGTGCCCTTGGCAGTTTCCAGCCAGAAGCAGGTATTGGTGCGCCCACCCGAGCCGAAGGCGTCGCCGCAGCCGACAATAGTGAGGCGCATTGACGCTCTGCTATGCTTTTGAACTTGGCCGCGCCGACACGTCGGCGTGCCAGCGTTTCACGTTGCCGCAATCGTCGGGGACCGCAAGCCGCGCCGGTTTCATGAAATCGACGGCGCAAAGCGCAGTGATGTCGGCGACCGTGTAGCGGTCGCCGGCGATAAAGCGCGTATCTTTGAGCTGAGCGTCGAGCACGCGCAGGAATTCGATGATGCGCGGCTTGTTGGCCTCGGCCCAGTCCGGCACCTGCGGGACTTCCAGTTCCTTCATCGCCGGATGGGTGTGGCGGAACACATGCGCAACTGGAAAAAACAGGCCAAGCTCCACCCGCCGGTTCCACATTTCCACCAGCGCGATCTCCTTGGCGCCCACACCGAACAGCGGCGGCTCCGGCTGCAGCGTCTCGAAGTAACGGCAGATCGCCACGGATTCGGTGATCACTGTGCCATCGTCGAGCACCAGCGCGGGCATGCGCTGGAGCGGGTTGATGGCGGCGTATTCCGGCGTCTTGTGCTGCTTGGCTACGATGTCGACCTGCTCGGTCGGCACCGTGATGCCCTTCTCGGCCAAGAAAATGCGCGTGCGCCGAGGGTTCGGCGCTTGTCTGCTGTCATAGAGCTTCATGGGGGGTTTTCCGCTCCTTTTCCCATGGCCGCAGCCGATCATGGGCGAAAAGCCCTGTCAAAGGGGCTGTTAATATTTATTAACCAGGCTCTTTAGCCGGCTCTTAAGCTTGGTCTTAAGGATTTTGCGCGAGGTTGGCGGCTGGTTTTGAGCGTAGCCGCGTCGTTTTCATGCCGATTCCAGGCGAACAGCCCGATCTCTCCGCGCTGCCACCGGAAAGCTCGCCGGTGAAGCGGCGGCTTTCCGCGCAATATGTGCGCGACGCGCGCGACCGGCTGATTTCGTCCAGCGGCACCCGCCCCGCCTTCGACTACGAGTTGATGCGGCAATACGCGCAGAACCGGCTGTCCGCCTCGCTGGTGATCCTGCTGCTGGTGGCGACCGTGGGCTTCCTGTCGAGCCTTTGGACCGGCGCAGTCACCGCCGGCATTTGGACCGCCTCGGTCCTGGTCATCCATGCCGTGATGATCACCAAGTGCCGGCAATTCCTCGAATTGCCGATGTCCGAGTTTTCGGCGCGCACCTGGCGGCTGCGCTTCATCATGCTCGACCTGTTCTACGGCTTGGCCTGGATGTTTGTTTTGACCAATCCGGTCGGCACCGATGAAAACTCGGACATTTTCATGTTGTTCGTGATGCTGCTGGTGGTTGCGGTTACCAGCATGCTGGCTTCGAGTCTGCCGATGGCGGCGTTTGCCGCCACCTTCCCGGTCACCGTCGCGATCGCGCTCTATTTCGCCCTGCAAGGCACGCTGCGCGACTATGTCCTCGCCATCATGGCGCTGACCGCGCAAGGCTATTTCGCCGTGCTGGCCTACCGGCTCTATTCCACGACGCTGGCGACGCTGCAAGCGCGCGCCGAAAAGGACGCGTTGATCGGCGAGCTCGAACAAGCCAAGGCCATCTCCGACGAGGCGCGTCGGCGTGCGGAAACCGCCAATATTTCCAAGTCGCGCTTCCTCGCCCAGATGAGCCACGAGCTGCGCACGCCGCTCAACGCCATTCTCGGTTTTTCGGAAGTGATGAAATCGGAAGTGTTCGGCGAGCACTCGATTCCCGCCTACAAGGAATATTCCGGCGACATCCACAATTCCGGCGTGCACCTGCTCGGCCTAATCAACGAAATCCTCGACCTGTCGCGCATCGAGGCCGGCCGCTACGAGCTCAACGAAGAATCCATTTCGCTCACCGCCATCGTCGAGGACTGCCATCATCTCTTGAAGCTGCGCGCGTCCAACCGCGGCATCACCATCCACGAAATGTTCGAGCCCAACCTGCCGCGGCTGTGGGCGGATGAGCGCGCGGTACGCCAGGTCTGCCTCAACCTGTTGACGAACGCGATTAAGTTCACGCCGCAGGGCGGTGAAATCTGGTTGAAAGCGGGTTGGACCGCCTCGGGCGGGCAATACATGAGCGTGACGGACACCGGCCCGGGGATTCCGGAAGAGGAAATTCCGATCGTGCTCGCCTCTTTCGGCCAGGGCTCCAATTCAATCAAATCAGCCGAACAGGGCACGGGCCTTGGGCTACCGATCGCCAAGAGCCTGGTCGACCTGCACGGCGGCACTTTCACGCTGAAATCCAAGCTGCGCATCGGCACCGAGGTGGTGGTGACCTTCCCGCCCGAACGCGTGGTGGCGGCGATGGCGCCGGTGACTGAAATGCAAGCACCGCCAACGCAGCCGGGCGAGCCGATCCTCACCCCCGAGGAAAAGGCGCGGTTGAGCCGGCGGCCGCTGTTCCGGGCCGGCACCTGAGCTTCAAGGCCGTGCGACAATCGCCACGATTGCGTTCCCGGGCGTGCCCCTTATGTTCAAAGCCGATTCGCTTTTTCGAGACCGCTTATGATCGAGAGCCCCTGCGCCAAAATCTGCACCTTGGACGCCCGTTCGGGGCTGTGCCTCGGTTGCGGGCGCAGCATCGACGAGATCGCGCGCTGGAGCTCCATGAGCGCCGCCGAGCGCGCCCAGGTGATAAGCAAATTGCCGGCCCGCCTCGTCAGCAGGCAGCCCGAACCTATCAGCGTGACGAGATGACGCCGTGAGCCGCCGTTTGACTTGGTCGTTGGTGCTGGGTGTGGCGCTTTCGCTCGCCGTCTTGATCGCCACCAGCAACGACCACGACGCTATCGCCAATCTGCTGCGCCACGACATGGGCTCGCTCCTGCTCAAGGTCGCGGTGGTGGTGTTTGCCGGTGGCCTGGTGCTGGTCTTGTTCCGCGAGCGGCTTTCGCAGGCGCTGGAGGCGATGCTGTTTTGGGCCGTGATCGGCCTGCTGCTGGTGGTCGGCTACACTTACCGGTTCGAATTGCGCGACGCTTCCGACCGCGTGATCGCCGAATTGATGCCCGGCCACGTCGCCGGCCATGGCCGCGACGTCGAGGTAGTGCGCGGGCACAGCGGCGACTTCGCGCTCGCCGCCCACATCAACGGCGCGCGGGTGCCTATGGTGCTCGACACCGGCGCCAGCTCGGTAGTGCTGACCCAGGAAGCGGCCAAGGCCGCCGGCCTGCCGATCGAGGTGCTGAACTATTCCATCAATGTCGACACTGCCAACGGCCGCACCCGCGCGGCGCCGATCACGCTCGACCGCCTCGCTGTCGGCAGTTTGACCGAGCGCGCGGTGCCGGCCCTGGTCGTCCAGCGCGGCCAGCTCAAGAACAATCTGCTCGGCATGAGTTTTCTCAATCGGCTGGAAAGCTGGGAGGTGCGCGGCGACAAGCTGCGCATGCGCGGAGCGCCTTAAAATAGACTGATCAGAAACCGTAACGACACCAGCAGCAGGAAGATGCCGAAGGCGATCTCGAGCTTGCGCCGCGGCAGCCGGTGCGCCAGCCACACGCCATAGCGCGTCATGTAACTCGACACCGGCGCCATCAGCGCGATGCCGATCAGCGAGACGAAGCCGATCGACAGCGGCGGCAGGTTCGACATGTGCCGCCAGCCCGCCAACATGTAGCCGATGGTGCCGGCAATGGTGATCGGCACACCGACGCCGGCCGAGGTGGCGACCGCCCGCTGCATCGGCTGGCCGTAGAGCGTGAGCACCGCGTTCGACACCGCGCCGCCGCTCACCCCGACCAGCGAGGAAAACAGCCCGGTGATGAAGCCGTAGAGCGTGAGCACCCCGCGCCGCGGCAAATGCTTGCCGAGTGACCAGCGGTCGGCGCCATGCAGCATGCGGACGCCGATAAAAGCCGCGAAGATGACGAAGGCGATTTTGAACACCGGCGACGGCGCATAGGCCGCCGTCACCGACCCGATTGCCACGCCCGCCACCGCCGGGACCGCCCAGATCCGCACCACATCCGGGATCACCGCGCCCTTTTTCTTGTGCGCGAGATAGGAGAGCACGGTGGTTGGCACGATGATCGCCAGCGAGGTGCCGATGCAGAGCTGCATGCGCAGGTCTTCCGGCACGCCGAGCGCGCGGAACACTTCATACAGCACCGGAACAATAATGGCGCCGCCGCCGATGCCGAACAGGCCGGCGAGAATGCCGACCAGGATGCCGGCGCCCGCAATCCATGCGACGAGCAGCGCGATCTCGCTCAGCGAATGTCCCAGCACCCTGCTGCCCCAACCAAAAAGGTCAGGCCGCGATGTGCGCTAAATCCGCATTGCTGTCCAGCACCAGCGCCAGCGCATCAGCCATGACAGCAGCGGAGGCCGTGGGCTTGATCGCCTCGGTCGCCAGATGGCGGCGGAAGGCGCGCGCGCCCGGAACACTACGGAACAGGCCGAGCACGTGGCGGGTGATCGCATGCAGCCGCACGCCCTGGGCAAGTTCGCGCTCGATATAGGGGATGAGCGCCAGCGCGGCCTCGCGCGGCGAGGCAAAGGGCGCGGGCTCGCCATAAAGCAGCGGATCGACCTGCAACAGCCGCCACGGCTCCTGATAAGCCGCCCGCCCCATCATCACGCCGTCTATGGCGCCGAGCTCGGCTTGCGCCTGTGCCAGGCTGGCGATGCCGCCATTGAGCACGATCTCGAGGTCGGAGTGCGCAGCTTTCAAACGGCGCACGCAGGTGTAATCGAGCGGCGGCACGTCGCGGTTTTCACGCGGCGACAATCCCTTCAGCCAGGCCTTGCGCGCATGCACGACCAGCGCGTCGACGCCCGCCGCCTTCACCGCCTCGGTGAAGGCAAATAGCGAATGGTCCGGGTCCTGCTCGTCAATGCCGATACGGCATTTGACCGTCACGGGAATTTTGACCGCCGCTTTCATGGCGGCAACGCAATCGGCGACCAGCTTAGGCTCGGCCATCAGACAGGCGCCGAAGCGCCCCTCCTGCACCCGATCGGACGGGCAGCCGACATTGAGGTTGATCTCGTCATAGCCGAAATCTTCGCCGATGCGCGCAGAGCGCGCGAGCGCCGCCGGATCGCAGCCGCCGAGTTGCAGCGCCACCGGATGCTCGAACGCGTCGAACGCCAGCAGCCGCGCGCGGTCGCCGTTGAGCACCGCGCCGGTGGTCAGCATCTCGGTGTAGATCAGCGCGCGGCGCGTGAGCAGGCGATGGAAGAACCGGCAATGCCGGTCGGTCCATTCCATCATCGGGGCAATCGCGAATAGCCGCGACATGCAGCTGCCCGCATCATCGATTTTTGCCAGCATTTTCCGCCTGTTAGACACGCCTCGTTTGGCTCATTCCGGCTTGTTACAGCTCAGTTTCGAAACAAAAGTACGCCAACGTCGTACCAGGAACAAAACGTCATACAGCTATAAGAGCAATTATAGCGCGCTAGAGGAAGGATGGCAGTTCTGGTTACGCCGCTCAGATCGCCAAGAAGAAAGGCCGCGCGGGGCTCGGCTATGTCGCCTATGGCCTGAACGCGCGCGAGCTCAAGCGCGTGATTCCGGTTACCGCTCCACCAACGGCCATACAAAATAGATCAGAATTCGCGGCCAATGATGAGCCTATCCAATGAGTATGCTCCGCCGCCATGTACGAGAAAGTAAAGCGCCGCGACCGTCCACATCAGCGTGTATTCAAGCCCAAGCTGGTTCCAGAAATATCTGCCGACGCGCCAACGCTCGATGTTTGATACCAGCAGGAAAAGAACGATTGGCACGGCCGCGAGGCGCGTGAACAAGCCGAGTGCAAGCAACGGCCCGCAGATGAACTGCGTCGCGGCAATCGCCGACGCCCAGACTTTCCCCGGACGATAGCCCTGCTTGTTGAGATACTCGGCCAGCATCTTGGTGCTGCGCAGCGGCTGGCCGGTGTTCGGAAATAATCCGAAGGTGTTGCGCAGGGCATGGGGGATCAGCGCCAGCCCGACCACCACACGCAGCAGCAGTTCGGCCCACGGCTCGAGCGTCCGATAGAGGTCGCCGAGCGCGGGGACGATCAGCGAAGGGGCGGACATGATTTATATTCAACCGTTCGTCCCCGCGAACGCGGGGACCCAGGCAAACAATCCGTTAGCCCTGCGATCGTATTCCTGGATTCCCGCTGGCGCGGGAATGAACGTAGTTTGGCTCGAGCCAAACAGGACATAACCTAAAGCCTAATCTCGCCGATATTGGTGCTGACGCCCAACTCGACCTCGACCACCTTCTTGGAAAGATCGGCGGCGGCGATTTCCACGCTATAGCGGCCCGAGCCCTCGCTCAGCCGATCGAATTTGAAGTCGCCATAATTGTCAGTCGCGGCTTGCGCGACCACGGCGCCGTTCTTGAGCAGGCGCACGGTCGCGCCCTCGACGCAATCGACGACGCCATTCGCCTCCGCCGATACGGAGCCACCGATAAAACATTTCGCATAGCGCCACAAATTCTTGTAGTAGACACGCGGCTTGGTGCCGAACTCGGGTTTGATGACATCGAGGCCCTGCTCGGCCGCGAGCTTCGCCATCTCGTCATCCTCCACGCAGATCGCGCGCATCGCGCCGGTGGGACACGACTGTTGCCCGCGCGTCTGCTGCCAGCCCTGGTCGATGAGGTGGGCGTCGAACGGCCAGGCCTGCGGCAGGCCGAGCTCCTCGTTCCACCAGATGTGGCCGTAGGGGCAGGCCTCGACCAGTTGCTTCTGGCCTTTGGCCTTGACCGGATCGATCACGACGATGCCGTCGTCGCGTTTGCGGATGGCGCCGTCCTTGGCCGCCTTGATGCAGGGGGCGTCGTCGCAATGGTTGCACATAGTCGGCACATAGGCGATGTCGAGCATCGGCACCTGGCCGCGCTCCTTTTGCAAGATGTCGACCCAGTGGTGGCCGTGCTTCGGCATGGGCGCGGCATAGCCGGGCCAGTCGTTGCCGATGTATTCGTCCATGCTCGCCAGCGCGCACAATTGGCAATTGGTGCAGGCGGCGACGTCGATGATCATGTTCCATTTTTTCATGGTCCACCCCATGCCAGGCTACGCACGGTCAATGAGAGCGCTTCCTCATTGCGGGATCTTCGGCACGACGAGATGAAAGAGCTTAAGCTGGCTGCCGTTGGCCGCTTCGATGCTCATGGTTTCAGAGGGGCCGAGATAGATGCCCATGCCCTTCTCGACGTCGTAATCCTTGCTGTCGAGACGCACGCGGCCCTTGCCCTCCATCAGATAGATGAGTTGGTGCTTGCCACCGCCGTCTGGCTGGAATTTTTCGTTCGACTTCAGCCAGCGCAGCGAGCCGTGCACGTTCTTGGCACCGCACAGCGCCTGGTTCAGCACCTCGGTGACTTGGCCGGCATTGGAAGGTTTCTTCGGCAGTTTATTGGTGTCGATGAAAGTAAGCGGCATGACGATGCTCCGATTGTTCGTTTGTCAGCTCTGCATCCAGACGCGGCCGTCTTTATGTTCCCACCGCAGGTCATCGTCGGTGCCTTCGAGGATCGTGGTCTTGAATCGGTTGGGAGCCTGGAATTCGAAATAGAACAGCGGCTCGAGCGCGCGCAGCCGGTGTTTCTCCTCGGCCGGAATGAAGATCATGTCGCCGGGGCCGACGGGCCGCGTACCCTCGTCGGATTCCACCGTCGCCTTGCCGTTGATGATAAAATAGAAGTGCTCGCAGTTCTTATGCAGATGCAGCGGTGAGGCGGCGTCTTTCTTGTAGTGCATGACGCCGGCCAGCATGTCGTCAATCTTGGTGAGCTCCTTGTTGACGAAGAAGATGCGCTCGCGCGCCGCTTTGGCGTCGATCAGCGCGGGCAGCTCGTCCTCCTTGAAGATATAGGCCATCCTTCGTTTCCTCCTGTTATCTGTTATCCGCTGGGCGCGCCGTGCCGGCCCGCCGCAGCAATGATCATTTTGCCGGTTCCAATGCCGGGGCCTTCCGGGTTTCGCGCGCCTGCGTGTCCTTGGCCGCCTGTGCGAAGGCTTCCGACACATGCTCGGTGCGGCCGTCCCAGATCTCGACCTCGACCAGCGCATTGGCGCCGGCAAGTGAATGGGTGGTCTTGGTCTGCGTCTTGTGCGGCGTCAGCAGATTTAGCACCCCGCCGCGGTCGACTGATTTGCCCGGCTTGCCCATCGGGTCGTAAATGGCCGCAGATTCGTAGCCGTGGCAGACGCCGCGCGGCAGACGTTGCGTCGGCAATGCGGCGCAGATGACTGCGCCGCGGTCGTTATAGACCTTCACCAGATCATGCTTCTTGATGCCGCGTGCAACGGCATCCTCGGCGTTCAGCCGAATGATCCAGTAGTAATAGCCGTCGATATTGACCCGGTGGTCGGCGATGTTGAGTAGGAACGAATCTTTGCCATCGCCTTGCGTGTGGTAGCTGTATTTGGAATGCGGCGTCAGCAATTGCAGCGGATAACGTTCGAACAGCTCGCCCGCATGCGGCCCTTCCGACGCCGGCTCATATTTGACGATCGGCGGCCGCTCCGGATCGGGGAAGCGCTTCAGGCTATTGCATTCAAATTCGAGCTTGCCCGACTGGGTCTGCAATCCGCGCAGGAATTCCTCGGTATAGTCGGAGGGCAGCGGCTGCGACTCCGGCACGTCCTTCTTGCGGTTTTCCCAGAACCAGCGGAACGACACCGGCGCGCGCAGCTTCTCCTTCTCGGTCGGCACCACGTAGTAGCCGCGCTTGATGAACTCCTTCCACGAGATCACCTTGGGCAGGTCGGAGGCATCAAAATGCCGCTTGACCCAGTCGAGCTCGTTGCAGCCCTCGTTGAAGTAGTTGGCGAGCCCAAGCCGCTTGCTGATCTCGGTGAAGATCCAGAAATCAGTCTTCGATTCGCCGAGCGGCTTGATCGCCGGCGCCTGGAAGATGATGACGCGATGATTGAGCTGCTGCTGGCCGTGATGGCCGTAGCCGCCGAGCCCGGCCCATTCCGAGATGTCGACGCGCTCGAAATTGGTGCAGGCCGGCAGGATGACGTCGGCGAATTTGGCTTCGCCCTCGAACCAGATCGACTGGTTGACCACGAATTCGAGGTTCTCCGACTGGTACATCCGCACATGGCGGTTGGTGTTGTTCATGGTGGCGATCATCGAGCCGCCGTACTTGTACAGCATCTTCACCGGTGAATGGCCGGGCGCCGGATAGCTGAACTTGGCGAACTGGTGCTCGATCGACTTGCCATTCCAGCGGTAGCCCTCCGCCTTGCCGTCGGCAATCGCCTCCGGCATCCAGATGCGCGGGATGGTCTGCGAATTGGAGCTTATGGTCGGCAGTTGCGGCATGCGCTGATAGAGTTCGACCGGCATCGAGGTGTTTTCCAGATCGCCCGACATGCCGCCGTCGGCATAGCCGGGGAAATAGAAATTGAAATCGAGCGGCGCGCCCCATTGCAGATTGCCCATGTTGATGCCGGGCTTGCCGAGACCCTGCATGGCCGCCAGGCACACCATGGTGCGCGCCCACTGGATGCCGGTCTGGTTGCGGCAGGCGCCGCCGTGGCCATTGCCCCAGCCGCCGGGCGCGAGATAGACGCGCTTCTTGCCCCATTCACGCGCGAGCGCACGCACGTCCTTGGCGGGAACGCCGGTTTCCTTCTCCTGCCATTCCGGCGTCTTGGGCGTGCCGTCCTCCTCGCCCAGCAGATAGGCCTTCCACGTGTCGAAGCCGACGGTGTGGGTCTTCACGTATTCCTTGTCGTATAGGTCTTCCTTGATCCAAACATAGGCGATGGCCATGGCCATAGCCGGCGAGGTGGTCGGCTTCGGACAGAACCACTTGCCGGGAATGAATTGGGCCGAGGCGTTGTAATAGGGGTCGATGTGGACGA
>Ga0307417_10000056_pt1 | contig 43213 bp, 39 predicted proteins | sample SalMarWE160210MG_2_FD_202514 | JGI IMG/M metagenome (GOLD analysis project Ga0307417, IMG submission 202514) | Salt marsh sediment microbial communities from the Plum Island Ecosystem LTER, Massachusetts, United States - WE1602-10 | ecosystem: Environmental > Aquatic > Marine > Intertidal zone... | reverse complement strand
TGTCCCGCGGGATGCGATGACGTCGAAAATAAGCCAAACGGTAGCCGTTAACGGACAGGGAGGAATACCGATGACAAAGAAATCGCGTTCCGGCGCTCCGCATTCGCGCATCTCGCGCCGCACCGTTACTGCCGGCCTTGGCGCCAGCGCCGTTCTGGCGGGCGTCGCGCCGTTCAATATCGTGCGCGCCGCCAACGCGCCGCTGAAAGTCGGCGTGCTGCTGCCGCGCTCCGGCGTTCAGGCCGGCATCGGCCAGGACTGCTGGCGCGGCGTCGACATCACGAACAGCATCCTCAAGGGCCTCGGCATGCCCGAACTCGATATCATGAGTGGCGACACCGAGACCAAAGTGGACGTCGCCCGTTCGCGCGCCGAGCAATTGATCGGCCAGGGCGCGCAACTGCTGGTCGGCGCCTTCGATTCAGGCCAGACCACGGCGATTGCGCAGGTGGCCGAGCAAAAAGGCATCCCGCTTGTCATCAATATCGCCGCCGCGCCGCCGATCACCGAACAGGGCTACAAGTTCGTGTTCCGCAACTTCCCGACCGGGCCCATGATCCTGCGCGATGCTTTCCTCAATCAGAAGGAAGTGTTCAAGCTCGTCGGCAAGGCTCCAAAAACGGCGGTGATGCTCCACGTCAACGACACCTACGGCACCGCGATCCTGAGGGGCACGAACGCGATGTTCCCGAAGTTCGACATGCCGTATAAGATCGTCGAGAAGATCGCCTACGACCCGGCGGCACGCGACCTCTCGGTCGAAGTCGCTAAGGCTAAGGCGACCGGCGCCGATGCGCTCTATGCGGTGAGCCGCCTCAACGACGCCATCCTCGTCACCCGCGAATTGGTCAAGCAGCGCTGGACGCCGGAGGCGATTCTGAGCATCGGACCGGGCTGGTACGAAGACCAATATCTCAAGACGCTCGGCAAGCTATCCGACGGTCCGATCAGCCTCGTGCCGTGGTACGATCCGAACAAGAAGGCGACCAAATTGCTCATGGCGGCGCTGGCCAAAGCGCACCCCAGTTTCGGCCTCAACACCAACCACGTCTATACTTTCGAGGCGCTGCTCACAGCTTCCGACGCCTACAAGCGGGCCGGTTCGGCCGATCCGAAGGCGCTCGCAGAGGCGATCCGCAAGACCCACATCACCGACAATGTCAGTCCCGGCCCCGGTATTATGTTCAACGCCAAGGGCCAGAATGACAAACTGAAATGCTCCGCGATCCAAAATCGCGGCGGCAAGACGGTGACGCTGGCCCCGAAAACGGCCGCCAACGCCAAGCCGGAGTGGCCGCTCAAACCCTACAACAAGCGCGGCTGACGCGCGTTTATCTTTGCCTTTGCTCCGGCCGCCTTCGCGGCCGGAGCATTGTTTGTTAGGATCGAACGGTGCTGCCGCTATCCGTCTATCTCAATGTCGCCGTAGGTGGCGTCCTGACCGGCCTTGTCTACGGCCTGATGGCACTCGGCCTGTCGGTGATCTTCGGCGTCGTGCGCGTGGTCAATTTCGCCCATGGCGAAATGATGACCATCGCCATGTACATCGCCATCGTCCTGTTCTCCGCCTTTCATCTCGACCCCCTGGTGATGCTGGTACCGATCGCCGCGGTTATGTTCGTCTTCGGCTATCTGCTGCAGATAAGCGTGATCAATCCGTTCATCACCCGCCCCGAGCACAGCCAGTTCCTGCTACTAGTCGGCGTCGGCCTCATTATCAGCAACGTGTTGCTGATCATTTTCGGGCCCGATTCGCAGAACGTGCAGGTCGCCTATGCCTTTGACAGCTTCCAGTTCGGGCCTCTGATCGTCGATGCCACCAAGCTCTACGCCTGCATCGCCGCCATACTGGTGGCGGCGGCGCTGTTCGCCTTCTTCCAGTACACCCAGGTCGGCACGGCCATCCGCGCCTGCGCCGACAACCACACCGGCGCGCTGGTGGTCGGCCTCGACGTCAAACGCCTCTACGCGCTGACCTTCGGGCTAGGCGCGGCCTGCGTCGGCGCCGCCGGCACCATGCTGCTGCTGATCTTCGACGTCACGCCCGCAGTTGGGCCCGCCTACACCCTGCTCGCCTTCGTCATCGTCATCACCGGCGGCCTCGGCTCGATGCCCGGGGCGCTCCTCGGCGGTGTGCTGATCGGATTTACCGAGGCGACGGCCGGCCTGCTGTTCAGCCCATCGGCCAAGAGCATGTTCTCCTTTGCCATTCTGGTGCTGGTGCTGCTGTTCCGCCCGCAAGGGATCATGGGCAAGAGGGCGGCATGATCGGGCGGTTGATCGAGGGCGTTCCGCGCAGAGCCCTGATCCTGCTCGGCCTGCTGTTGGTCGCCGCGTTGCTGGCGCCGCTGGTCGCCAGCGACTACCTGCTCACCGTGCTAATCCTGATCTTCTACTTCGCCTATGTCGGCCAGGCCTGGAATATCATGATGGGCTTCGCCGGCCAGCTTTCACTTGGCCACGCGCTCTATGTCGGCCTTGGCGCCTATTCCGCGGCGGCGCTGTTCGTGCATTTCGGTATCGGCCCGTGGATCGGCCTCTTGGTCGCAGTGCCGGTGGCGGCGCTCGCCGGCGCCTTCATCGGTTACCTCGCCTTCCGCTTCCGCGTCGGCGGCGTCTATTTCGCCATCCTCACCATCGCGGTCGCCGAATTCGCCCGCGTCGGCTTCGACCATCTGAACTGGACCGGCGCCTCGGCCGGCCTGTTCCTGCCGGTCAAGCAATACGCCCACAACAATCTGTGGCTGCTGCGCGGTCATCCGGTGATGTTCTATTACCTCCTGCTCGTTGCCACTGTGCTCGCCTTCATCGGCTGCCGCATGCTGCTGCAAAGCCGCATCGGCTATTTCTGGCTGGCCATCCGCGAGGACGAAGAGGCGGCACGCTCCGTCGGCATCGACACCTTCCGCTACAAGATGGTGGCGGTGGTGATCTCGGCCAGCATGACCGCCTTCGCCGGCGTGGTCTTCGCCTTCTATTACAACAATCTGTTTCCCGAGCAGGTGTTCAACATCGCGCAGTCGATCGAGATCATTCTCGGTCCGATCGTGGGCGGCATCGGCACCCTGTTCGGACCGATCCTCGGCGCCTTCGTGCTAACCGGTTTGGCGGAAACATTGACCGCCGCCCTGGCGGCGATCGGCGTCGACATTCCCGGCGCCAAGCAGGTGTTCTACGGCCTCTGCCTGCTGCTGGTGATCCTGGCCCTGCCCGACGGCGTATGGCCCTGGGTCTCGAGGCGGCTCGGCCTCGGTGGAGACGGCAAATGAGCGCGCTGCTCAAGGTCGACGGCGTCAGCAGACGCTTCCGCGGCCTCGTCGCGGTCGACCAGGTCAGCTTCGCAGTCCCCGAGGGTGCGATCTTCGCCGTCATCGGTCCCAACGGCGCCGGCAAGACCACGCTGTTCAATATAATCGCCGGCGTCTTCGCACCCGACGGCGGCACCGTCGCTTTCGCCGGCGAGCGCATCGACAGCCTGCCGCCGGACCGCATCTGCCGGCGCGGCATCGGCCGCACCTTCCAGCTGGTGCGGCCGTTCCCGGCACTCAGCGTGGAAGACAATGTCGTGGTCGGCGCGCTTATGAAGCGCAGCAACGTCGGCGCGGCGCGCGCTCACGCCCACGAGGTGCTGCGCCGCCTCGATCTTTACGACAAGCGCGACCTGCCAGCCGCCTCGCTCACGCTGCCCGACCGCAAGCGCCTGGAAATGGCGCGCGCGCTTGCCACCGATCCGAAGCTGTTGCTGCTCGACGAGGTAATGGCGGGTCTGCGCCCCACCGAAACCGACCATATCGTCGCCGTCCTGAAGGAGATCAACCGCGAGCACGGGCTCACCATCCTTTTGATCGAGCACGTCATGCGCGCGGTGATGGCGCTCGCCGACCGTGTGCTGGTGCTGCATCACGGCGCCAAGATTGCCGAAGGCATCCCCACCGAGGTGGTGCGCGATCCGGCGGTGATCGATTCCTATTTAGGTGTGGAGGCCGTCGAATAATGTTGAGCGTCGAAAACCTCGACGTCTTCCACGGCGACGCCCAGGCGCTCGACGGCGTCTCGCTTGACATCGACGAGGGCTCAATCGTCGCTATCGTCGGCGCCAACGGCGCCGGCAAGACCTCGCTCATCCGCGCCATCGCCGGCATGCTCAAGCCCGCGCGCGGGCACATCCGCTATCGCGGACAGGACATCGCCGGCTGGCCAAGCTACAAGGTGTGCGAGCTTGGGTTGGGCCAAGTGGCGGAAGGCCGCCAGGTCTTCCCCGCGCTTTCGGTCGCGGAGAACCTCAATATGGGCGCCATGCTGGCGCGTGCCCGCCCCGCCCGTGCACGCAACATGGAGCGCGTCTACGAATTGTTCCCGGTACTGGCCGAGCGCCACGCGCAGGCTGCCGGCACGCTGTCGGGCGGCGAGCAGCAGATGCTCGCCATCAGCCGCTGTCTGATGGGCGCGCCCGAGCTGGTCATGTTCGACGAGCCCTCGCTCGGCCTCGGGCCCACCATCGTGCAGAGCGTGCTCAAGACTGTGCGTGATCTCAATCGCGAAGGCCTCACCTGCGTGCTGGTGGAGCAGAACGTGGCGGTATCGCTCAAGCTCGCAAGCCGCGCCTATGTGCTGGAAAACGGCAAAATCACATTGTCTGGAACCGGCGAGGCACTGCTGGCCGATGACCGCGTGCGTCAAGCCTATATGGGGTTATAGGTGCCAAGCAGGCGCTCCACATAGCCATTTTGCCACGGCGAACCTGGCGAAATCGGAGGCATCCGACGCTTTGGTTGTGGGGTTTTGAATGGCTGCCGCTCACGCCGGTTTACTTCTGGCGCAATTTGAACCGCTGCACCTTGCCGGTCTGTGTCTTGGGCAAGGCCTCGATGAAGTTCACCACGCGCGGGTATTTGTAGGGCGCGATCACCGCTTTGACGTGATCTTGTAGACGTTTTGCACAATCGGCATCTCCAGTGACGCCAGCCTTCAAGACGACGTAGGCCACCACAATTTGACCGCGCTCGGCGTGGTCGGCCGCCACCACTGCGCATTCTGCCACTTCGGCATGTGACAGGAGCGCCGCCTCGACCTCGGGGCCGGCGATATTGTAGCCCCCCGACACAATCATATCGTCGGCGCGGGCGACGAAGTGGAAACGACCATCCGCGTCCTGCTCGAAGGTATCGCCAGTCAGGTTCCAGCCGTCGTGGACATACTCCCGCTGCCGCTTGTCGGCGAGATAGCGGCAGCCGGTCGGCCCGCGCACCGCTAGGCGGCCGATCGAGCTGCGCGGCAGCTCGTTCATGTTGTCGCCGACAATCTTCGCTTCATAGCCGGTCACCGGGCGGCCGGTTGCGCCGGGATAAGCGTCGTCGATGCGATTGGTGATGAAGATGTGCAGCATCTCGGTTGAGCCGATGCCGTCGAGAATTGGCTTGCCAGTCTTCCGCGTCCATTCCTCAAAGACCGGCGCCGGCAAGGTTTCGCCGGCCGACACCGCAAGGCGCAGCGAGGAGAGGTCGGCGCCTTGGTCCATCGCCGCCATCATGGCGCGATAGGCGGTCGGCGCGGTAAAGCAGATCGTCGCCTTATAGGTCTCGATGATCTCGATCATGTTGGCGGGCGACGCATTTTCCAGCAGCGTCGCGGTTGCCCCGAAACGCAGCGGAAAGATCGCAAGGCCGCCGAGGCCGAAGGTGAAGGCGAGCGGCGGAGAGCCGACGAAAACGTCGTCGGGCGTCACGTTCAAGACCTCGCGCGCATAGCCATCCGCGATGATGAGTAAATCGCGGTGGAAATGCATGGTCGCCTTCGGCTCGCCGGTGGTGCCCGATGTGAATCCGAGGAGGGCAACATCGTCGCGGCCGGTGTCGACGGCATCGAATTTGACCGGTTTGTTGAGGGCGATGCGGTCGAGTTCGGCGTCGTGGTTAGAAGTGCCGTCGAAGCTGACCACCTGCTTGAGGAATTTGCTGGTCTTAGCGCAAGCGACCAGCTCGTCCGCGATGCGGCTGTCGGTGAGCGCGAGCTTGATCTCGGCCTTGTCGACGATCTTGCCGAGTTCGCCCGCGCGCAAAAGCGGCATGGTGTTGACCACAACGGCGCCAGCTTTGGTCGCCGCCAGCCAGGCCGCCACCAGCGCGGGATTATTGCCGGAACGGATCAGCACGCGATTGCCCGGCTTGACGCCATAGTTTTCGACGAGCGCGTGCGCCAGCCGGTTAGACCAGTCGGCCAATTCCTTGTAGGTGCGCCGGCGGCCGTTGCCGATCAGGGCGACACGGTCACCACAGCCTTTTTCCACCATTCGATCGGTCAGCTCGACACCGGCATTCAGCCGTTCAGGATATTGGAATTCCGCCCGGTCGAGCAGCAGATCGGGCCACTGATCGAAAGGCGGAAGATTGTCGCGCGCAAAGGTATCGACATGCGCGGACGGGCCGAGCTTTGGGGTTTGCCGTGCCTTAGCCATGGTAACGCTCCGCTAATTCCGGATCTCCGCCGTACCGCCGCGACAGCCGCGCGCGCATCACACCTTCCCCGTCGTTGCTTCGGCGGCGCGAGCCTTGAGCCGGTTCAGCTGCTCGGCCCCGCGCAAATACGGCTTAAGCCAGGTAACGTCCATGTAATGCAGATCGGCCGCGGCATGCAGCGTCCAGTATGGGTCGGCGAGATGCGGCCGCCCAAGACAGACGAGATCGGCGCGGCCGGCCATCAAGATCGAATTGACGTGGTCGGGCTCATAAATGTTGCCGACCGCGAGCGTCGCAACGCCGGTTTCGTTGCGGATCCGATCGGAGAACGGCGTCTGAAACATGCGCCCATAGACCGGCTTGGCTTCGACCGTGGTCTGGCCAGCGGACACGTCGATCAGGTCGACGCCGTTTTCCGCCAGCATGTGCGAGATCGCAACCGCATCCTGCGGCATGATCCCCCCGGGGCCGACCCAGTCATGCGCCGAGATGCGCACCGAAATCGGCTTGCCCTCCGGCCAGACTTTGCGCACCGCGTGGAACACTTCGAGCGGGAAGCGCATGCGGTTTTCGAGCGAGCCGCCGTATTCGTCGGTGCGCCGGTTGGTCAGCGGCGTGATGAAAGACGACATCAGGTAACCGTGGGCGTAATGCAGTTCGAGCCAGTCGAAGCCGGCACGTACAGCCATTTCAGCGGAACGCACGAATTGGTCGCGCACTTTCTCCATGTCAGCGCGGCTCATTTCGCGTGGTACTTGATTGTCCGGGCTCCAGGGCACGCGTGAGGGGCCGATGACTTCCCAGTTGCCTGAGCGCAACGGCGCATCGGGCGTTTCCCAGCCGAGTTGGGTCGAGCCCTTCAGTCCGGAATGGCCGAGCTGGATGGCGATCTTGCATGCGGTTTCGGCATGGACGAAATCGACGAGGCGCTTCCAGGCACGTTCGTGACTCTCGTCATAGAGCCCCGTGCAGCCGGGCGAGATGCGCCCCTGTGCCGAGACGCAGGTCATTTCGGTAAACACCATGCCGGCGCCACCTTTGGCGCGCTCGGCGTAGTGCACGAAGTGCCAGTCGTTGGGCAGGCCGTCAGTGGCGCGATATTGCGCCATCGGCGACACGCAGACACGGTTGATAAGCTCGACGTCGCGCACTTTCAGCGGCACGAACATGGGCGGACGCGAGACGTTGGGGCGGCGGCCGGTTGCATGCTGCTCGAACCATTTTTCGGCGCCCGCGAGCCACTCGGGGTCGCGCTGGCGCAGGTTTTCGTGACTGATGCGCTGCGAGCGCGTGAGCAACGAATAATTGAACTGCACCGGATCGAGGTGGAAATAGCGCTCGACGTCCTCAAACCATTCGGTGGAGTTGCGCGCGGCGTTCTGCAGCCTCAGCACTTCCAGGCGCCGCTCGTCTTCGTAGCGGCGGAAGGCGGATGCCAAATCCGGCTCGCTATGAAGATAGTTGGTCAGTGCAATGGCGCTTTCCATCGCTAGCTTGGAGCCGGAACCGACCGAGAAATGCGCCGTGGCCGCCGAGTCGCCGAGCAGCACGACGTTGTCGAAGCTCCAGCGCTCGCACAGCACGCGGTTGAAGTTGAGCCAGGCCGAGCCGCGCAGATGCCTGGCGTTCGACATCAGCGCGTTGCCACCGAGATTCTTGGCAAATATCGTCTCGCAGGCCGTGATAGTTTGCTCGGTGGTCATCTTGTCGAAGCCGGCCTTACGCCAGGTCTGCTCCGAACATTCGACGATGAAGGTCGCGGTGTCGGCGTCGAACTGGTAGGCGTGTGCCCAGATCCAGCCGTGCCCGGTCTGCTCGAAAATGAAGGTGAAGACATCGTCGAACTTCTGATGGGTGCCGAGCCAGATATATTTGCAGGCGCGCACGTCAATGTCGGGTTTGAACTTGTCGGCGAAGGCGGCGCGCACGCGCGAATTGATGCCGTCGGCGCCGACGACAAGATCATAGTCGCGGCGGTAGGTTTCCACATCCTGCGCCTCGGTCTCGAAGCGGAGATCGACACCGAGCGCGCGGGCGCGCTTTTGGAGTATGTTAAGCAGCCGTTTGCGCGCGACGCCGCAAAAGCCGTGGCCGCCCGAACGGACCACGGTGCCGCGATAATGCACCGCGATGTCGTCCCAATAGGCGAAGGATTGGCGGATCAGCTCGGCGCTTTCCGGGTCGTTGGCGGAGAGTTTGGCGAGCGTCTCGTCGGAAAGCACCACGCCCCAGCCGAACGTGTCGTCCGGCTTGTTGCGCTCGATGACCACGATATCGTGCGACGGGTCGCGTAATTTCAGCGAGATTGCGAAATACAGCCCGCCGGGGCCGCCGCCGATAATCGCCGCGCGCATGCGCAGCCTCCTTTCACCAGTCGATGGACTGCTAACTATGCACCGAATTTTTCGAGCTTAAAACATCCATTGTGTGCACCAAAACCTAAACCCGAACGTTGTTCTTTCTGAAAATCGCATTCGGACGTATTGGTGATGCAGCCCAGGCAATATCGGAATGGCAGCAATAGCGCCAGACCGCTGGACTAATCGATGCAAGGGCGCATCTTTCCGCAAAGACAAGTGCGTTCGCGTTTGATTTTAATACGCCGCATAGACGCAAAGAATTCGCCGCAGGTGTGCCTCGCCGAAGATCAGCACGTGATCCAGACACGCGCGTCGTACCGTGCCGATCAGGCGCTCCGCATAGCCATTTTGCCACGGCAACCTGGGCGAGATCGGTCGGTCAAGGATGCCCATGGCCCTGACGCGGGACGTCAAAGACTTGCCCGTAGGCGCGGCCATTGTCGCACACCAGCGCGGGGGCTCCTTACTCATCCACCGAATGAGATCACGCAGTCGCGATTGCGCACGTTAGCCCGGCCAACACAGCGTCAACCGAGCGGGAGCCGCCACGGTAAGGCCAATTCCGAACCTGCGGACACGACGTCCGCTTTAGCACGCGTGAGGCGACGCGGGATCGTCTGAGAAACCAGACGAGGGCCGGATCAACGTCGCCACGGGAGATCCAACGTTCGCTCTACGAATATCCAGGCTCCTATTCCAACTTCTTCCGGAAACCGGACGAGAATCGAACCCGCGCGACGTGCGAAGACAACACCGTTGCTCCGCAAATGGCGCTCCAGCAAATCCATCGATTCCACCGCGACCGCGTAGAGGCCGATGAACGGCAGGGAGGGAACAACCAGTCCCGGAGCAAATTGCATCAGCGTCTCCGGTGTGACGAATTGTATGCGTCCGCGGTCGAGCCGAACGACATGTCCGGCGGCGTTGTTTGCCGCCGGCCAATCGAGAAAGCGTGAATAGCGCAACGCGGCCTCGCCGGGCTCCGCCGTCGTGATGACCAGATCGACGAGGCCGGTTGCGCCATTCGGATGGTTGAGCCAACGCGGTTGCCAAACGGTCGCTTCGGTATGATGGGCCAGGATCTGGATACGGCCTTCCGCCATCACGCCCGGTTCGACGCGCATGACCGTGAAAGCGGCGATTTCCTTTCCCCCCTCCGTCGCGACCGGCCGCTGCATCCGCACCAGCGGGCGTACGCGAAAGCCCGTGGTCTCGAGCCGGCGATGCGCGGCGGCAGCGTCTCGCACCGAGAAGGCCGCGAGATGCACACCACAATAGCGCGCGATTGCCGCGTCGAGCTCGTGGCCGAGCGGCGTTTCGGCGGTCTTGAATAGAGCTTCGATATAGCCGCGCCGAAACATCGCGGTGACGTTGCCCGTGCCAGTCGGGTTCTCTCCACCGGCCCCGTCCGGATCGACCTGGATCGAGATCGGCGTCGTCGCGAAGCCGACACGCCTTAACGCCTTGCTCGCCGCATCGGGATCGCGAATGAAATGACCGACGTGATCGAAAAAGATTTCGTCGTTGTCGGGAAGCTGGCGCGGGGTATCGCCGCTCACGGAGCTCACCCGGCGCCGATTTTCATGCGTTCATCGGCCATGCGGCGCAAAGCGTCACGGTCGATCTTGTTGGTCGAGGCCAGCGGAAACCGCTCGACCAGCCAGATAAAGCGCGGATGCTGATAGGCCGGCGCGTTGGCGAGGGCGAAGCGCTTGATCGCGCCTTCGTCCGCATGATGACCCGCTTTTGGAATAATGAAGGCGACCGGCTTTTGCCCCTTGATCTCGTCGTCGACGGGAACGACCGCCGCCTGCGCCACATCCGGATGCTGTTCTAACAGACGCTCGACATCCGAGGGGAAAATGTTTTCTCCACCGCAGACGAACATGTCGTCGGTGCGGCCGACGAAATAGAAGAACCCATTCTCATCGCGGCGGAAGACATCGCCAGTGCGATAGAAACCATCCGCGGTGACGGCCGGCGGCAGGTCCGGCCGGTTGTGATAGCCGAGCATCACCGCAGGACATTTCATTTCGAGCTCGCCTTCGACGGCATCGCGATTGTCGCCGTCGACAAGACGGAGCTCGACTTGCGGATGCGGATAGCCGACGGAGGTTTCGGGCTGCGGCAGCCCCTCGGGATGCGACCCGAATACCACCGGGCCGGCCTCGGTGGTGCCATAGGCATTCGTCACCGCGGCCTGCGGCAGCGTGCGGTGCAGCGCCTCCATCAGGCTGGCGCTGACCGGCGCCGAGCCCATGCGCACGAATTCGACGCTGGAGAGGTCCGTGCGCGCGAGCAGTTCCGGCTCGCGCAGCATCATGGCGATCATCGGCGGAACGGCCGTCAAGAATGTGCAGTGATAGCGCCCGATCGCCTCGATATAGGCCGCGGCGGTGAACTGCGGCAGCAGCACGATGGTGGCGTAGCCCGAGCAGGTGAGCTTGCTCAGCGCCAGCGCATTCATGTGGTAAAACGACGCCGCGATCAGGAACCGGTGCCTCGACAGATCCTGATTTTGCAGCCGCGTCTCCACCACCCAGATGTGGCTGCGGTGCGAAAGCACGACGCCTTTCGGGATGCCCGTCGAACCGGACGTGTAGAGAAACATTGCCGGCTCATTCGGATCCGGCACTACCGTCTCAAAGGGACCGCGGTCGAGGAAGGCTTTGAAGCTTTCGCTGCCGTGTGCGCCGAAACACACGACCGGAATGTCCGCGGGGCAGACGCTGCGCCGCGCCGGATCGCAGAACACCAGCTTCGCGCCGGAATCGCGCAGAATGAAATCGATTGTGGCGGGCGGGAACTTGAAATTCACCGGCACGGCCACGAAGCCCGCACGCATGATTCCGTAATAGGCGGCGAGATACTCGGCGCGGTTGGCGGAGAGAATGGCGATGCGCTCGCCGCGCTTCAGTCCGCGCGCCGTGAGCGCGCGCGCCACGCCCATGGCCATTTCGTCGAGCGCGGCGTAGCTGAATTGGCGCGGCGCGGTTTCGCCGCCGAGGTCGATAATCGCTGTCTTGCCGAGGTCCCGGTCACGCGGAATCAGGTCGCCGAGATTGTAGAACCCGGACATTTCTTCAACTCTCAATCTCAGATCTTCATTTCAGGTCTTCGGTGGCGCGGTGAAATAGGTTCCCCCGCCGCTCGCCAGCAAGTTACCGTTCAGTCGTGGACCGACCCTTCGGCGGTCGAGAACTGACGTCCGAATTTGACGACCTTCCCGCGCGCGATCAGGTCGCCCGGCATCGCGGGGGCATGGAAATCGACGCGCATATCGATGGTCGGCACGCCGCGGCCGGTGCGCTTGACCAGCGCCCAGTCGGCGGCGAGATCGATGAGCGCGGAGACGATGCCGCCGTGGGTATAGCGGCCTTGCGGATTGACCACCCACTCCTCGCGCCATTTCGCCTTGATCTCGATGGCGTCGTCGTGCAGCGCGACGACCTCCAGGCCGAGCCATTGATGGAACGGGCGGCTCAAGATCAGCTGCTGGACTTGTTGAAAGGTCAGTTCGTCGCTCACGGCGTCACCACCACCTTGCCGATGACTTCGCGGTCCTGAATGAGGCGCAGGCCTTCGCGCGCCTGCTCGAGCGGCATCACGTTGTCGATCACGGGCTTGAACTTGCCTTCGACGATGAGTTCCATCAGCCCCTTGAGATTCTCGTCGTAGAAGCTGTTCGAACCGATGATCTTCAGCTCGAAGGTCCAGATGTAGCGCAGGTCTTCCTTCGGATCGTGACCCGCGGTGGCGCCGCAGATTAGAATCTTGCCGCCTCGCTTCACGCAGCGCAGCGACGGCACCCAGGTATCGCCGCCGGTAAAATTGATCACCACGTCGACGCCGCCTTCATAGGTGCGGCGCTGCGGCTTGCCGTACTTTTCGACCGCCCATTTCGAGAAGTCAACCTTGGTATAGTCGATGACTTCGTCCGCGCCGATGTCCTTAAGGAAGCGCAGCTTGTCCTCGCTGCTGGAGCAGGCGATCACCTCGGCTCCGAGCATTTTGGCGAGGGTGACACAGCCGGTGCCGACGCCGCCGCTCGCGCCGAGGATCAGCACGCGCTCGCCCTTCCCCACGGTCTTGTGGGTGATCAGCATGCGGTGCGCGGTCCCGTAGGCGACAGGCAGCGAGGCGGCCTGCTCGAAGCTCACGCCTTTCGGCATGGCAATGAGCTGATCCGCGGCGACGAGGCAGTACTCGGCCATGCCGCCGTCCAGCATCTCGCCCATCAGCCCGCTCTTTTTGTTTACCGGGTTGACGAGCACCCGATCGCCGGCCTTCCAGCCGGTCACGCCCGGCCCGACCTCGGCGATCTCGCCGGCCATGTCGAGGCCGATAATGACCGGGATCGGCACCTTGATGCCGGGCATTCCGCGCACGGTGAAAATGTCGTGATAGTTGAAAGATGACGCCCGCACGCGGATGACGACGTGGTTCTCCTTCACCTTCGGCATCGCATAGTCGCTGACCAGCTCCAGATCTTGAAGCCCGCCGTGCCGCTGCAGCACCAGAGCTTTCATCGTACCGCTCACTGCGATATTCCTTTCATTCGTTCGACCGTCGTATGCCTATGGTGAGGTGCGCCCTGCTTAGCCGAGCGCGCGCGAAATTTAAAGGTGCCCGGGCCTTTGCCGCCCTGGAGCCGTGCATCGCCGCATAGGTCGAGTTCACGCGACGCACACCACGTCGGATTGCCCGCATTGCAGGCGGCCTGTAGATTTGATCCCCAGTTTCCGACCGGAGGCTCGCATGCACGAAACTTTCCGCCAATTCCTCGATCGTCTCCGCGAAGCGGGGGAATTGGTCGACCTGCGCCAACCGGTCGATATCCGCCACATTGCGACGCTGGTCGACCAAGCGGACATCGGGCTGTGTTTTCATAACGTGATCGGCTACGACATACCCATCGTCTCCGGCATCATCCGGTCGCGCGAGCGCGCGATCATGTCGATGGGCTGCAAGACCTATCCGGAGATCGAAGCCAAGCTCAAGCACGGGATCGACAATCCTATTGCGCCCAAAATGCTGAACACCTCGCCGACGCGCGAAGTGAGCCAGATCGGCGACGAGGTGGATCTGTTCAAGCTGCCGATTCCGATGTCGTCGATCTTTGACGGCGGCCCGATGATAACCGCCGGGGTGGTGATCGCGCGCGACCCCGAGCTCGGGCTGAACAGCGGCATCTATCGCCTCATCGTCAAGGAGAAGAATCTCACCGGCATCGACCTCGTCACGCCGAACAACATGCGGATGTTCGCGGAACGCGCCTACAAGGCGAAGCGTCCCTGCCCGATCTCGATCAGCATCGGCACGCATCCGATCGAAATCGCCGGTTCCGGCTATCGCGCGCCGCTCGGCGTCGACGAGATGGCGATCGCCGGCGGCATCCGCGGCGAGCCGGTCGAACTCGCGCCCTGCCAGACCATCGACCTGCCCTATATCGCCGATGCCGAGATCGTGCTCGAAGGCGAGATCCTGCCCACCGGCTGGACCTGGCCCGAGGGGCGCTTCGGCGAGTTCACGCGGCTCATGGGCGGACTGCATTGGAATCCGCTGGTGCGCATCAAGGCGGTCCATCGGCGCAAGGACGCGCTCTACTACGCCCTGCATATGCCGTGGGAGAACACCTGGCTCGCGGCGCCGATCCGCTACATCGCGATCCGGCAGGCGCTGAAGACGGCCGGTGTGGTAGTCAAGGACATCAATGTGACGCTCGGCGGCTGTGCGTTCTGGCACGCGGTGATCTCGATCAAGAAGCAGCCTGGGGAAGGCAAGAATGCGCTGCTCGCCGCGCTGTCGGTGATGGATTTAAAGCACGTGGTCGTGGTCGACGACGACATTGACGTCTTCAATCCGATGGACGTTGAATGGGCGATCGCGACGCGGGTGCAGGGCGATCGCGACGTCATGATCGTCAGCAATGCGCGCGCCAAGCCGCTCGATCCGAGCCTGGCGCCGACCCCGGTGGGCGTGGTGCCGACCACGGCCAAAGTCGGCATCGATGCGACCATTCCGGAGGATGTCCCGCGCGAAAGTTACGAGCGCATTACTTATGCCTATGCCGACACTGCGAAGATCGACAACTACCTGAAGGGTAAGTCGGATCAGGCCGGACAGACCGGCGACGACCGGAAGGTGGCCGCGCTCGCCGCCGAGATCCTCGCGGCCGTCGACCAATCGCCGCTCTACTATACCGAGATCGCGGAGCGCTTCTCAGCCTACAATTTCCAGACCATTGCCCGCGCGCTGGGTCATCTGCATGCGACGGAAAAGCTGTGGCAGGACCCGAAAGGCCGGATGTGCCGCCGCGGATCGGAGTTCGCGGCAAAACCGACGACGAAGTGAGGGCCAGAGCGGCCAACAAGCCGCCCCGCCAGTCATCGGATTTTTGTAGAAACGAACGGCTTGACGAGCGTGAAAGTTGGCTTGCTAAATGGCGGGGCCGAAGTTTAACGTCTGATTTGAGAACGTCTCATTTGCTGTGAAGCAATGAAGGGAGGCTGCGAATGCAGGACTACCGGATTCCTGACGAGCTGATCCAGCACGCGAACAAAACTCGTGGCAAATTGCACCTCTGGGATCAATTTCCTGGCCGCAAAACGGCTTTGGTTGTCGTGGACATGCAGAACTACTTTGTGGCGCCCTCGTTTCCGGGTGAAGTGGCGTCGGCGCGTGACATTGTCCCCTCGATCAACCGGCTTGCACGAGCGCTCCGCGAACACGGCGGCCGCGTGATTTGGGTTACAAATACGACGTCGGGAACTGCGGACAGCTGGTCGGTACGCCATGAATTTCAATCTCCCGAGCGCACCAAAATCCGCATGGAAGCGATGGAATTAGGTACCGATGGGTGCCTGCTCTGGGCTGACTTGGACGCTCGTCCTGAGGACACCCGCATCGTCAAGGATCGCTATTCCGCCTTTATTCAGGGCTCGTCCGACCTTCCGTCCGGGCTCCGCAATAGTGGCATGGATTTCGTGCTGATCGCTGGCACTTACACGAATGTATGCTGTCAGGCATCGGCGCAGGATGCGATGCTGCTGAACTTTCGTACAGTTATGGTTTCGGACTGCAATGCCGGCTCATCACAAGAAGCGCATAAGGCCGCGCTGGATAATTTTTTCAAGTTTTTCGGCGATGTACTGACGACGGATGAGGTAATCGCGCGGCTGCGGCGGGGCAGCGAGGCGGAGGCCGCGTAACTGCTGCGAATGCTCTGGTGAACGGATCTAGCCGTCGCCTAGAGGGCGTCCGCGGCAGCCAGGACCGAGGTTGACTGGCTGGCTGCCGAATTGCCGCCATTACCATTGACCACGGCAGTCTTTGCATCTTTGACCTGCCGTGCACCGCAAGTGCCGCGCAGCTGGCGCACGGCCTCGATCGTCGCGAAAGCGCCGTACATGTTCGGATGCACGCATGACAATCCGCCACCATTGGTGTTGATCGGACGCTTTCCGCCGGGCGCAATGGCACCGTTCTCTACGAACGGGCCACCTTCGCCTTTCTTGCAGAATCCGAGATCTTCGAGCGCAAGGATGGTATTGATCGTGAACGCGTCGTAGATTTGCACCACATCCATGTCGTTCGGACCGAGCCCGGCGGCCGCAAAGGCGCGTTCACCAGATTCCCTTGACGGCGTCACGGTCAAGTCCTGCATATTCGCAACCGAGCGGTGCCATACGCCGGTTGCGTTGGACAGGATGTAGATCGGCTTTTGTTTCAAATCCCGCGCCCGGTCGGCGCGAGTCATGACATATGCGGCGGCACCGTCGGTGACGAGACAACAATCATAAGCGGTGAACGGGTCGCTGATCTTCCGCGCATTGAGCACAGTATCGATATCCAGAGGATCCCGTGCGAAGGCCTCGGGATTGAGTTGAGCCCATTTGCGCGCCGCGACCGCCACTTCCGCCAATTGGCGCCGCGTGGTGCCGTACTGATGCATGTGGCGGGCAGCAATCAATGCATAGGACGACGGCGGATTGAATGGCTTGTATGGCCCCTCGAAAACATTGCGATCGAGCAGGTTGCGCGCCGCGGTGCGCTCCTTGCGTCCGAAAGTGGCGGTGCGCTGGTTGCTGCCGTAGCACACGAGGACCGCGTCACAAACGCCGGCAGCAAGCGCCAGCATTGATGGCAACTGGTGCGCCACGAACGCGGCGCCACCGATGTTGGTTCCCTCGACGAATTTAGGCCGCAGACCCAGGTACTCGACGACATTGAGCGGCCACATGGCCGCCATCAGGTTCGCCGTGCAAAGCCCGTTGATATCCTCCATCGTCAGCCCGGCGTCCTCGACTGCGGCCTTTGCCGCCTGGGCGAGAATTTCAAGTTCGCTCATGCCGGGAGCCTCGCCGCAGCCGGCGGTGCCTACGCCAACGATCGCAATCTTTCCGCGCAGGTCCTCGAGGCTCATGCCGCGTCCTCCGGGTGGAATACGACCAGACCAGCACCGTTTTCGTTGATGACCTCTGCCCGCACGCGCATCCCAATCTTCACATCAGTCGGCGGCAAGTCCTCAACGCGGCTCATCATGCGAACGCCCTCATCCAGATCTATCAATGCCACATTGTAGCTGCCGCCCGCTTCCGGTTTGCGCCGTACCGTTGTCGTTGAATACACCGTGCCGGTACCTTGCGGCTCGACCCAATCGAGCCGCTCGCTCCAGCAGTGCGGGCAGATGCTGCGCGGATAGAACACGTGCCTACCGCAGGCGGTGCAGTGCTGGATCAGAAAACGTCCTTCATTTAACGCGGCCTGGTAGTGCTCTTCAGCGCCTGCTTGTTGCCCTGCTTCCATTCAACTTCCCCAGTTACATTGACGCTCGGCTGCATTGATGCGGGCGAAATTCCGCTACTGCCCAATTCAGCATGGGTTTAATGGACACGATCGATTGTACGGATACAGTGGATATTTTGGATTGTCCATGATCGGCAAGCCAGTCCTCGTGGCGACTATTGCGGAAAGCAGCCTCAGTGATTCTAGCGTTCCGAAGTTGAGTATATTGCGCGCCGTGATGCTCCATTTCGTTTCGATCAGCGGTTGCATCCACGCCTCGAAACAGTCGTGCCTCTGTTTTGACGGTTGCTGCGCTACGAGTCATTATCGACTCGCAATTTTTCACGCCGGGTGCGCGTCGAATCAGCTGTTTCAAAGGCGCAGGGACATGCCGTACCGTGCACGGGACCAAAACGGCACCGGCAAGGCCGTATAACGAGGCGACGTATAGAAGGGGGCCGCGTGACTCTGTCCATTGAGGAAATCCGAGAGGTTCTGAAGCTTTTCATCGATTCGGAATTGCAGGACCTCCGGCTGGAGATCGGGGACGTCCGGCTGGCCGTCAGGAAAAGCGGTGCAGCAGGAATTGCGGCCCAACCGTTCAGTCCGCTGGCGCCGCCAGGCCAGACTGTCGCGCTTGCAGTGGCGGCTGAGAGTATAGAAATCGCTGACGCGCCGGTGCTTGCTGCAACGAGTCTGTCAGTTCGCGAGGACTGGGTGGCGGTCACATCACCTTCGGTCGGCGTCTTCTATCGCCGGCCAGCTCCCGATCAGCCGCCGTTTGTCGAAGTCGGCAGTGTCGTTGCGGTCGACGATCCGGTCGGCCTGATTGAAGTTATGAAAATGTTCACCGGAGTTGCCGCGCCGCAGACGGGCCGCATCGTTGGGATCGCAGTTGCGGACGCTACCATGGTGGAGTATGGCCAGCCATTAATGTACATTGAGCCGGCCTGATGAAGATCCTTGTGAGCGTTATGCGGTTTTTCGACCGCCGCCGAGACGATCGGGCCAGCGAAGCCTGAAAGTCGGTCGGGTATCCTTAAGCCACATCGAAATTCAGGCAGCGCGCATGTCGGCGCCGGAGGCGCAAAGTGATGAATAAAGTGAACATCGTCGAAACGACGTTGCGGGATGGACAGCAGTCGTTGTGGGCGACTCGTATGACCACGGCGATGATGTATCCGATACTGCCGGTGATGGACCGGGTCGGTTTTGACGCCATCGAGTGCATGGGCACGGCAGCCATGGATTCATGCGTCAGGTACCTGAGGGAAAATCCCTGGGAGCGCCTGCGCATTCTTCGCGAGCAGATACGGCACACGCCGCTGCAGATGATCAGCATCTGCATTGGCTTCAGTGTCGGCAAGGCGCTGCTGCCCGATGATGTTCTGGAACTATTCTTTCGCCGTTGCGCAACGAACGGAATCAACCGCTTCTTCCTGATGGATGGTCTTAATGACATCCGCAACTTTGAAGTCCCGATCCGGGCCGCCCACAAGGAGGGGGCCGAGGTGCTCGGCGGCATCGTTTACTCGATCAGTCCGGCTCACACCGATGAGCACTTCGTGCAAAAGACCAGGGAGCTGGTCGCGGCCGGCGCTGACATACTCGTGTTAAAAGATCCGAACGGCATCCTCACGCCGGAGCGCGCTCGCGTCTTGGTGCCGGCAATGAAAGCGGTCGCGGGTGGACGGCCGTTTTATACGCATTCGCATTGCCTAACCGGACTTGGGCCTGCCACCAATCTCGAGGCGGTCAAATACGGGGCGGAGGGCATCTGGACGTCGACCCGCACCTTGGCCAACGGTTTTTCGCTGCCGGCGACCGACTCGATGGTGCGCTACCTAAAACACGCCGGCTACGGCGTCGATCTCGATCGGGATGCCATCAAGCAGATTGAGGATCACTTCGCGGGCGTGGCCAAACGCCACAACAAGCCGGTCGGGAAGCCAGCGGAGTATGACCCTTCATTCTATGAGCACCAGATGCCCGGCGGCATGCTCTCTAACTTTCAGGCGCAGATGGCGCAGCTCGGTCTCGCACACAGACTTGAGGAGGTGTTCGAGGAAATTCCAGCTGTGCGCAAGGACCTGGGCTGGTCCTTAATGGTCACTCCATTTTCGCAGGTGATCGGCACGCAGGCGGCGCTCAACGTCCTTTACGGCCGCTATGCGGTGACGCTCGACGAGGTGGATCGGTTGGTACTTGGCTATTATGGAGAACCACCGGCGCCGGTCAGCGCGGAACTGCTCGATGCCGTCAGCCGGCGCACGCGCAAGCAAGCGATCACCCAGCGTCCCGGCCTGACGGTCGAGCCGGCGCTCGATCGCTTTCGCCGAGATAGCGGCCCCTTCGCCTCTGACGAAGAGATGCTGTTGCAATACCTCTTCATGCCAGAGCATATCCAAGCGCTGCGGGCCGCCGGTCCGATGCAGCTTGAAGACACCACTATTGCCGCGCGTTCGGTAGTTGATCTGGTGCGAGAGGCGGCGAAACGGAAAGATGTCAAGCAGTTCCATTTGACAATGTAATTGTCATAACGGGCAAACGTGCCGTGCGACGGCCGACCTGACGGCTCCACTTTCCCGCTTTGGTCTCAAGCGGCCGCAAGTCCGAGCGAGTCGACGAGCCACGCGGCGACGGCGAAATTTTTCACATCGTCACCTGCGAAGCCGGCAAGCTGCAAACCGAGCGGCATATTCTGCTCCTGCAGCAGCGGCAGCGAGATAGCCGGCACGCCGAGCAAGGAGCATGGCACGGCGAAGGCCGGATCGCCGGTCGATTCGAGGCCAAGCGGTGCGGCGCCCGGCGCGGCCAGCGTCACACAGCCGTCGCATCCCGAAGCAAGCTCGGCATAGAGGATGCGAATGCGATTTCGCTCCACGAGCGCACCGCGATAATCCTCGGGCTGCATCGCTTCCGCCTGCGCCAGCCGTTCAAGCATGACTCGACTGAGCTTGCTGGCGTCACGCTCGCGGAAGGCGCGTAGCGGCCAGCGCCACTCCCAGCCATTGATTTGCCTGGACAAGGCAAAGGCTTTGACAATGGCTTCTTCCACGGCGGCGACCTGACCATCATTCTGGCGCGTAACGATCTCGACGCCGGCGCTCTCCAGCCTCGCCAGAGCGTCTTGCAGGATTTGCTGAGCCTCTGCCGATGCGGCCGGCCAACCGGCGGTTTCGAGCATGACCAGCCGTCTCGGCTTGAGCGCGCCGGGAGCGCGCGGCGGGCCCGTGAGACCGGGATATCCCGGATCGCCGCCGACGCGATCGGCGATCTCAATGGCGACCTGCCAGGCATCCTCAAGGCTGGCCGCCAATACGCCCGTGCAGCTCTGGCTGTAGTAATCATGGCTGCCGCCGCGATTGATAGCGCCGACGCTTGGTTTGTAGCCGATGCAGCCGCAATAGCTCGCGGGCCGGACGATCGAGCCGATCACCTGCGTTCCGAGCCCGGCGCTGATCAGACCAGCACCGACCGCAGCCGCCGAACCGCTGCTCGATCCGCCCGGGGTGCGTGCGATGTTCCACGGGTTGCGCGTGCCACGCGGCTCGGTTGCCGCGAACTCGGTGGTCACGGTTTTACCGACAATCACCGCGCCGGCATCGCGTAGGGCTGTAACCGCCGCCGCGTCCCAACCCGAACGCCATCCCTCGAACAACGGCGAACCCATTTCAGTCGGCATATCCGCGGTTTCGATGATGTCCTTGATGCCGACCGGCATGCCGTCGATCGCCGATAACGGACCGCCGGCACGCCAGCGCGCGGTCGACGCGGCGGCCGCCGCCCGGGCGCCGTCGATATCGGTATGAACGAAAGCACCGATCTTCGGTTCCCACGCGGCGCAAGCGTCAAGGCAGCGCTCGAGGAATGCACTCGGTGTATCGCTCCCCGACGAGAAGTGCGCGTCGTTGCCGACGAAGGGATGCATATTCGGCACGCGCGTGAGTTCGGACGACATGCTAAGCCTGCGACCGTAAGTCATCCGGCCGCCCTTTTGCGCGTGTGATCGTAGCGCTCAGCCCTGCAAAGTTCTTAACGACCTGGTACATTTTTCGCGTCCATTCCCGCGGCCGCACGCAAGAACGTGACCAGCTGTAGCGGCCGAACTCTCGCCAACTCAATATCAGCAAATGCCGGAAATTCATGCGGCATTCTGTGACAGCATCTGGGGAATCAGATCGCCGATCAGATGCGTGGTCACTTTGCCGGCGGCAAACTCCGGGTGGCCCATTACGAAGCGCAGAAACGGCAAGGTCGTGTCGATACCGGTGACTGAGAACTGGTCCAACGCCCGTCGCATGCGTTCGATCGCTTCCGCCCGATCGATGCCGTAGACGATCAGCTTACCGAGCATTGAGTCGTAGAACATGGGAACGGTATAGCCCACGTAGCAGTGAGTATCCAACCGGATATTCGGCCCTTGCGGCGGGCACCAGCTGGCAATCCGGCCGGGACTTGGGCGAAAACCCTCCGTCGCCAATTCCGCCGTGATACGACATTCGATGGAATGGCCGCGGATTTTCACGTCAGCCTGGGAAAACCGAAGTGCTTCACCGCCGGCGATGCGTAATTGCTCCTGAACCAAGTCGATGCCGGTGATCATTTCGCTGACCGGATGCTCGACCTGGATGCGCGTATTCATCTCCAGGAAATAGAATGTTTGAGCATCTTGATCGAAGATGAACTCGACGGTGCCGGCATTCTCGTAGTGGATGTTGCGCGCCAGCGTCACGGCGGCGTGGTGAATTTCAGCGCGGCGCGCATCGGAAATGTTGGGCGCCGGCGCCTCTTCGATCACCTTCTGATGGCGGCGTTGCAGCGAGCAGTCGCGCTCGCCGAGATGGATTACGTTGTCGAACCGATCTCCCAAAAGTTGGACCTCGATGTGCCGGGCATTGGGGATGAACCGCTCAAGATACAGCGTATCGTCGCCGAAGGCCGTGCGCGCTTCGGCCGAGGCCGCCGCAAACATCTGCCGCATCTCTTTGTAATCATTTACAATTTTCATTCCGCGGCCACCGCCGCCGGCGGCCGCTTTTAACATCACGGGAAGGCCAATCTGCTCGGCCAATACTGCGGCTTCTTCGTAGGTATGGACCTTTTCCGAGCCCGGCAGCACGGGAACTTCACACTCGCGCGCCAGCATCCGGGCTTGCAATTTATTTCCCATCAGCCGGATCTGCTCCGCCGAAGGCCCGACGAAGGTGATGCCCTCGGCTGCGCACGCCTCCGCTAGTTCGGGAGACTCGGCCAAAAAGCCGTAGCCGGGGTGAACCGCATCCGCTCCCGTACCCAGGGCGGCGGTAATGGTGGCCTTGTAATTCAGATAACTTTCGCTCGCGCTTGCAGGGCCGATGCAAATGGTGCGGTTCGCCAGCCGAGCCGGCATGCTATCGCGATCAGCCTCGGAAACCGCAAGTACCGTCTCTATTCCGAGTCCCTGACATGCGCGAATGATACGAACAGCGATTTCACCACGATTACCAATTAGGACGCGGGAGATGGTCAACGGCAGAACTCCTCACTCGGCAGGCCTGACCCGAAACATTACTTGGCCGTATTCGATGATCTCGGTATCTTGCACACAGATCTCGGCGATCACACCTCGGACGTCCGCCCGAACTGCGTTGAACACCTTCATCACTTCAATCAGCGCCACGGTAGTGTCCTCGGTCACCTCGCTGCCGACCAAAACGAATGGGGCAGATGCGGGATCTGGCTTGGCGTAAAACCGCCCCATGATGGGTGCTACGATCACCAGGGTGCCGTCATCTTCGGTAGGGGCGGCAGCATCTACTGCCGTTACCGGTCGTGGCGCCGCGGCAGATACCGTGGCGGGAGCCACGGGGAACTGTTGCGGCGGTGCCGTGGGCCGGGATGACGCGGCGCGTGCAGTAACCACCGGCATCTCGCCCTTGCCGATCGTCAACTTCGTGTCACCGAGTTCGAGCTCCAGGAAGTCGAGCGACGATTTATCCAGCGTTTCGACCAGCAGAGCGATCTGCCTTACGTCGTCATCGCTCAGTGGATAAAACAGACCGCTCACGCGCCGCTCCCCAACCATGCTGTGGCTAAAATTGATAATGTGCGCGAGGCAACAAATTTGTTATCGTCCATCATGATGCAACCGCAGAATCGCCTTGCACGATTAGTGAATCGTTGCTTCGCTGAACGCGAACATAACGTATGCGCGGATGTTTGTTGAGCTCGGTGATTAGATTCGCCAGCGGCAATGTGGCTTGATACCGCCTTGGCGGACCGGCCGCGCGCATGGCCTTAATTTCCTGGTCGCCTTTCATCACGTAACGCAGCAGCAATTCATCGTCGGATAGACTCGGCCCGCCGAGCTTCTCACGAACCTCGTTCAGCGGCACATCCAGATTCGGCCGCACTTTGAGTTCGGTGGCCCGCTGCAAGCTCAAAATCTTATCCCTCAAATTCGCATCCATGTAGGTAAAGCCGGAGTCTTCTCCGTAAGTGCCCAGCGCATGAAGGATCACCTCATCGATGATCAGCTTGTATCGCTCTCCCATCGCGACATTGATGGCAGCCTGGGTGACCACGTATTGGGACAACGGAGTGATCATGATCGGGTAGCCGAGGTCTTTACGGACCTGCACGGTCTCATCGAGCACCTCGTCCAAGCGATCCTGGATGCGCAGTTCGGCCAACTGATACTTGAGGTTCGAGATCACCCCGCCGGGGACCTGATGGACATATTGCGCGGCGTCGTGTTCCAGCGGAGCGCCAATGGGCAGACCATCCTGTTTCGCAAATGCGGTCAGCCGTTCGGCGACCGATCGAAGCAAGTCCTCGTCGACCGAGACGGAATACCCGAGAACCCGGGCATTGTGGGCGACGCTGAGCACGGAGGGCTGCGACGGTCCGTTCGCCAGCGGCGGGACCGCAGTATGCACCGTGGGAATCCCAAGCTTCATGGCCTCGAGATAGACGAGCTCGGCTTGGCCGGTGGTGCAGTGGGAGTGCACTTCGAGCGGCACGTCGCCGGCGCTCTGCATGATTGCCGGCAGCAGCGTCCGCGCACGATCAACGGTCAGCAGGCCACCCTGGTCCTTGAGATAGATTGCGTTCGGCTTGAACTGCAAGATTTCGCGCGTCTTCTTCGCATAATACTCGTCGGTATGACGCGGCGAAATCGTGTAGGACAGCGCCAGCACGACCTCAAGTCCGAGGTTGCGAAGCAACGGAACGATCCAAGGCAACGACCGCTTGACCTGATCGAGCGTGTTGCAGGTGACCTGCATCCGGTTCACCACGCCGATCTCGGCCATATGACGATAGTAAAGCTCAATGACCGAACGCGGGGTCGCCAGCTCGAACGGAAGAATGAATGCGCCGCCGAGTCCGATCTTCGTGGTGTTGGGCATCTTCCGGGCCAACAGCCGGGCGAGCGCCCAGTAATCTTCCTTCAGGTCACGAATACATTTCTTAATGAAGATCCCGAGGATCGGGACCTCGATTGCCTTGAATCCGGCCCGATCCAGGTCCGCGGCGACCGCGTCCATCATGCCGGTGCGCATGCTGAAAGCCCAGAGACTCTGATGGCCGTCGCGAAGAGTTGTATCAATGAACTGCACGTCCACGGTACGCCTGCTCATATCAACTGGTTAAGCCATCAGCTTCATGCCGTTGATGCTGTCGGGCACTTCCATCTCGCAGCAATCATTGGCTACGTGTAATCGAACTTCGGTCTTGGCCTGGACGGCATCGGGGTCCAGCCCGCGCGTCACCTCACGCAATATCAACCCGTCCGGCGTCACGTCGATCACCGCCATGTCGGTGAAGATGCGCCGGACGCACCGTGGGGCTGTCAGCGGACAGCTCAGCTTGTTGACGATTTTTGGTTCGCCCTTGTTGGTCACATGGGTCATGGCCACGAATAAGTTGTCGACGCTGAAGGCCAGATCCATCGCGCCGCCGACACCGGGCACTTTCGCTCCCGGCACATGCCAGTTTGCCAGGTCGCCTTCGGCGGTCACTTGAATGGCACCGATCACGGCATGCGTGAGATGGCCGCCTCGGATCATGGTGAACGATAGCGCATGGTCGAAGACGCTGGCACCAGGCAGCAGGGTAATGTATTCCTTTGTCGCATTGACCAGATCGGGATCTTCGGTGCCAGCGGCTGCCGTCGGCCCGACGCCCAGAACGCCGTTCTCGCTGTGAATGAGGACATCCTGCTCGGGAGGCAGGAAGTTAGGCAACAGCGTGGGGATGCCGATACCCAGGTTGACGTAGCTTCCGTGGGGCAAATCACGGGACACACGATAGGCGACGCCTTCGCGCGTGAGCGTCATGATGCGCGTTCCTTTTTCCTCGGCGGCTCGAATAGTCGGGGATGCCGCTCGACTTGAACCACATGGTCGATAAAAATACACGGCGTATGAATTTCCTCAATCGGGATGCCCCCGATGGGAACGAGATGTTCAACCTCGGCTATCACCACTTTCCCCGCGGTTGCCATGATCGGATTGAAGTTGCGCATGGCTAGTCGATAAGTGAGGTTGCCTGAGGGATCGGCTTTATACGCCTTGATGAAGGCGAAGTCCGCGGCAAGCGGGAGCTCGAACACATATTCGCGTCCATTGATGACGCGGGTCTCCTTGCCGGCAGCTAGATCGGTTCCGACTGCTGTCGGGGTGTAAAAGCCGCCCAAGCCGGCTCCGGCGGCGCGAATGCGCTCGATTAGCGTTCCCTGTGGGATTAGTTCGAGTTCTATCTCGCCCTTGAGATAGCGATCCCTGAAGGCACCGGCTCCCGAACTGGAAGGAAATGAGGCGATCAATTTACGTACCCGGCCGTCCAGGATTAGGCCACCCAAGCTGAAGTCACCGCCGCCGGCGCCGTTATGGATTACCACTAAATTTTTCGATCCTTGCTGTCTCAGCGCTTCAATCAGCTGCCCGGGAACGCCCGGGTCACCGAACCCGCCGATCATGATAGTGGCGCCATCGAACACTTGTGCCACCGCTTCGCTGCAAGTCGCCACAGTTTTGTCGATCACGTTGTCACCATCATTTGTACGTCGGAGCGAGGCATTATCGATTTTCGCGAAGATCCCACCGCGGCATTAAGTCTGACGGCTTTGCTCTTGTCTGCTTTGGCATGGTCCTAAAATGTTGCAGGGTCGATACGACCAAGCCACCCGCCACACGCCAATGTGCAACACGCAAACCTCCCTACGGCTGACGCTGGCGGTCAATCCCGGCTAGCACAACAACTGCGTGCGTCGCGCCTGCTATGAAGTCGTTGGTTGAGCGTTGGGTTCGAGGCTTCATTCCCGCGATACGCAACACGCATTTTTTCCGCCGATATATATCGCGACGCGCCGCCGGAATAAAGTGATTTTGATACAAGAATACCTTTACTTGCCGATACGATGAGTGCTAATTTTCTTGCGCTGGCTCAGGCTGTTTTGCTCAGGTAATTGCGCCGGACATAGTGGACGTGCCCGTGCGCGGGGAGCCTGAATGTCGTTCGACATGTGGCAAAAGGCGCCTGAGCGCGCAAAGGTGTTTCAATGCACGAGTCAAACCAAATTTCCTGGCAAGGCGCTGGCAAGCGATCGTGAGATGGCCGACGGTGAGTGGCAACACGCGTCGCCTCTGATGCTCGATTGACGGGGCCGGCTCAGGGCTATTGGGGAGGAGATCGCCTGTGAAAACGACTTCGAAATTGGCATTCTTAGCGACGGCATTGTTCGTCGCCAGTACAATGCTTGGACAGCCGGCCTCGGCCCAGTCCATGGTGCTGATCGGTAATGCGACGGCCCACGATACCCAGGCCGCTGCGAACGACAAGTTCGCCGAACTCATCACAAAGTATTCAAACGGTCGTCTGAAAGCGTCTGCACGCCACGGCCAGTCGCTCGGAACCAACAAGCAAATGATCGCGGCGCTGCAAGCCGGATCGGTGCACGGAATGATCCTGCCGTCCGGGTTCGTGTCCTCCGCGGTACCGGAGCTTTCACTGTTTGACATGGCATTCCTGCTGCCGCCCGCTCCGGCCGACATCACAGCCTTTGCCAAACAGAGCAAGGCGGCGGTCAAAATGAAGGCGCTCGCCGAGGCAAAGGGCATTCATGTCATCGGCTTCCATGGCATCGGCCCCCAGGATCTGCTGACGACCTTTCCGGTGAAAAGCCTGGCTGACCTGAAAGGAAAGAAACTGCGGATCATTCCTTCGCCGCCGCGCGTCGGCGCCTATAAGGACTGGGGTGTCGTTGCCCGGCCGATGGAGTTCGGCGAGGTATATACCTCGCTGCAGACCGGCGCGATCGCTGGTTTGGCGGACCCGCCCGACATTCTCTACAAGATGAAGCTCTACGAGGTGACCAAGTATTTTACGATCACCAACCAGTTCGCATTCATGTCGAACGTCATGGTCAGCAAACGCTGGTTCGATGGGTTGCCCAAGGACCTCCAGGCTGCGGTGACCAAGGCCGGGCAAGACACCATTGCATGGGCCGATGTCGCCTATACCAATTCGCAGAAGAGCAGCTTGGCTGAACTGCGGAAGAAAATCACGGTGACCGATATGCCCCCGGCCGAATTGCAGAAGATGAAGGACGCAGCGGAAAAAGGCGTCTGGGTGCGAATGGCAAATGACCCGCGGATGGGTCCGATGGTTAAGCTGCTGAAAGAGGATCTCGCCCGCTTCACGAAGAAGTAGATTGGGCACGTTGCGGGGATGATGACAAAACGCGTGGGTCCAGGGCTCATCGGAGCCCTGGACCAGCTCGTCCATAAGATGACGCGAGTGGCGGATCAGCTATCGGCGCTCGCGTGTGCGGTTCTTATCGTCATGACCGCGGCCGCCATGGTCATCTACCAGTTGGGCGTTGCTATCGTCGGGCTCGACGACATTCTACGCATGCTATTGATCTGGCTCATCTATCTTGGGGCCGTATCGCTGTGCCTCGACGGCGATCATATTTCCATGGACGCCGTCTATCATCTTCTGTCTGCAAGAGTGCGCAGAGTGTTTGATCTGGTGACGGCTCTGATCGGCTTTGGCCTGTGCGCTTTCGTCACCAAGATCGGGGTGGACAGTCTGCGGCAGGACATCGCTTACCAGATGATGCTGCCCAGTGGCTATTTGCCGTCTTGGCCGCAGTCACTGGCCATCCCCCTGTGCTTTGCACTGATGACGGTGGCTTATCTCAGCTATCTGCTTTCCGTCATTAGCGGCCGCCGTCATCGCGAACTCAGCGAGGCAGAAAAAATGGCCGAGGGATTGTAGTGGGGTGTTGATACCGATCGCCCTTGGAGGCCTTGCGCTTCTGATCTTGGGGCTCCCTCTGTGGATGATCTTCTTGCTCATGGCCATCACGGCCATGATCGCGCAGGGAGTCTCCATGGAGGTCGTGGTCCAGGGCCTCAGCGGCAGCGTCGATAATTTGGTGCTGCTGGCAGTCCCGGGCTTTATCTTTGCCGGTGCAGTGATGGGTCAAGGGGGCATGGCTGCCCGCCTGATCAATTGGATTTCGGCATTGGTCGGCCGCGTGCCGGGCGGGATGTCCGTGACGGCGGTGGCTGCTGCCGAGTTATTTGGCGCGATTTCCGGCTCCAGCTCGGCCACGGTGGCAGCCCTGGGCAGGCTCCTCCACCAGGCGCTGATAAAAAACGGATACGATGAGCGCTTCACTTTGGGGCTCATTACCTCGTCCGGCGCGATCGCCATCATCATCCCGCCCAGCATCACCATGATCTTGTTTTCGGTGATGTCGGATGCGTCGGTGGGAAAGCTGTTCCTGGCGGGTTTTCTGCCAGGCCTGCTCGTGGGCCTGTGCGTAATAATTTACTGCTTTTGGTACGCGATGAGGCACAAGATCACTTCGGGCCGCAGCTGGGATCTGGGCGAGATCATACGCACGTCCCGCGAGGTGATTTGGACGCTGGGCTCACCCGCGGTCATCTTCGTCGGCATCTATGGAGGCTTCACGACTCCGACCGAAGCCGCAATGGCGGTGTCAGTGTATGCCGTATTTGTCAGCGTATTCGTCTACCGCGAGCTGACATGGCGACAGATTTGGTCGATCACCCACGAAACCGCCCGGCTTTCGGCCAAAGTGTTCATCATCGTGGCGGCGTCCAGCGTGTTTTCCTGGATTCTCACGGCCGACCAGGTCCCGCAAAAACTGGTCGGTATTATCGATAGTCTGCACTTAACGCCGATCATGATGCTGTTGCTGATCAACCTGGTGCTGCTGATCATCGGCATGTTCATGGATCCCAATTCGGCCGTCATCCTCTTTACGCCGTTGCTCTGGCCATTGGCGCAACATGCTGGCGTCGACCTCATTCATTTCGGGATCATTTTCACCGTGAACCTGGCAATCGGCATGTTTTCACCGCCATTCGGCCTCAACATCTTCGTCAGTTCTAGTATCTTCAAGAAGTCGTCGACCGCTATCATCAAGGGGTTGAGGCCGTTCTTCTTCCTCTATCTTATCGCGCTTGCCATCATCACCTACGTGCCTGCGCTGTCGCTGTACCTGCCCAATCTGGTGATGAAATAAGTGATTACCGATGACTGCCGAATTGACGCGACGATAGGTTGATCTTCGATCAGGGCTGCGCCGCTTCGTGTTTTGCGCGACGTTCGGCTCGTCGAAGCCGCCACCGCGTCAGCTCCCGGACCAGGTCGGGTGCGTCGACTATGGCGATGACCAGGAGAATCGCGCCGGTGACGACCTCGTGGACAGGCGGTGGAACACCGATCGCGTTGAAGCCCGAGCGCAGGATGCACAGCGTCAGCACGCCGGCAGCGATGCCGAGCGGATGGCCTCTGCCGCCGAGCAGCGAGACTCCGCCGATAATTGCGGCGGCCGCAGCGGGAGCGAGAACATCGGCCAGGCCTGCCGGCGAAGCGGCGCCAAGACTATAGCTCAGCAGCACGCCGCCCAGCGCGGAGAAGGCCCCTGAGGCCATGAAGACGCCAACGAGCACCCGATCGGTGTTGACGCCGGCGATCATGCTGGCGCGTCGGTCGCCACCGGTGGCGGCTACGTCGCGCCCGATACGTGTGAAAGCCATGACGAGGGCGATGAAGACAAACACCGCCAACGCCGCCGCACTGCGAAGGGATAGCAGCCCCTCGATCGGTTTGCTGAGGGTAAGCGAGACCGGCAGGTTGGGATAATTGATTGTGCGGTTGCCAGTGAGCACATAGGTCATGCCCTGCAGCGTCAGCAGCCCGCCCAGCGTCACGCCGACCGAGCTGATGCGGAGCCGTGTCATGATGAGACCCTGCAATCCGCCGCTGACGACGCCCGCAACAACGCCACACACGAGGCCGAGCCAGGGGTTCTCAACCCCGGTCATTACGGCGATGCAGCCGGCAAGCCCCATCATGCCGGCGACCGAGAGATCAAACTCCCGCACCATCATCGAGAGTCCAAGCCCCAGTGCGACGAGCCCCAGCGTGGCAAAGAGCTGGAATACGCTGAAGGCGGTGCCGACGCTGAAGAAATAACCCGTGCCGCGATCGATCAGCGCCAGGACGATGATGGCGCCGACCATGATGGTGAACGGCCGTAGCTTGGCACCAAGCAGGATAGCGAGAGTATGGCGCATGTTCAGCGCCCCTCGCCCAAGGCGTGGAGCAGGATGACGGCCAGGACGATGAGTCCGGTGATGAGGTACTGCATCTGATCGCTGAAGCCGCGCAAGATCAGGACGACCTCGACCAGTGCGATGATCGTAACACCAATAAGCGTACGGATGACCGAGCCAGAGCCGCCTTCAATGCTTGTTCCGCCGACCAACACCGCGCCGATTGCGTTGTAGTCGTAACCTGCACCCAGTTCCATGTCTCCACTGCCGTAACGTGCCGAGAGCAACACGCCCGACACGGCCGAAAATGCACCTGCCAGCATATAGGCGACCATAATGATCCGAGCCGTGCGGAACCCCGCCGCCTCCGCTGCGCGCGGATTGCTGCCGATCATGATCATGGCGAGCCCATAGCGGGTGTATGAGAGAATGAGCTGGCCGATGGCGACGGTAACAAAGAAGAACAGCGCGCTGATGGGAATGCCGGCGATTCTTGTCTTGAAAATCTCGCTGCCGGGAGCGGCGGGATAAACGCTCTGGCCGCTGGTGACGATCTGGGCCGTGCCGAGCAGAAGGGCGAGCGCCGCGATACTCACCAGGATCGGGTTGGCCTTGAGCCAACCAATCACCGCGCCCTGTAAGGCGGTAATGATAATCCCGAAGAGGATCGCCAGAATAAAAGCCGGTATGACGCCCAACGTGAGCGTCGCGAGAAAGACCAGCGCCGCGCCGGAAAGCGTCGCTCCCAGTGCGAGCGACATGATGTTGCCGGTCAGCGTAATGAAGGTCATGCCTACGGCGACGCAGCCAATGAAGGAAATGGCATTGAGCAACGCAAAGAAGCTTGGCAGTGAAATGATGCCCGGCGTGCTAAAAGCCCAACCGGCCAGCCCCAATAGCCCTCCTAGGCGGATGACCAAGACGACCCGGCGGCGCGTCGTGTCCGCAAAGCCAGGCCAGATTAGCGTAGAAATGTTGCTCATGCCGCTGCGACAGGGTGGGTGATGTCCCCGAGCACTTGGTGCAGATTGGCCTCTGCGCGGCCGTAATGGCCGACCTGCCGGCCGCGATACATCGTGATGATGAAATCGGCCATGCCGAGCACCTCTTCGATATCGGATGAGGCGAGCAGTACGGCACAGCCCTGGTCGCAGAATGCGCGGATCAGGCGATAGATCTCCGCCCGCGCCCCCACATCGACGCCGCGCGTCGGCTCGTTCATCAGCAGTACGCCAACCTCGGACGGTCGGATCGAGCGGCCGAATGCCAGTTTCTGCTGGTTTCCGCCGCTGAGTTCGTCCGCACGCGAGCGCAGCCGGGTGGGATCAATGCCGACGGCCGCGGCGAGCTTTCGCGCGGTGGCGCGAAGGCCCCTGCGGTCAAGGAAGCCGAACCGGGTATGATGATCGAGCTGGGTCGCGACCAGGTTCTTGTTGACGTCCAGGTGCAAGAAGATCCCTTCGCCTGCGCGATCCTCCGAGATGAATTGGACCTTCGCTTTACGGGCCGCCGGCACCGAACGCAGCGAGAGCGGCACGCCCTCGACGCTGAGCCGACCATCCGCACCGGCAACCAATCCGGCCAATGCCCGCAAAACGTCGTTCGCGCCCGAGCCCACTTGACCGGCGATGCAGGTGACCGCGCCGCGCGGGGCGGCGACGTCGAATCCATGCACCACGCCGGGCACCCGAAGGCCCTTCGCAACAAGCATCGGCGTGCCGGCGCCTTCCTGCCATTGCGGATACATCTCGCCTATGGTGCGGCCGAGCATCATCGCCATGAGCTCACTCCGATCGATCTCCCGAGTGCTGCGCGTACCGACCAGGGCGCCATTGCGCAGCACCGAGACGGTGTCGCAGACTTCGAAGACCTCGCCGAGGCGGTGCGTGATGTAGATGACCGACTTGCCCTCTGCACGGAGGGAGCGCAGCGCCGCAAAAATGCGTTCAATCTCCACGTCGGACAGCGTCGCCGTTGGTTCGTCTAGGATGAAGATGCGCGCATTGCGCGTCAGCATGCGCGCAAGCTCGACAAGTTGGCGCCGGCCGATGCTGAGTTGCTCGACCGGCGTGTCCAAGGATAGATCGCGCAGGCCCACCTGTTCCAACGCGCGTTGCGCCTTGTCGCGCAGGGCCTGGCGACGGTGGAAGAAGGGCACTTCGCGGTTGCCGAGCCAGATATTGTCCAGCACCGACAGGTTGGGCGCGAGGCTCAATTCTTGGGAGACGAGGGCGATCCCGAGCTCCTGCGCCTGCTGCGGGTGGCGAATGTCGCACACCTGGCCGTCGAGAATGACTTTGCCTTCGTCAATTCTATGGACGCCGGTGAGAATCTTGACGAGCGTGCTCTTGCCCGCACCGTTCTCGCCACAAATAGCGCGGATCTCGCGGCGGCCGATAGAGAGCGAGACGTCCCGCAAGACCTCAATCGCGTGGAACCGCTTCGTCAGATTCTCCACGGCGAGGATCGGCCCGTCGCTATCCGCGACGGGCCGGTCTTCGAAGGATTTCGCGTGGTCCACAGCAGCCCGCGCGTTCAATCGCCATCAATAGCTGCAGGCGGCGGCGAATTTGCCGACATTCGCGTTACTGATGCCGAAGGATTTGACGTATTCATACTTCTTTATCTTCTTGCCGTTGAAGTAGTCGGCGACCTTCTTCGCCGCGACCTCGGCTTCCTGCGTCGGGATCTGGGTGGCAGTGCTGAACTGCGTGCCGGCCTTGATGTGGATGATGCCGTCTTTCATGCAGTTGCTGGCGACCACGACGATGCCCTTTTTGGCGACGCCGAGCTTGATCCCCGCTGATTCGACAGCCTGGATGATGCCGGTGGCCTGATTGTCGGCCATGCCGAACATGCCATCAATGCCGCCGCGGGCGTTATAGCGCACCAGAAGCTCGCTGGCGATTTTCTCGGTCCGCGCGGTGTTCCACTTTCCGTCTTCCTGGGCGACCAGTTTGATGCCGGGATGCTTCGCCAATACTTCGCGGAAGCCGGCCATGCGCATCTGGACCATCAATTGCTGGGCCAATCCGGTGATTGCGACAACCTGCGCCTTGCTCTTGCCCTCGGCGGCCAGGCCCTTGACCAGGTTCTCGGCGGCAACGCGGCCGAGATCAACATGGTTGGTACCGACATAGGACATGAAGAGATCCTCGTGCTCCTTCTTCAGCGGCGTAGCCCAGAGCACGACCGGTATGTGAGCCGCCTTGGCGCGCGTAAGCGCGGGAACGATGGCTTGATCATTGGCGTATTCGATCACGATGATGTCGAATTTCTGCGCGATCGCGTCGTCAACCTGCTGCGATTGCAACGCCGCGTCGTACGGGCTGGTAAGGTTGGTGACCTTCATGCCGTAGGTCTTGGCATGCTTCATGAACGTCGAGGTCCAGGCGTTGACCCAGGGGTTGGTATTGGCCATCGACAGCAACGCGACGCGCTTGTCTTTCGGCGATGCAGACGCGCTGCTTCCGCTAAGACATACCGCAGCGAACAGCATGAACAAGGTGACGATGAAACGCATGGTATTCCCTCTCCAGTTTGTTGTAGATGACCGATTGGCAGCTCTAACAGCATCGGTCTGGTAGTATAAAACTAAGCGGCGGCGGCCAGGATGTGGCGAGCCATCAGCCCGCCGGAGCGATGTGGCTTGCGTGGTTTTTCAGGTACCATTCGGCGATTTCCTCACGAGTTGCCCACCACACATCTGGGTACGAATTTGCATAGCGGATGAATTCCCGCAGCGCGCGGATGCGGAAAGGCTGACCTGTTACATGCGGGTGAATGCCGACATTCATGAGCCGGCCGCTCGTCGCACCTTCACGATAGAGCTCATTGAATTGCTCTTTCATAACTGTGACCGCTCGGTCGACGTCCATTCCTTGGCGCATGAACAGCGTGAAATCGTTTATTTCTGTGATGTACGGGATCGCCACCATCGGCTTCCCTGACTTGGTATTGAGCATGTATGGCTGATCGTCATTCATATAATCCGTAAAGAAAATCAGTCCTTCTTCCGCCAGAATATCGACGGTGGTGAGATTACAACGCAGTGAGCTCGACAGCCAACCCTTTGCCGGCTTTCCGACGACCCGTTTGTAGACGTCAAGTGTTTCACGAATGACGCGCCTCTCCGCTTCCAGGTCAAATTGATAATTGGTCAATAGGTCGGTTTGCGAGTAGTTGTGCGCGACCAGTTCCCATTTGTGTGCGAGCACCGCATCAATGATCTCGCGACGCTCCAGCGCCAATTTGGCGTTCATCGTGCAAGAGGTTGGAACGCCGGCCGCGGCGAATGTTTCGAATATGCGCCATACGCCGACGCGCTGTCCGTATTCGCGCCAGGTCCAGTTTGGACTGTCGAACATGTTGGCGGGCATCGGATCGGGCAACAGATTAGGGCCGCCTGGATAGTATGGTTTGTCAGAATCCTTGGTCTGATCCCAATATTCGAGATTGGTCGTGATCATTAGCGCGACCCGTGCTCCGTTTGGCCATTTCAATGGCTTACGCTTAGGCAGCGGGACATATGGGTATTGCATTTCAATCCTCCGTTGCGGCTCATGCGAGAGCATGAACAGCGCTGCGTTTATGGATGTCGTCCCGCGAAGGCGCGAGCCATCTTGCCGCTGCCGCTACCAAGCGTTGAAAGCGCCCCCCTCGTCGAAATGATCGATCCGAGTATAATCGCCTTCGACCGCGGTTCTCGTCCAAAACGCGTTTCGTCTAATGAAGGCGCAAGGCTGATGCCACGCCTGGCAAGACAAAAAACTGTCGTCCACTTTGCCCTCGGGAATTTCACCGCCTGATCGCGTTTTTATTGCGTCGCAGCAAGACGTTGTCACGGTTGCGGAGTTCTAAAAACAGTGAACGCTGTCGGTTGGCGGTCGACAACTAATGATTTCTTATGCCTTACATCAATTCGCGTGAATGTCGAGCCGGCACGGTTGAGTTCAGAAGATTCAGTTTCTCTTGTGCCATAAGACTTATTTGCCACCGATCAACATGAAGGCACCGTATGCGATGCGATCGCTGCGAGTCATTCTCCAAAACCATTCCATGTAAAACACATTTGCAGCGCGCAATGCGTTACGTGACCAGCATGAGCGGACACTCGGCACGCAACGGCCTTTAAGATCGGTCATTCCGCCGCGAGGCCCTTGACGTTTTGATTGCAGCAGCATTAAGCAGTTGTCCTAAACGATCTCGCGCGAGACAGATGTGATCAACAAGATTCTGGCAAACTGTAGCGAAGCGGTCGCTTCGGTATTTGACGGCGCCACCATAATGTTTGGTGGCTTCGGAAATGCTGGCATGCCGGGTCAGCTGATCGATGCCTTGCGCGCTAGCGGCCGACGCGATCTCGTCATCATCAGCAATGGTGCAGGGACCGGCGACTTTGCGCTTGGCGCTCTATTCGGCGACGGATGCGCGCGCAAATGGATCGGATCATTTCCTTCGCCGTCGGCCAAGCAGTTTCGTGAGCGCTATCTGAAAGGCGAAATCGAGCTCGAGCTGGTTCCCCAGGGAACGCTGGTTGAGCGGATCCGTGCCGCCGGCGCAGGTCTCGGCGCATTCTTCACACCGACTGGAGCCGGAACCGAACTGGCCGCCGGAAAGGAGACGCGAATCGTCGGCGGTCGTGAGTTTCTATTGGAGCAGCCGCTTGCGGCTGACTTTGCTTTCCTCAAGGCCCATCGCGGCGACCGTCTCGGCAACCTCAGGTACCGGGGCACGATGCGGAATTTCAACATGGTGATGGCGACGGCGGCGAAAGTCGTCGTGGCGGAAGTCGACGAGCTCGTTCCGGTCGGCGGCATCGACCCCGAGGATGTCCATACGCCGGGGGTTTTCGTCGACCATGTCGTTCAGGTCGCGCGCCACCCGCGACTGCTTGAGGTCGAATCGTCGAGCCAGGAGAAGGCGCCATGACGTTGACGCGCGACGGGATCGCTTACCGCGTTGCCCACGATCTGCCGGAAGGCAGCTACGTCAACCTCGGCGTCGGCATTCCCGTGCTGGTGCCCAATTATCTCGATCCGCAGAAAGAAATCTTTCTGCATAGCGAGAACGGCATTCTCGGCGTTGGTCCGAGGGCCCCGCGCGGCCAGGAGGACCTCGATTTGATCAGCGCGGGCAAGGGGTATTGCACGCTGATTGCCGGCGCTGCGCTGTTTGACCAGAGCGTTTCCTTCACGATGATGCGTGGCGGCCACCTGACACATACGGTGCTGGGCGCGATCGAAGTGGCCGCCAACGGCGACTTCGCAAACTGGCGCGTGCCCGGTCAGGCCGTTCCGGGAGTGGGCGGCGCCATGGATCTCGGCGTTGGCGTGCCGAATATTTTCATCGCAATGAACCATGCGACCAACAAGGGCGAACCGAAGATCGTCAATCTGTGCAGCGCGCCGTTGACCGCGCGTGGCTGCGTGAAAAGGATCTTCACCGATATGGCCGTTATTGACGTCGAGGCGGATGGCTTGGTGCTGCGTGAAGTGGCGCCGGGACTAAGCCCCGGCGACATTCAGAACAAGACGGAAGCGCCGCTGAAGGTTGCGCTCGAATGCCGCGAGATTGACGTGCCGCCGACATTCGAGGGAATTCAACTGCATCATTAAGATGCAAGTATGGAGCGCAGCCGTTTGAACAAGGACTCCTGGGACCTGAGCGAGGACGAGGTACGGCAAGTCAGCCGCATCATCGAGACCTTAAATCAATCGACGTTCGATTTTCTCCAAATCGAGCTCGGCGCGCTTAAACTGACCCTCTCGAAAGGGCAGGCGCAAACCGCCGGTACGGTGCGCGCTACGGCGGCGAACAGCGCGCCGGCAGCATCACACGCCGCGGAGCCGGCAGTTGCCCGTCCAGCCGCCGCCGCAGCGGAAGCGGGTGCGCCCGAAGCCGTGCAGGAAAATGGCACACTCACCATCGTCGCACCGTTGGTCGGACGCTTCTATTTGCAGCCGGAGCCCGGCGCTCCACCTTTCGTCACCGTCGGATCTGAAGTTTCCGACGACACCACTGTCGGGTTGATTGAGGTCATGAAAACCTTCAATGCAGTGCACGCCGGAGTCACCGGTATTATTACTGAAATCTGCGCGCAGGACACGGCGCTCGTCGAATACGGTCAAATTCTCTTTCGGGCCCAACCGAAGAGCTAGCCCATGCCGAAATTGCGGAGAGGCACGCCAGGATTATGGCGATGACGAACGCCTACGTCCTGATCGCTGATCGCGGCGAAATTGCCGTCCGCGTCATTCGTGCCTGTCAGGCATTGGGCACCGAGCTCGCGCCCGGCGTATCGGAAGCGGATGCGACGCCCTGCACCGGGACCCCGGACCGGAACGAGAGCGGGTGACGATGCGGGGCGTGGAGGAAAGATGACCAAGATCGCATTTGTCGACACCACCCTGCGCGACGGGCATCAAAGCCTGTGGGCGGAGCGGATGACGACGGGAATGATGCTGCCGGTCGCTGAGCAGCTCGATTATGCGGGTTTTGATGCCATTGAGCTGCTCTCACCCTCGCACCTGAGCAAATGCGTCGTCGAGCTGCGCGAAGACCCATTCGAGCGCATACGGATGATGGCGCAACGCATTCGCAACACGCCGCTGCGTCTTAATGCCGGCGGCCTCAATCTGTTTGGGGTCGATCAGCCGGCCATGTATCAGCTGTTCTGGAATCTGATGGCGGCGAATGGCGTGCGCGAGACGCGCATCTCCGATTCCTGGAATAACCCGGCGATATGGAAGGCGCGCGCGTCGGCCGCACGAAACGCCGGTGTCGCGCCGATCATCAACGTAACCTACTCGATCTCGCCGCGGCACACCGATGACTACTATGCACAGTGTACGCGGAATGCCGTCCAGCTGGCGCCCTACCGCATCTGCCTGAAGGATCCAGGCGGGCTGCTCACACCCGAGCGCACGCGCACGCTGGTGCCGCTCATGCTTGCGCACAGTCAAGGCATCCCGATCGAATTTCATAGCCATTGCTCGACCGGCCTCGGCCCGCTCTGTTGTCTCGAGGCCGTGCAGCAGGGCATACGCATCGTCAATACCGCGATCCCGCCATTGGCCGACGATGCCTCGCTGCCGTCGGTCTTCAATGTGGCCAAAAATCTGCGTGCGCTCTATTATGATGCGGCGATCGACGATGAGAGCCTGCGCCCGGTTGCAAAACATTTTACGATCATTGCGCAACGCGAGGGATTCCCGATCGGCGCACCCGTAGAATACGACCAAGCCCAATACAGGCATCAGGTGCCTGGCGGCATGATCTCCAATCTAAGCCATCAGTTACGCCAGGTCGGATCCGAGGATCGGTTGCAAATGGCGCTCGAAGAAGCGGTCCACGTGCGGGCGGATTTCGGCTATCCAATCATGGTCACCCCGCTCTCGCAATTCGTCGGCAGTCAGGCAGCGATTAACGTGATGGTTGGCGAGCGCTACAAGCAAGTGACCGACCAGATTATACTCTACGCCCTCGGCTATCACGGGAAAGACGCCATCGGCCTGATGGATCCCGAAGTGCGCGCCAAGATCCTCGATCGCCCGCGCGCGCGCGAACTCGAAGCCGTAGAGCGTCCCGTGCTGTCGCTCAGCGAGATTCGCCGTGACCTCGGCGGCGAACAGCTGTCCGACGAAGATTTGCTGCTGCGCTGGCTTGTGCGCAAGGAAGACATCGCAGCCATGCGCGCGGCACCCTCGATCACGCCGTATCTGACTGATACCGCTCCGCTCGAAACGCTCGTTTTGGACTTGGCGCAGCTGACCGACGTTGAGATGGTGCAAGTCAGCAAGCCTGGGTTCAACCTGACGCTCCGGAGGAACCTGTCCGTCGCGTGACCGACGATCCCATCATGGAAGTCGTCTCTGCGGCGAACCGTATTGGCTAGTTTGTAGTACGAGAGCCCGACGCCTCCGGTGTCATCAATTCCCAGAGCTGGTAAAATCATGAATGAAGCGGCCATGCATCGAAAGATCGCATTTGCGGGCGTCGGCGAGGCAAAGCCGTCGAAGACTGCGGTGCGCAGCGCGCTTGATCTCGCGGTCGAAGCCGCGCTGGCCGCCCTTGCCGATGCCGGGCTCACCACGCGCGATGTCGATGGCGTGCTGACGGCCAGTCCTGCCGGTGACCCGCATTTCATGTTCAGCACGCTGGTGGTTGAAGCGCTTGGCATCCCCGCCCGCGTCAACACGACGCTGCAGAGCGCCGGTGCATCGCCGTGCATTGCGCTCCTCTATGGCGCGCGCGCGATCATGAGCGGCGCCTGCCACACTGTCCTGGTATGCGAGAGCGATAGCCGCGGCGCCCGCTTCAAAGGCGACAAGATCCAGGCCATGCGCGCCGCCCGACCGTGGACCGATGACTATGAAGACCCGGTCGGCCTCACGGTGCCGGGTAAATACGCTTTGATCGCACAACGTCACATGCATCGCTTCGGCACGCGGCCGGAGGACCTCGCTGCGGTCGCGGTGGCTGCGCGCCGTCACGCGCAGCGACTGCCGAATGCACCCAGACGCGACCCGCTGTCGGTCGAAGCCGTGCTGGAATCCCCGCTCGTTGCTGCACCGCTGCGGGCGCTTGATTGCTGCCCCGTGCTGGACTGGGGCGGCGCCGTCATTGTCACGACGGCCGAGCGGGCGCGCGATATGCGCAAGTCTCCGGTTCTGTTGCTCGGAGCCGGCGAAGGGCACGGCCCCTATCATCCGCATGAAATGCCGGAATTGCCGGGCTCGGCGACCCGCGCCTCGGGCGAGGCGGCTTTCGCGATGGCCGGCGTGCGATCGCAAGACATCGATGTGGCGGAGGTGTTCGACGCTTTCACGATCGCGGCGTTGGTCGCCATGGAGGAACTAGGTTTCTGCGAACCCGGACAAGGCGGGTCGCTATTTGCCTCCGGCGCGACGGCCCTCGATGGCACAATCCCGGTCAATACGACCGGCGGCATGCTAACCTGGGGCAACGCCCATATCATGGTCGTGCCGGAAGCCGTCCGCCAACTGCGCGGCGAAGCCGGTATTAATCAGGTTCCGAATGTCGAACTCGCGCTTGCCCACGGCATCGGCGGGCCGATGGCGGCATCCTGCGCACTTGTTCTGGGGAAATAAAGCTGACCATGGCCGATGTCACAAAACCAATACCTTCTCCAACGGATGCTACGCAGCCGTTCTGGCAGGGCTGCAGTTCTGGCGTGCTGCGATTAAGGCGGTGCAGCCATTGCGATCGCTTCCGGGGGCCGAGCCGTATTGTCTGCGAATGCGGACAACCGGATTTTGTCTGGACCGATGCTTCTGGCCGCGGCAATGTTTTTTCATACACCGTCCTGCATCGCGCGCCCGATCCGGCATTTCGTGCCGATCTTCCTTACGTGGTCGCTGTCGTCGCTCTTGAAGAGGGGCCGCACCTGCTCGGCAACCTGATTGAATGCGCTCCTGACAGCGTCTCAATCGGCATGCGCGTGCGCGCGGTGTTCGAAACGGTCGCCGCTGATATCGGTGTCGCCAAGTTCGCGCCGCTTGCCTGAGCGCCTGCCGTCAGTCTTTCGACCCGCCGCCAATTGCGATTTCCAGTGTGAACGCGCCGCTTTCGGTTCGAGGGGGTCTCGGCCGCGGCCGGCCTTATTTCGCGCATCGGATCGCGGCCTCCTGACGATTGCGCGCACTGGATTTGTGCTATCGTTCATATTGATGAGCGAGGAGGCGGTGCCGTGGATTTCAAGCAAATTCAGTATTTTCTTTGCTTGTTCGAAGAAGGCTCGATTACGCGCGCGGCGCATCGGCTGAACATCGTTCAGCCCGCGCTGAGTATGCAGCTATCGCGTCTGGAAAAGGAGATTGGACAGAAGCTGTTCTACCGCACCGCGCATGGCATTACCCCAACAACCGCCGGGCGGTTCATGCATGAGCAGTTCTTGCCGATCATGCGCGACCTCGCCCAGGCTCAGGCCAGCGCCGCAAGCCTCAGCGGAAGGCTGTACGGGAAAGTCGAGATCGGCATGCTGAGCTCGGTTTCGCTGACCGTGCTTGGGCCTGCCGTTCAGCACTTCCTGGACGAATCGCCAGACGTCGAGATCATCGTGCGGGAGGGCTACAGTGCAAACCTGATCGAAGGTGTCATGTCGGGTCAACTCGACGCCGCGCTGGTCAATCGGATCAGGGGTCACAACGGGTTCCTCGCACAATCGGTCGTCAACGAACGGCTCTGCGTCGTGGTCGGCGCGTCATCCAGCTTCAAGCCGACGCGGCCGGTCACGCTGGCGCAAGTTGCCGAGATGAATCTGATCTTGCCGACATCGCAGAACGGTCTTCGTTCTCTGATTGACGTGCAAGCGCAGGCGCAGGGTATCAACCTCAAACCGCGCGTGGCATTGGATGGTCTCTTGCCGCTTATCGACGTCGTTCAGCGTTACGACGGCGTTACCTTGCTTCCGCCGCTGTCCGCCTTTAGCGGGCTACAGTCCGGCGCGCTACGCGCAATTCCGCTGGCGAAGCCGCATTTGGAGCGTTCGCTGCTGTGGGTGCATCACTCGCGGCGACCGATGACACCGGCGACAAAGAAGTTCATCGAATTCGTCAACATGGAAATCAATGCTGCCATGGCGATGTTGCGGGGCAGTCTGCATGTTAGAAATACCCGGCAGAGCCGCGGTTCATTCCGTGCCGAACGCGTAAAAAATGGTTCTGCGTACAGGACACATGCAAAGACGACACATTGACGGAGGGCGGCCAAGCGATGAATGCTTGCCGTTCGTCGATGCCCAAAAACCTGCCGTGCAGAGCGAGAGACCGACGCATCTTTGTCCAGAGATCGATGGGTTCTGATCGGTCCAAACCACACTTCGAAGCGGACATTAAAGGAAAGCCTGGAATGGTCAGGCTACCAACTCATAATGGGCTTTGCCTCACCGTCCATCCGGGTTGCGCACGCCGGCCCAGCTGTCGCGGACCTGCTGGTAATGGACGACCGGGCTGTAGGCCGGCACATGCAGGCCGAGCACCTGCGGCGACAGCCGGCCGACCGCCGCCAG
>Ga0307417_10000055_pt1 | contig 43565 bp, 47 predicted proteins | sample SalMarWE160210MG_2_FD_202514 | JGI IMG/M metagenome (GOLD analysis project Ga0307417, IMG submission 202514) | Salt marsh sediment microbial communities from the Plum Island Ecosystem LTER, Massachusetts, United States - WE1602-10 | ecosystem: Environmental > Aquatic > Marine > Intertidal zone... | reverse complement strand
AGCTTCTCGAGGATGGCGTCCATCGTCTCCGCGTCGGCCCCCTCGGCGGTCACGTCCCCGCCGGTGATCGCACCCGCCAGCAACAGCGTCGCCGCCTCGATCCTGTCGGGCATCGCCTCGTGCCGGACCCCGGACAGGGAGGAGACGCCACGAACGACGATTTCGTCCGTCCCTTCCCCCTCGATATCGGCACCCATGCCGCGCAGCGCCCGGGCGAGATCGCATACCTCCGGCTCCTGGGCGGCGTTTTTCAGGACCGTGGTCCCCCGTGCCCTCGTGGCAGCCATCATCAGGTTCTCGGTCCCGGTGACCGTTTTCACGTCGAAGTAGATCGTGGTCCCGACAAGCCTGTCGGCCCGGGCCTCGATATACCCCTCCGCAAGCTTCGTCTCCGCCCCGAGAAGCGAAAGCCCCTTGAGGTGCTGATCGATCGGGCGGGCGCCGATGGCGCACCCGCCGGGGAGGGAAATCCTCGCCATGCCGTACCGGGCCACAAGGGGACCGAGCACGAGGACGGAAGCGCGCATCTTCTTTACCATGTCGTACGGAGCTTCCGCCTTCCGGGTCTCCCGCGTGTCAATGCGGAGAACGGAAGGGCCGGGCTCCCCGGATTCCACGCGCGTAACCGACGCCCCCATCAGCTCCAGCAGCTTGCCGAAGGTATCGATGTCCCGCAGGCGGGGGACATTGGCGATCTCCACCGGCTCTTCCGCGAGCAGCGATGCCGCCATGATCGGAAGAACGGCGTTTTTCGCCCCCGACACCCGGGCGGTGCCCGAAAGCGGGTTTCCTCCCCTGATGTGGAACGTGTCCAGGTACTCCTCCTATCCGTCCCGCTTCCCGTGCCGCTCTTCCTCCGTCGGGAGGATCCAGCGGGCCACGCGATCCCGCCCCGCCAGGTCCTTCTCCACGCCGACGAAGCGCAGGGGGCCACAGGGGAGCCCCTTCACGGCCGTCCCCTGGGACGCCCCGATCTCCAGCCAGAGCATCCCCCCCGGCTCCAGGTATTCCCCGGCATCCGCTACGAGAGGACGAATCACCGCCATCCCGTCCGGACCGGCCAAAAGGGCACCCGCCGGTTCGAATCCCCGGACATCCCGGGGAAGCGAATCCCATTCCATTTCGGAAACGTACGGGGGGTTCGAAACCACTACATCAAAACGGCACCCTCTTTTCAAGGCGGAATATTTATCCGCGCGGAGAAACCGGACCCGGCCCGCGACCCCGTGGCGGATGGCGTTTCCCCGGGCGACGAAAAGACTCCCCCCGGAAACGTCCACCGCGAGCGCCTCCACCCCGGAGAGCTCCGCCGCGAGCGTCACGGCGATGGCCCCGCACCCCGTGCCGACGTCGAGCATTCTTCCCGTCCCCCGCTTCTCCCTCCGCCATTTCCCGACGATCCGCTCGACGAGCCCTTCCGTCTCGGGTCTCGGTATGAGCGTGTCGCGCGTCAGGTGAAATTCGCGCCCGTAGAAATCCCACGCGCCGAGGATGTACTGGACGGGTTCTCCGGAAAACCTGCGTCGAAGAAGGGAACGAAGCGCGGGAGCCGGATTTCCGACCTCCCGTTCCGCCTCCCGGAAAATGCGGGAGCGGGGGATCCCGGTAAGGTGGGAGACAAGGATCTCCGCTTCGGGCGAGGGGCGAAAACCCCTCTCCTCCATCTCCCTGCGACAGAGCGCGAGGAGCTCGAAGAGTCGCATACGGTATTCGGCCGGTTTTCAGCCGGCGTGCTTGAGGGCTATGGTTTGGGCGTGAGCGATCAGGGCATCCACGAAGACGTCGATTTCCCCGTTCAACACCTGGTTCAGCTGGTGGACGGTCAACCCGATGCGGTGGTCGGTCACCCGGCTCTGCGGGAAGTTGTACGTGCGGATCCGCTCGCTCCGGTCCCCCGTCCCTACCATCGCCTTGCGGATGCCCGCCCGCTCGGCGTGCTGTCGCGCCATTTCGAGATCGTACAGTCTCGACCGGAGGATCTTCAAGGCCTTGGACTTGTTCTTCAGCTGGGATTTCTCGTCCTGGCACGAGACGACCAGCCCCGTCGGGATATGCGTGATCCGGACCGCCGAGTCCGTCGTGTTCACGCTTTGTCCGCCGGGACCCGAGGAGCGGAACACGTCGATGCGGAGGTCGTCGGGGGCAATCTGTACGTCCACCTCCTCTGCTTCCGGGATCACGGCCACCGTCACCGTGGACGTGTGGATCCGCCCGCCCCCCTCCGTGGCGGGCACCCGCTGTACCCGGTGAACGCCGCTTTCGAACTTCAACCGGCTGTAGGCGCCCTTCCCCTCGATCATCGCGATGACCTCTTTGATCCCCCCCAGGCCCGTCTCGCTGTGGGAGAGCATTTCCACCTTCCACCCCTTCATCGCGGCGTACATCGAATAGGAGCGGAACAGCTCGGTAGCGAACAGGGCGGCTTCCCCCCCGCCGGCCCCTGCGCGGATTTCGACGAGGATGTTCTTGTCGTCGTTCGGATCCTTCGGCAGAAGGAGAACACGCACCTCCCCCTCGAGCCGCTCCCGCTCCTCCGTGAGTCTCGCGATTTCCTCCCTGGCAAGCGCCCGCATCTCCGGATCCTTCTCCGACTGGGCAAGGGCGAGGTTTTCCTCCATCTCCCGGCTTATCCTCCGGTATCGGGCGTACCCTTCGGCCAGGGGTCTCATCTCGGCCAGTTCCCGGCCCAGTTTCTGGAGCTCCCGCGAGTTGCCCGTCACGGCGGGGTCCCCCATCAGGCGCGTAATCTCCTCGACGCGACCCTGGATCCCCGCGAGCTTATCCCACATGGAAGTCCTCCGATCCTGTCCCTTGCATCCCGGGGGAAAGAGGCGCGCGTTCGATGACGGCACGTCCCCAGGGGACGAACGCCTGTCGCCCCGCGGATCTCATCGGGAGCCCCCGCGCCGCGCCGCCAACTCCCGCTTTACCCCCGCGGCGTCCCCGCAGCTCATCTTCCCCTCGGGACAGCGCCCCCGCAGACAACCCGGCCCGGCGCTCTCGAAAAGGAGGGGGGCCTGTTCACGCGCGATCGCAAGCATTCTCCTGCCCATTTCCCGGATCTCCCATTGGGCGCGCCGGCACAGCCGCAATGCGAAAAAATGATGCAATTCCCGGGCGTTCATGCTGATCAGGATCTTGGTCTCGGTAGCGTTGGGCAGAACAAACCGGGCGTCTTCGGCCGGGATGCCGTCCTTGAGCATCTCCTCGTACAGCTCCGAGCACTTTCGCATGTGCTCTTCGAACTTATCATACAGCGGATCGCCCTCCGGTGCCCGGGTGAGTTTTCCCCTTCCCCGTTCCGTGCCCCGCCGTCGGACGAGGGACTTCGGCGTCACATACCCGAAGGTTGCGGCGACATATCGCTGGCTCTGCTGGGAGTAGGAGGCGATTCGATGGCGAACCAGCTGGTGCGAGGTCGCCCGGGAGATCCCCTCGACGCCGTACGTGAGGGTTACATGCTCCAGTACCGAGGCGTGCCCCATCGACATGACCCGGCGGACGAGATTGCGCACGTCTTTCCGGGAGATGTCCTCCCGCAGGTCAGCGATCGAGGCGGGAGAGTAGCACAGACGTGCAGCCAGCGCCACCAGCCTTTCGGGCTCCGGGGTGCACTGCAGGAGGATTACGTTCACGGAAGAAGGGACGTCGGACGTCCCTTATCGGGCCTTGTCGTACTTCTTCTGGAATTTCTCGATCCTGCCCGCGGTGTCGACCAGCTTCTGCTTGCCCGTGTAGAACGGGTGGCAGTTGGAGCAGATCGCCACCTTGATCTCATCGCTGGAGGACAAGGTCTCGAAGGTGTTCCCGCACGCGCATTTGACCTTCGACTTCATGTATTTCGGGTGGATGTCCGGCTTCATCGGGTTGTCGCTCCCTCTCTGATCATGTATTCATCGAGTCGAGAAATTCCTGGTTGGTTTTCGTCTTGGAAATCTTGTCGAGGAGGAATTCCATGCTTTCCGCGGGCGACAGCGGGGAGAGGAACTTTCGCAGGACCCAGATCCGCTGGAGAACCGCCTTCTCGAGCAGGAGCTCTTCCTTTCTCGTCCCGGACTTGTTGATGTCGATCGCCGGGAAGATCCGCTTTTCGGAGATCTTCCTGTCGAGGACGAGTTCCATGTTCCCCGTCCCCTTGAACTCCTCGAAGATGACCTCGTCCATCCGGCTGCCCGTCTCGATCAGCGCCGTAGCGATGATCGTCAGGGATCCGCCCTCCTCGATGTTCCGGGCGGCACCGAAGAACCGTTTCGGTTTCTGGAGCGCGTTCGCGTCCACGCCGCCGGAGAGGACCTTCCCCGATGGGGGTACCACCGCATTGTACGCCCGCGCCAGGCGGGTGATACTGTCGAGGAGGATCACCACGTCCTTCTTGTGTTCCACGAGTCGCTTGGCCTTCTCCAGAACCATCTCGGCCACCTGCACGTGCCGCTGCGCCGGTTCGTCGAACGTGGAGGAGATGACCTCCCCGTTCACGCTGCGCTGCATGTCGGTGACCTCTTCGGGGCGCTCGTCGATGAGCAGGACGATGAGGACGACTCCCGGATGGTTCTTCGTGAGGCCGTTCGCGATGTTCTGGAGGATGATGGTCTTTCCGGCCCGGGGAGGGGATGTGATCAGCGCCCGCTGCCCCATTCCGATGGGGGCGATGAGGTCGATGATGCGCGTCGCGTAGTTGTCGTTCACATACTCCATCATGAACTTTCCCTGCGGATAGAGCGGCGTCAGGTTGTCGAAGATGATCTTGTCCTTCGCTATCTCCGGGTCCTCGGTGTTGATCTTCTCCACCTTGAGGAGGGCGAAATACCGCTCGTCCCCCTTGGGCGCCCGGATCTGGCCCGTCACCGTGTCTCCGGTGCGCAGCCCGAAACGGCGGATCTGCGAGGGAGAGACGTAGATGTCGTCGGGCCCCGGCAGATAGTTGGAATCCGGGGAGCGCAAGAATCCGTAGCCGTCAGGGAGAACCTCGAGAACGCCCTCTCCCGAGACGATGACCTCCTGGTCGGTCTGGGCCTGCAGGATGGCGAAAATGAGTTCCTGTTTCTTGAGTCCTGCTGCCCCGTCGACATGGAGGTTTTTCGCTATTTCCGTGAGATCCCCGATACGCATCGCTTTCAGTTCTTTCAGATTCATGCACGTTCCCCCGAAATTGTAGGCTGGTCGAATTCCTTGATGTGCCCGTATCTCTGGTCGGATTTCCTGATGTACTCGTGTCGTTTGATGGGCAGAAAGATCCCGGCGGGTTGCCCGGCTAAACGTATGATTCATTCTCCGCCGTGCGGTTTCCCGATGTCAAGAAAAATCACCCGGGGCCCTCTCGGGTCCGATTCCGGCATATCGGGCGATTTCACGCCCTTACGCAACGATCGGGTCATTTTGCATCCTGTTTTTTCGAGAACCCTGTTGCGGGAATGCTCCCGTAATAATATATGAAACTCAGTTGTCGGCCGCTCAGGGATTTTTCACGGCGATAGGAGTGGAACGAGCGGGAGCAAACCGTGCAGGGGCCCGTTGCCTCGAGGTTTTCCCTGGGCACCCCCGCTGCGGCAAGGGCCTCCAGGGCAAGAGATGCAAGATCCGCCATCCATTTCCCGGCCGATTTCCCCCGGAAAAGAAACCGCCCTCCCCCGGGAAGCGGCCGGAGAAGGTCCGCCACCTCCTCCCCGATTTCGTAGCAGCATCCCCGGGCCGAAGGCCCCGCCGCGGCGACAAGTCCCCCGGAAGCCCCGCTCCCGAAGCGCCCGCCCAGCCGGCGAACGGTCGCCCCGACGATCCCGGCGGCAAGCCCCCTCCAGCCGGCATGGACCGCGGCGCAGGCCGGCACCCCCGGGGCGGCGATCAGGATCGGAACGCAGTCGGCGGTGCGAATACCGACCCCTGTCCCCTGCACCGCGGTGAACAAGGCGTCCCCCTTCCGCTTCCCGTCCGCTCCCGGGACCGCGTCCCCTTCCGCCCACTCCAGGACGGTCGCGGAGTGTTCCTGTCCCAGCGTTCCGACCCGGGACGGGGGTATGGCGAACACGCTTTGCAGCCTGCCCGCGTCCCCCCGTCCCGGCAGGGGATCGACGCCCAGGAACGCATGGTAGAAACCGGGCGCGGACCGGAGCAAGGGAGACTGGACGAAGCGGGGGATGATCACCGGCGCGGCCCTCCTTCACCATATTCCGGCGACCCGAGCGGAGGGTGCGCGCAGCGGAGCGGTAGGATCCGGTCCACTGCCTGTTCCGTGCATCCCATGCATCGGGCCGTCATCGGCGAAGCGGCCGAAGGAGCGGGGGCGCAGTGAGGTAAAGCGCAGCCGTGCAGATCGACCGCACGGCGAGCCACGAACGGAGTCCCCCTCCGAGGACGCGGAAGCCGCTCATGACACTCTCGCAGCTGACGCCCCACCAGGAAACAGTGTAGGAACGTCCCTGAACTGTGCGGGGAGGCCATTTACCGCTCCGCCGCCAGGACCGCCGCCCGGAACTCCCCGAATTCCGGCGGGTCCGGCGCCGTGAACTCCATCTGTCGTCCCGTGAGAGGGTGCACGAACCCCAGGCGGAACGCATGGAGCAGAAAGCGGGAAACCGTCACGGTCACCGCTTCCTTGCCCCTGCCAAGGGCGACCTTTCGCGGCCTCCCGTACACGTCGTCCCCCACGATCGGACAGGAAAGGTGGGCGCAGTGGAGCCGCACCTGGTGCGTTCGTCCCGTCGTAAGCTGGAACTCGAGGAGGGAGAATCCCCCGAATGACTCGAGAAAGCGGTACCGGGTGACCGCGATTCTCCTGCCGCGTTCGCCACCGGGCGAGACGATTCCGGGCTTCGCTGCGGTTCCGCCGCCGCGGATCCGCGGAGACACGACGGGGAAGACCGCCATCTTCCGCCGGTGAACGGGGTGCCTCCCCACCCGGGTCCGGACCTCCCCCTCGTCCCGCGGAGGCCTTCCCCAGACGATTCCCCGGTATCGACGAACCATCTTGTGAGAAGCCAGCTGCGAGGAGAGGCCCGCATGCGAGGCATCATTTTTCGCGACCACGATGATCCCGGAGGTGTCCCTGTCGAGCCGGTGGACTATCCCCGGCCGATCGACCCCGCCGATCCCCGAGAGGCTGCCGGCCCGGGACAGAAGGGCGTGGACAAGCGTTCCGGCGCTATGCCCGGGGGCCGGGTGTACCACCATCCCCGCGGGCTTTTCGATCACCATAAGATGAACGTCCTCGAACAGCACGGCGACAGGGCGGTTTTCGGGGACGAGATCCAGGGGACGGGGAGGAGGGATGGAGACCGTGATCCTTTCGTTTCCCTTAAGCCTTGCCGACGGCCTCGCCTCCGCATCCGTAAGGGTCACCAGACCCTCGCCGATCAACTGCTGGATCCGGGACCGGGACAGGGAGGGCAGGGCACCCGCAAGATAGCGATCCAGCCGCTCCCCCGCTTTTCCCGGGGGAACCGTGAGACGGTGGGTAACCGCCACGGACCTTTACGCTACCAGGCCTTGGAGGGTACGCGGCCCCAGGGCTTCACCAGGAGGTCGACCAGCGCCAGATTGAAGAAATTGGTGCTCTTGACGACTTCGGGGTCGACGCGGCTCAGGTAATAGTTCCTCCCTTCCTCGATCTCGCTTTTGAGAAGGTCGAACAGGTTGTCCTTCGCGATCCCCTCCTCCACCTTCTTCGCGTTATACAGGGCAATGTCCGACACGACCGCCCGGGCAATGCGCCGTGCCACATCCGGATCCTTCACGACCCCCATCTCTTCCTCCTTACCCTCTGTTCGTTTCTCCCGGCTACCTGTTGCGGAACGCCAGGTACAACTGTCCTCCGTCCCGGTCGACCAGGACGGACACCATCTGCCCACGCGGCGACTTCGCCACCATCCTCCGGTAGGACGAAAGGTCTCCCACCGGCTCCCTGTTGATCCGGAGGAGAATATCCCCCTCGTGTACTCCCCCCGTGCCGGCCGGCCCCGAAGGGTCCACGAGCTGGACCTCCACCCCTCCCTCGACCCCCAGGGCGCGCTCCGCCCCTTTCGGAAGAGCCTTCACATAGAGCCCCCAGGAGTCCCAGGGGGTTTTCCGGGGCACCGAGGGCGGCGCCGGACTTTCCAGTTCGGCCAGCCTTACGGTGACCCCCCTCCGTTTCCCGCCGCGAAGGATCTCCATGACCACATCGCTGCCCGGGGCCACGCCCGCCACCATCTTCTGGAACTCCTTGACCCCGGTGACTTGTGTCCCCCCGAACGAGATCACGACGTCTCCCCTGCGAAGCCCCCCGGAGGCCGCGGGACTTTCGGGGACCACACGATTGACCAACACCCCCTTTTCGCCCTTGACGCCGAACGACTCCGCCAGTTCGGGGGTCAGGAGCTGTATGCCGACGCCGAGCCACCCGCGTCGTATCGCCCCGGTGCTCGCCAGCTCCCGCTCGATCTCGAGGACGGTGTTGACGGGGATCGCAAACCCGATCCCCTGTCCCCCGCTCACCATCGCGGTGTTGATGCCCACCACCTCTCCCTGCATGTTCAACAACGGCCCTCCGGAGTTGCCGGGATTGATGGATGCGTCGGTCTGGATCAGGTCTCCCGTCGGGTCGACCCCCAGATCCGTGCGTCCGGTGGCGCTGATCACGCCCAGGGTTACGGTGCTCTCGAGTCCGAACGGGTTCCCCACGGCGATCGCCCACTCCCCGACCTTTATCCGCGTGGAATTCCCGAGGACGGCGACGGGGAGCTTCCGCGACGGTTTGATCCTCAGAAGGGCGACATCGGTGCGAGGATCCGCCCCGACGATTTTCGCCCGGTACTCGGTACGGTCGGCAAGCCGCACGACGATCTCATCGGCGTCCCGGATGACGTGCTCGTTCGTGACGATGAGTCCGTCCTCGCCGACGATGACGCCTGATCCGAGGGAGTCCTCCGGGAAACCGCCGTTTTCCTCCAGCAGCTCCGCGAGATAATCCTGCATCTTCTTGCCGCCCTCGGAGGGGCCCGCGGAGACCCCCCGCGGAAAGCGGGTGACCGTCCGGATGTTCACAACCGCCGGGACCGCCCGCTCTACGGCGGTTACGAATCCCTGCTGCAATCGGGCGACTTCTTTCGTCCCCGGGGACGACTTGCCCTCGTCCCCGGCACACGCCGCCAGGAGAAGAGCCAAAACTGTCGCGATCGCCGCCGCGCGCCCCGCCTTCATGCCGTGGATCCCCCGGCGGCCGCAGGGTTCCGCCCCCCGCAGACCTCCACCTTCCTCACGGGAAGCTTCGCCTCCCGGGCATACTGAACATCCTTCTCGATCTGACGCACCAGCTCCTGCACGCTCTTGAATTTTCTCTCGTCCCGGATCCGGTCCCGGAAGTACACGGCGATTTTCTCTCCATAGATGTCCCGGTGGAAGTCCATCACGTGGACCTCGAGGCAGAGGGAATTCTCGCCGAACGTCGGATTGAACCCCACGCTGGCAACCGATCGGTGCAGGATACCCCCGACCTCCGCCTCCACAACGTAAACGCCGGGGAGAGGTACCAGCTCCTGGGAGAACCGTATATTCGCGGTCGGGAACCCCATATTTTTCCCCCGTCCCGCCCCCGTCACCACCGGTCCCGACATCCGGTAGGGACAGCACAGAAGCTCTTCCGCTTCACGAACCCTGCCGGCCAGCAGGAGGTCCCGAATGCGGGTCGAGCTGACGATCAGACCGCCCCGGAGGAGGGGAGGGACCACGTCCACCTCGAACCCGAGTTCCTGCCCGACCTCGGCGAGCATCGCGGGGGATCCGGTCCGGTTCCTCCCGAACGTGAAGTCGTAGCCGACCGTCACCCACCGGGCCCTGAGCCTCAGCGCAAGAATCTCACGGGCGAATTCGTCCGGCCGCATGCCCCCGATGGCGCTGTCGAAGGACTCGATCACGAGCACGTCGATGCCCGTTTGTGCGATGAGATCGGCCTTCTCCTCCTCCCCCGTGATTTCGTAGAATCGGGCACCCGGGGAAAAGAAGCGGACGGGGTGCGGGATGAACGTGAGGGCTACGGCGACCGTTCCCGCCTCGCGCCCGCGGGAAACGGTTCGCCGCAGCAGCTCCCGGTGCCCCAGGTGCACCCCGTCGAAGTTCCCCACCGTGAGGGAGACGTCCGTTTCGGAGGTGAATGCGGAGGAACCGCGGACCACGATCATCCGTCAAGCTCCTTGCTCCCGGCCAACCCGCCCTCTCTTTCCGCGCCCGTCGGCAATAAAATCTCTCAATTATTATGATACTATACACAGATTCCACCGTTTTTCCCGATTTATCAAGACCCGGTTCCCGAAGGACGTACCCGGCACCTGCGTACTACCGGTCAACCGGGGAAGAAGCGGGTTGGCGGCTGAGGAGGACAAGCCCGGGCGATGAAAATCATCCATCGATACATCCTGTCCGAAATCGCAGGACCCTATCTCATCGCCCTTTGCACCTTCACGCTCGTGACATTGCTGCACCGTTTCTCCCGTCTCTCCGATCTCGTGGTCGCCAAGGGCGTTCCCTCCCCGCTCGTGGGAAAGCTGCTGCTTTCCCTTCTTCCCCGGTTCCTCGAAATCACCCTCCCGGCCGCCCTCCTCCTTGCCATCCTCCTGTCCCTCGGACGGCTCGGGGCCGACTCGGAAATGACCGCCCTGAGCACCGCGGGGGTGGGAATGCGCGGCCTGGTCCTCCCGGTTCTCCTGCTCAGCATGATGACGTTTCTGGCGAATCTCTTCATCGGATGGGCCGGAATTCCCTGGGGACAGCGGCTCCTCACGGAGTCGATCACCCGCATCGTCTCGGTCCGCGCCGGCGCGGGGGTCGAAGAGCACGTCTTCCGGGAAGTGGCCCCCGATGTCCTGCTCTACCCCGACCGGGTATCTTCCGACGGCACCGGTATGACCGGGGTCATGCTCTCCCAGAGGGTGGAAGGCCAGGACCCCCTGCTCGTCTTTGCCAGGAAGGGGAAGTTTCTGCCGGAAAGCGCCCACAGGGCCGCGGGGCTTCTCCTCACGGACGGAACCATCCACCACGAGGACAGGAAGACGGATGCGTACCGGATCGCCTCGTTCCGGGAGATGGAATTCTACCTCCCCAGGAAAAACGTCGATGCCGGCAACCGGGGCGGTCCCAACTACCTCACCCTGCCGGAGCTGGCACGAAAGATCTCCGAAACGGGGGGAACAGGATCCGCGTCGACCTACCTGTACCACCTCCACAGACGTCTCTCGCTTGCGGTCTCCTGCCTGGCGTTCGGTCTCCTCGCATTACCGTTGGGGCATTCGCAGCGCGTTCGCGGGAAATCCCCCGCACTCGCCCTTACTCTTGCCGTCATCCTCTTCTACTACCTGTTTCTCGCCGCCGCGGGGGCGCTCGAGTCGTTCTCGCCCGCGCTCATGACGCTGCTTCTCTGGGTTCCCAATTCCGCGGGGCTCGCGGCGGCATGCTGGCTCATCTGGCGATCCGAGTCCCGCCTGGTATTCCTCCCTGATCTGTTCAGACGTTTCGAAAGGAAGAAATGACGATCATCACCCGCTACCTTCTCCGGGAATTCTCCAGGAACGCCGTGGCGGCGATCGGAGGGTTCCTGGTCCTTTTCATGGTGATCGACTTCGTCGAACGGGCCGATGAATTCCTGAAATACCAGACCTCCGCGGGAGAGGTGTTCCGATACTACCTGTACAGCGCGCCGCACATCTTCCTCCTGACGTCCCCCGTGGCGGTTCTCCTTGCGGTGCTGATCACCGTCTCCCTGCGGGCGAGAGCCAACGAGTTCACCGCCATCTTCTCCGGCGGCATCAACATCTGGAGGGCCTGTGCCCCGATTCTCGCGGGATGCGCGGTCATTTCCGCCCTCTCCCTTGCGGGTTCGGAATTCCTCGTTCCCCGGACGAACCGCAAGGCCAGGGAAATCGTACAGTTCACGGTGGAGCCCGGGAAGGTCGCCGCCCAGTTCTCGCTGAACCGGTACTGGATTCGCGGGGAGAACGGAATCCTCTCCGCCCAGGTGGTCAATCCCGGGAAGCGGGAACTGTTCGGGTTCCAGTACCTCGAGCTGGACAAGGAGTTCCAGCTCGTCCGGCGTATCGACGCCCGATCGGCAACGTACCAAAAGGACGGGGTCTGGGTGCTGCGACATGGTACCGAACGGGATTTTTCCGGCCATCCCGGGGTCGAACACTTCGTCGAGAGAACGTTCGTTTTCCCGGAATCCCTCCTCCCGTTCCTGGAGGGGGAAGCGCCGCCGGAAGAGATGACATTTTCCAGGCTTTCCGGCTATATACGAGATTCCATCGCACGCGGGTACGATGTGCGCCGATACGAGGTGGACCTGTACGCCAAGCTTTCCTACCCGCTGCTGAACATCATCATCAGCCTGGTCGCCATCCCCTTCGCTCTGCGCTCCCCCCGGTCGGGGGGAGTGTGGAGAAGCATCGGGGCGGGGTTGTTCATCGGCTTCGTATGCTGGATCGTGCTTTCGATATCCCTTTCGCTGGGGAAGAAAGGGCTTCTCCCGCCTCTCCTGGCGGCCTGGCTCCCGGACCTGGCGATCGCCTCCGTCGGTGTGTACCTGTTCCGGGGGACAAGTCGGTAGAAAACGACCCTCAGGTCCCCATCTCCCACGAGGCAAGGTACTTCTTCTGCTCCGGAGTGAGGCGGTCGATCCTGGCGCCGATGGCCGCAAGCTTCAGTCTCGCGATCTCCCGGTCGATCTCCTCGGGTACCGGGTATACGACGTTCTCCATCTTCTCCCTGTTCCGGACAAGAAACTCCACGCCGAGCGCCTGGTTGGCGAAGCTCATGTCCATTACGTTCGACGGATGCCCTTCCGCGGAGGAAAGGTTGATGAGCCTCCCTTCCGCGAGAAGGTAAATCACCCTCCCGTCGCGCATCCGGTACTCCTCGACGAAGGGCCGCACGGTGCGGATCGACCTGGCCATCCCCGCCAGGGAGGGGATGGCGATCTCCACGTTGAAATGCCCGGAATTGCAAAGGATCGCCCCATCCTTCATCTTGCGGAAGTGCTCCTCCCGCAACACGTGGATGTTTCCCGTAAGAGTGCAGAAGAAGTCGCCCCTCGGCGCCGCGTCGCTCATCGAGGAGACCTCGAACCCGTCCATGACCGCCTCGAGCGCAGCGAGGGGGTCCACCTCGGTGACGAGGACCCTTGCCCCCATTCCCCGGGCACGCATCGCCAGCCCGCGTCCGCACCATCCGTACCCGGCCACCACGAAGCAGGACCCCGCCAGCAACCGGTTGGTCGCCCGGAGGATGCCGTCGATCGTGGACTGCCCCGTCCCGTACCGGTTATCAAAAAAGTGCTTGGTCTTCGCCTCGTTCACCGCCACGATGGGGTAGCGAAGCACCCCCCCCTTCGCCATGGCGCGCAGGCGGATGACGCCGGTCGTCGTCTCCTCGGTGCCCCCCGCGACGCTCTTCAGATACTCCTTCCGTTTCGTGTGGATCACGGAGACCAGGTCGGCGCCGTCGTCCATCGTCACGTGGGGCTTTAGCGACAACGCCTGGAGAATGTGACCGTAATAGGTCCTCCGGTTCTCGCCCTTGACGGCATAGACGGATATGCCGTCGTCCGCCACGAGCGCGGCGGCGGCGTCATCCTGCGTGGAGAGGGGGTTGGACCCGCACAAGGCAACCTTCGCGCCCCCCGCAGCGAGCACCTGCATGAGGGCCGCCGTTTCGGTGGTTACGTGAAGGCAGGCGGCGATCCGCGTCCCCTTGAGCGGTTTTTCCTTCGCAAACCGTTCCCCGATGGAGCGGAGAACCGGCATCTCCCTCTTTGCCCACTCGATGCGCCCTCGTCCTGCCCGCGCAAGGCGCCTGTCCCTGATGTCGAATGTTTTGCCGCGAGCCATGATCGTATCCCCCTTCCTTTTCTCCCGGGTAAACTAGTGCGCCGTCTCGCAAATACCTTGGCATTCGAGCGCCGCTCCATCTACGAGGCGGTACACTAGAGGCCCGCGGACTTGCGCAGCGCCTTCACCTTGTCGGTCCTCTCCCACGTGAACTCCGGCAGTTCGCGTCCGAAATGGCCCAGGGACGCGGTCTTCCGGTAGATCGGCCTGAGGAGGCGGAGGGCCCGGATGATCTTGGCGGGCCTCAGGTCGAACGTCTCGCGCACCGCCCGCTCGATCCTTTCCGGGGATACGCTGGCCGTGCCGAAGGTGTCCACCATGACGGACACCGGCTCCGCCACGCCGATGGCATAGGCAAGCTGGAGTTCGCATTTCGCCGCCAGCCCCGCGGCGACGATGTTCTTCGCAACGTGCCGGGCCATGTACGCGGCGCTCCTGTCGACCTTGGAGGGGTCCTTCCCGGAGAACGCCCCCCCGCCATGCCGACTGTACCCGCCGTACGTGTCGACGATGATCTTCCGTCCCGTCAGCCCCGTGTCGCCGTGGGGTCCTCCGACGACGAACCTCCCGGTGGGATTGATGTAGATCTTCGCCTTGCGGGACAGAAGATCCGCCGGGATGCTCTTCCGGATGACCTCCTCGAGGATCCCCTCGGTGAGCGTGGCCCGCTTCACGTCCCCCGCGTGCTGAGACGAGCAGACGACCGCGGTCACCTCGCGCGGAACGCCGTCGACGTACCGTACGGTCACCTGGCTCTTCCCGTCGGGCCGAAGCCACGGCAACACCTTTTTCTCCCTCGCCTCGGTCAGCCGGCCGCATATCCGGTGGGCGAACGCGATCGACATCGGCATCAACTCCTTCGTATCGTTGCACGCGTACCCGAACATCATCCCCTGGTCGCCGGCCCCCTGCTTCTCTGCCGCCCCCCGGTCGACTCCCCGGGCGATGTCGGGAGACTGTCGGTCGACCGCCGTCACGACAGCGCAGTTGTTCGCGTCGAACCCCTTCGTGTTCTCCGAGTACCCGATGGCGGTGATGGTCTGGCGGACGAGGGCGGAGATGTCGATCAGGGCGTTCGTTGTGATCTCCCCGGCCACGATGACGAGACCGGTCGTCACCATCGTCTCGCAGGCCACTCTCCCCCGGGGATCCTTCCGGATGATCTCGTCGAGAATCGCGTCGGAAATCTGGTCCGCAACCTTGTCGGGATGGCCTCCCGTTACCGATTCCGAGGTAAAAAGATACTCTCCCATGCCGCAGGACTCCTGTAGGGAAAATGTACGCCGGGCGAATTATACTTCAGAATCGTTCTTCCGGGAATAGCTCCGCCAGCCTTTTCATCAAATTCCCGGCGATATCGTCCGCAGTGGAATGGACAAGAAGCTCTGCCGCAAATTCCCGCGCCTCGTACGCGACCGATTTCCGGAGGATCCTCTTCACGCGCGGGATGGAGGTCGCGTTCATGCTCCACTCGTCCACCCCCAGGCCGAGAAGGACGTAGGCATAGAGCGGCTCGCCCGCCATCTCGCCGCACATGGCTACCGGAATTCCCGCATCATGCCCCCCGTCGACGACCCGGCGGATAAGCCGCAGGATCGCCGGGTGCAGCGGCTCGTAGAGGTACGAGACATGCTCGTTCACCCGGTCGATGGCGAGAACGTACTGGATGAGGTCGTTCGTCCCGATGCTGAAGAAGTCCACCTCCCTTGCCAGCTGGTCTGCGATGATCGCCGCCGATGGAATCTCCACCATGATCCCCACGCGCATGTGGCGGTCGTACGAAATACGTCTCTTCCTCAGTTCCGACCGCGCTTCCTCGACGACCGCGAGAGCGGTGCGCAATTCGTCGACCCCGGAGATCATGGGGAACATCATCTGGACCTGGCCGTGCGAAGAGGCGCGCAGGATGGCCCGAATCTGCTGCTTGAAGATGTCCCGCTCCCGAAGGCAAAACCGGATTGCCCGCAGCCCCATCGCGGGGTTCATCTCCTCGGCCAGTTCGAGCTGCGACGCGAATTTGTCTCCCCCCAGATCGAGGGTCCGGATCGTGACGGTGTGGTGGCCGAACTTCTCCGCGATGCGACGGTAGGTCTGGAAGTGCTCCTCCTCCGAAGGCAGGTCCTTGCGGTTCATGTACAGAAATTCGGTCCGGTACAACCCCACGCCGAGCGCCCCGCTTCGCAACGCCACGTCCGCCTCCTCGGAAAACTCGATGTTCGCGAGAAGCTTGAGCGTCTTCCCGTCCTTCGTGACGGCGGGGAGCTTGGCGAACTTCGCAAGGTCCCGGATGCGGAGGGCGTACGCCTTCTGCTTGTCCGTGTATTCCTTCAGCGCCTCGGGGGTGGGGCGCAGGATCACGACTCCCTCCTCCCCGTCGACGATGACCGTCTCGTTTTCCGCGAATTCCCCCGTCACGCGCTCGAGCCCCACCACGGCGGGGGTGCCGAGAGAGCGAGCGGTGATCGCCGTGTGCGAGGTCTTGCTTCCCACGTCGGTCGCGAAGCCCAGAACCGGACTTTTCAATATCTGCGCCGTATCGGCCGGGGAGAGGTCGTGCGCGATCACCACCACCGGTTCCTTGATGGAGGCTACCGATTCCACGGTGCGGCCGGCGAGGTTCTCGAGCACCCGGTGGCCGATCTGCCGAAGGTCCTGTCCCCGCTCCCGCAGGTACTTGTCCTCGATGCGGTGGAACGTCTCGAGCAGGTTCTGCAATACCTTGTTGAACGCCCAGTCCGCCTTGAACCGGTTTTCGCGTATGAGACGGACCGTCTGGTCGACCAGCATCGAGTCATCGAGAAGGGCGAGGTGGACGGAGAGGATCTGGTAATGATCCGTGGACTGGTCCTTCACGCCGTCCCGGATCGATTGAATCTGCTCCTTGGAGCGGACCACGGCCCGGAGGAACGCAGCAACCTCGTCGTCGGTTTTGTCCACGGGTACCATCGAGTGGACGGATCGCGGGAGCAGACGGTTGACGAAGAACGCTTTTCCGATGGCAACACCGGGGGAGGCGGGAATGCCCTGCAGCATCTTCATCCGGGGACGCGCACTATCGGACAAGGTACCTACTCCTCCTCCTCGAATTTCTCCGCGATCAATCCTCCGATCGCATCCACGGCATCGTGGGCATCCGGCCCCGTGGCGGACACCGACAGGAAGGACTCCCGGTGTGCCGCAAGCATCAAGACCCCCATGATGCTCTTGCCGTTCACCTCCAATCCCTCCTTCTCCAGCCGGATCTCCGAGGAGAACCGGTTGGCGAGACGGACGAGCTTCGCCGCGGCCCGGGCATGCAGCCCCAGCTTGTTCACGATCTCGAACCGGCGCTCGACTTTCTGCGATCCCACAGCCATATCGCCTTTCCCGTCTCCGTCCGCCGTCATTGCCAAAGGATCAGCGTCCCGATGAGGAAAAGCAGGACGAGAACTTCCGAAGGCGACACCGCCTTCCGGAAAAAGATCGTGAACAGGTGAACCGCCAGGGCGGCAACGAGAAATACCCCCAGTTCCGGCCAGGCTCCGCCAAACAGGTGTGCCGTATGGCTGGCCACCACCCCGCCATACGCTCCGCTCAGGATGGCGGCGATCATCTTCCTGTCCTCCGTTTTCCCGGTGAACCCCGCTTCCTTCAGGAACCGCACCGCGCTCTCCTCGCCTTCCAGGCCAGCGGCGAACCCCCGGAACCGCAGGGTCAAATGGGAACTATTGTAGAGAAACAGGAGCATCGCGATTCCCAGGAGAGGATGGACGAATGCCAGTATCGCGCCCGCCACGGAGGCCATCGGCTTCAGCGCTCCCCAGAAGTACGAGTCCCCGATCGCCCCGAGCGAACCCATCATCCCCACCTTGAACGTCCCGACCGCCCTCGGATCCACCGTCCCCTCCGCCACGCGCTCCTCGAGCCGGATCGTCGAACCCAGGATCACCGCCGCCATCGCCGGATGGGTGTTGAAGAACTCGAGGTGGCGCTTCAGCGCCCGGGAAAACTCCTCCGGCCGGCCTTCGTAGCGGTCGCGGAGCGCAGGAAGAATGCTGTAGGCAAACCCCACATTCTGCATTCCCTCGTAGTTCCAGCAGGCCTGCAGGAGAAACTGGCGGAACCAGACCTTCCGGCGGACATGCAGCGGGATCTCGCTCATCAGACCAGCCACCGAAAAAAGAAGATCGCGGCAAAAACGCACCACATCGTCAGATAAAACACGGGCGAGGTCCGGTCCGTCCTGCTGCAGGAAAAGACCGCCGCCGCGCCGAGGAGAGGGATCGCGGGCAGGAGGACGCCGAACTGGAAGTGGCTCTCCGGACCGAACCGGGTAAGGAGGGATCTCGCCGCGAAAACACCGAGACCGGAAAACAGGAGAGCAAGTGCCATGCCGATAACCCCGAAGAGGACGAGACCGGCCATCAGGCCGTTCTCCACCGCCAGGGAATCCCCCCCCTCCATCCGTTCGACGATCAGATGAGCGATTCTTCCGTTTACCCTTCGTACGAGGCGGTCCGCGTATTTCCCGAGTTCGGCGCATCCCACGGACAGCAGGAGAATCGCGGTGAAACTCCCCGGATCGAGCCCGATCGAGGAAGATGCCGCGGCCGCGGCCGCCCCGCCGAAGATGGCGGCACCGGTGTCGTCCGGGGGTATCGAAGCCCCGACGGGGAGGCGCACGATGTAGAGAAGCTCCAGCACCGCCCCCACCTGCGCCCCCGCCGTGAGGTTTCCGAAAATCGCCCCCGTGACGGAGGCCACGACGAGGGGCCGGTGCAGCATCACCTGGAACGCGGCGGTCCGGTCGAGATAGCAGATACCCCCCCACGCGACGGCCAGCAGGAAACTCCACGCCATCGCCGTTACCTGTCGGGGCCGAACGAAGTGCCGGCTTCGAACGGGGTCGCCTTGACGGTTACGGCCACGCCCTGGTGGGAAAGACAATGAACGGCCTCGAAGTCCTCCCGGGAGAAAAACACCGAGGGGGCGATCTCCACCTTTCCCTCCGCGTAATGCAGGTTGCCGATATTCAGGGTGGAAAAACGGACACCGCGACGGAACATGTCGAGAGCTTCGCCGAATGTCGCGCAGAGAAGAATCGCCTTCTCTCCCACCCGGTCGATCTCGGAAAGGACGGTCCCGACCTCTTCCACACGGCAGAAGACGGCGTGGATGTCCGGCGGCACGGCGATCTCCATGACCGACCTGAGGAACGTGTTGCCGACGAGGTCGTCGTTGGCCACGACGAGACAGTTGGCCCCCGTGTGGGGAACCCAGGTCTCCACCACCTGTCCGTGGATCAGCCGGCAGTCTACCCGCACCAGAACAAGGGACATCGCGTCTATTATTCCGCCTTCTTCTTGAGCATATCGCCCGGTATCGTGATGTTCCGTTGGCCGTATTCGAGAAGGTGCTTCGCCAGCTCGGGGAGGGGCATCGACGGCCGCGCCATCGGTAGCTTCACCATCATCGGCAGGTTTACGCCCGTCACCACTTCCACCTGATGGGTCGCGAGAAACGACAGGCCGATATTGGAGGGGGTGCCGCCGAACATGTCGATGAGGAGGAGAACGCCCTTTCCCGCATCGACCGTCCGGATAGCCGCCTCCACCTCCGTGTGGATCTCCTCCATCCCCATTTTCGGGTGTATATCCACCGTCACGATGTTTTCGATCTTCCCGACGATGATTTCCGCGGCGCGCAGGATCTCGGAAGCAAGCTGTCCATGGGAAACCAGAACTACACCGATCATAGGGGTCTCCTGAAATAGGGAGGTGACCTGCTGATGTCGCGATGGACCACGATGGGAGCCACCGGCTTGGCGAGAAAGCGCTTCACCTCCTCCGCCACGACCACCGAGCGATGTCTCCCCCCCGTGCATCCCACGCCCAGGGTGAAATAGGCCTTCCCTTCCTTTGTATAAAGGGGGAGAAGGAATTGCAATAACGAGGTGAGTTTACCGAAAAATGTCCGGGCGGACCGGCTCTTCATGACGTAATTCCGGATCTTGGGGTCCAGCCCGGTCAATTGTTTCAGCTCGGGGACGAAATTGGGGTTGGACAGGAACCGCACGTCCACCACCATATCGGCCTCGAGGGGAATCCCGTATTTGTACCCGAAGGAAATGATGCCCACCTGGAGGCCCGACTTCTCGCTCGGTTGAAATCTCCGGAGGATGGTGTCCCGCAACTGGTGGACCGTGTACTGGGAGGTATTGAGGACCGTGTCAGCCATCTCGCGGAGGGGGGAGAGCATCTCCCGTTCCTTTCGGATCGCCTCCTTCGCCCCGCCCCGCGCGGCAAGCGGGTGCTTTCTCCTCGTCTCGCTGAACCTGCGGAGAAGGACGTCATCCTCTGTGTCGAGAAACAGGACATGGACGTCGTGCCGCCCGCGCCGCAGCTCCTCGATGACCCGCGAAAAATCGGGCAGGAATTCCCGTCCCCGCACGTCCGCCACGAGCGCGATCCGGGCCGTGTCGTCCCGTGCTTCGGAGACGAGGTCCACGATCTTCGGGAGAAGCACCGGCGGAAGGTTGTCGACGCAGAAATAGCCCAGATCCTCGAACACCTTTATCACCGTGCTCTTCCCCGATCCGGACAATCCGGTCACCACGACGATGCGGGCGCGGGGTCTCCGGCTCGCCGTCATTCCGGTTCGCTCCCTCTCGCCCGCTTTCCCTGGCGCTCCACAAGATCCGCAGCGGAGAAGACGCCCCGTCTCTTCAGCAGATAGTTCCGGACCGCCACTTCCACGATCGTGGCGAGGTTTCGCCCGGGGGAGACGGGGATAAGGCACGTCGGAAGGCTCACCCCGAGGAGATCCATGCGCCGGTCCGCCAGACCGAGGCGGTCATATTCCTTCCCGGCGGCCCATTCCTCGATCTGGATGACCATTTCCACCTTCTTCCGGTCCACGATCGCCGCAGGACCAAACAGGTCCCGAATATTGATGATCCCGAGACCGCGAATCTCCATGTGGTACCTGGTCATGTCGTCCCCGGTCCCCAGGATGGTCTCCGCCCCCCGTCTCTCCAGGTGGATGACGTCGTCGGATACGAACTGGTGGCCCCGGAGGACGAGGTCCAGCGCGCACTCGCTCTTTCCGACTCCTCCCTTTCCCAGGAGGGCTACTCCCACCCCGAGGATTTCCATCAGGACCCCGTGAATCGTAGCGGTCTCTGTGAACATCCGCTCGAGTCCCTGCAGCACCTCATTTATGAGATCCGAGGTGGAGAGACCGGAAACGAGCAGCGGAACCCCCCGGCGCTCGGCTGTCTCCACCAGCGGAGCGGGAAGGGGGAGCGAAGCTCCCGTGATGGCGCACGACATCGGCCGGGAGAAAAAGAGATCGGCGATCCGGGCCTGCCGGTCCCGGGGCTGGTTCCGGAACCAGGTGACCTCGGTCTCCCCCAGAATCTGGATCTTTCCCGGGTGAACGGAGTCGACCTCCCCCGTGATCCCGAGCCCGGCCTTCTGCACTCTTCTGTCGGTGATCACGCGGGACAGGCCGGTTCCCCCCGAGGTCAGCCGCAGACGGAGGGGGTCGGCACAGGACTTGAGGAAACGGCCTACCGTAACCGGCATGTCATGTGCCTCCCTGGCCGGAGCGGCCTCTTTACGAACCGGCGTCCTCCTCGTTGAGGATCATTCGAAGTTCGTCGACGCCTGCCGCCTCGAGGAGCGACCGCCGGAACCGCTCGTCCTTGAGCAGACGGGAAATGCGCGCGAGCGCCTTCAGGTGCATCCCGGCCGAATTTTCGGGGGCCATTATCAGGAAGAACAGATGGGCGGGCTTGCCGTCCAGGGAGTGGAACTGGACGCCGTTGCGGCTCCTGCCGAACGCGGCGACCAGGCGCTCGATTCCGGCCACCTTGCCGTGCGGAATGGCCACCCCGTCCCCGATGCCCGTGCTCCCCAGGCTTTCCCTTTCCATCAGGATGGTAGCCAGGGCTTCCACCGACAGCTTCGGAACGGACTTCGCGATCACCTCGGATAGTTCCCGGAGGACACCTTCCTTCGTGTCCGCCCGAAGGTTGTCCAGGATCGCCTCGGGAGGGACGATTTCCTGGATCTTCATCGGGCCATGGGTTCCGTGAACCCGATGTTCCCGTCCTGCTGTCGGAATACGACGCTCGGCTTGTTGGTCTCCTGGTTGACGAACATGAACACGTCGACCTTCAGGATGTCGAGGTATTGAGTCGCATCCTCCACGCTCATCGGTTTCGGGATGAAGTTGTTTTCATGGCGTACGATGCGGGGGCCCTCCTCGCCCTCGGTGATCGTGAGGGAGGACCCGGAAACGCTCGGCTCCACGGAGAGACCCGTATTCTTGTCCTTTCGCTTCTCCCGGTACTTCTTCGTCTGCCGCTCCACCTTGTCGCAGACCAGGTCGATGGCGGAATACAGGTTGTCGGTGGATTCGAACGCCTTGATCGTGATACCTCGTGACGTCAAGAAGACCTCCGCTATGTGGCGGTATTTCTCCACGGAAAGCGTCACGTTCGCCTCGAAGGTATCGTCCAGGATCTTCTGGATCTTTCCCAGCTTTTCGGAAACGTAGTCCTTGAGAGGCTGGCTCGGGTTGATGTGACGGAACGTCACGGAGATGTTGGTCACGCGGTTTCCTCCTTTGCTCGATGCATTTCGCTTCTGCCTAAAACAGCTTCCTTCTCTTGGACGACGGCAGCACCCCCATCGCCTGGCGGTACTTGGTGACCGTGCGGCGGGCAATCCGGATTCCCTGGTTGCGGAGGATCCGGACGAGATCCTGGTCGCTCAACGGTTTCTCCTCCCCCTCCGTCCTGATGATATCCAGGATCACCTCCTTCACCGACTTGGACGCGATATTTTCCTCTCCCCCGTCCCGATTAAGGCCGGAATTGAAGAAAAACTTCAGCTCGAAGATCCCGTGGGGCGTGTACACGTACTTGTTGTTCGTCACCCGGGACACCGTCGATTCGTGCATGGAGATGTCTTCCGCGACTTCCCGGAGCGTGAGGGGTTTCAGGTTCCTCGGCCCGATCTCGAGAAATTCCCGCTGTATCTTCATGATGCTCTCCACAACCTTGTAGATGGTCCGCTGTCGCTGATGAATGCTCTTGATGAACCAGAGAGCGGAGTTGATTTTCTGCTTCAGGAATTCCTTGTCCTCCTTGCAGAGCCGGTCCCCGGCGGACAGGAGGTCCCGGTAGTACGAACTGAGCCGGAGGCGCGGCTGGCCGTCCTCGTTCAGCGTGACCACCCACTGGCCGTCCCTCTTGATCACGTAAGCGTCCGGGGTGATGTAGTGCACGTCGTCCCCCATAAATGCCCTGCCGGGTTTCGGCCACAGCGTCACCAGCTTCTGGAAGGCTTCCCGGACGACCTCCTGGGGGAGTTTGAGCCGCCTCCCGACGCCGGCCACATCCCCGCGGGTGAAGAGATCGAAGTGCTCGGTGAGGATCCTCAAGGGGAGGGAGAATTCCTCGCCCTTCTCCAGGGCCTGGATCATCAGGCACTCCCGGAGGTCGCGGGCCCCCACCCCGGCAGGGTCCAGCGTCTGGATCTTCGCGATCGCCCGCTCCACCTCCTCGAGCGGCTTCCCAAGGGCGCTTGCGGTCTCCTCGGCGGACACCTTCAGATATCCGTTTTCATCGATGTTGCCGATCAGGTAGGGGGCGATCTCGGTCACCGCATCGTCCGCAGGGGACAGGTTGATCTGCATTTCGAGGTATTCCGCGAGGGAAGGCTTCCGGGTAAGAAGGTTTTCGTAGTAGGGCCGGCCGTCTTCCTCCTCGCGATCACGCTCCCCGCGGGTTCCGGACACCGTGGCGTTATCCCCGAAATAGTAGTCCCAGTCTACGCGGTCGATCAGCTCCTTGGCTGCCGAAGCCTCGGAAGGCTCGGGACTGTCCGGCCCGGCTTCCGGAGGAGATGCCTCCATCGTCTCCTGTTCTTCCGGGGACTCCTCCGCATCATCCTCCAGGGCGGGATTCACCTCGAGCTCCTCCCGTACCGCCTGCTGCAGTTCCAGACGCGACAATTGAAGAAGCTTGATTGCCTGCTGCAGCTGCGGGGTCATCACCAGCTGCTGGCTTAGCTTCAGGGACTGTCGTAGTTCCAAGGCCATGATTTTCCCGGCAACCTACAAGGTGAACTGCTCTCCCAGGTATATTTCCCGTACGCGCGGGGAGGAAGCAATCTCCTCGGGGTTCCCTTCGAGAAGGATCTCCCCTTCGGATATGATGTACGCCCGGTCGCACACCGTGAGGGTGTCGCGCACGTTATGATCCGTTATTATAACCCCGATTCCCCTCTCTTTTAAGCCAAGTATCACCTCCTGCAGGTCTGCGACCGAAATGGGGTCGATCCCGGCGAACGGTTCGTCGAGGAGGAGAAACACCGGGGAAATCACCAGGGAACGGGCGATCTCCACGCGCCGCCGCTCTCCTCCCGACAGGGAATACCCCATCGTCTCCTTCACGTGGGATATCCGCATCTCCGCGAGGAGGTCGGAGAGCCGCTTCTCCCGTTCTCCCTTCGGCAGGGATGTCTCTTCCAGAAAGGCCAGGATGTTCTCCCGGACCGTCAGTTTACGGAAGACCGACGGCTCCTGGGGGAGGTACCCGAGCCCCATCCTGGCCCGCCGGTGCATCGGAAGGCGGGTGATATCCTGCCCGTTGAGAAGGACCGTGCCGTTGTCCGGCCGAACCAGCCCCACGATCATGTAGAAGATCGTGGTTTTCCCCGCGCCGTTCGGACCCAGGAGGCCCACGACCTCCCCGGGGGCAATCTGGAGCGAAACACCCTTGACGGCCTCACGTTCCCGATATCGCTTTCTCAGGTCGCAGACGGCCAGTGATTTCAAGGGCTTCCCTTTTCCTTCCCTTGAATAAGGCGTTGCGGTTGGAGGACCGCACGGACGCGCCCGCTCTTCCCACTCGTCACCACGGACCGGTTTTCCCGCAGGAAGATCGTCACCGTATCGCCTTTCAGGGTGTTCTCCCCCTGTTGCAGGTCGGCTCCCCCCGTAAGGACGATCCGCTGCTCCAGGTTGTAGAAAACGGCGTGAGCGGCACGCGCCTCCCTCCCCTCCTGCACCACCCGGACGTTACCGTCCGCCGTAATCTTCTCGATGGCATTCTGCTTCCGGGAATATTCCGCGAACAAACGATCGGCATGAAGCGTCACACCCCCCTGTGTCGCCACGACATTCCCCTCGAAGGTCACGGTACTCCCGCTGCTGTCGGCATTCAGGGTGTCGGCGGTAATCTCGATGGGCTGACGGCCCGCCTCATCCGAACGCAATGCTCCCGGTTTCTCACCGGCCCCGGCCGGGACCGTCATGACCAGAAGGAGCAGGAGGGAAACCACTCCCCTCGCCGCAACACGCGCGAAGTTTCGCAAACGGGTCGTTTGTCCTCTCACGTCCTCACCCTTCCCTTCCCGGAGCCTGGACTCTCCCCGGAAGGATACTGCTCCTGGGGGAATCGAGCGCCACCGTTCTGTCTTGCCACCACCACCGCAGGTTCCTCCCCTCCACCGTAATGCCGGGGCCGGCGAGGCGGGCTTTCTCCGCCATGATCACCTCCGACTTCAGGTCGACGCTCGCCTGGGGGGCGGTCGCGGTCCAACCCGTGCCGTTTTCCACGGCGACCCCTTTTGTGAGATCGATCCGGCCGTCGTTGAGGTCCCAGGATGCCGAGGGGGCGCTCGCCACGACGTTCTCTCCCCGCTCCTGCAGCGAGAGTCTCACACCCGATGCGACCACTCTTCCCAGCGGGATCGAGTAGGAGGCGTTATCCGAAGCGAGCCGGTAGATCCGCCCTTCCGAGTGAACCTCGACGATCTCGACAACGCGCAGAATAATCTTCGCGCCTCCGCCGTTCCCGACGTTCCTCCCTTCGGGGAGAGGGCGCGGGCTCTCTGACAGGTTCTGAACCAGCAGATAGGCCCCGGCGAGGAACGCCACCGCCGCCAGCCCCCACGTCAGCTTCCCGATCACCCTCCCTCCCCGGCGTCGAAGTATTTCGCCGAGACCCTGCTCCACGCACCGCAGGATTTCAGCACGAATTCGATGATCTCCCGCACGGCACCGTGCCCACCGGGCCGGGAGGAGACGAAGTCGGCCTCCGAAAGGACATACTCTTCGGCGTCGGCCACCGTCGCGGCGAACCCGACCTGCCGCAGGAGGGAGACGTCCACGATGTCGTCTCCCACGTAAGCGGTTTCCTCCGGGGAGATCCCTTTCTCCCCCAGGATCTCCCGCCACGTGGCCACCTTGTCGAATATCCCCTGCCGGACGAGGGATATCCCCAGTTCCTCCGCGCGGAACCGCACCGCCTCCGACGTCCTCCCCGTGATGATCCCGACCTCGATTCCCGCCCGCTGCATCATCTTGATCCCATGCCCGTCCCGCACATGGAACCGCTTCGTCTCCACCCCGTTACCGTCGAAGAGGATTCCCCCGTCGGTCAGCACCCCGTCCACGTCGACCAGGAACAGTCGCACCCCGGCCGCCTTCGCTTCGGCATCCCGCCTCGCCCGAGGGCCGCTCATCCGACGCCCGCCTTCAGGAGGTCGTGGATGTGGACGATTCCCACCAGGGTTTCGGGGGCTTTCTCGTCAAAGACGAACAGGCTCGTGATCGAATAATCCTCCATCTTCCGGAGGGCGGACGCGGCAAGTTCCGAAGACGTCAGTCTCTTCGGCCCCCTGGTCATGATCTCTCCCGCATTCGTCGTGAACAGGTCGACCCCCCGGGCCATCGCCCTCCGGACGTCTCCGTCGGTGATCACCCCCACGAGGGCCCCTTTCCCGTTCACGACTCCCGTAACCCCGAGCCGTTTGGAGCTGATCACGAAGAGGGCGTCCTTGAGCGGCGTCTCCGGAAGGACCAGCGGGATCTCCTCTCCGCGGTGCATGACGTCTTCCACTTTCTGCAGCCGGTGCCCCAGCGTTCCCCCGGGATGGAGCATGGCGAAGTCCTGCGAGGAAAATCCCTTTTCCTCGAACAGGACGACGGCAAGCGCGTCGCCGAGCGCCAGCATGGCGGTCGTGGACGCGGTGGGCGCAAGACCCAACGGACAGGCCTCTTCCCGCACCCCGGCGTCCAGCGACACGTCCGCTTGTCGCGCCAGGATGGAGCCCGGATTCCCGGTCAGTGCGATGAGGGAAAGCCCCAGCCGTTTGAAGATGGGCAGGAGCCGAAGGATTTCCTCGGTTTCCCCCGAGTTCGAAAGGGCGATGACGACGTCTCCTGTGCGGACCATCCCGATGTCGCCGTGCATCCCCTCGACCGGGTGGAGGAAGAATGCGGGGGTTCCGGTGGAGGCGAACGTCGCGGCGATCTTCCTGCCGATCAGACCGGACTTCCCCACCCCGGTCAGGACAAGTTTCCCCGGGGCCGCAAGGAGAATGTCGATGGCCCGGGAGAAATTCTCGTTGATTCTCTCCCGTAATCCGGCGATGCCTTCCGCCTCGATCGAGAGTACGCGGGAGCCCCGCCGGACGAGCGCTTCCGACCGGTCGCGCGGATCACATCCCATTGCTCCTGCCTCCTTTCCCGACGGTCGGGTTCCCCGCCCGCTCGCCGGCGGATCCCTCTCCCACCCTCTCTCTATCCGTCAACCCCTGCCCCTTCCACCGCTGTCCGGATCGCCAGCAGGGACCGGACCAGCGGCTCGACGTCCCGCAGGGGAAGGCTGTTCGGCCCGTCGGACCGGGCCCGTTCGGGTTCGGGGTGGATCTCCAGGAACAGGCCGTCCACGCCTGCCGCCACGGCCGCTCGAGCAAGGGGGGTGATGAAACACCTTTCCCCCGAGGAGGTGTTCCCCGCACCTCCCGGAAGCTGCACGCTGTGCGTGGCGTCGAAGATCGCCGGGCAGATCCCCGCGCGGATCGCGGGAATTCCCCGGAAGTCGACGACGAGATTGTGATAGCCGAAGGAGGTCCCCCTCTCCGTGACGAAAACGGCCCGGTTGCCCGTGGCCGCGACTTTCTCCACGGCGTTCCCCATATCCCACGGGGCCATGAACTGCCCTTTCTTGATGTTGACGGGAAGGCCCGATTCCCCCGCTGCGACGATCAGGTCGGTCTGCCGGCAGAGGAACGCGGGAATCTGCAGGATGTCCACCACCTTCGCAACCGGTGACACCTGCCGCGGCTCGTGTACGTCCGTGGTTACGGGCAACCCGTACCGGCTTTTCACCTCGGCCAGGATCTTCAGCCCCTCCTGCTCCCCGGGACCCCGGTAGGACCGCAACGAGGATCGGTTGGCCTTGTCGAACGAGCCTTTGAAGATGACGGGAATCGACAGCCGGTCTGCCAGGGAGGAGAGAAACGACGCAACCGCGAACGCCAGTTCCGCGGACTCGAGGACACAGGGACCGGCGATGAAGGCCAGGGGATTCCCCCCCCCGATCCGGTAGCGACCCGCGATATCGACCTGCCGGATCACGGTCCGCCCTGTCTCGCGTAGACGATGGCCGCGTGGATGAAATCCCGGAACAGCGGGTGCGGGGAAAGCGGCCCGGACTGGAACTCGGGGTGAAACTGGCACCCGAGGAACCAGGGGTGATCGGGGACCTCCACGATCTCCACGAGGCGGGCGTCGGGAGACAGCCCGGTGATCCGCATCCCCCCCGCGGAGAGCGCTTCCCGGTACTCGTTGTTGAACTCGTACCGGTGACGGTGCCGCTCGGAGATCTCGGGGGCCCCATAGGCCCTGCCGGCGAACGAGTTCCCGACGAGCCGGCAGGGGTATGCCCCCAGCCGCATCGTCGCCCCCTTCTCCTTGACGTCGCGCTGCTCGGGCATCAGGTCGATGACCGGGCACTCGCACTCGGGGTCAAGTTCCCGGCTCGTGGCCTGTGGAAGCCCGCAGACGTTCCGGGCGAACTCGAGCACCGCCACCTGCATCCCGAGGCAGATCCCGAAATAGGGGACGCGGTTTTCCCGGGCGTACCGAACCGCCGCGATCTTCCCCTCGACGCCGCGCACCCCGAACCCGCCCGGCACCAGGATGCCGTCCACCCCCTTGAGAAGCGCCTCCGCTCCCTGTCGCTCCACTTCCTCGGAATCCACGTAGCGATGGAGAACCCGGACGGTATGGGCGATCCCGCCGTGCGTCAGGGCTTCGTTCAGGCTCTTGTACGACTCCTTCAGGTTGACGTATTTGCCCACGATGGCGATCGTCACCTCGCCCAGGGGGTTCTTCCACTTCTCCACCACGCTGGTCCAGGGCTCGAGACGGGGTTCGCCCGCCCAGATGTTCAACATCTCCATGATTTTGTCGTCGAGCCCTTCCTGGCGGAAGACGAGCGGCACTTCGTAGATCAGGTCGACATCCCGGGCCGTGATGACCGCATCCTCGGTGACGTTGCAGAACAATGCGATCTTCGCCTTGATCTCCTTTGGCAACGCCCGGTCCGTACGGCACAGAAGGACGTCGGGCTGGATGCCGATCGATCGGAGTTCCTTCACGCTGTGCTGGGTCGGTTTCGTCTTCAGCTCCCCCGCGGTCTTTATGAGGGGAACGAGCGTGACGTGAACGTAGAGGACGTTTTCCTTCCCGCGATCGGTCCGTACCTGCCGGATGGCCTCGAGGAACGGCAGGCTCTCGATGTCGCCCACGGTCCCGCCGACTTCGACGATGGCCAGATCATACCCTTGCGCCGCCGCATAGATCACCCGCTTGATCTCGTCGGTGATGTGCGGGATGACCTGCACCGTGCCCCCCAGATAGTCCCCGCGTCGCTCCTTGTTGATCACGGAATGGTAAATCCTTCCCGTGGTGCAGTTGTTCTTTTTGCCCATCCGGGTCGACGTGTAGCGTTCGTAGTGGCCCAGGTCGAGGTCGGTCTCGGCCCCGTCATCGGTCACGTAGACCTCCCCGTGCTGGAACGGGTTCATCGTGCCCGGGTCGACATTGATGTACGGGTCGAGCTTGAGCATCGTGATCCGCAACCCCCTCGCTTCCAGAAGAGCCCCGATGGAGGCGGCGGCAAGCCCCTTCCCGAGAGAGGAAACCACCCCCCCCGTCACGAAAATGTACTTCGGTTTTACTGTTCTTTCCGGGCGCATATCCTCCGCTCCACCGCATGGAGATCCTCGAGGGTGTCCACACCCACCGAGTCGAAACCTACGTCAAGGACGCGAATCTTCCCTCCGCTCTGCAGGACGCGGAGCTGTTCCAGACACTCCGCCTCCTCCAGCAGGCCTGGGGGAAGGTTCGAAATACGGAGAAGGAAGTCCTTCCGATACCCGTAGATCCCGAGGTGCTTCCGGAAGCTGCCGGAACCGGCATTTCGGTAATGGGGAATGGGCGCCCGGGAAAAGTACAGGGCGTCTCCGCGGTCGTCGACCACCACCTTGACAACGGAGGGGAGCAGGAACTCCTCCGGGTCCTCCCGGACGACGGCAGCCGTTGTCATCGAGACCGACGGGTCCGAGAGGAGAGGGCCGGCAACAGCTTCGATCACCGACGGGTCCATCATCGGCTCGTCGCCCTGCAGGTTGATGATGATCTCCTCCGAAAGCCCCCGCGCCGCCTCGGCCACACGGTCCGTTCCGGAAACACACGCGGATGATGTCATCCGCGCCTCCCCGCCGAACCCGCACACGGCGCCGGCGACCCTCTCGTCGTCCGTGGCCACGATCACGCGCGTTGCGCACTTTGAATTCCTTGCGTTTTCCCAAACATACCATATCATCGGACGACCGTCTATTTGGGCCAGCGGCTTCCCCGGCAGGCGGCTGGCACCGTATCTCGCCGGGATGACCACCGCGACGCCGGGGGAGGAAGGACTCATGGAAACACGGGAAGCCTCCGGAGGCCCTCGTCCTCCGGAAAGCCCATCATGAGGTTGAAGCACTGGACGGCGGCGCCCGAGGCGCCCTTCCCCAGGTTGTCGATCACGGAAACGGCGATCACGCGGCGGGTTTTCCCGTCGAACCGGACGGCGATGTCGCAGAAGTTGCTCCCGGAAACATCCTTCGTCGAGGGAAGGACATCGGGCGGGCAGAGACGCACGAACGGTTCCTTCCCGTAATGCTTCCGGTAGGCTTTTTCCACGTCCTTCGCCGTGACGTTCCTTCGCGCCGTCGCGAAGCATGTCGCGAGAATTCCCCGAACCATGGGAAGGAGATGCGGAACAAAGGTCACAGCCACGTTTCTCCCCGCGGCAAGCGAAAGTTCCTGGTCCATCTCCGGGTTGTGCCGGTGCATGGGAAGTCCGTACGGGCGCACCCCCCCCTCGACCTCCGGATAGTGAAGGCCGGGATTTTGCCCCCTTCCCCCCCCTGACACCCCGGTCTTGCAATCCGCCACGATCCCTTCCGCATCGACCAGTCCCTCCGCAAGCAGCGGGGAGAGGGCCAGGATCACCGCCGTGGGAAAGCAGCCGGGAACGGCCGCCAACCGGGTCTTCCGGAGAGCGTCCCGGTAGGTTTCGGGAAGCCCGTATACCGCCTGCTTGCAAAGGTCGGGAAAAGCATGCCGGACCCCGTAGACGGACTCGTACAGCGGGATGCTCCGGAACCGGAAATCGGCCGACAGGTCGATGACCCGTGCTCCCCGCGGGAGGATCTCCGCGGCCACGGGGGCGGACACGGTGTGCGGGAGTGCGAGGAATACCGCATCCACGTCTTCCGTGCGCACCTGCCCCATCTTTCCGAAGGCGACCTTCGGAAGCCTCCCGCGGAAGGGGGCGAACGCCCGGTCCACCGGAAGGTCCGAGTACTGCTCGGAGGTAAGCACCGTGATCTTCACTCCGGGGTGCGACATCAGCAACCGGATGAGTTCGAACCCGGTGTACCCCGTCGCCCCGTATATGGCCACCCTGGTCATGGACACCGCCTTCCCGCTCATATATCTATCGTATCCCCCCCGTGCGGGACCGGTCCCGCTCCCCCCCGGGGGTTCCGGGGGGACCCCGCATAAACGAAAAAGGGGAAGGCGCCACAGGCCTTCCCCTTCCGAAACCGTTCGCCGGGCGAATAGCCCTTCGCGCTCACCGCTTGGAGAACTGGAACCGTTTCCGCGCCCCCGGCTGTCCGTACTTTTTCCGTTCCTTGACACGCGCGTCCCTCGTCAGGAAGCCCGCTCGCTTCAGCATGGACCGGAGCTCGGGATTTTCGATCTGCAGCGCCTTGGCGATCCCGTACTTGAGCGAGTCGGCCTGGGATGCAGGCCCGCCACCCGTGACGTTGACTTCCACGTCCACGCTCTGCCGCTTCCCCGTGAGGACCAGCGGCTGCACCGCCGCGGCTCGAAGGGCCAGTACGGGGAAGTACTCCTCGAACTCGCGGCCGTTCACAAGGATGCGCCCGTTTCCCGGTCTCACGTAGACCCGCGAGATGGAAGTTTTCCGCTTGCCCGTTGCATAGATCTTCGCCTGTGCCATACGTTTACGCCCTCTCCTTTTCGTTCACGGCCAGCGGCCTCGGCTGCTGGGCCTCGTGGGGATGGTCCGGCCCGGCGTAGACCTTGAGCTTCGTGAACAACCGGTCCCCCAGCCGGGATTTGGGAAGCATCCCGCGCACCGCCCACTCGATAATACGCTCGGGGTGCTTCGAAGCGAGGACCTTTCCCGCCGTGGTCTCCTTCAGGCCCCCGATGTACCCCGAGTGCCGGTAATACGACTTGTCGGTCACCTTGTTGCCGGTGAGCTTCACCTTGTCCGCGTTGACGACGATAACAAAATCGCCGATGTCCGCATTGGGCGTATAGGTGGGCTTGTGCTTGCCCCGCAATACCGACGCCACCCGCGTGGCGAGCCGGCCGAGCACCTGGTTCTGCGCGTCCACCACGTGCCAATCCTGGTTCGCGTCGTCTCTCGTAAAGAAAACCGTCGTTTTCATCTTGGCAAACCTTTCTCTTCAAAATCAAAGGAGATATTAAACCTCAGCCAACCCCCAACGTCAAGGGGAAAAGCCGTTTTCCCGCTCCCTGCCGGCCGGGCGAAAGGGCGAACCTTTCCCGTATGCCACCTCCCAAAGGAACAATCCGTGGGGCGGGGCGGTGGCCCCGGCAAGCGTCCGGTCCCGCCGCCCGAGCAGTTCGCGCACCCGGTCCGGCGGGTTCCTCCCCTTGCCGACGTCGACGATGGTCCCCGCGATGTTTCGCACCATGTGCCTTAAGAAACCGCTCCCCGCAATGCGGACGGAGACCAGACCCGGAACGGGTTCCTCCTCGATGCCGGTGCGATAGATCTCCCGGACGGTGGTCTTTGCGGTGCATCCCTGTCCCCGGAAGGAGGAGAAGTCATGTTTTCCCACGATGTGCGCGAGACCTCGCCGCATCGCGCCGATGTCGACAGGTTTCCCCAGGTGCCACGAGTAGCGCGCCAGAAACGGGGAGACGACGGGACCGAGATACAGAAAATACCTGTATTCCTTGCCTTTTGCGTCGCGTCGCGCATTGAAGTTCGCAGACGCCTCCTCGGCGGAAAGGATCCGGATATCCGGAGGGAGAAGGGCGTTCCCCCCGCGGACGATCGTATCCAGGGAACGTCTCCCCAAGTCGGAAAAATCGACCACCTGCTCCCGGGCGTGAACCCCCGCATCGGTGCGACTGGCCGCCCGGAGGCGGCCCGGCTCCTGGAGGAGCCGGGAAAGAGCGTCCTCCACCACCGACTGGATGGTGACCCCGTTCGCCTGGAGCTGGAATCCGCTGTACGCGGTCCCGTCGTACGCGAGCGTCAGTTTGCACCGGCGCATCGTTCCGGAAGCCCTCCCTGTCCAATCTCTTCCTGCCGCATGGTTATCACCCCCTTATGTGTGTCCGGAGACCGGCTCCGCATCCTCGGAGGGGGGCTCCGTTCGTGGCTCGCCGTGCGATGCACCCGCACGGCTTAAGCTTTACCTCACTGCGCCCCTCCTCCTTCGGCTGCTGCGCCCTGTGCCGCGGACCCTTTGGCGATGGGGGGGTTCCACGAAGCGGCCTGTGGAGCGAGAGTGTTGTATCCCCGCAGGGCGGGGTCCGAACCAGCGAGCGGAACCGGCAGCAAGCGGACGCAAGGTCGCGAGCGTAGCTGAGAGGAATCCCCCGCGAGCCAGGGTCCTGTGCTCTGCAAACAACGGCTTCGGAAGGAGTCCCGGGGATCGAAACACCACCGGGAGCGGAGGGTCCCCCGCTCCCGGTGGCGCTGCATCGGACTCGACCGCTTTCGGCGTCTACGCGTGGGCGGGTTGCAGGTGTTTCTGGGCGAGCACCTCGGCGATCTGGATCGCATTCAGGGCCGCCCCCTTCCGCAACTGGTCCCCGCACACCCAGAAGTTCAGGGCGTTCTCCGCGCTCTCATCCTCGCGGATGCGGCCGACGTAGCAGTCGTCCTTTCCCGCGCAGAGAAGCGGCATCGGGTACACGTTGCTCGCCGGGTCGTCCATCACCTGGCAGCCCGGAAACGCCGCGATCAGCTCACGCGCCTTCTCGCGGGAGACCTTCCTCTCGAACTGCGCGTTGATCGAGATCGAGTGGGCGGTCAGGACCGGTACGCGGACCGTGGTGCAGGTGATGCGCAGGTCCGGAATCCCCATGATCTTGCGCCCCTCGTTCGTCATCTTCATCTCTTCCTTCGTGTACCCGTTCTCGAGGAAGGCGTCGATGTGCGGAATCACGTTGAAGGCGATCTGGTGCTGGAACGCCGCCACTTCCAGTTTCTCGTTGCCGGCGAACGCCTTCGTCTGCGCGATGAGCTCGGCCATCGCCTTGGCCCCCGCCCCGGAGGTCGCCTGGTAGGAGGAAGCCACGACCCGCCGCAACGTTCCGAAGTCGTGCAGAGGCTTGAGCGGCATGATCGCGACGATCGTGGTGCAATTCGGGTTCGCGATGATCCCCCGGTTCCGGTATTGGGCAATCGCCTCGGGGTTGATCTCGGGCACCACCAGCGGGATGTCCGGTTCCATGCGGAAAGCCGACGAGTTGTCGACGACCACCGCTCCGGACTCCCCGGCCGCCGGGGCGAACTCCCTGCTCCGGGACGCCCCCGCCGAGAACAGGGCGATATCGATATCCCGGAAGGCGCTCTTCCGAAGGAGCTCGACGGGAACTTCTTCCCCCCGGAACCGGATCCTTTTCCCGACCGACCTTTCGGAGGCAAGCAGCCGGATGTTCCGGATGGGGAACTTCCTCTCCTCCAGGATCCGCAGCATCACTTCCCCGACAGCGCCCGTTGCGCCCGCAACAGCGACATTAAGGTTTTTCGTGGTCATTTCCCTCACTCCTTCTCACGTGTTGTCCCTGATGGTTTGCCGCACCTTGTCACCCATTTCCGAGGTTCCCACCCGCCGAACCCCGGGGCCATCGCGGTAGATGTCGCCCGTGCGGTAGCCGTCCGCGAGCGCCTTCTCCACCGCATCCCCGATCAGGGTGGACGCCTCGATCATGGTAAACGAGTATTCTAGCATCATCGCCGCGGAAAGTATCATGGCCAGAGGGTTGGCCATCCCTTTCCCCGCGATGTCCGGGGCGCTCCCGTGGATCGGCTCGAACAGTCCCACGTTTCCCCCGAGCGAGGCCGAAGGAAGCATCCCGATCGAGCCCGTGACCATCGACGCCTCGTCGGTCAGGATGTCGCCGAAGAGGTTCGTCGTGACGATCACGTCGAACTGTTTCGGGTTTCGGACGAGCTGCATGGCGGCGTTGTCGACAAACATGTGGGAAAGGACAACGTCCGGAAACTCCACCGCGCCCATCTCCGTAACGACCTTTCTCCACAGCACGGACGACTCCAGGACGTTCGCCTTGTCCACGGAGGTCACCCTCCCCGTCCGTTTCCGGCCCAGTTCGAAGGCGACCCGGGCGACCCGCTCGATCTCCGGGCGGCCGTACACCTCGGTGTTGATCCCCGTCTCGACGCCGTCGATCACCTTGATCCCGCGGGGCTCGCCGAAGTAGATCCCCCCGGTGAGCTCCCGCACGACCAGGAGATCGATTCCCTCCACGATCTCCCTTCGCAGGGGCGAGGCATCGACAAGGGGCCCGTACACCTTCGCGGGCCGTAAGTTAGCGAAGAGCCCGAGGATTTTCCGCAACTCCAGCAGGCCGCGCTCCGGCCTGACCTCGAAGGGGAGCTGGTCCCACTTCGGTCCGCCGACGGCCCCCAGGAGAATGGCGTCTGACGACCGGGCCAGGGACGACGCCCTGTCGGTTATCGGAACGCCGTGGACGTCGCAGGACGCCCCGCCAAGCAGCTCCTCCTCGATCTCGAACAGTTTCTTCCCCGAGACCTCCTCCACCGTCCGGAGGACCGACAGCGCCTCCCGGATAACCTCGGGACCGATCCCGTCGCCGGGAAACACGCAAATTCTGGGCATGGCCGCTACTTCCCTTTCCGCCGGGCCGCCATGTAGTTCAGCAACCCGCCTGCCGCGACAAGGTCCTGCATGAACGGAGGTACCGGGGCGATGGCGTACGAACGCCCCTTCGTCTCGTTCCGCAGCGTTCCCTGCCGCATGTCCAGAGCAAGAACGTCTCCCGCATCGATCTCGCCCACTGCCTGGGGCACCTCGAAGATGGGAAGACCCATGTTGAACGCGTTCCTGTAGAAGATCCGCGCGAACGAGCAGGCGATCACGGCGGAGGCACCGGACGCCTTGATGGCGATGGGAGCGTGCTCCCGGGAGGAGCCGCACCCGAAGTTCTTCCCTGCCACGAGAAAATCCCCCGGGGAGACCTTCGCCGCATACTCCGCGTCGATGTCCTCCATGCAGTGGCGGGCGAGCTCCGCCGGGTCGGAACTGTTCAGGTACCTAGCGGGGATGATGACGTCGGTGTCGACGTCGTCCCCGTATTTCCAGGCCCGTCCTTGCAGCACCATCGGCTTTCCTCCCCTTTCCGGGTTTCCACGTTCAGGCACCCCCTGTTCCCGCTGGCCCCGCCAGTTGACCGCGCCAACTGGGGAAGGGACCCTGGCTCGCGGGGGGATTCCCCTCAGCTACGCTCGCGACCTTGCGCCCGCTCGCTGCCGGTTTCGCTCGACGATTCGGACCCCGCCCCGCGGGGATGCTCCATTCTCGCTCCACAGGCCGCTTCGCGGAACCCCCCGCATCGCCTAAGGGTCCCCCGTTCACCGGCGCAGCAGCCGCAGGAGGAGGGGCGCAGTGAGGTTAAGCGCAGGCGTGCGGGTGCATCGCACGCCGAGCCACGAACGGAGCCCCCCTCCGAGGATGCGGAGCCGATACCGGGCGCTCCGCCCCGGGGCCGTCCCTACAGTTCGTCCGGGCCGCCGATTCGGCCGAGCACCGCGGACGCGGCCGCCACCGCGGGGTTGGAGAGGTAGACCTCGCTCTCGGGGTGCCCCATCCGGCCCACGAAGTTGCGGTTCGTGGTGGCAACGGCCTTCTCCCCCTTTGCCAGGATTCCCATATGCCCGCCCAGGCACGGCCCGCAGGTCGGCGTGGAAAACGCCGCACCCGCGGTCACGAAGATCTCCATCAGCCCCTCCCGCATCGCCTGAAGGTAAATCTCCTGCGTGGCGGGGAACACGATCATCCGGACGCCGTCGTGGACTTTCCGGCCGCGCAGGACCTCGCACGCGCTCCGGAGATCCTCGATGCGTCCGTTGGTGCACGAGCCCACCACGACCTGGTCGATGGGGACGTTCCCCACCAGGGAAAGGGGGCGGGCATTCTCCGGCAGATGCGGAAACGCCACCTGCGGCTCGAGAGCGCCCAGGTCGACCCCGATCTCCGCCGCATACCGGGCATCGCGGTCCGCCTCGACCACCGTGTATTTCCGGGCGGCCCGCTCGTCCGCGTAGCTCTTCGTGATCCCGTCGAAGGGGAAGATCCCGTTTTTCGCGCCCGCCTCGATCGCCATGTTGGAAATCGTGAACCGCCAGGCCATCGGAAGAGCCGCGAGGCCGTCCCCGGCGTACTCCATCGACTGGTAGAGCGCTCCGTCCACGCCGATCTTCCCGATGATGTGGAGGATGACGTCCTTGCCCTCGACCCACTTCCGCGGCTTGCCGGAAAGCACGATCCGGATCGACTGGGGAACCTTGAGCCACACATCCCCGGAAATCATCGCCGCAGCCAGGTCGGTGCTGCCGACTCCGGTCGAGAACGCGCACAACGCACCGTAGGTGCACGTGTGGCTGTCCGCTCCGATCACGAGATCGCCGGGAACGACGAGCCCCTCGTCGGGCAACAGCACGTGCTCGATCCCCATCCGCCCTACCTCGAAGTAGTTCACGATCCCGTATTCGCGGGCGAAGTCGCGCATTATCCTGGCCTGTTCCGCCGACGGGATGTCCTTGTTCGGCGTGAAGTGGTCCGGGACGAGCGCAATCCGCTCCCGGTCGAATACCTCCCGGACGCCGAGGTCCCGGACCGCCCGGATGGCGATCGGACTGGTCACGTCGTTGCCGAGCGCGAGGTCGACCCTCGCCAGGATCAGCTCCCCCGGCTCGACCGTTTCCTTCCCCGCGTGCCTAGCGAGGATCTTTTCCGTGAGCGTCATGCCCATCTACGGGTGTCTCGCTTTCCAGGGTTTTCTTTCGCTTACCGCGCAACACGCCCACCAGTTCCCCCATCGGCCCGGAGACGATGTACGTCGAGACGAACAGGAAGATCATCACCTGGGGTTCCGCTGCCAGCAGGAGGGAAAGGAAGATGAACACCACCAGCGTGTTGAACGGCCGGCGGCGGAACGGCTCCAGGTCCTTGAAGCTGCTGTACCTTACGGTGCTGACCATGAGAAAAGCCAGTACGTAGATGGAGAGAAGCACGGCCAGATGCTTGAAGCTGCCGGATCCCCCCAGGTAGTAGAAGAGCATGATCAGGGATGCCACGAACGTGGCCGCGGCGGGAATCGGCAGCCCGTTGAACTTCCCCCTCTCGACCGTGTGGATCTGGACGTTGAACCGGGCGAGACGGAGGGCCCCGCAGACCAGGTAGAGGAACGCGGCCAACCAGCCCCACCGCCCGAAGCGCGAAAGCGCCCAGCCGTATACGAGGAACGCCGGCGCCACGCCGCAGGCCACGATGTCGGCCAGGGAGTCGTACTCCACCCCGAATTGCGTGGTCGTCCGGGTCATCCGCGCGACCCGGCCGTCCAGGCCGTCCAGCACCACCGCCGCGATGATGGCCATAGCCGCCTTCTCGAACTGGCCCGTGTACGTCGCGGCAATCGAGTAGAACCCGGCGAACAGCGATCCGGACGTGATCAGGTTGGGCAATACATAGATCCCCCGACTTATCCCGTCCTCCCGCTTCCTTCTCCTCCTCCTCATTTCATTACCCCCACGACACTCTCTCCCGCCCGTACCCGGTCCCCCACCCGCACGTTCAGGGAGGCGGACGCGGGAAGCAAAATGTCCACCCGCGACCCAAAACAGATGATGCCCACACGCTGGCCCGCCCGGACGGTGTCCCCCGGGGCCACGTCGCACACGACGCGCCGCGCGACGAACCCGGCGATCTGGACAAAGGCGACCCGGCGGCCCTCCGGCGTCTCGAGGAGCACGCCGTTCTGCTCGTTGGCAAGCGACGCCTTTTCGACACTCGCCACCAGGAACTTCCCCGGGTGGTATTGGACGGACACCACCCGGCCGGAGACCGGAGCCCGGTTGACATGCACATCAAAGAGCGACATGAATACGCTTACCCGCTTCCCCGGTTCCCCGAAATACCTTCCCGGCGGGTTGTCGCCTGCGTACACTATTTTACCATCCGCGGGGGAAATCACCGCACCGGCGAGAGCGGGGGGGAACCTGTCGGGGTTCCGGAAGAACCAACCGATGAAAACGGTGATGAGAATGCCGAAGACCGAGGCGGGCAACGTCCTCGGCCACACAAAGGAGAGCACGGCCACAAGAGCAACCCCGCCCAGAAGAAACGGAATCCCTTCGGGGGCGATCACCCCGCGGTCCCGACCCTTCTCTCCCGGATCCATCGCTTCCGGGTCAGTTCTTCGTCCTGTCGACCAGCCGCCCTTTTGCTATCCACGGCATCATCGCCCGGAGACGGCGCCCCACCTCCTCGATCGGGTGCTCCTCACCGCGCCTCGTGAGGGCGTTGAAGACAGGTCGGTTGGCCCGGTTCTCCAGGATCCACTCGCGGGCGAAGGATCCGTTCTGGACCTCTTCGAGCATCCGCTTCATCTCGGCTTTCGTCTCCGCGTCGACGACCCGCGGTCCCCGCGTCAGGTCGCCGAACTGCGCGGTATTGCTCACGGAGTACCGCATCGTGGAGATCCCGCCCTCGTAGATGAGGTCCACGATGAGCTTCAGTTCGTGCAGACACTCGAAGTACGCCATCTCGGGCGCGTACCCCGCCTCGACCAGTGTCTCGTATCCCGCGAGGATCAGCGCAGTCACGCCGCCGCAGAGGACCGCCTGCTCGCCAAAAAGGTCGGTTTCCGTCTCTTCGCGGAAGGAGGTCTCGATCACCCCCGCGCGGGCGGAGCCGATCGCGCTTGCGTAAGCGAGCGCCATGTCCCGGCTGTCCCCCGCAGGATCCTGGTGGACGGCGATGAGAGCGGGAACGCCCTCTCCCTTTTCGTATTGCGCCCGCACGAGATGACCGGGGCCTTTCGGCGCCACCATGAACACGTTCAGGTCGGCCCGGGGCATGATCTGGGCGTAGTGGATGTTGAATCCGTGGGCGAACATGAGGTACGCCCCTTTCCGGATGTTCGGCCCGACGGAGGTCCGGTAGATGTCCCCCTGCAGCTCGTCGGGAAGGAGCATGACGACGACGGTCGCCTTGCCCGTCGCGGCGGCGGCGTCTACGACCTCGAACCCGGCCTTCTTCGCCTTCGCCGCGTTTTCGGACCCCGGGAGCTCGCCCACGACAACGTCCATCCCGCTATCCCTCAGGTTGTTCGCGTGCGCATGCCCCTGGCTGCCGTATCCCAGGATCGCGATCTTTTTCTTCTTCAGTATCGACTGCTTGGCATCTTTCTCGCGGTAGATCCGGACCATTTTCAACCCCTCCCCGTGTATAGTGGAACCAATCGACCTTTCGCGCCCCCGCTACATCCCTCGCGCAATGGCCACACGGCCCGTTCGCACGATTTCGCGGATCCCGATGGGCTTCAGCAGCTGGAGCAGTGCGTTGATCTTCTCCTCGTCGCCTGTCATCTCGATCGTGTAACACCGGGGCGCCACGTCGACGATCTTCGCACGGAAGATGTCCACCAGGCGCAGCACCTCGGGTTTCGTTTCCGGTTCCGCATTCACCTTGATCAGAACGAGCTCGCGATCGACGGTCTCCGCTCCCGTCAGGTCGATCACCTTGATGACCGAGACAAGCTTGTTCAGATGCTTGAGGATCTGCTCGAGAATCTGGTCGTTCCCGGAGGTCACGATCGTCATGCGGGAAACCGACGGGTCCAGCGTCTCCGCCACCGTCAGCGATTCGATGTTGAATCCCCTCCCGGAAAACAGGCCGGAAACGCGGCTCAAGACCCCGAACTCGTTTTCCACCATCACGGAAATGGTGTGGCGCATCGGCTAAGTCCCCCCCAACGTCACACGAGCAGCATCTTCGTGAGAGGCGCCCCCGCGGGCACCATCGGATAGACCATCTCGTTGGGATCCGTCACGATGTCGATAATCGCGGGGCCGGGCGCGGCGAACCCCTTCCGGAGCACCTCCGGCACCTCCGCAGGCTTCGTCGCACGATAGCCCACCGCCCCGTATGCCTCGGCCAGGCGCACAAAATCGGGGATCTGGGGGAGGCATGTCTGGGAAAGCTTCCCCTGGTAGAACAACGCCTGCCACTGCCGCACCATCCCGAGCGACCCGTTGTTCAGGATCACCACCTTGACGGGGAGGCGATACTGCACCGCGGTCGCAAGCTCCTGGATGTTCATCTGGATGCTGCCGTCGCCCGCGATGTCGATCACCAGCTTGTCCGGCATCGCCACCTGGGCCCCGATCGCGGCCGGAAGCCCGTACCCCATCGTCCCCAGCCCCCCGGAAGAGAGGAACGTTCGCGGTTTGTCGTACTGGTAATACTGGGCGGCGAACATCTGGTTCTGCCCCACCTCGGTGGCGATGATCGCGTCCCCTTTCGTGATCCGGTAGATCTGCTCGACCACATACTGGGGCTTGATCTTCCCCTTCCCCTGCTTGTAGGCGAGGGGGTGCGTCGATCTCCACTTCTCGATCTGGTCCCGCCACGGGGCGATCTTCTTCCGGTACTGCGCAGCCTCCTTCGTCCCCTTGACAAGCTTGATCATCTTCCGGAGCACATCCTTCAGGTCCCCCACGATCGGGATGTTCACGGGGACGTTCTTCTGAATCGATGTCGGGTCGATGTCCACGTGAATGATCTTCGCCCCGGGTGCGAATTCGTCGATCTTCCCGGTGACCCGGTCGTCAAATCTCGCACCGATGCCCAGGATCACGTCGCAGCTCGATATCGCCATGTTCGCCCGGAAGGTGCCGTGCATCCCGAGCATCCCGAGGGAGAGCCGGTCGGTTCCCGGGAAGCCGCCCAGACCCATGAGCGTGTTCGTGACGGGAATTCCGAGAATATGGGAGAACTCCGTGAGGATCTGGGACGAATCGGCGAGGATGACCCCTCCTCCGGCATAGATTACGGGCCGCTCCTTCTCGAGCAGCATGCGGATCGCGTTCTCCACCTGCCTCTGGTGCCCTTCGTAGGTGGGGTGGTAGCCGCGCAGCTTCACCTCTTTCGGGAGATGGTACTCGGCGGTGCTGGTCAGGACGTCCTTCGGGATATCGACCAGCACGGGTCCCGGGCGGCCGGTGGAAGCGATAAAAAACGCCTCCTTGATGATTCGGGGCAAGTCCTTCGCGTGCTTGACCAGGTAGTTGTGCTTGGTGCAGGGCCGGGTGATCCCGACGATGTCGGCCTCCTGAAACGCGTCGTTGCCGATCATGAGGGTCGGGACCTGTCCGGAGAAGACCACGATAGGGATCGAGTCCATGTACGCGGTGGCGATCCCCGTAACGGTGTTGGTCGCCCCCGGGCCCGATGTCACCAGGCACACGCCGGTCTTCCCGGAGGCACGGGCATACCCGTCGGCCATGTGCACTCCCCCCTGCTCATGACGAACAAGCAGGTGCCGGACCTTCGTGTTCTGGAACAGGGCATCGTAAATGTTCAGCACCGCGCCCCCGGGATACCCGAACACCACGTCCACCCCGAGATCCTCGAGCGCCTTGACGAACATTTCCGCGCCGGTCATCTTCACGTCATTCCCCCTACCGGAGCACCGCGCCGGTTCCCGCCGATCCCACCATCTTGGCGTACCGGGCCAGGTACCCCGTGCGCACCTTCGGGGGCGGTGCTTTCCACGATTTTTTCCGGCGGCCGAGCTCGGCCGCGGGCACGTTCAGCGTGAGCTTCCTTTTCGGAATATCCAGAACGATCTCGTCCCCGTCCCGCACAAGGGCGATCGTCCCCCCTTCCATCGCCTCGGGAGACACGTGGCCGATGCACGGTCCGTGCGTCCCTCCGGAGAACCGCCCGTCGGTGATGAGGGCCACCTTGGTCCCCATTCCCATCCCCATGATCGCCGAGGTGGGGGAGAGCATCTCACGCATCCCCGGCCCCCCCTTCGGGCCCTCGTACCGGATGACCAGAACCATGCCCGGCCGGATCTTTCCCCCCATGATAGCCGCCATGGCGGCATCCTCGGAGCCAAAAACGCGGGCCTTCCCCCGGAAGGTGAACATCGAGGGGTCGACCCCCGACTGCTTGACCACCGCGCCCCCCGGCGCAAGATTCCCGGTGAGAATCGCGATCCCCCCCTCGGGCCGCACGGGGGCGGAAACCTTTCGGA
>Ga0307417_10000053_pt1 | contig 45093 bp, 49 predicted proteins | sample SalMarWE160210MG_2_FD_202514 | JGI IMG/M metagenome (GOLD analysis project Ga0307417, IMG submission 202514) | Salt marsh sediment microbial communities from the Plum Island Ecosystem LTER, Massachusetts, United States - WE1602-10 | ecosystem: Environmental > Aquatic > Marine > Intertidal zone... | reverse complement strand
GGCAAGGATACCGGCCCAGCCGAAGGTGCCGTTGATGAGGCCGCCGGCGGTGTCGCTGGTGAAGAAATCGTCGTCGGCGGCGAGCTGGCCGATGCGGAGCGAAAAGAAATCCTTGTCCGGATCGCCCTGTTGAAACCAAGCGGTGAACAGACGCGTGGTCGCATGTGCGTCGATATTGCTGGGATCGGCGATGCTGCCGACATTATAGGCGACGTTTTTGTCGCCGTTGCCGGAATGGATATTGAACACCGTGAAATGGGTGCTGGCGCCGCGCCAGCCCATGAATTTTTCCAGGTCGTTGTCCATGGAGAATTCGAGCCGGCCCTCATAGCTGGAGCGCTGATAGATGCCGCCGGACGTGACGTCGAAACCTTCCGCGACATATTTCAGCATGAACTTGACGCCCTGATCCGCCAGCGCGGTGCGCGCGCCGTGCCAGTCGCCGCTGAAAGTGTCCTGCTCCCAGATCGACGCCGGCGTCTTGGCCTTTTCTTTGGCCGCAGCGCACGTTGCGCCGGTGCCGAGGATTGTCGCCGCCGCCAGCGCCACAAGGCCACGCCGCATGTTGACGCTACGCACTTTTTTGCCCCACATAATCGCCCCTGTCTGGCTTGCCCGATTACCGTTGTGTTGTAACGCCGCGGTAAGGTGGATCATTTTGCCAAGTCGGCGAGCCGTTGCAGCGCCGCGAAATGCGCTTTCCGCACCGCCGGATTGAACAGCGACCAGCGCTCCGCCACCTTCATGTTCGCGGCCGCCACGGCGACCTCGCGGCGATAATCAGCATAGGCCCGGGCCGCACCGTCGAAATCATCGTCCGCAGCCGCCATCGCGATCCGCCGCAGCGTCAGCACCATCTCGCTGACCGCGCCGCGTGCGCGCCGGCGCTCGGCGAGGCCGCCGCTGACGCTGGTATCGGAATGGCTGGGGAAGTTCTCGCTCGGCTCGCGCCATTCGTTGCCGACCGAGTCAACCGTCAAGGCAATCACGAGTTTGTTGCGCTCGGCGATTGCCGTGTCCAACACACTGGCAAAGGCGGCGATTTCGTCTAGCTCGGCCTGCACCGTGTTGCGCCTTATGGGTTCGGCAGCGTCACCGACCGCGTCGAGATAAGCGACCAGGTCGGCTTGTTCGTCCTTGCTCAAGCCGAGATCGAAGTGGCGGTCGAAATAGCCGACCACCTGGCCATAGCTGTCGAAGCGCCCATCGTGGAAATAGGGTGCGTTGAAATTTGCGTTGAGCAGCGTCGGCGTCTTGAACCAGCCACCGCTGCCGACGTCATGCACCTGATGATCAACGAAAGCGCCATCGGGCCGGTGGCAGCTCGCACAGGACATCGCCGCGGCGCGCCGGAACGGCTTGACGAACAGCATCTGTCCGCGGCGCGCGGGTTCGGAGGCCTGCGCGCTCAGGCGACCGCCGGGGCTGAGCTTCGGATTGGGCAGGAAAGCAATCTCACGCACGTAAGCTTCGAGCGCGTCGAGCACTTGCGGCGACGGTTCGGCGCCCGCGAACTCGTTGACGATAGCGTTGCGAATGAACCCGCGCAGCGTCGGGAAGTGGCCATCATGGGTATAGGGCGCAAGATATTTGGCGCCGCGCAGGCTCGGCACCCGCACCGCGTCGAACACGCCATTGTCCGTATTCGGATTGAACAGCGCGCCGGTGGTGTCGAAGGTGCCGGGCCGGATCGACAGGCCGGGAACGTAGAGCCTGGCGTTGCCGGAGCCTTGCTGATGGCAGGTATTGCAACTGATGCCGGCCTTGCGTGCGACGCCGCCGAAGATCGCCGGCGAGGAGAACAGCATGTCGCCGAGATTGAACAGGTAGGAACGCTTGCCGCCGGCGGCTTCGAAGGAAAACAGCTCGGTCGGCTGGTCGAGCTGCTCTTCGTAGAGCTCGGTGCCCGGCGGCAGCACGCCTTCCGCGGTGGTGATTGGCCGGGCAGACGCCGCGGCCAGCCCGACCATCAGCAGACCGGCCACGCAAGCGGCGACAGCCGTCAATCGAAGCGGTTGGTATGTGGGCTGGCGCATCTCAGTCGCCCAGTTTCGGCTTCTTCAAGCCCAGTTTGGGCGCCGCGCTCTGCAGCAGCACCGCCAGCTCCTCTCCCGCCTTATTCAGCGCGGGCTGGTCGATCTGCTTGACGTTCTTCACCTGCACCAGCTTCTCGACATCCTCGATTTTCTCGTGGATGCTTTCGGCCAGCTTGGCGTCTTTCTTCTTCAGGGCGCCTTCGAACACCAGCTTGTAGACCGCTTCGATGCCCTCGACGTTTTCCTGCATGTCGATATGCGAGGTGTGGGCATAAGGCGACTCGCCGCCCTTCGACTTGTTTTCACCGATCTCGTAGGCCAGCCCGGTGACGCCGTTGAGCAGGCCCTGAGCCGAGAAATTGAAGCTTGGCGCTTTGAGCTGCTTCTCGAATTCCGCGAGGTTCTTGACCAAGCCCTCCACCGGCGCGCCGATTTCGTCGAGCTTGCCCGCGAACAATGCCGCCTCGACGGCGTGATAGCCCTGCTTGGCGTCGGGCCAGGCGTCGATCGCTTCATCGAGCTTTTCGAAGAACTCGCCGGTGATCGGCTCGATCGCTTCCCAGCCTTTACGCGACTTGATCCACGCCGCTTGCGCCGCCTTCACATTGCCGGCCTTTGCCGCGGCCTGCAATTCCTTGGCGCCGGCGAGCGCCTTGCCGATGTGCTCGACCGCGAACGGCTTGTAGTTCTGCGCACCTTTCACCAATGACCGAGCGTCGGCGCGCGTCGCCGCCGCCGCGACAAAAACGAAGACGATGAACGCGCCGCAAAATTTCAGCGCGCGCGATGTGAAGCGCACGCTTGTGTTTGGCTTGGTGATCGTCAGTGACATCGGCATGGTCTCCCCGCGCGCGAGAAATGTTGCGCGCACGATTCATCGGGGCCAGAACGCTGTCAACAAAATTCTGCTTTAATATCAATAGTTTATAATTAGTCCAATGTGACTTTGGTGCCCGACTTCGCGCGAGTACGCCGCCTTCAAATTATTCCAATGAAGAGATTGGCCTTAAGCGGCTGGCCGCGTTCGCGAACGCTCAGCGATAGCGCACTGCTATTGCTGTCGGATCTTAATTGGATGACAGCAATGTGAAACGCGCGGCTCAGTCGCCGGGATTGTCGTTGGCCGCGGATTGCGCTTTCGCGGCCTTGGCGACGGCGACCATGGCCGGGCGCAGCACGCGGTCGCCGATCATGTAGCCGGCTTGGATCACCTGTGCGACATGGCCGGCCGGAACGTCCGCGCTCTCCAGCTCGAACATCGCTTGATGCACGTTGGGATCGAACTTCTCAGCCTGCGGCGAGAATTTTTTCACGCCGTGCTTTTCCAGCGCCTTCATTAATTCGCGTTCGGTGAGCTCGACGCCCTCGATCAGCGCCTTCACCTTGGCGTCGGCGTGCTCACGCAGCTCAGGGCCGATCGCCTCCAGCGCACGGTGCATGTTGTCGGCCACCGCCAGCACCTCGCGGGCGAAGCCGGCGTGGCCGTAGAGCCGCGCGTCGGTGACTTCGCGCTCGGTGCGCTTGCGCAGGTTCTCCATCTCGGCGAGCGTGCGCAGGAGCTTGTCCTTGAACTCGGCGGCTTCGCGGCGGGCTTCCGCCAACGGATCGGCCTCGGCAGCGGCCTGTGCCGGCGGGCCCTGCGCGGGCGCACCGTTTCCCTGGCCGTTCTCGGTCTCGGCCACTGCATCCTCGCCCTGGCGAGCGGTCGGGTCCGTCATCGTCAATCAACCCCAGAAAATGGTCGGATGCCGGGCATATCAGGGTTCCGGCGGCAAAAATCAAGCTTTCATCCACCCAACAGCTTGCTCACCACCCGCGCGGTGTAATCGACCATGGGGATGACGCGGGCGTAATTGAGCCGGGTCGGCCCAATCACCCCGATCACGCCTACAATGCTGCCCTTGTTGTCGCGATAGGGCGCGATGATGGTGGAGGAACCCGACAGCGAGAACAGCTTGTTTTCCGAGCCAATGAAGATGCGCACTCCCTCGGCCCGCTCGGCGCGCCCGAGCAGGTCGATCACGCCGCGCTTGGTCTCGAGCGCGTCGAACAACTGGCGCACCCGCTCCAGATCCTCGACCGCGTGCAGGTCCTCCAGCAGATGGGCCTGGCCGCGCACGATCAACTGGCGGTCCTCGCTGTCGCCGCCCGACCAGCTGGCGAGCCCGGCAGAGATGATCTTCTGGGTGAGCTGGTCGAGCGCGTCCCGGCCTTCCTTGACCGCGCTCTCGATCTCGTTGCGCAATTCGGCCAGTGTCTTGCCGCGGATGCGAGCGTTGAGGAAATTGCCGGCCTCGGTCAGCGCCGAGGTCGGCAATCCGGTCGGCACGTTGAGCACTCGGTTCTCGACCTGGCCGTCCTCGGCCACCAGCACGGCGAGCGCGCGCTCCGGCTCCAGCCGCACGAACTCGATGTGCTTGAGCCGCACATTGCTCTTGGCAGTGAGCACGATGCCGGCCGAGCGCGTCAGCCCCGACAGCATCTGCGAGGCCTCGGTGAGGATCGATTCCAGCGACTTGCCCGCGCCTGAGCCGGCCACCTGCGCTTCGATGGACTTGCGGTCGCTTTCGGTGAGGTCGCCCACTTCCATCAGCGCGTCGACGAAGAAGCGCAGGCCCAGTTCGGTCGGCAGCCGGCCGGCGGAGGTGTGCGGGGCATAGATCAGGCCGAGCTGCTCCAGGTCCGACATCACATTGCGCACCGAGGCCGGCGACAGCGGGATCGGCAGGATGCGTGACAGGTTGCGCGAGCCGACCGGCTCACCGGTGGCGAGATAGCTCTCGACGATCGAGCGGAAAATCTCGCGTGAGCGCTCGTTGAGCGCCGCAAGGCTGACTTGCGTCGCGCCGATCGGGACGTCGTGGGAGGCCACCGTCTAACTCCTTAAATCCAGCCCACAATTGACCATTAAGCCCACCTTGTTCAAGGCAGGCATCTGGTTATGGTGTGCGGCAACGAAAAAGCCGGTGTTCATGCCGGTCTTAGGGAGGATCATGCCCGATGCGGCCGAGCCGCCGACAAGTCGACGAGTTGCGCGCCGTTTCGCTCGAGCGTGGCGTGGTCAAATACGCCGAAGGCTCCTGCTTCGTGAAATTCGGCGATACCCATGTGCTGGTCACCGCCAGCCTGGAAGAGCGGCTGCCGCCCTGGCTCAAGGGCCAGGGGCGCGGCTGGGTCACCGCCGAATACGGCATGCTGCCGCGCGCAACTAGCGAGCGCACCCGCCGCGAGGCCTCCGCCGGCAAGCAGGGCGGCCGCACCGTCGAGATCCAGCGGTTGATCGGGCGGTCTTTGCGTTCGGTGGTCGATCTACCGGCGCTGGGCGAGCGCCAGATCACCATCGACTGCGACGTGATCCAGGCCGACGGCGGCACCCGCACCGCCGCCATCACCGGCGCCTGGGTGGCGCTTTCCGATTGCCTGACCTGGATGAAGGCGCGCGACATGTTCAAGGCGCAAGTGCTGCGCGATCACATCGCCGCTGTTTCCTGCGGCGTCTGCAACGGCACCGCCGTGCTCGATCTCGATTACGCCGAGGACTCGGAAGCAGACACCGACGCCAATTTCGTCATGACCGGCTCCGGCAACATCGTCGAGGTGCAAGCCACCGCCGAGAAGATCCCGTTCAGCGAGGATCAGTTCCTGGCGCTCTTGGCGCTGGCGCGCAAGGGCATCGAGAAACTGGTGGATTTGCAGAAATTGGCGGTGACGTAATTTTCTTGTCATGGCCGGGCTTGACCCGGCCATCCCGATGAGAGACGCACGGCCTTGCGTTCCTAAGCGGGATGCCCGGCACAAGGCCGGGCATGACAAGTTTTCAAATGCCCCGACAACTCACCGGCCCGGTGGTGATCGCCACCCACAATCCGGGCAAACTCAAGGAACTGCGCGAGTTGCTGGCGCCCTTCGGCGTCGCAGCGCAATCGGCCGGCGAGCTCGGCCTCGCGGAGCCTGTGGAAACCGGCAGCACCTTCGCCGAGAACGCGGCGCTTAAGGCGCTGGCCGCGGCCAAGGCCAGTGGGCGACCGGCCTTCGCAGATGATTCCGGATTGGTTGTCGATGCGTTGAACGGAGAGCCCGGCATCCACTCTTCGCGTTGGGCCGGACCGGACAAGGATTTCCGCGGCGCGATGAACCGCATCCAGACGCTGCTGATCGCGCGCGGCGCCAAAGCGCCCGAACAGCGACGCGCGCATTTCGTCGCCGCGCTCTGCCTGGCCTGGCCCGACGGCCACATCGAGGAATTCGAGGGCCGCGTCGATGGCATCGTGGTCTGGCCGCCGCGCGGCGACAAAGGCTTCGGCTACGATCCACTGTTCCTGCCCGACGGCTTCGACCGAACTTTCGGCGAGATGACGGCACAAGAAAAGCACGGTCTTCCACCGCAAGGCCAAGGGCTGTCGCACCGCGCCCGCGCCTTCATCAAGCTGGCGGAAGCCTGTTTGCGCCGCGATTGAAGCGCGCCCTTGCCCCCGCGCAGAATCGTTACAATTTTAAATAGTTGTTCGCGACGAAATCGCATCCGCGCTGGCTGTAATGCCCGACGCGGCCTATGATGGTTAACATGACATCAACCGTGCCGTTTGGCGTCTACGTGCACTGGCCGTTCTGCCTGTCGAAGTGCCCCTATTGCGACTTCAACAGCCACGTCCGTCACGTCGGCATCGACGAGGCGCGCTTCGTGCGTGCCTTCGAGCGCGAGTTGGCGACCACCGCCGCGCGCATCGGCGCCCGCAACGTTTCAAGCATCTTCTTCGGCGGCGGCACGCCCTCGCTGATGCAGCCGGCATCGGTGCAGGCCATTCTCGACGCCATCGCCAAACATTGGAGCGTCGCGCCCGACGCCGAAGTCACGCTGGAAGCCAATCCGACCAGCGTAGAAGCCACCCGCTTTCGCGGCTATCGCTCAGCCGGCGTCAACCGCGTCTCGCTCGGCGTGCAGGCGCTCGACGACGCGGCGCTCAAAGAGCTCGGCCGTCTGCATAGCGCGCAAGAAGCGCTCGACGCGGTCGCGGTCGCGCGTTCGATCTTCGACCGCTATTCCTTCGATCTCATCTATGCCCGCCCGCGCCAGACGCTTGACGCCTGGGCGGCCGAGCTCAAGCGCGCCATTGCCGAAGCAGCCGAGCATCTCTCGCTCTATCAACTGACCATCGAGCCCGACACACCGTTCGCCGGCCTGCACGCCGCCGGCAAACTGTCGGTGCCGGACGACGATCTGGCGCGCGATCTCTACGATCTCACGCAAGTGATCTGCGCCGACGCCGGCCTGCCGGCTTACGAAATCTCCAACCATGCGCGCCCGGGCGCCGAGTGCCGGCACAATCTCATCTATTGGCGCGGCCACGAATATGCCGGCATCGGGCCGGGGGCCCATGGCCGGCTCAATCTCGACGGCCGCCGCGTCGCCACCGAAACCGAGAAGCGTCCGGAAAGCTGGCTGATGCGCGTGGAAGCCACCGGCTCAGGTCTCACCGTCGACGAAAAGCTCAGCGCGGGAGAAACCGCCGACGAATTTCTGCTGATGGGGTTGCGGCTCGCCGAGGGCATCGAGCCGGCGCGCTATCTCGCGCTTTGCGGCCGCGAGATCGATCCCAAGCGCGTCGCCATTCTGCACCAGGAAGGCGCGGTGGAAACCACCGCCGACGGCCGCTTGCGCGTGACGCAGTCGGGCTTTCCGCTGCTCGACGCCGTGGTCGCCGATCTCGCTGCTTAAGTCCCCGTCCCGAACGAGCGCGGTGCCGGGTTCACCACCTGGCCACCGGTTGCGCCCACGCGCAACACCGCCAGCCCGCGCTCGTTGGTGCCGTCGGGACGGAAACGGAAAATACCGTCGATGCCGGCAAAGCCCGACGAATTGGTCAGCACGGCTTCCGAAAAGCGCTGCTGCCCTTGCGTCTTCACCAACGCCGCCACCAGCGCCACCGCGTCATAGGCAAGCGTCGCGGTGCGCACCGGGTCCTGGCCGAAGCGGGCGCGGTAGCGGGCCGAGAAATTGCGGAAGCCGCCCGATTCGGGCGCGGCATAGAGGCCGCCTTGCAACAGCTTGTCAGAGAAGATGCGCGGGTCGTCCCACAGGCCGGTGCCGAGCAATTGCAGCCGCCGCAAGTTGACGCGGTCGGCGGCCAGCGCCTGCACCACCTGCGGCACCGCGTCGGCGCCGTCGGGAATGAAGATGCTGTCGATCTGGGCCGCCGCCTGCGCCACGCGCTGCACCGGCTCGGCGATCTTGCTGGGATCGAGCGGATATTTCTCCAGCACTACTACGCGGCCGCCGTGGCGCGGCACTTCCTGCTGGAACGCCGCCTGCACCACCGCGCCATAGGCGTTGTCCGGCACCAAAGCCGCAAACGAGCGGCGGCGGCGCGAGATGGCATAGTCGACGATGCGCTTGACGTCGGTCTCCGGCAGGAAGCTCAACAGATAGACGCCGCGCGCGGCGACGCTGGCATCGGTCGAGAAGGCGATCACCGGAATGCCGCGTGGACGAACCACCTGCGCCACCGCGCGCACCGACTGCGCGAACAGCGGGCCGATAATGATCTCGGCGCCCTCGCTGATCGCCTGCTCGGCGCCTTGTTGCGCACCTTGCGGCGTGCCGGCGTCGTCCTTCACCAGCAGCTGGATATTCGGATTCTTGAACTCGGCGAGCGCCATCTCGGCCGCGTTCTTCATCGAGGTCGCGGCCACGCCGGCATTGCCCTGGGCCGACAGCGGCAGGATCAGGCCGGCCCGGATCTGGCCGCTGCCGATGGCGGCCCCCGGCTGAGTCTCGGGCTGCGGCGTGAACGGGTTTTTGAATTCGCCGCCGAAATTGCCGAGCTTGTCGCCGCTGCAGGCCGACAGCACGGCCGCAGCCGCAGCCCCCAGCGCCGCGGTCACGCTGCGCCGGCTGAGCATCAGTGCTTTCTCTTGGTCCGGCGGCGTCCCCGACATGGCCTCCCCACGCGACGGATTGACTTGTCAGTGCGATGACAAGCCGCGATTTTATCTCACAAAAGTTAAGGTAATGAAAGAGCAAGAGAATTTGTCGCGCAATGACGCCGCCGGGGCAGCCCTCTAAAGTATCCGGCATGGTCAAGCGCAGCAGAACCGCGGGTGGCGGCAATCCCCGCCGCACTTTCAAGCCGGCGGCCGGGCTCTACTTGGTCGCCACCCCGATCGGAAACTTGAGCGATACCACCTTGCGCGCGCTCGAGGTGCTGGCCGGCGCCAACATTATCGCCTGCGAGGACAGCCGCGTGACCCGCAAGCTCACCGAGCGCTACGGCATCGCGACACCGCTGACGCCCTATCACGAGCACAATGCCGCACTGGCACGGCCGAAGCTGCTGGCGCGCCTCGCCGCGGGCCAAGTTATTGCGCTCGTGTCGGACGCCGGCACGCCGCTGATTTCCGATCCCGGCTACAAGCTGGTGCGTGCGGCGCAAGATGCCGGCCATGTGGTGACGGCGATCCCCGGCGCGTCGTCGGTATTGACGGCTCTGAACGTCGCAGGATTGCCGACCGACCGCTTCTTCTTCGAAGGCTTCCTGCCGCCCAAGCAGGCGGCGCGGCAAAAGCGCATCGCGGCGCTTAAGCCCATTCCGGCGACGCTGGTGCTGTTCGAGAGCGGCCAGCGTTTGGCCGCCGCGCTCGCCGACCTGGCCGAGGGGCTCGGGCACCGCGCGGCCGCGGTCTGCCGCGAGCTGACCAAGCTGCATGAGGAAGTCCGCCGCGGCGACCTGCCGGGGCTCGCTCACGACTATGCCGAAGGCGGCGAGACGCGCGGCGAAATCGTCATCGTGGTGGCGCCGCCGGGAGATGAAAGTGGCGAAGCCGGCGATGTCGATAAACTCTTGCGGCAAGCCCTCGCCCGCGTCTCGCTCAAGGACGCCGTCGGCGAGGTCGCGCTCGCCACCGGCCGGCCGCGCCGCGCGGTCTATCAGCGTGCGCTCGAACTCAGCAAAGACACGGGCGATGGCGCGCCGTAGTAGCGACGGCCGCGCGCCCAAAGCAACGCCGGTTGGCAAAGCGTCGCCGCGGCCGCAGCGGCTAAAGCGTGAAGCGCGTCCTGAAAAAATTGCCGCGTTCCGCGTCGGCATTTCGGCGGAAAGCCGCGCCGCCGCGTTGCTCATCGCCAAGGGATTCCGCATCCTGGCGCGACGCTGGAAATCGCCGGTCGGCGAGATCGATATCGTCGCGCGCCGGCGTTCACTGCTGGTCTTCGTCGAAGTGAAGGCGCGCAATAATCTCGATGAAGCGGCGGAGGCACTGCAAGCGCGCCAGCAGCGCCGCATCGCCGCGGCGGCGGAGGTCTGGCTCGCAACCTATCCCGACGATGCCATCCGCGATTGCCGTTTCGATGCCATCCTGGTCGCGCCCGGCAAGCTGCCGCGCCATATCCCGGCGGCGTTTGAAGTGTGTTGAAGACCTAAGCGCTCAGCCGCTCGAAAAACTGGTCGACCTGGGCGCGGATGCGGCCGGCCACCTGGCCCAGATCGTCGGCCACCGCCTTCACCGCGCCGGCGCTGGCGCGGGTGTCTTCGGTGGCGCCGCCCACCAAATTGACCTCCTCGGCAGTCTCCACCGTGCGCTTGGCGGCGGTCTCGACGCTGCGGGCGATTTCGCTGGTGGCGGCCCCCTGCTCGGTCACGGCCGCCGCAATCGCCCCGCTGATGTCGCCGATCTCGCGGATGATCGCCTTGATCGCAGTGATCGCGCCGATCGAGCGCGTGGTGGCGCGCTGCATGCCGGCGATCTGCGTGGCTATTTCCTCGGTGGCCCGGCTGGTCTGGCCGGCCAGCGCCTTGACCTCGCCGGCAACCACCGCAAAACCGCGGCCGGCTTCGCCCGCACGCGCGGCCTCGATGGTGGCGTTGAGCGCCAAGAGATTGGTCTGCTCGGCGATGTCGGTGATCAGCTTGACCACGTCGCCGATGCGCGCCGCCGCCTCGTCCAGCTCCTTGACCGCGATATTGGTGTGGCCGGCCTCGTTCACCGCCTTGGTGGAGATGGCGTTGGACTGCGCCACCTGGCGGTCGATCTCATTGACGGAAGCCGACAACTCGTCGGCCGCCGAGGCGATATCGCGCACGTTGCCGGAGGCCTCCGCCGAGGCCGCCGCCGCGCGCGCGGTCTTGGCGGAAGCGTCGTCGGCGACGCCGGCGAGCTGGCTCGAGGCCGCCAGCATCTGATCGGAGATGCGGCCGAGCTCGGCAAGCGTCGCCTCCACGTCGGCAGAGAAGCGTGCGATTTCGGCCGACATCTGCTCCTGCCGCCGCGTGCGCGTTTCGGCGTCGCCGACCACGGCGCGGTTGAGCTCTTCGTTTTTGCGCATCGCGCGCTGGAATACGGCGATCGAGCGCGCCAGCGCGCCGATCTCGTCGCTGCGTTCGCTGAACGGCACCGCCATCTGGGCGTCGCCGGCGGCAACCGCCTCGGTCACACGGGTGATCTCGGTGATCGGCCTTGCCACGCTGCGCAGGATGATGAGTGCGCCGGCGGTCGCCAGCAGCACCGCGAAAGCGGCAAGCAGGCTGAGCAGCATGGCGGTCTTGTTGATGCTATCACTGAGCGCATCATAGAGGTCCTGCGCTCGCTCGGTGTAATGCTGGCTCAGCGTATCGATGTCGTTGGCGAGGGCTTTGCGGATCTCGTCGGGATGGTATTGCAGCACCCATTTGTGCGCCGCTTCCGGCCCCTGTTCGCTGGCTATGCGCACCAACTCCGGCACGAAATTGCGGAATTCCCCGATCCGCACCGCGAGGTGGCCGACAGCGGCGGCATCGCTGCTGGGCATGCTGGCTTGCCATTCGGAGAGCGCGCCGCCGATCCGGTCATTTAGTTCGGCCAGTTCCTTTGCGTGCGTGGCGGCGACCGGGAGGTCTTGCCCCGTGGTCGTGTCGCGCGTTTCCTCCAGCATGGCGGCGAGCAGGCTGTTGAGGCGCTCGACGTTACGGCTGCCACGATTGGCCGATTCGAGCTGCGCGGTGAGCGCGGCGTTGTCGCGGATGCCGACGATGGTCGCCGCCGACAGCGCCACGGTCGTGGTGGCCATCAACGCGAAGATCGCATAGAGCTTGGCGGCGATCGAAAGCTTCGGCAACGTCAAAGACGGCTCCCCCGTGGGCCCAGGTACCTTTCGGGCTACAATGGCGGTAATATGTTAACGTTTTGTTTTCCTTAAGCTTCCCGCCGGAAGAGGCGCCCAGAGCCCGCAAGATAAGAGCCCGACATGAGCCTGAAAATCGCGGTGCAGATGGATCCGATCGAGCGGATCAACATCAAGGGCGATTCAACCTTCGCCCTGCTGCTGGAAGCTCAAGGACGCGGCCATGCCTTGTCCTATTACACCCCCGAGCGGCTGGCTTTGCTCGACGGCCATGTCTTCGCCACCGTCGAGACCCTGAGCGTACGTGACATCGCCGGTGACTTCTTCACCCTCACCGACCCGCGCCGCGTGGAGCTGACCGCCTTCGACGTGGTGCTGCTGCGCCAGGACCCGCCGTTCGACCTGCATTACGTCACCACCACGCACCTGCTCGAGCGCATCCACCCGCGTACGCTGGTGATCAACGACCCCGCCCATGTGCGCAACGCGCCGGAAAAGATCTTCGTCACCGAATTTCCCGAATTGATGCCGCCGACCCTGATCACCCGCGACCTCGCCGAGATCAAGTCGTTTCGCGCCAAGCACGGCGACATCGTGATGAAGCCGCTCTACGGCTTCGGCGGCGGCGCGGTGTTCCGCGTCACGCGCGACGACCTCAATTTCGGCTCGCTCTATGACATGTTCGCGGTCACCTTCCGCGAGCAATGGGTGGTGCAGAAGTTCCTGCCCGCCTTCAAGGACGGCGACAAGCGCATCATCCTGGTGGACGGCGAATATGCCGGCGCGGTCAACCGGATTCCTGCAGCCGACGACCTGCGCTCCAACATGATCCGCGGCGGCTCGCCCAAGGCGACCGACCTGACAAAACGTGAAAGAGAAATCTGCGAGCGGCTTGGCCCTGCGTTGCGCGCGCGCGGGCTGCTGTTCGTCGGCCTCGACGTGATCGGAGATTACATCACCGAGATCAACGTGACGTCGCCCACGGGAATTCGCGCGGTCAAGAACGTCGGCGGACCCGACATTGCGGCGCTGATCTGGGACAAGATCGAGGCGATGCAAAAAGTCGGACGCCGCTAGCCAACCGGCCGAATATTCTTGGAATTTGCGGCGGATCGCCCCGTTATTATTGGTTTGCAATTACAACCGAAGCGCGTATTATATAACGTATTATTCATTGACGCGTACCTTTTTGACGGGGTTTATTAAAATGTGCAAGGCGTCAGAGGCAGTAAGGATGGTAACTTGCTTGGCTGCGGTGGTCGTTACTAGCCAACCCAGCCTGGCTGAACGTCGGTGCGTTGTGTCTCCTACTGTAAGCTGTAGTGCAGGCGGCCACTACATTGGTGATGCGTGCGTGTGTAGAAGCCGCTACGGCCAAAATTTTTATGGGCGTGTGTTAGAACTGGGGCCTCGCTATCCACGATCACCAATTCAGCCGTACGTTGGACATGGGCCCTACGTCGGCTCGCCAGCGTACGGCGGTGTCCAACCACCCGTCGGACCGAGGCCCTACGCGGTGCCGCCAAGCTACGTGCCACCGCAACCTAGCGCGCCTTTAGCAAATCGAGGGTACGCTCCCAGTCCACCACCTGCCCAAACTCTACCGTGCGGCTCAGGGCCGCCAGGTCAATTCAAGCCGGGACAAAATCCCTGTGGTGGAATCGCTGCACCAGTTTTCAAACCAAGGAGATAATCTAACTCTTTATCGCGAGTAGGGTTGTGTAATGCGTGACTCTGGGTGGCTGGTATTATTATCGCCAGAATATCTCATAAACGGGACTCTGTGGAGAACATTTTGGCCGCTGCCGGCCACAGCCTTATTGATATCCGGATTGGTATATTTCGCTGGCACACGAAAAAAACCGATCTCCGAGAAAAAAGGGATATTTGGTGTATTTCTTGCGTTTTCTGCCCTCGGTTTGATTACTGGCGTTATTGGCGGCAATAGCCGCGAACCGGCAGTTGGTGCAGTCCTTCCGGCAGTCCTATCACTCGTAGGTGGCATTGCAATTTATCTAGTCGGTAAGGATGTTCAGCAACGTGTATTGGTTGGGCTTTCTGTGTTCTGCTTATCGATAACTCTTGCCCTTGGCTTTTTTTGGGGATCGATTATCAGAGTTCGGGCTGAAGATTACTGAAGCGTAATTGGTCGACAGGATCCAGCAAAACAACCTATTGCATATACTGACAGCGTCCTCGTCCAAGTCAGCGACGCCTCCGTCGTTTCCAAGTTTTACATAGACTCATTAGGCTTCAAGAAAGTCAGCGACCAGATTAACCCAAGTGGGGAGCACTGGATTGAAGTTGCCCCACCAGGCGCGCAGACCAAGATACTGCTGCATAGCCTATCGTCGGGCAAGACCGTTGCGCCACTTGGAACGACTACTGGGATCAGTTTTTTTACGAAAGACATTTGGAAATCCAGTAAGGTACTTGAGGCACGCGGTGTGAGATTTGTTCACGGACCATTTCCGCATAGAGCGTATTCTGTTGCAACGTTTTCCGACCCAGATGGTAACACGTATGACTTGCTCGAATATTCGTTGTTAGAAAAATAGGCACGCGTCACATCAAATTGGCACTTGCATGTCGTAGGGCAATCGAATCAATCTAGTGCCGACCTATCCCGCCTCGCCCCGCCGCTGCGCGAGCGCAGATTCCAGTTCGTCGGCCTCGGGCATAATATCGCGGTAATCAACGTCACGTCGCCGACCGGCATCCGCGCCGTGAAGAATGTCGGCGGCCCCGACATCGCGGCGCTGATCTGGGACAAGATCGAGGCGATGCGGCGGCGCGCCAAGAAATAGCCGCTCAGTGCGGTAGCGCCAGCGGCTCCGGCTCGCCGGCATCGACCTGCGCCAGCCGCCGCCAGCTGCGCGGGCCGCGCCCGACTTCCCACAATAATTCCTCGACCGCGCACCAGGCCTCTTCCGCCTCGCTGCGGGCGCGCCGCGCCCGTTCCAGCTCCTGCGCCAGTATCTTGCTGTCGATCATGGCCAAAACGCCCCTGTTTGCGTCTTTGACGAAATCGTACCCAAAGGCATTATGTTCTGCAAATGTTCTTGTCGTTATCCCGCGATGTTATAGTTGCCGTACCCATCTGGTCTCATCAACGAATTTTGCTTATTTCGCGATCGGCTTGGCGGCGAAAAGACCATGCATAATAAAGCGCGCCAATCATTCCAGCGACTATCGCTAATCCGAACACTAATTGATTTTCGTTCACTTCGGCATGGCCATTCATCCATGCTCTCGTCCAGCCACCAAACTCAGCGAGTTTCGGTAAGAGGGTAAAGAAGGGAAGAAGCACACCTGCAATTAGGCAGCTAACTGATGCATTGTTGTAAAAGTTCGCTCGTAATTTGATGCGTTCATTTTCCGCTACTTTTGCCATATTGCCCCCTTCGGCTGCACCTCAATCTTTTTGAATATTTCGTTTGCCCCATTCCATTAATGCATCTGGGTCATCATACGGCATAGGATCAACGGTTTTAGTGCGACCCATCTGTTCGATTATACGGTCAAACGCATCAGTGCCTTCATCAGCGCCAAGCAGCCGAGCGGCTTCCTTAAACCGCTCGGATTGCTTCTTGTCTTTGTGCTTAGGGCGGCGCTTTTGCTTTTCGCCTGCTTTTCCCATACGGCCTCTCAGTGACCAGTTTGACGGTAGGTCAACCGCTTGCCGACAATGCCCTTCAATGCGCGATCAGCGCGGGCCATATCATCAATTCCCAGAGCGAGTCGGTTGCTGTACCGGAAATCAAACTCGCTGAGATAGCGATGCAAGTGCTTCTCGGCGCAGTGCTGATATACGCCTTTCATACCGCGTTTGAAGACGCTGAAATAGCCTTCAACCGTATTCGTATGCACATCACCGCGAACATATTCGTATTCGCTATGCGTCACGGCTTGGTGGCTAGCAAATGAACCGTCCTTGTTCATGCTCTTGTACCAGCTGGCCTCATCCGTCATCACGTTGGCTTCGCGCGCGACGTTGGCTCGGATGATCGGCAACAGATGAGCAATGGCCGTTCCGTCAACATGGAACGTCCGCGCGCTACCGTCGCGCTGTACAAGCGCCAGTACAGTGTTCATGTGCGCCTTCGCGCCATAGCCCTTGATGCCGCCGTGGCCTTCCTGCCGACCGATCACCGTTTCGTCGATTTCGACGACCTCGCCAAGGTTTCCCATCGGCTCAACGCCGACAACGCGCATGGCTTCTCGGATGCGGTGCGCCATGAACCAGGCCGTCTTGAGCGTTACGCCCAATACGCGATGCAGTTGGTTCGCGCTGATGCCCTTTTTGCTGGAGGCCATCAGATGCACGGCCTGGAGCCACAGGCGTAGCGGGACGTGGCTGGCCTCAAAAACTGTGCCGACCGTCACGCGGAAGGGCTTGCGGCACTGGTAGCACTTCCAAACGCCAACGCGCGTGGACTTGCCCTTGAGCTTCCCGACACGGTCCACGCCGCCACAGTGGGGGCATACCGGCCCGTTGGGCCACACCCGAGCCTCTAGGTAGGCATAGGCAGCCTCTTCATCGTGGAAGTGCTTTGCGTCCAATACAGAGTTTTTCATAGCCCTATTTCCTTACTGTAAAATAAGGATAACATGCGCCATTGGGTACGTCAAGTATTTTCTTATCGCGTTTTCGACTACGATAAGAAATTCTTATAAAACTGGACTTTACGACCCTTTGCGCATAAAAAGGCACCGCCCCTCGCGGTCGAGACGCGAAGGGCGGGATTCAAGTCCCCCATACGGCGGGGGTTGAAAATTCCCCCGGCAATTCCCCAAACCAACGGGGATACCGAGGTGTGCCGTTGCTCCCCGGGCAAGTCGCTCCACAAGCGACCGCCCGGGGCTACCCTCTCAAAGACCGCTAGCAGCCCTTGAGAAGCCTTTAGTGGACCATGCCGTTCGGGCCACGATCCTCATTCCCTTTGTCCGGCTCTTCTGGATTGCTGGCGGGAGCTCCAGTGAGAACCTTAGTGTCCGGCATCAGCGCCTGTGAGACAGATTTAGCGACTTGAGGAACGGAGGATTTCTGGCTCATCGTAACCACCAAGGAGTGGAGATGAGACAGAAATCCGTGCACCCTGAATCCTCGTCTGAGCGGATCGTGAAGAACATCCGCCGGGCAACGCGCAAGCGTCATTCGTCTGAAGAGAAGATCCGGATCGTTATTGACGGTCTGCGTGGCGAGTCCAGCATCGCTGAACTATGCCGCCGGGAAGGCATTGCCGAGAGCCTCTATTACGCGTGGTCCAAGGAGTTCCTGGAGGCCGGCAAACGACGGCTCGCAGGTGACACGGCGCGGGCAGCAACCAGCGGCGAGGTCAAGGACCTGCGGCGTGAGGCGCAGGAGCTCAAGGCGGTGGTGGCTGAACAGGCGCTCGAATTGCGCCTGCTTAAAAAAAGCATGATCGGGGATGGGGGAGACGAGGAATGAGATATCCCGCCTCCGAGAAGCTGGAGATCATTCGCCTGGTTGAGCAATCCCATCTGCCGGTGCGCCGGACGCTTGCGAAGATGGGTATCCAGCCTGCGCAGTTCTACCGCTGGTACGACCGCCTTCAGACCGGCGGGCCCGAAGCACTGGAAGATAAATCGCCAAGGCCTCGGCGCGTTTGGAACCGCATCCCTGACGCAATACGCGAGCGGATCGTCCAACTGGCCCTGGATGAACCGGAGCTATCTCCACGGGAGCTGGCCACGCGCTTTACCGATACAGCCGGCTATTTTGTGTCAGAGGCTTCGGTCTATCGGCTGCTCAAGGCCCATGACTTGATTACCAGCCCGGCCTACATCGTCATGAAGGCAGCCGATGAGTTCAAGGACAAGACGACGGCACCTAACCAACTCTGGCAGACGGACTTCACCTATCTCAAAGTGACCGGCTGGGGCTGGTTCTATCTCAGCACGGTACTGGACGACTTCTCGCGCTACATCATCGCCTGGAAGCTCTGCACGACGATGAAGGCGCAGGATGTGACCGACACGCTGGATCTTGCGCTCGCGGCCTCAGGCTGTGACCAGGCACGGATCGTCCATAAGCCGCGTCTGCTCAGCGATAATGGCTCCAGTTACGTCTCGGCTGAGCTGGCGGATTGGCTGGATACCCAGAATATGGGGCACGTTCGCGGCGCGCCTTACCATCCGCAGACACAGGGCAAGATCGAACGCTGGCATCAGACTCTGAAGAACCGCATCCTGTTGGAGAACTACTACCTGCCGGGCGATCTTGAGGTCAGCATTGGCCGGTTCGTCGATCACTACAACCATCGGCGCTATCATGAGAGCTTGAGCAATCTGACACCGGCCGATGTGTACTTCGGGCGCGGGCAAACAATCCTGCTGGAAAGAGAAAGGATCAAACGCAACACAATCCAAAATCGACGCTTGCAGCATCAAAAGAAAGCCGCCTAAACTAAAATCAGATGAGCCGGCCCTCCTGTGAATCACGCCGCCATCTGTCTCAATTTATCTGACGACGGACACAATTTATCTGACGACGGACAGTTCGTTGGCCGCTGCCAATAGCCCTTCCACTGGCGAGACACAGGATGGTTGAGCGATAGGCCAAGCGCTCGATGCGCAAGTGCGCCGTTGTCTTCCCGCCGATGATCCTCTAGCCAAGCCGCATGGGCCGCGTACTGATGCAGATATTGGCCGGACACTTTGTGGTGCTGTCCGCCGACCATGCGACGCAACCGGCTGAAAAATGACTCGGCTTGATTGGTGCAAGCGCCATCGTCAGAGAATGCCAGCGAGTGATTAATGCGCTTCGCGGTGTACCAGCCGTGCAGCACGTCCCAGCTAGCAGCCTCATCGGCAAGAATGAGCGAACCGGCGCGCACGCGTTCTTGGATCATGCCGACCGAGTCGTCTTCCGACTTAAAAACGCCCGTCAGAGTGCGGCCTTTGTGCTGGCGCATGGCGACCACAACGCGGCGCTTGCCGGTCTGATGTTCGGCTAAGCGGCGGTCTTTCCGGTCTTCCTTGCGGTTCTCAGGCCGCACATGACCGCCGAAATAGCAGCCGTCAATTTCGATATTGCCATACAGATTGTGCGATTTGGTTTCTGCGGCCATCGCCTCGCGGAGCTTGTGCGAGAAAACCCAAGCGGTTTTGAAATTGCAGCCAAGATCGCGGCTCAATTGAAGTGCCGAGACCCCCTTCGCGCCGTTGGTCACGATGCAGATCGCCGCCAGCAAATCGACAAAGGTCATCTTGCGCGAAGCAAGAATGGTCCCGCTCGTGACGCTGAATTGCTTGCCGCAGGCCGCACACTTGAAGCGGCGACGCGTGGTGATCTCGTAAGCGTCTAGGCCGCCACAGTGCGGGCATACCGGCTCGCCGTCAGTATCGGGCCAGCGGAGCTTGCGGAAGGTGGCGTAAGCCTTGTCCTCGCCAGCGGCGTAGATCGCCTTGAGGCTGAGGGTCCGGGCTTGGGCGGAAAGGAGAAAGTGCTGGGCCATTTGTCATCACATCCGATGTTTATGTCATCGAATGTAATGAAGAAATATCCCGTTGTCAATGACAAAAACATCGGATATGATGATTTTCGTCACCTGATACGGGACTATCACATGGCTAAAAATCCTGAATGGGAACAACGAGTTAAGGGGATATTGAAGGCCGAACTCAAGCGGCGGGGTATTGGCTATCGGGAATTGGCTGAGAAACTGACCGAAATGGGGGTGCCGGAGACAGAACGGAACATCGCCAATAAGATCAGCCGGGGAGGGTTTACGGCGGTCTTTTTCGTGCAGTGCCTTAAGGCTATCGGTGCGAAGACTATTCAGATTGATTAGTTTGTTCAGCAAAGTGTTGCGCTTGAAGCTTAGCGGCCTCTAGGTGTCCGTTTCCTAGTAGTGTTCCTATCGCGACCAAATAATGTTGAAGGTTATATAGGTTTTGCTCAAGGTTCGCTTCATTATCGACTCTGATGAAAGGAATACCTAATTTATTTAGATCAATTGCTATCGCACTGTATTCAGAAATTAGGTCTGGAGTATCGCGGCCATAAAGCCATGTATTACCAGCAATTCGCTTTGCGTGCCTGCTAGCATTTATGCACCTAATGCCTAGTTGAGACATTTTTTGAGCTTTGGTGGGACGCTTCGAATCAAACCTTCTAAGAACCGCATCGACCCAAAGGCCCAGCGTAAACGAAATCACGCCGAATCCCATGAGAGCGAGCCAAGGCTGTAAGGCGAAGGCGAGAAGATTAGGCATCCGACCCGCCAAACTGTCGCGGAGGATGACATCCCAGCCCTTCGATTGAGCGTAAGTTTCGATATTCAGATAAAGCACCACCAAAAGCGGTGCGCTTAGGAGCGTAAATACAATTCTTACGACCTTCCTTACCCTCATTCGGTAAGAATGCCCTTGCGCGCCTGAATTGTGGAGTCTCCATCTTCTCGCCTCGATTAGTCGAGGCATTGGCAGCCTACCTTCCAACTTTCCCCAATATCGGCATTAGGCCGGGGAAGTCAGTTGGTGCAGTTGCTACCTAATGCCGGAACTGCTGGAAGTGTCGATGATCGCTTCCGTCGCCGGCGAGATTGAAGGCGGCGCGCTCACCAACAAGCGGCCGTTCCGCTCGCCCCATCATTCGGCTTCCATGCCGGCGCTGGTCGGCGGCGGCTTGCGCGCGCGGCCGGGCGAAATTTCGCTGGCGCACAACGGCGTGTTGTTCCTCGACGAGCTGCCGGAGTTCGCCCCGCAGGTGCTCGATTCGTTGCGCCAGCCGCTGGAGACCGGCGAAGTCGCCATCGCGCGCGCCAACCACCGCATCACCTATCCGGCGCGCTTCATGCTAGTGGCCGCCATGAATCCCTGCCGTTGCGGCAGAGCTAGCGATCCCGGCTTTGCCTGCAAGCGCGGGCCCAATGCGCGCTGCGCCGCCGAATACCAGACGCGGCTGTCCGGCCCGCTGCTCGACCGCATCGATTTGCATATCGAGGTGCCGGCGGTGACCGCCGCCGACCTGATCCTGCCGCCGCCGTCTGAAGGCAGCCGCGAGGTTGCCGCGCGCGTTGCGCGCGCCCGCGACACGCAAGCCGCGCGTTATGCCGCGCTCGGACACGCGCATGTGCACACCAATGCGCAGGCCGCAGGCCCGCTGCTGGAACAGGTGGCGCGCGCCGATCCCGCCGGCATGACGCTGCTGCGCGACGCCGCCGACGCCATGCATTTGTCGGCGCGCGGCTATCACCGCGTGCTGCGCGTTGCGCGCACGCTCGCCGATCTCGACGGCGCCGAACGCGTTGGCCGCGTGCATCTGGCCGAGGCACTGTCCTACCGCGCGCTCGCCGACGAGGTGCGTCGCGCGGCGTGATCAAGGCGTGAGCGCTGGCTCGTCTAGCAAACGATAGGCCCGTTGCCAGGCGTTTAGCCGTCCCTATACTGCATGGCAGCGCGCGTGCTGGGTCAGACCGTCCCCAGCGCCGAGTTCTCTAGCAACCCGCTATTACTCAAACAAAATTGTCGGGTTTCAAGCTCAGCGCGCGCTAGTGAAGCTCTTCTGGATAAACGCGCTGATGCGTGCGTAGGTGTCCGCCCGACTGTGCTTGTCATTCCCCTCGGTGATACCGGTTTTCCTGCAGCTGCTGGCATACTTTTTCAAGATGCCGCCAATGTTAGGTGTCCCGAGCGCAACTGTCGTGCCATCCCCAAGGCGCAGGGCGCGTTGCGCGAGATCTGTCACCGTGTAGCAATCGACCATCGTACTCTGCGTACGATCGCGGTGCACGCGGTAGGTCAACTCCCAGTTATGAACGACACCCGGGTAGACGACCATTTCGAAATTGGCGCCACGGGAAACTGCTTCCTGCCGATAGAATTGGCAGGGTTTCAAAGGCATAAAATCGTCCCGCTCTCCATGCAGCGACAGAATCGGCGTTGCCGAAAAACGCTGGCCCAGCGTGGCGATGCCGCAATAGGGGCTGATCGCTACGATGGCGGCATAGTGCAACTCGGGGCCGACATACCTGGTGCGCAACCCCTCGATCGCTGCGCCAAGGACCGACATACCGCCATTAGACCAACCCATGATAGCAATGCGTTTTGCATCGATGCGTGAATCGGCTGCCAGAAAATTCAACGCCACAAAGACGTCCACCATGGTCGCATAACGGTAACGGAAGACTTGGCCGATAAGTTTATTTCCAGGCGCGCGTGCTTCGAGACTGTTGACAATCAGCACCGCATAACCCTGGCGATGGAATTTTCCGCTCCAGTAACCCTCTTTGTTATACACCATTGTGTTACCGCAGTTGAATATCACGACAACCGGAACAGGACCCTTTGCCTCGTCTGGCATCCATAAATAAGCTTCGACCTTCGTCGGCTCACCTTTTCTGGCCACCAATTCCGTAACTGACAGCGGCGAGCGGCTGTCCAAATAAACTTTTTCTCCCGGCAAATCTCTCCAGGCATTTTGCTGAATCCGCTCTTGGCGTGTCCGCGCTCCCGCTTCCGCTGACCAAGTCGCTAGCGCGAGAATGGACAGAAAACACATGCACAGGTGCCGAGCGGTCATTTTTCTTTTTTCTTTCCGTGAGAAGAACGCCTGATTTGTGCGGACGGGGTGGAACGCCAATTTCATGGCGCTTGCGATTACGAAGCCCCCCTTAGGATCCAACAACATCGTCAGTTTGCCCAACTCGCGCCTCGTCGGTCAAATAAAAACATCCCCGGCGCTCAGTCGGGATCGCGCAGCGCTGATACTAAGCGCGCGCCGATCCCGCCGGCATGACGCTGCTGCGCGATGCCGCCGACGCCATGCATTTGTCGGCGCGCGGCGTGAGGTGTGCCCGTACCCGACCCCGTTACCGCCGGTTTAACCCTTCCTTCACCACATTCGCGCGAGCGCGCGGCAAGCGGACGCCGCGGGGAATGAAATTGCAATATTCGCGGCGCCAAATAGCCGCCGACCATGCGACCCAAGTCATCATCCTCGCTCGTGCACGCCGCGCGGACCAGATCGCGCAACAAGGCGGCGCTGGTGCTATTCGGCCGCGCCGCCATGACGACGCTGGCGTTGTTCTCGGGCGCGGTCGGCTTTTTCGCCGGCATCCGCGTGCAAGCGGCGAATTACGACCCTTACGCCTACGCCACCGGGACCGGCGCGCTGCTGGCCGCCGCCTGCACGACAATCGCCTACCTGCTGGTGCGCCGGCGCGCAGCGGCAAAGAATATCCGCGCGCTCGAAGGGCGCGTCGAAAAATTATCCGACGGCAATTGGGAGCTGCGCGAGGCGGAAGAGCGCGCGCGCAGCCTGCTGGAGGCGCAGGGCGACCTGATCGTGCGGCGCGATGCCAATGCCTGCGTCACTTACGCCAATGACTCTTTCTGCGCGCTCGCCGGCCAGCCGCGCGACGCGCTCATCGGCAAAAAAGTCGAGCTGCGCGTGCTCGAGCAGGGCGAAGTCCAGGTGCTCGCCGACGGCACCCGCGTGCACGACCAGAAGATCGCTTCCGGCGACAGCGCGCGCTGGATCGCCTGGCGCGAAGTCGCGGTGCGCAGCGAAACCGGCAGTGAAGTGCAGGGCGTCGGCCGCGACGTCAGCGACCGGGTCGAGGCCGAGCACGCGCTTGGCACCGCGCGTGACCAGGCCGAAGCCGCCAGCCGCGCGAAATCGCGCTTCCTCGCCATGGTCAGCCACGAGATCCGCACGCCGCTCAACGGCATGCTCGGCATGGCCGATCTCTTGCTCGACACGCCGCTCACCCCCGAGCAGCGCACTTACGCCAAGGCAGCCAAGACCTCCGGCGAAACGTTGCTGTCGCTGATCGAGGAGATTCTCGATTTTTCCAAGATCGAGGCCGGCCGGCTCGATCTGGAAGCGCGTCCGTTTGCGCTCCAGCCGATGGTCGAGGAAGCGGTCGAGCTGCTGGCGCCGCGCGCGCAGGCCAAGGGCATCGAGATCGCCAGTTTTATAGACGAGCGGCTGCCCGCGCAGCTCGTGGGCGACGCCGCACGCTTGCGCCAGGTGCTGCTCAATCTCGCCGGTAACGCCATCAAGTTCACGGAAAACGGCGGCGTTGCCGTCATCGTCGAGCCGGATGAGGCGACGGGCGCCGTGCGCTTCCAGGTGCGCGATACCGGCATCGGCCTCAAGGGTGAGGACCAGGCGCGCATCTTCCGCGACTTCGAGCAGGCCGACGGCTCCTCCACCCGCAAGTTCGGCGGCACTGGCTTAGGCCTCGCCATCTCCAAGCGCATCGTCGAGCGCATGGACGGACATATCGACGTCGAGAGCGTACCCGGCGTCGGCTCCACCTTCAGTTTCACCGTGCCATTGCCGCCGGCGCTCGCCGACGAGAACAGAAACGAATTCGCCGCGCCCGATCTGCGCGCCACGTCCGTGATGATCGTGGCCGCCGCCGAGATCGAAGCGTCCCTGCTGGCGCGCCGGCTCGGACGCTGGGGCGCGCGCACCTGCGCCGCGACCGACGAAAAGATCGCCCTTGCTCTATTGCCGGAACGGCATTGGGATACGCTGCTGGTCGATTACCCGCTGGCCTCGGCGATGATCGCGCAGGGCGCACTCGATAAGCTAAAATCGACGCGCCGCATCGTCCTGATCCGGCCGACCGAACGGCACGAGCTGCCGGCGCTGAAAGCCGCCGGCTTCACCGGCTATCTGGTCAAGCCGGTGCGCGCGGCTTCACTCGCCGCGCGCCTCGCCGACGACGACGCCTTCGAGCACGCAGCCGCCGAAGTTGCTGCCGAGAGCGGCGAGACGGTTTCGCCCGCAAGCGGCAAGGGTCTGTCGATTCTGGTGGCCGAGGATAACGACATCAACGCGCTGCTCGCGCGCGCGCTGCTCACCCGCCTCGGCCATCGCCCGACCATTGCCGGCACCGGCGAAGCCGCAGTGGAATCTTGGCTGGCCGCCCGCGCGGCCGGCTCGCCTTACGATCTGGTGCTGATGGACGTGCAGATGCCGGTGATGGACGGATTGGAAGCCGCGCGCCGCATCCGCGCCGCCGAAGCCGAAACGAACGCCAAACCGACGCGCATGCTGGCGCTCACCGCCAATGCCTATGCGGAACACCGCGAGGCAGCCCTTGCCGCCGGTTTGAACGGCCTGCTGGTCAAGCCGCTCGATCCCGAACGGTTGCGGCAGGCGATCGAGGCGGCGCCGGGCGCCGGCTCGGCCACGCTTGCGGCCTGAGCGGCGTTTCCCCACATTGTCATAATTCGGTATTGGCCCCATGCTGTAGGGGGGAGCGACGTTCGCTTTGTGATTCGCAGACCTTTAACTGCGGCCGATCGCAAGGTTTTTCGCGCCAAAAGGACCGGGATCCTCCATGGCAAACCCCAACATCCTGATTCCGCCCCGTGGATTGTTCGAGCGCTTTCGCCCGCTGCCGCCGGGACCCGGCGTCCCCGGCCTGATCTCGGCGCTGCAAGCCTATGGCGGCTTGCAGGCCTGGGCCGCGCGCACGCACCGGCCGTCGCAAAGCCTCGGCCGCATGGGCTCGCTGGAGGTGCGGCTGGCGCAGACCGCCGCCGAAGTGCGCCAGGCGCAGAAATTGCGCTACCGGGTTTTCTACCAGGAGGGCTCGGCCATCCCTAATCCGACGCGGCTGTTCGCGCGCCGCGATGTCGACGGCTATGACGCGATCTGCGATCACCTGCTTGTGCTCGATCACGCCGCCCGCGCCAACCATCCGCTCAACAAGCCGACGGTGGTCGGCACCTACCGGCTGCTGCGCCAGCCGCTGGCGGAAGAATACGGCGGCTTCTACACGGCGGGCGAATTCGACATCGGCGCGCTGATCGCGCGCCACAGTCGCCTGCAATTCCTCGAGCTCGGCCGCTCCTGCGTGCTCGCGCCTTACCGCAACAAGCGCACGGTCGAACTGCTGTGGCTCGGCATCTGGGCCTATGTGCTGCAGAACGGGCTCGACGTGATGATCGGCTGCGCCAGCCTCGACGGCACCGACCCCAAGCGGCTGGCGCTGCCGCTGTCGTTCCTGCATCACTACGCCCGCGCGCCAGAGGCATGGCGGGCGCGGGCGCTGAACGAACGCTACGTCGAGATGAACCGCATGTCGAAGGAAGCGATCGACCCGAAGGAAGCGCTGCGCATGCTGCCGCCGTTGATCAAGGGCTACCTGCGGCTCGGCGCCACCGTCGGCGACGGCGCGGTAGTCGACCGTGAATTCGGCACCACCGACGTGCTGATCGTGCTGCCGGTGACGGCGATCAAGCAGCGCTATCTCGAGCACTTCGATTTGAGCCGGCGGGCGGCGTGACAATTCCGTTCGTCCCCGCGCAAGCGGGGACCCAGTTCTTATTGTCTGGATTCCCGCTTTCGCGGGAATGAATGGTGGAAAGGTTCTGGCTTAAAGCCGCCGCAGCGACACTTCCTCGACCTGATGGCTCTCGACCTTCTTCAGGATCAGGTGGGCGCGCTGGCGCGTCGGCAAAATATTTTCGTGCAGGTTGACCAGGTTGATGCGTTCCCAGATCGACGACGCGGTCTCGACCGCTTCCTCGTCCGACAGGTTCGAATAGCGGTGGAAATAGGATTTCGGATCGCGGAAGGCGGTGCTGCGCAGGGTCAGGAAACGGTCAACATACCACGATTTGAGCACCTCCTCGCTGGCATCGAGATAGACCGAGAAATCGAAGAAGTCCGACACGAAGGGAATCGCCTTGCCGTCTTTCGGCAGCCGTCCGGTCTGTAAAACGTTCAAGCCCTCAACGATGAGGATATCCGGCCGGTCGATCTCGATCCACTGGTTCGGCATCACATCGTAGATCAGATGCGAATAAATCGGCGCCCGCGCCGGCCGCCGCCCCGCTTTCACGTCGGTCAAGAAGCGCAGCAGCGACGGCAGATCGTAGCTTTCCGGAAACCCTTTCTTCTCCATCAGACCTTCGCGCTCGAGCACGGCGTTGGGATAAAGAAAGCCATCCGTGGTGATGAGGTCGACCTTGGGCACGTTCGGCCAGCGCGCCAGCAAGGCTTCCAGCACGCGCGCGGTGGTCGACTTGCCGACCGCTACTGACCCCGCGACGCCGATGACGTAGGGCATCTTGACGTCTTCAGTGGCGAGAAACCGTTGCTGAGCGTAGAACAGCCGCTGCGTCGCCGCTACATACATCGACAGCAGGCGCGACAGCGGAAGGTAGATTTTCTCCACCTCCTCCATGTCGAGCCGGTCGTGCAACGAGCGCAGGCGCGCGACCTCGTCATGGGTCAACGTCATCGGCGCGTCTTCGCGCAACGCCGCCCATTGCTCGCGCGTGAACGTGTGGTAGGGCGAAAGCGTTTCGTCGGTGCGCTGTTCCATCATGATTGCCCGCGCGGACGCGAGGCTTTTTCCTCGTGTCCGCTCTGCGCTGTGCGCTTCTCAAGCGCGGCTTCCACCTGCTCAAGCGTCACCCCGCGCGCCTCCAGCACCACCATCAGATGATAGAGCAGGTCGGCGGCTTCCGCGATCAGCTTGCTCTTGTCGTCTTGCAAGGCTGCCAGCACGGTTTCGATAGCCTCCTCGCCCAGCTTCTTGGCGCATTGGGCGACGCCCTTGTCCAGTAGGCTGCGGGTATAGGATTCCGCCGCGCTTGCCTTGGCGCGTTCGTGCACCCGCTTTTCCAGGTCGGCCAGGGTGAATTTGCTCATCGCGCGCCCTTTGGCGATTCTCTTAGCGCGGCTCAATAGCACCCTTGGCCCTAGGGATCGAGCCGCATCGGCAGGCCCGCTTTGGCCATGTAAAGCTTGGCCTCGCGCACCGAGTGCTGGCCGAAGTGGAAGATCGAGGCCGCCAGCACCGCGGTGGCGTGGCCGTCGCGGATGCCCTCGACCATGTGTTGCAAGGTGCCGACCCCGCCGGAGGCGATCACCGGTACTGTGGTGGCGTCGGCCACCGCGCGGGTGAGCGGAATGTCGAAGCCGGCCCGCGTGCCGTCGCGGTCCATGGAAGTCAGCAAAATCTCTCCGGCGCCGAGCGCCACAACTTCCTTGGCATACGCCACCGCATCAAGCCCGGTCGGATTGCGGCCGCCATGGGTGAAGATTTCCCAGCAGTCCGGCTCGCTCGGTTTTGACACTTTCTTGGCGTCGATCGCAACCACGATGCACTGGTCGCCGAACTTCTCCGCCGCCTCCTTCACGAAGGCGCGCCGCGCCACCGCCGCGGTGTTGATCGAGACCTTGTCGGCGCCGCAGTTCAGCAGCTTGCGGATGTCTTCGATCGTGCGCACGCCGCCGCCGACGGTGAGCGGCATGAAGCAGGCTTCCGCCGTGCGGGTGACCACGTCGTAGATGGTATCGCGGTTTTCGTAGCTGGCCGTGATGTCGAGGAAAGTGAGCTCGTCGGCGCCGGCCGCGTCATAAGCGATCGCGGCTTCCACCGGATCGCCGGCGTCGCGCAGATTGACGAAATTGACGCCCTTGACCACGCGGCCGTCTTTGACGTCGAGGCAGGGAATGACGCGGACCTTGAACATGGCTCAGGCCGCCGTCTTGGCGTCGCGGATCAGCTTCAAGGCTTCGCCTGCATCCAGCCGCCCGTCATAAAGCGCGCGGCCGGCGATGGCGCCTTCCAGTTTGCGCGCGCGCGGCGCCAGCAACGCCTTGATGTCGTCGATCGAAGCGAGCCCCCCCGACGCGATCACCGGAATGGAAATCGCCTCCGCCAGCGCGATCGTCGCGTCGAGATTCAATCCCTTCAGCATGCCGTCGCGCATCACGTCGGTGTAGACGATCGCCGCGACGCCGACGTCCTCGAAGCGCCGCGCGATCTCCAGCGCCGACAATTCCGAGGTTTCCGCCCAGCCTTCCACCGCTACCTTGCCGTCGCGCGCGTCGAGCCCGACCGCCACCTGGCCCGGATAGTCGCGCGCCGCCTGTTTGACGAAGGGCGGATCGCGTACCGCCGCGGTGCCGATGATGACGCGGGTGACGCCCTTCTCCAGCCAGGCCTCCACCGTCGCGGTGTTGCGGATGCCGCCGCCGAGCTGCACGGGAATGCTCACGCTCTCCAGGATGCGGTCGACGGCATCAGCGTTCACCGGTTGGCCGGCGAAGGCGCCGTCGAGATCGACGATGTGCAGATAGTCGAAGCCCTGTTGCTCGAAGGCCGTCGCCTGCGCCGCCGGGTCGCGGTGAAAGACAGTCGCGCGCGCCGGATCACCCTGCTCCAGGCGGACCGCGAGGCCTTCCTTTAGATCAATGGCGGGGAAGAGGATCATGAACTTATCCTGTCATTCCGGGACGGCGCGCAGCGCCGGACCCGGAATCCAGCAGCAAGCACTACATTTGTTTCTGGATTCCGGGTTCGCCGCCTTCGGCGGCGCCCCGGAATGACAAATGAGAGTATCACGGCGACCACCGCAAAAAATTCGCGATCAGCGCCAGGCCGAGCCGCTGGCTCTTCTCCGGGTGAAACTGCGTGCCGACCATGTTGTCGCGGCCGACGATCGCCGTTAGCGGGCCGCCGTAATCGGCCTGCGCCACCAGGTCGGAACGCTGCGCGGGTTTCAGTTCGTAGGAGTGCACGAAATAGCCGTGCAAACCGTCGGGCCCGAGCGCAATGTCGGTGAGCAGCGGATGCGGCTGCAGCATGTTGAGCGTGTTCCAGCCCATGTGCGGAATCTTCAGGCTGGCATCGGAAGGCTGGATGCGGTCCACCTCGCCGGCGATCCAGCCCAGGCCCGACGTCACCTGATATTCGCGTCCGCGCTCGGCCATCAATTGCATGCCGACGCAGATGCCGAAGAACGGCCGGCCGCGCTGCAGCACATTTTCGTTCAAGGCTTCGACCATGCCGGAGATGGTGTCGAGCCCGCGCCGGCAATCGGCGAAGGCGCCGACGCCCGGCAACACCACGCGGGACGCCGCGGCGACCTGCGCCGGATCGCTGGTGACCTTGATCGCCATGGTCGAATCGAGGTCGCGCGCGGCGCGTTCGAACGCTTTGGCCGCCGAGTGCAAATTGCCGGAGCCATAGTCGACGATGGCGACGCTCATTGCCCCGGCTCCGGGAACAGCCCGATCACGTCGGAGCCCGACGGCGGCCCGCGCCGCATCGGGGTCGCATAGTGCGGCTCAGCTGCTGGCGGCGCCGCCGCGCCTGCTTGCTTCGTCCACTGCGCAAAGAAACGCCGCTCGGCCGCTTCCGCGTCGTCGCCGACCACGAAGCCGAGCATGCGCCAGCGGCGCCGCGCCAAGGTCCAGCGCCATAGCGTCGCCGCTTCGAAGCCCATCAGCAGCGCCACCAGCAGGCTGCCAAAAAATTTCAGCAGCCATGGCGCGTCCATCCAATAGAAGGCGCCGCCGAGCAGGCCGGTGATCACGACATAGGCCAGCAGCACCAGCCACAGCCGGTACAGCAGCAGCCAGAGCGGCGCCAGCAGGAAGGCCCAGAAATAGAAACCGTCGCGCACGAACAGGAAGCGCTCGGGGTCGCTTTCGGTTGCGCTCGCTCGCGGCGGCGGTGCGTGCACGGTATAGGTGGGCATTGCGTTACGCCTCAAACTCTGACTCGTCATGCCCGGGCTTGGCACTGAAAGTTGGCTATAGCCGACTTTCAGCACAATTTTAATACGCAACTCGGGCAAGCCCGAGTCGCGGTGGCATCCCGCTTAGGAAGGCACTGCGTCCCTGATCGAGATCGCACCGGAAGTCGGGCTTGCCCGACTTCCGCACGTAATAGCCGCCGCAAGTCGGGTAAACCCGACTTGCGGGGTTAAGCCCGGCGATGACCACATAAAGGCATCGCCTCACCCGCCCAGCGAGCCTTTGGTGGACGGCACCTCGTCCTTGGCCCGCGGATCGATCGCCACCGCTGCCCGCAATGCCCGCGCCAGCGCCTTGAAACAGGACTCGGCGATGTGGTGGTCGTTGCTGCCGTACAGCGTCTCCACATGCAGCGTGATGCCGGAATTGGTGGCGAAAGCCTGGAACCATTCCTGCACCAGCTCGGTGTCGAATGAGCCCACCTTGTCGCGCACGAACTCGCACCTGAACACCAGGAACGGGCGTCCGGAGATATCGAGCGCCACGCGCGTCAGCGCCTCGTCCATCGGCACATGGACATCGGCGTAGCGGGTGATGCCCTTCATGTCGCCGAGCGCCTGGCGCACCGCCTGGCCGAGCGCGATGCCGACGTCCTCGGTGGTGTGATGGTGATCGATATGCAGGTCGCCCTTGGCCTTGACCGAGATGTCGATGCGCGAGTGCCGCGCCAATAGATCGAGCATGTGGTCGAGGAAACCGATGCCGGTTTCGACTTGCGAGCGGCCGGCGCCGTCGAGGTCGATCGCGACCTCCACGTCGGTCTCCTTCGTCTTGCGCTTCACCGAGCCTTTGCGCATGGAAGTACCCTTAATTCGCGCGCCTTTTATCAGGGGTAGCCGGGATTCGCCACAGTCGCCCGGGGCCGGTTTGCAATAGCGCCAAGGCGTGCATAGATCACCGCCTTCAAGAGGTTAACGTATGGCGTCCCCTGAACTACCCTCCTGGCACGGCACCACCATCCTCACCGTCCGCAAGGGCGGCAGCGTCGTCATCGGCGGCGACGGCCAGGTCACCATCGGCCAGACCATCGTCAAGGCCAACGCCAAGAAGGTGCGCCGGCTCGGCAAAGGCGACGTGATCGGCGGCTTCGCCGGCGCCACCGCCGACGCCTTCACGCTGTTCGAGCGGCTGGAGAGCAAGCTCGAGCAATATCCCGGCCAGCTCACCCGCGCCGCGGTCGAGCTCGCCAAGGACTGGCGCACCGACCGCTATCTGCGCCGCCTGGAAGCCATGATGATCGTAGCCGACGCGTCCGTCTCGCTAGTGCTGACCGGCACCGGCGACGTGCTGGAGCCGGAGAACGGCGTCTCAGGAATAGGCTCGGGCGGCAATTACGCGCTCGCCGCCGCGCGCGCGCTGCTTGACGGTGCGCTTGACGCCGAGCAAATCGTGCGCAAGTCGCTCGACATCGCCGCCGAGATTTGTGTCTACACCAACCGCAATGTGACCATCGAGCAGATCAAAACATAACCGAGTAATCAGTTGACCGACTTCTCCCCCCGTGAAATCGTCTCCGAACTCGACCGCTTCATCGTCGGCCAAAGCGACGCCAAGCGCGCGGTCGCCATCGCCTTGCGCAACCGCTGGCGCCGGCTCAAGCTCGACGACAAGCTGCGCGAGGAAGTGCTGCCCAAGAACATCCTGATGATCGGGCCGACCGGCGTCGGCAAGACCGAAATCTCGCGCCGCCTGGCGCGGCTTGCCGGCGCGCCGTTTCTGAAAGTTGAAGCCACCAAGTTCACCGAGGTCGGCTATGTCGGCCGCGACGTCGAGCAGATCGTGCGCGACCTGGTCGAGATTTCCATCGCGCTCACCCGCGAGAAGAAGCGCAAGGACGTGCTGGCTAAAGCCGAGCTCGCGGCGGAAGAGCGCGTGCTCGACGCCCTGGTCGGGCCCGGCTCGGGCCCGTCCACCCGCGAGAGCTTCCGCAGGAAGCTGCGGGCCGGCGAGCTCGCCGACAAGGAAATCGAGATCGAGGTGCAGGCCGGCGGCTCCGGCATGCCGATGTTCGAGATCCCCGGCATGCCGGGCGCGCAGATGGGCGCCATCTCGATCGGCGATATTTTCGGCAAGCTCGGCGGCGGCCGCACCAAGACGCGCCGGGTCACGGTCGATGAATCGCATGACATCCTGGTCAATGAGGAATCCGACAAGCTGCTCGACAGCGACCAGCTCACCCAGGAAGCGATCCGCGTGGTCGAGCAGAACGGTATCGTGTTCCTGGACGAGATCGATAAGATCTGCGCGCGCGAAGGCCGCTATGGCGGCGACGTGTCGCGCGAGGGCGTGCAGCGCGACCTGTTGCCGCTGATCGAGGGCACCACCGTCGCCACCAAGCACGGGCCGGTGAAGACCGACCACATCCTGTTCATCGCCTCCGGCGCCTTCCACATTTCCAAGCCGTCCGATCTTTTGCCCGAACTGCAGGGCCGGCTGCCGATCCGCGTCGAATTGGCCGCGCTCACCCGCGACGATTTGCGCCGCATCCTGACCGAGCCGGAAGCCTCGCTGATCAAGCAATACGTGGCGCTGATGGCGACCGAAGGCGTGACGCTCGATTTCACCGAAGACGCCATCGACGCGCTGGCCGACATCGCGGTGTCGGTGAATTCCGCGATCGAGAACATCGGCGCCCGGCGCTTGCAGACCGTGATGGAGCGCGTGCTCGACGACGTCTCCTTTTCCGCACCCGACCGCTCGGGCGAGACCGTCAAGATCGATGCGGCGTTCGTCGAGAAGAACATCGGCGATCTCGCCAAGAACGCCGACTTGAGCCGGTTTATTCTATGATCCGCTAAGCTATCTCCAAATGGAGGCGACGGTCATGTCGACGCATGAAGGCGGCTGCTTGTGCGGAGCGATACGCTATTCGGTCAAAACTCCGCCGGCCCGCGTGACGTTCTGTCATTGCCGGTTCTGCCAAAGAGCAACCGGCTCAGATTATCTCGTGGAGCCGATTTTCGAAAAACCCGCACTTGAGGTGATTGCGGGCAAGCCGAAAACCTATTCACACCGCTCGGAAGGAAGCGGCAAAATCGTCGACATCCATTTCTGCGCCGTGTGCGGCACCAAGCTGTTTCTGACCTTTGAGCGATTTCCCGAGGTCGTCGGACTCTACGGCGGCACTTTCGACGACCCGAACTGGTTCGAATCTTCCGGAGACAATGCCAAACACATTTTCTTAAGCGTCGCACGACGCGGCACGATCGTTCCCGCCGGCATCGCCTGTTTCGAAGAGCATGCGACAACCAACGACGGGAAGCCGATCGAGCCCAAGATCTTCAGCGAACCGCATATTGTCTGATTGCGATCAGCCGATTGCTTTATTCTTTTATTGACCGCGTCGGGTCGGTCAGCGCCAGCGGATCGGAGCTGGGAAAAGTCTCCTGCAATCCTTCCTCCAGCTCGCGCTCCACGCGTGCCTTGCGCTTGTTGTTCGGCACCGCTTTCTTTTTCGTCGACCGCTTGCGTTTACGAATCGGTTTGCGGCTCTTCGCTTTTGTCTTCCTGGCTTTCCTCTTCTTGGCCATGAGTCCGCCCCTTATTTTCGCGTCCGCCGTATTCTCACATAGAGCGCGCCCTCGCCGCCATGGGCGACATGGGCATCCTCGAAGCCGATCACGAAGGCGCGGAACTCTGGCAGCCCGAGCCAATGCGGCACCTGCCGCTTGAGCACGCCGCGCGCGCCCGAATTTCCTGAACCTTTGCCGGTGATCACCAGCACCAGCCGCGCCTCGCGCGCGCTGGCCGAGCGCAGGAAATGCAAGAGCGTGGCGTGCGCCTCGCTTTGCGTCAGCCCGTGCAGATCGAGCCGGCCGTCGATTGATTCCTTGCCGCGGGCAACGCGCTGGCGCAGACGGCGGCCAAGCGGCGCCAGCGACGGTAGGGCCGGCTTTTCCGGCGCGGGTGGCGGCGCGCCGGGGCGCGCGGCAAGCGGCTTGGCGGGTTGCGCCAGCGCGGTCATCGCGGCCGCTTCGGTCTCGCTGTCCGTCATCGGCGGCGGCCCGGCGCGCAACGGCTCGATGGCGCGCGTGAACATGGTCCACAGCACGCGCTCGTCCTGGGTGAGAAGGCGGCGCCGGCTGCCGTCGCGGGGACTCATGAGGATAAAAAAGTCAGGGACGCGGCTTTGGCGTCGGGACGGCCGGCTTTGCCACGCTGCCGGTGACCAGTGCACCCTTGCCTTTCGCCATAGCCTCCTGCACGGCGAGCTCCTTCGGCCGCGGCCGCGGCAACGCGATCATGGCCGGTTTGTCGTCGTTCACCGAAACGTCCTTCGGCACCAGCATGACGAACTTGCCGAACTGCTTGATACGGCCGGCGATGTGAGGAATGTTCCCGCCGTGGCCGAAATAGATGTCGGCGCGCGCCGGTCCCCTGATGGCCGAGCCGGTGTCCTGCGCCACCATCAGATGCTGGAAGATGTCCTGCGGCACCTCGCTCTTGAGCGGGAATTTGGCGTCGATCCAGATCGGCGTACCGTAGACATGGATCGAGGGATCGACCGCCAGCGAGCGCCATGGCGTCAGCTGGATACCTTGCGCGCCGATGCATTCGTCCGTCGGCCCGAGCTCTGTTCTGGAGAAGAACACGAACGACCGATTCTTCAAGCGCAGCGCCTTGCCCTCTTCCGGATTGGCCTCCATGTACTCGCGGATCTTATCCATCGACATTTCTTCAGGCGTATAGACGCCCTCATCGATCAGGATGCGGCCAACCGGCGTGTAGCGCTTGCCGTTGCTGGCGATATAATTGAGCCGCAGCATTTCGCCGTCATCGAGCTTGATGCGCGTGGAGCCCTGGATCTGCGCGAAGAAAGCGTCGACCGGATTTTTGATCCAGCAAATCTCCAGTCCCTTGCCCTTGAGCGCTCCGCGCACGATGTCATCGCGGTCGTATCGAGAGAACACCTTGCTCCTCTTGCCGGCGAGTTTTGCCGGCACGCCGTAGAGCGGAACGTTGTACTCCTCGGTCTTGACGCGCGAGCCGGCGACTTCGGCCTCGTAATAGCCAGTATAGAAGCCGTCGGCGCCGGTGTAATAGCCGTAGGTGTGGACGGGCGGCAAAATCCGCACCGGCTTGAAATTGTCCTCGAAGAACTTGCGCGCCTGCGCGATGTCCACTTTGTCGCCGGCGGCGAGCGTCGTCGCCTTCTCGCAGGCATTATAAAGCCCGCCATAGACGGGCTTCGCTTTGCGTATCGCCTTGCTGCCTTGCAGGATGGCGCCACAGCTTTTCATGAAGGTTTCGAAGGCCACCGCCTGGTCGTCGTCCTTCCAGCCGTCGAGCGCGGCGAAGCTGAGCGTTTTAACGTCGGCGTGACGAAGAGACAGGGCCTGCGCCGGCATGGGCGCGCTCGCGATCAGGCAAAGCCCGAAGGCTGCGCCGGCAACGGTGCGGGACGGCAATTGCGGCATGCGTTCATTGCCCGGCTTCGGTGGCGACCAGCTTCCAGTTCGGATCGCGCGAGGAGGCGTCGCGAGCGAATGTCCATATGTCGGTGACGTCGGTCACCTTGTCGGCGTTGCCGTCGACTACGTTGCCGTTCTTGTCGCGCGTCACCGACACCAGCTTGGAGTGGAAGCGCACGGTGAGCTGGGCGGTGCGCCCGCGCAGCTCGGCGCCCGTGATCTCGGCCTCGTCGATCGACACGAAACGGTTCTCCACCATTTCGCCGCGCTTCTCGCGCTCGCCGATTGCCGTCTCGAAACCCTCATAGACCTCACGCGCCAGCAGGTTCTTCAGCGCGCGGCGGTCGCCCTCGGCATAGGCGGAAACGATCATCTCGTAGGCGGCGCGTGCGCCGGTCAAGAAATGCTTGGGGTCAAAGCCGGCATCGGTGCCGGCAATGGCGTCGAGTCCGGCGGCAAGCGTCGAGCCCGGCTCGGCGACGCCTTTCCAGCGCTCGCCCGGGGCCACCGGCTCGGCCGGCTTTTGCGCCGCGGCTTCGGCCGCGCGGTTGGGCAGCGCGACGACCTTGTCCGGCGCCGGCCGCACAGGCTCGCGCGCCGAATAGGGATCGTAGGGCGGCCGCTCGCGCCCGGTGCGCTGGCCCAGCACGCTGCGCAGCCGCAAGAAAATGAAGACCGCGAGCGCCAGGAAGATGATGGTGTAGATGTCGAACACGTCGCGCATGCTTTCGGTAACCGTAACGGCAGATCGACCCCGCGGGCCACGGGCCTTATTCGACGGCGTGGCGGCCGGCGCTCCTGATACTATGTAAGCTGGCGGGCGCGCCGATCCATAGGCCTGGCGCCGACGATTTGGCGCGTTTTCTGGCTCACCGGCGGACCTTAGACGATCGGGACGCCAACGCCAACCTCGCTCGATAGCGCATGATCCCGAAAGGTGAACACCGGTTTTCGGATGAGATCATGCGCCACCGTTAAGGATAGAAATACCGATGAATGTGGCAAAATGGCTGTTGCTAGCGGTGCTGGCATTGCCGGTCATGGAGCTGGCCGCGTTCGTCGCGGTGGCGGCGGAGATCGGCCTGCTGGGGGCGCTGGCGTTGGTGGCGGCCACCTCTTTGGCCGGCGCGCTGATCCTGCGCCATGCCGGCGGTAACCACATCGCCCGCATGCGGGTCGCGCTGGCCGCGGGCAGCTTCACCGCGCTGGAGGCCGACAGCACCGGCAGCCTCACCCTGCTGGCGGGAATTCTCCTGCTTGTTCCGGGCTTTATAACCGACGCCCTGGGCCTGCTGCTGCTTGCCGCGCCGTTGCGCCGGGGCTTGGGCGCGGCGCTTCGACGCGGCGCCGCCGCGGACCACGGTGACGGCCTGGTCGATCTTCCGCCCGAGCAATGGCACCGGGTGCCCGACCCGGAATTGTCCGACCGCCGCGAAAACGACCGCGAAAAGTGAAGGCTAGCGATCCTTGTTCCCCCCAAAACCCTGTGTTAGCCAACCGCCGCGCGCATGCGCATGATCCCGAAATGCATGTCGTCGACTAGATCGGGGACGGGCACCGTTTTTCGGATAAGATCATGCGCCACCAAAAAATTGCCCGCGCAAGGGAGACTTCATGAGCACGACCAATGGCGGCCCGGCCGAGCCGCCGGCACAGGATGCGCAAGCGCAGCCGCAACTCAACGTGGTGGCGCAATACATCAAGGACCTGTCGTTCGAAAATCCGAACGCGCCGCGCTCGCTGATGAGCGGACAGCAGCAGCCGCAAATCTCCATCCAGATCAACGTCGGCGGCGCGCCGCTGGAGGGTGACGACATCGAGGTCACGCTCAAGCTCGAGGGCAAGGCGGAAACCGGCGGCCAACTGATGTTCGGCTTCGAGCTGTCCTTCGCCGGCGTGTTTCGCATCCGCAACGTGCCGGCGGACAGCATGAACGCGGTGGTGCTGATCGAATGCCCGCGGCTGTTGTTCCCGTTCGCGCGCGAGATTATCGCCAACACCGTGCGCAACGGCGGCTTCCCGCCGCTGCTGCTCGATCCGGTGGATTTCGTCAGCCTCTACCGCCAGCGCATGAGCCAGATGCAGGCCGCCAACCAGCCGGCGCCGCAGACCTGAGCCGTCAGATTTCTTTCGACCGGTAATCCCGCCACAGCGCGTCTTCGCCCAGGCTTGCCACGAACTTCGCGTGCGCCGCGCGCTCGGCCTCGCCCACACGCGAGCTGAGCGGCACAGCCCGCGTCTGCAGCGTCGCTGTGCCGTCAGCGTTGCCGCGCCGCGCACCGCTCTCGGCCAAGCCGAGCACGGCCTGGCGCGCGCCAATCAGCTCGACATAGACCTCGGCCAAAATCTCCGCATCGAGCAAGGCGCCGTGCTTGGAGCGGCGCGAATTGTCGATGCCGTAACGCGCGCACAGATCGTCGAGCCGGTTCGGCCCGGCGGGATGCTTGCGCCGCGCCAGCATCAGCGTGTCGATCAGCCGTTCGCGCGCGACCGCTACGCGCTCTACGCGCTTGAGCTCGGCGTTGAGAAAGCCATGGTCGAAGCCGGCATTGTGGATGACCAGCGGCGCCTCCTCGCCGATAAAGGCGAGGAAGTCGTCGACGATGTCAGCAAAGAGCGGCTTGTCCTTGAGAAATTCAGTGGTCAGGCCGTGGATGGCGGCAGCTTCCGCCGGTACCTCACGCTCCGGATTGAGATAGACGTGGAACGTGGCGCCGGTCGGGATGCGGTTGAGCAATTCGATGCAGCCGAGCTCGACCAGACGGTGGCCCTGGCCGGGGTCGAGGCCGGTGGTTTCGGTATCGAGAACGATTTCGCGCATATTGATTAGGTTTCCGGGCGCGGGAATCAGCGCCGTCGTGGCGCCATTGTAGCCACCTGCTTGAGAATATCACGCACCTGGGCACGGGCGTGCTCGAAGCCTCGCCCGGTATCCACCACGAAATCGGCCCGCGCGCGCTTGTCGGCGTCCGGCATCTGCTTGGCGAGAATGGCCTGAAATTTCGCTTCGGTCATGCCAGGCCGCTCGAAGGCGCGCGCGCGCTGCAACTCGGCTGGTGCCGAGACCACCGCGACCGCGTCGCAACGGGCTTGCGTCCGGGTCTCGAACAGCAGCGGAATATCGAGCACCGCTACAGGAGCGCCGCTGCGCTCGGCTTCGGCCAGGAAGCGCTGCTCGGCCTGGCGCACCAGCGGATGTACGATCTGCTCGAGCTTCTTCATCGCGGCGGCATCGCCCAGCACGCGTTGCCCGAGCTTGTCGCGATCGACCTTGCCGCCGGCGGTCGTGCCGGGAAATGCTGCCTCGATCGCCTTGACCGCCTCGCCTTCATATAGCTCGTGCACGGCGGCATCGGCGTCGTGCACCGGCACGCCTTCCTCGGCGAACATCGCCGCCGTGGTCGATTTTCCCATGCCGAGCGAGCCGGTGAGACCAAGGATAAACATTGGCTATCCAGCAACAAATCCGTTCTGCCGCACATAAGCCAGCAGCGGCAGCAGCGGCAGGCCGAGGATGGTGAAATAGTCGCCTGTCACGCGCTCGAACAAGTGCACGCCGATGCCTTCAAGCTGATAGGCCCCGACGCTCGTCAGCGCGGCCTTGCCCATCATGTCGAGATAATCGTCGAGAAAACGGTCGGGGAACTCTCGCATGGTGAGCCGGGCGCTATCGACGCAATCAAACAGCACGGCGCCGTCGCGCATCAGCACGAGCGCCGAATGTAGCTCGTGGGTGCGCCCGCGCAGGCTCCGCAGCTGCGCGGCCGCGGCCTCGCGGTCGGCCGGCTTGCCGAGCCGCATGTCGCCGCGCGCCAGCGTCTGGTCGGCGCCCAGCACCAGCCGCCCGGGCAGCGTGGCGGCAACGGTTTGCGCCTTCGCATGCGCCAAATGGCGCGCCGCTGCCGCGGCATCGAGCGCGCCCGCGTGCGCTTCCATTGCGCGCTCGTCGATTTGCGCCGGCCTGATCTCGAAGCGCAGGCCGGCTGCCGCCAATATCTTGCCGCGCACGTCGCTCTTGGAGGCGAGCACCAGCGGCTGGGGGGCAAGCCAGAGCGGCATAATGTTAAGTCGCCGGCGCGCGCCGGCGCTCGGTTAAAAGCCGCATCACCGCGGCGGCGGTTTCTTCGATCGAGCGGCGCGTCACGTCGATGCTCGGCCAATTGTTCTTGGCGCACAGGCGGCGCGAAAACGCCACTTCCTCCGCCACCGCCGTCTTGTCGATGTAGCGATCATCGTCGCGATGGGCGCGCAAGCCAAGCAGCCGGTTCTCGCGGATCTGCACGATACGCTCGGGGCTGGCGTACAAGCCTACCACCAGCGGCCGAGTCAGCTTCTCGACCTGCGGCGCCAGCGTCACGCCCGGCACCAGCGGCACGTTGCCGGTCTTGATGCCGCGGTTGGCGAGATAGATCGAGGTCGGCGTCTTCGAGGTGCGCGAAACGCCGACCAGCACCACGTCGGCCTCCTCAAGTCCTTCCACGTGCTGGCCATCGTCGTGCAGCATGCTGAAATTGAGCGCGTCGATGCGTTGGAAATATTCGGCATTGAGCACGTGCTGAGCACCGACACGGTGGATGGTCTCGGCGCCGAGATAGGACTGGAACAGGCGCAGGATCGGTCCCAGCACCGACATGCAGGGCAGCCCAAGCTCGCGGCATTTTTCCTCCAGCGCCTGAATCAAATCCTCTTCCAGCAGCGTGTAGAGCACCAGGCCGGGCGACTCCGCAATTTCGGCCAGCACGTGGTCGAGCTGCTTCTTCGAGCGCACCATCGGGTAGAGGTGCTCGACCGGCGCAACATTGGCGTATTGTGCAGCAGCCGCGCGCGCTACCGTAATTAGGGTTTCGCCGGTCGCATCGGAGACTAGGTGGAGATGAAAATAGCCGGTGTTGGGCATCGGTATAAATGAGGTGCGTCTTGTGGACAGGATGGGAGAAGGCCACGGCTTGGGTTCGCACGCAAGCGGGCGGTGATAACTGTTTATTTGCGGTCCACATCCGTCGCTGCGGGATACAGCAAGCGAGAAAATCGGGTGTTTGGTCTAAGATGTTAATACCGGATTGGGGAAATGTAGGGGTAGCGCTAAGAAAGACCCGCAAAACCGCCGGTATGATTGTGGACGGCTAGACACAGGACAGTGTGGAATTCTCGATCCTGTCTTAGCAGCCAGTGGACAGAGTGTTGATCGGAAGGCATGAGTCCAATCAACCGTCCAATAACCACTACAAAGAGTCTTATAAGATTCTATGGAAGAAGCTGTTCGAAACGATGCCATGGGGACAAAGTCGTTGCTTGTTGTATTGGCAGGGCGGCGGCAGGCGATTCCCCCGGTATGGATGATGCGTCAGGCCGGACGCTATCTGCCGGAATATCGTGCGGTGCGGGAGAAGGCGGGCGGTTTTCTGACTCTTTGCTTCGATCCGGACCTAGCGGCGGAAGTGAGTTTGCAGCCTGTGCGGCGCTTCGGTTTTGACGCTGCTATCCTGTTTTCCGACATTCTAGTGGTGCCGCTCGCGCTCGGACGTAAGGTTTGGTTTGTCGAGGGCGAAGGGCCGCGGCTTGAGCCGTTGACGGATGCAAAAGCGCTGCTTTCGGTGCGTGGCGAAGCCGATGCGAATGTGTTGGCGCCGATCTATGAGACCGTGCGGCGGGTGAAAGCGGCGCTTGACGCTGAAACGGCGCTGATCGGGTTTTGTGGTGCGCCTTGGACGGTTGCAACCTATATGATTGCGGGCCAGGGCACGGCTGATCAAGCACCGGCGAAAAATCTGGCGGCGCGCGAGCCGCAAGCGTTCCAGTATGTCATTGATTGCCTGGTCGACGCTTCGGTCGATTATTTGGTGAAACAATTGGAAGCCGGCGCCGACGTGGTGCAGATTTTCGATACCTGGGCCGGTTCTCTTCCCGTCGAAGATTTCGAGCGCTGGTGCGTGCAGCCGACGAAGCGAATGGTGGCGAAGCTGCGTGCGAAAAAACCCGGCGCTAGGGTGATCGGCTTTCCCCGTGGTGCCGGCAGGAATATTCCGCGCTATGTTGATGAAACCGGCGTCAATGCGGTCAGCCTCGAAAGCGGCATCGACCGCTCCTTCGCGCGCGATCAGATCCAATCACGCGTGCCGGTGCAGGGCAATGTCGATCCGCTTGCATTGCTCGAGGGCGGAGCGGCACTCGACCGCGAAGTGGACGAAGTCTTGCAGATGTTAGGGTCAGGCCCGCTGATCTTCAATCTAGGGCATGGAATTCTACCGCAGACGCCGATCGCGCATGTCGAGCGGATGTTGAAACGCGTGCGAGGATGATCCCGTGTACCTCTGGATCAAAGCCTTCCACATCATCGCGGTCATCTCATGGATGGCCGGCATGCTCTATCTGCCGCGGCTGTTCGTCTACCACGCGGCCGCAAAACCGGGCTCCGAGCAGGCCGAGACCTTCAAAGTGATGGAACGCCGGCTACTGCGCTTCATCATGACGCCGGCCATGATCGTGACCTGGCTGCTCGGCATCGTGCTGGTGCTGCAGGGGCAATTCCTGGGCGCCACCTGGTTCCATATCAAGCTCGTCCTGGTGCTGGTGATGACCATTACCCACGGACTTTTCAGCCACTGGGTTAACGAATTCGACCACGACCGCAATACGCGGTCGGAGAGATTCTATCGTATTGTCAATGAGATACCGACGATTATCCTGATCGTGATCGTGATCATGGCGACGGTGAAGCCGTTCGGGTGACGCGGTAATCCTGCACAGGCGCCGGGGCAGCCTCTTGCGCGAAACCCCGGCTCAACTTATGTTGCTGGCATCCCCCCGAACGCAGGCGGATGCAGTCGCGTTCCGGCACCCAAAGTAAGTTCGGGGCCGGTCGCAGCATCGGGTTCCGGGATACCTTCCCAAAACGCCTCTCCAGACCTGCGATCCTTACCTCTCCTCCTCTTTAGCACCCGCGTCGGTTTTCGTTTTTGCGAACACGCCGCCGGTCTATTTTCAAACAGGACTACACCCGCATGCGGGAAATGAAGCTCCAGGACCTCAAGTCCAAGACGCCTGCCGATCTCCTCTCCTTCGCCGAAGAGCACTCGGTCGAAAACGCCAGCACCCTGCGCAAGCAGGAGCTGATGTTCGCGATCCTCAAACAGCTCGCCACGCAAGAGGTCGACATCATCGGCGAAGGCGTCGTCGAAGTGCTGCCCGACGGTTTCGGGTTTTTGCGTTCTCCGGAATCGAATTACCTGTCGGGCCCCGACGACATTTACGTCTCGCCCTCGCAAATCCGCCGTTTCGGCCTGCGCACCGGCGATACCGTCGAAGGCCATATCCGCTCGCCGAAGGAAGGCGAGCGCTACTTTGCGCTGCTCAAGGTCAACACTATCAATTTCGAGGACCCCGAGAAAGCGCGCCACAAGATCAATTTCGACAACCTGACGCCGCTCTATCCCGATGAGCGGCTGAAGATGGAATTCGACGATCCGACCAAGAAGGATCTCTCCGCCCGCGTCATCGACATCGTCGCGCCCATCGGCAAGGGCCAGCGCGCGCTGATCGTCTCTCCGCCGCGCACCGGCAAGACCGTGCTGCTGCAGAACATCGCGCACTCGATCACGCATAACCATCCGGAGACCTACCTGATCGTGCTGCTGATCGACGAGCGGCCGGAGGAAGTCACCGACATGCAGCGCTCGGTCAAGGGCGAGGTGGTGTCCTCGACCTTCGACGAGCCGGCCTCGCGCCACGTGCAGGTCGCCGAGATGGTGATCGAAAAGGCCAAACGCCTGGTCGAGCACCAGCGCGACGTGGTTATCCTACTCGATTCCATCACGCGCCTCGGCCGCGCCTACAACACCGTGGTGCCCTCCTCGGGCAAGGTGCTGACCGGCGGCGTCGACGCCAACGCCCTGCAGCGGCCCAAGCGCTTCTTCGGCGCCGCCCGCAACATCGAGGAAGGCGGTTCGCTCACCATCATCGCCACCGCGCTGATCGACACCGGCAGCCGTATGGACGAGGTGATCTTCGAGGAGTTCAAGGGCACCGGCAATTCCGAGCTCATCCTCGACCGCAAGGTGGCCGACAAGCGTACCTTCCCGGCCATGGACATCACCCGCTCCGGCACCCGCAAGGAAGAGCTGCTCACCGATCCGGCGGTGCTCAAGAAGATGTACGTCCTGCGCCGCATCCTCAATCCGATGGGCACCATGGACGCCATCGACTTCCTGCTCGACAAGCTGCGCAACACCAAGAGCAACAGCGAGTTCTTCGAGTCGATGAATACCTGACGCGCGCAACAGGCGTGGCGCCAACCTCAACAGTCATGGCCGGCCTCAGGGCCGGCCGTTTCTTTTTTGGTTATTATTGCTAGCTGCCGTCCTCAGCCGCTCGCCGGGTCCGGCAGGCAGGTCACGCCTTTGTCGCCGTTCTTCTTGTCGGACAGCGCCTGCTTGCATTGCTGCAGGCTAGAAAAGCCGCATTGCACCCGCGAGCCGGCCTTCTGCTGGAAACCGCACCAGTCGGCCGCGGCAGCCGGCGTGGCCAGCAGGCCCGCGAGCGCCAGGCCGCCCAAGAGTCTGCTCCAAATACACATAAACTCCACTCCCTTTAGCGTTCCCGGTGCGGCCGATTTTCAACATTGCCGGTGCAAGATCAAGGGTGTCGGCCCAGCTCAGCGGTGCAGCATCCGCCACAACTGCACGAACGCGATCACGGCGCTGACCAGCGTGCCGGCAATCACCACCAGCTTGAGCAACCAATTGCGCTGGATGTTGCCGACGGCAGATTCGGCTCGCTCCGACAATCCGGCGGCCCCGGGCAGCGGTCCGCGCAGCCGCTTATCGCCGAGAAAGTCGGCGATTGCGTCGGACATGACGCGGTTCGCAGGCTCGTTCGCGAGAATCAGATGACTGCGCGATTCAAGCGGCACCAGCTTTGCATTCGGGATTCCGGCCGCGATTTCCTGGGCCGAGGAGAACGGCACACGTAGATCGCCGGTCGCGTGCAGCACCAGCGTCGGCGTTTTGA
>Ga0307417_10000052_pt1 | contig 45327 bp, 65 predicted proteins | sample SalMarWE160210MG_2_FD_202514 | JGI IMG/M metagenome (GOLD analysis project Ga0307417, IMG submission 202514) | Salt marsh sediment microbial communities from the Plum Island Ecosystem LTER, Massachusetts, United States - WE1602-10 | ecosystem: Environmental > Aquatic > Marine > Intertidal zone... | reverse complement strand
GTCCGAAATAGTAGCTCGAGGGGTGGTACGAAAGGACCCATAAATCAAAGACTTACGTCCACACTCCAGCACCCATAAGCTCAGCTTATACATAGAGATATCAACGAGTTGCATCACTATCTTAATCAAACCAACAGGAAAATTTTTTGACAGCTGAGCATGCCGCATTCATAAGCATAGCTTATCAACAGCCGCCGTACACATAAGCACAGCTTATACAACTACAGGGGTGGTCTGCTAAAACGGAATATCGTCGTTGAACGGAGCTTCGTCCACTGGGGCCTGCGCCCGATGACTGCTGGAATAATCATCCTGTCTGCCGCTCTTGGCCTTGCCGCCTGCAGGTCGAGCGCTCCGAATAGTCATAACGATCTCGGCGATCAGCTGCATATCCTCGCGCTCCGTACCGTCCTGGGTGGTCCAGCGAGACAGCTCCACCCGTCCAATGGCAGATATGGCCTCACCCTTTCGCACCCGGGCCAGATCTTCCGCCACACGACCAAATGCGACCACTCTTACCCATTGGGTCAAGCTCTCGCCGCTCTTCCTGTCGGTCCCAGCCAAGCAGGCAACCGACACTTTGCACCAGCTCTTGCCGTTCTGGCTCTGGTTCAATTCGCCATCTTTGGCGGCGCGTCCATGAATGTTTGCTATGATCATCTTTAGTCTCTGTTAGCTCTTACAACATTGATTAGTGTTGGGGAAATGTCGGCGCCTGACAATCTTCAGGGCCGATACTCAACCACATCCAGCAGCCGCTTACTGAACCGGTACTTAAGGTGGCGACGCGCCTCTGCCAGGTCGCAACACGGAGCGACCCATGTCCGCCATGAGCGTGGCTTATCGGCAAGCAAGTAGCGGAAGATCCTCATTGTAGAACGTGCATTCCGCTCTGCAACCTCCCTGGTCTCGCCTCCGTCAAACTCTCGGATCGCTGCTCGTTCTTCGATGGCTTCAGCTGCATCTTCGAGGTCCTCGGGGGTGAGATCTGGAACTCTAGACATCGTAACCATTGCTTTTTAGCTCCATATCAATTACAGCCAAAAGATCCTCACATGACATTTCCTCTACCAATGGTGAGGTTGCGATGTTTTTGCCTGTATCCTCATACAACTCCTCGACCACAACTCCAGCCTCACGCATAACGTAAGCCGCGAGCCGCAGCGATTCTGCCCAGCGAGAAAGGTGCTCCTGGGCGGGTGGCGGAGAAACAACGCGGTATAGGCCAGCCTGGACTATCTGAGAAGCACAATGAGCGCAAGGCGGAAGCGGCCAAGTGTAGATTGTCCCGCCCCATGCACGGCCTTGTGCAAACAGGATAGCGTTCTGCTCGGCATGCAGCGTTAGAGCCAGCTTTGTTTCCCTGTCCTGCAGTCTTGACGGGTCGTCAGCAATCTTGCGCGGCAGCCCGTTATACCCAAGAGAGACAATCCTGTTGTGTCTGTCGGCGATCACTGCGCCAACCTGTGTGCTCGGGTCCTTTGACCATTCTGCAATATGCTTGGCCAGGCCCAGAAATCGATTATCCCATTTTGTTATCATACAGTTCTTCCAATTATTCTTTCCGAACATGTCCCGAGCTTTTCGTCAAGATCGTTAAAATTCACACTTACCTCCTGCACAAGAGATCTCTCTTCCAGTTGACAAATCGAACCCGTCATCAACCTCGTACCTAGAAAGGAGCGACTCCCATTCAACATTGGTAGGGAATACCTGCAAGGCTTTATAGTACTCTTCCTGAGTTATCTCCAGGTAAGGTGTAATGTCTTTGTCGTAATCGAAATCATCAACAGGGAAGAAACTCAAGCCACCTATAATATCCCAGTTACTATGAACCCAGCTTATTACCTTAAGGAATTCATCACCGTGATAATATATTGTGCAGCTTGGGTTCCCTTCACACCAATGTTCTTGGTAGATTTTCCAAAGCTCCAACTGCTCAAGTGCCGTTACATCTTTAACTGTAACCGCATCTTCTGGAGACTTGATTGGAAAGCTGAAATAGTATTTGCTGTATTTCTCAACGTAGGGTATACCTGCGTCGATCATGGCATAGGTCAGCGGATCTTTCGGATCTTGCGTAACTCTTCGTAGATAATAAGGCGAGTAGCGAGGATGAATGCCAGAACTACACCCAACCAGTTGGCTAACTGTACCTGACGGCTTAACAAGTGTCCGTTGCTTGGAATGGTTTATTCCAATAATGTCAGCCACCCTCGCATTCTCTTCGATACTCTTAAGTTTCATTTGGACTAGAGCTGCACGAAGGTCACTGTGGCCAAACCATTCATGGAAGACTCTAGCATCATCATGTCCGAGTAGCTCTGATCTTGCGGAAAAAAAAGGATGGTCCTGAATGCCAGTAAGAGATACTCCAAGTAGTCGCTCCTCTTTTTGATTATCTGTCCAGACTTTGCGAACAAAGTTAAAATTTTCCAGAGTGCTTTGTATTGTACCGAAGAACGTGGCTAGCTTAACCTTTTGAAGTACAGTCTCGAAATTATCTGTTGGTCTTATAACAACTTCCGACAGATTGCACAATCCTCCGGTGTCTCGGAGTATAGCTTCCCCACATGGGTTAAGTAGGTAATCTCCTTTATGCTCACGTCCTGTTGCCTCGGCTTTACGATGTAGGGCATTTTTATTGACAATACCCCTTTCGCCATTCTTCCCTTCCAGTAAGTTGAGCATCTCCAACAGGAACGCCGACATATCAGGTTTTTCTGTATATGCCACAGAGTTGTTTGCCAGGTGGCGATACTTGGGAAAGTCACCTCGCTTAGCCTTCGCCATCCGCTGGTCAGTTAGGTTACTGAAGGAAATCGTAGCTGCCCTCCTTACAGAGCCAGCGAGAACAGTATCTGATATCATGCAACAGATATCATGGCATTCCAGTGAGTTGAGCTTGTTTTTACCTTCGGACACTGCATTACTAAATACCGATACGATAAAGCCCATCAACAAATTAAGTGGCCCTGGTCCTGATGCCCTACCGCCAAAAGTTTTCAATCGCGCCCCTTCTGGCCTTACTTTAGACAGATCCCACTTTGGGATTTCACCAGAATAGAGCATAGTCATGAGCTGCTTAATGGCTTTAGCCCATCCAATCCTGCTGTCATGAACTACAATAGTTGTTTCGGTCGGGAACAGAGCTTCGGGTAAATCAGGTAACATTTTTGTAATGTACTGACGTTCAACCGAGAACCCATCTCCGGTCCCGCACATCAGGATGTAAAACATCTCCGCGAACGACATTACTGAATCGATCCGATGTGCCGCACAGTTGAACCCTGCCATATTTTCCTTCTCAAGGGCTGGTCCTGCTGTCATGAGAGTTCTCATGGACGCCATGACTTCCAGTTTAACCATACTGTCACAGGCTTCGTCGAGATCTTTGAGAAGTGAGCTTGGTAATCTACTCTTCCAGAATTCACGAAGCCTATCTACAGACTCCGCGAAAGATACCTCTCTCCTTACGTCTTCAGCCAACCACCTCGAATATTTTGATAGATGAATGTATTCACTCATCAGTTTGTCTGCTGTAGTTTCCATATAACTATTGTACATAAGTTGTTAAATTTTCAACAGCGGCCTTTAGGATACGATTTCCCATGTGTCCGATCCAAAATGCTCGCTGCTGATCACAGCGTGTTTAATTACCCAGTCGTTACTACGTGGCGCAATCATAAGGCACGGCCTTCCTTTGGCGTCGGTTTCCAACCAGAATGTGGCATCCTTTCGTTTAACCTTCATTCCCGCTTCAATTGCAGCTATTGCTTCCGCTATGCGCATGTTAGTGACTAATGGCCGTCTTCCGTTTTGCAATCTCTCGCTCTATGTACCATCGGGCCTTTTCCAGATCTTCGATGGCATCGCCCTTCAAGTCTGCCCGCCAGATGTATTTGATGGCATTCCCAAGACAAAACCCCATGTGCTCTGTTATCGTTATGCACTCCACTCCACTTGGGTGGCTTGTGTAGTGGCTGGGGTGATGTACCTGGCTGCTAACACCAAACTCTTTCATATTCAAGGTCTCAGTATTTTCAGCAGGGCCAGGGACAGGGCGCCAACGCTGAGAGCTGCGCTGAACATGGATATTATGCTGGTCTTGCTCCCGCGCGACTCGCTAATGAAAGAGTCCACTGCTCGCTGCCACTGCTCAAGCTGCTTTTTGTGCTCTTCGTAGGCTTCCATACCAAGGAAATTAGCATTCCGTTCCTGCGCCCTGGCGTGGGCATGGTTAAGCTCTTCAAGGCGACGAGCGTATTCCTCAGCCTGAAGAGCGAGAGCCATCTCCATCCCACGAGTCCGTTCCTTGAGGACCTCTATCTCAGTTTTTAGGTCGCTGTCGTTATGCTGGCGAACCATCATATAAACCAATTTGCTTCAGCAGGGAAACAGCTCTGGAGACACAAATGCTACCAGAATAATCACCGTTATTCTTCGCCTCGACAGCTATAACCAAATCATTTAACGCATCCGCAAGGTCTGGTGCTAGGCTTGCCAGTTTCGCATGCGCCACGTCATTTGGGAGATCATTTGATGACTTAACCACTAGGGTTATAGTATGACAACGTTACTGGTAACGTCAAGCCTTTTCGCAAAGAAACCTAACAAAATTTTCCAGCCAACTTCCTCTCCACCTCAGCGATTTGCTTTCGTGTGAATGCAACTCGCCACACCGGCTCTCCAGTACAGTCGTCACAGGCATGCGCAAATCCGCAGCGACCGCCATTGACAAACCAGGTTTCACCCTTCGGGCACTGCGCTGGAGTAAATCGCTTAGCAACTAGTCGTTTGCCGCAGTAGCAGCAATACACCATGCCATTATCGGCTGGCGCTCCATCGTTAAACTCAAACGCATCCTCGCATTCGGTCTGGTAAATTCCATTTTCATCCTCGGTCCATACGCACGTTGCTGAATCAGTCATTTCACTTCTCCGTTCTGTGTGGCGCCTGATGCGCAATCTCTAGCGCTCTGGCGACAAGATTAACCGCATACAAGCTCTTCACCATTGGGCCAGTAACCCGGTAGACCTGCCATCCAAGCAGGGTCGCCGCGTTGTATTTCCGGCAGTCATCAGCGAATCCCTTGGGCCTGGTATGCCTTCCTCGTCCAGGGGCCCCCTCGATCTCTAGCGCAACGAGGAGTTCTGGCCACGCGAAGTCGAACCGCCAATCCTGTAGCCCGGCTTCTGCCAGCCTGCTCCGAAGTGGCATCCCCTTGTTTTTCTCGCCTGGGGAGCAGCTCCAGCCTACGCTGATCGCAGCAAATCTGTACTCTCTACAGCACGGCGGGAGCCCAAGCGCAGAGATCTGGATCGCAAAGGGTTTCTCGTGCTTGTCGCGGTTCGCCCTTGCTTTGGCTTTGGCTAGTTGCTGTGCTGCAGTCATTGATCTGTTAGGAGCCGTCATCGTCGCGCTCCACTAGGCCGGCGTCGAACAGCTTGTCGGCGTCCCTACTATCGTCGTAGCTATCGCACGCTTCGGACAGGCAGTGTTGCCACTGGTCGAGCTTTTCCGGTGGCGGAGCGGGGCAAACAGTGAATTCCGCTCCGCATGTTTTGCACCTTCTGATCGCGACCCTGGTGCCGTACTTGTTAACCGCGTTATGGCATCCTGGGCACTCCAACGCTTTGGTTCCCGTTGGGTATACGGCGACCCATTTATGCCCGCAGCCTTTGCATGCTATTAGAGATTTATCATGCGGCCTTGCTGCGTCGATGCTAGTTACCGTGTGGAAGATACTCATGATTCAAAAAATCTCAGTGTAGGGCCATCGAAATGCAGCTCGACCTCACCAGTCGGCCCGTGGCGTGACTAGCCTGTCCGTCGAGTGCGGAGATGGCGGTATGTAGTTTTGGCTCGACAATCATTTTTGACCTCGGGGGGTTGCCTATCTGCGTGGATTGCTGGTACTGCGCCAACTGCGCCGTACTGCGCCAACCGCTCGCGGCGCAGTGCCGGGAGGGGATATGCGTACGGCGCGCAGCAACTGCGCCGTGCGCCAAATCCCTATAGGCCGGCGCAGTAGTTAGAAGGGTATTTGCCGAGTCCATCTAGGAGGCCTCATTCAGGGCTACTGCGCCATGCTTCTCGGCGCAGTAGCGCGGGCATAGGTACGTGGTCCTGCTGCCTTGCCGGAGCCCTGGAGGGAGTGGGACCTCGATCACCCTGCTGGAAATCATGAGTTCGTCGATGGCACGGCGGATCTCTGTCCTGGTCATGCTAAGCTCTGTTGTGGCGCCATCTAATTGGCGACGTGTCCAGTAGCGCTCCGCCCCAATCTGAGATGCTAGATAGCGCTCGACTTGATCGGCGCGCTCCCCGGCTGCCACGTCTTCTGGGATCGCCATCTCCACCACGGAGGCATAGCTATATCCCGTGCGTGTTATCCAGATTCGTGGGAGGTTGGGCGGCGCATAGCTGAGCTTGGCCCGCGCGAGGATGGACACGCTAGCATCCGCGCCAAGGTCGCACCCAAGTGGTGGGCGCAGGGGGCTGTCCTTGTCATAGTTCTGGAGCACCGTGACCATGCGCGCGCCATCGGACAGGGCAGACCCGCCTCGGGCTGCATACTGGTCGAGCGCGCCAGCTCTGGCGTTTGCTTTCCCCGTATGGTGCACGAGCCGGACGCAACACCCGAGCCCACGCACGATGCGCCTAGCGGCAGTAACGATTGCCTGCTCGTTATCGTTAACCGCCTGTTCGCTTGCGCCAAACGAGACAAGTGGGTCGAAGACGATTACCGCGGGAGGGTTGTCCGCATAGGCGTCGACGATATGGTCTGCCAGATCGGTTAGTAATAGGTTGCCGTCCGCGACCTGCGCAAGCCGAACACCCGATCCGACAACATCCCACACTAGGACCGACTGGTAGACGGCATCCCTCTCGCTGGCGGACAGGTCCATCTCGGCAACGATCTCGCGGAGCCGGGCAATGAGACGCTCGCGCGCGTCCTCAGCGGAAATTATGAGAGTCCATCCTGGGGTTACTACTGGGCATCCCCATATGGGGCGCTCGAGGGCCAGGGACGCGGCCTCCGCGAGCATCATCGTGGTCTTGCCGGTGCCGCCCGGCGCGATCAGTAGCGCCACATCGGCGTAGAGGTAATCGCTAACGTAACAGGTGGGGGTGAGCTGCGCTGCATCGATCTCGGATGCCGAGGGGACTAAGTCGAGCCGAGGTGGGGGCCGCGTAACATCAGTAGGTTGCTGCGCGTCACCCGGAGCGTGCACGCCGAGGAAGCTGAGCAGATCGCCGAGGCGCTTATCGCCACAGTGCGAATGCTGGCAGACGAAGGAGGCATGCCCGTGTCCGTTGTGGTGCGCCTCCATGTAAACCGTGCCGCTCAGGTCGCCTCCCGTGTGCTCCTTCCACCAGGGGCATGTGATTTGGTGGCGTCCGTCCTTCAATTCGTGCTGGTATAGGCTTCTGGCCTTGAGCGCGGTCACCACGAGGTCGGTGCTTTTGGTCTGCGCCTCCGTGCCTGCCTTCTTTCCCGTGGCCAGCTCGTGGAGCCGGTCAAGGTGCGCGGTCTCGATAGGCCCCGGATCGGTGATGCAACCTAGGCGCTCGCCGGTAACGGTCAAAAAGCGCCCGGTCGTATAAACCTCGACCCCGTTGCCTCTGAACGAGCGCACCTGGTCGCCGTAACCAAAGAATCGAAGCCCAGTCCCTGATGGCGTGATTTCCCAATAGGTCGAGATTCCGTCCACAATCCTGGAGGCGAGCGGGGTCAACTCTCCCGTCTCTATATTGCGACAATGGTCCAGGTCGCCGGCGATGAAATCATCCCTATCGCTAACGACGAACCCAATACCCGCGTACCCGCCCTCCTCATAGGCGCTCCGGATGGCTCCGTAGTCCGACCAGGTAGCAGGGTTAGTGCTGCTGGCCTTGAGTCCTGTCGGCTGGTAGGGGATCTTGTTCATGCCGCCGTTCGGCTTGGGCTCTGCTTTAAACAGCACCCACTGATCGACAGCGATCATCGAAGTAGGAATACCGTCGAATCCAGGCTCGATGCCCATCCATCCCGAATATGCAGGGCCTACGCCTTCGACTTGGGCATTTTCATTTTGATCGCTCATGTGGCTCGCGCCTCCCTCTCGGCGTGGCGCCGACCCTCATGTGCCGGGCATAAGGCGGTCCACCGGTCATGGCCGGCAGGGCTGACTTTCTGCAAACGGTCTAGAAATTCAAGAATTGGCATGTTATAATTCACTTGTTTGACCTCTCGTAGACGACCTCCTTAGCGCCCGGCCACCACCGGGCGCTTTCTTTTGTGGCGCTCATGCTTGGTTGCGCCTCGGATACGGCAGTGCACCGAGATGGATCTGGTATCCATATTGCGCTACCGACAAGATTCCTCGATCCTGAAGCTCACCGATATTGCTCGTTATCTGCCCGTCGCTCTGTCCGAGTTGGGCTGCTATTCGGTTCTGCATAGTAAGAGCGAAGCCCTTATCATTCGCAGCATTGGCGATGCTGACGACGATAAGTTTCAGGTGAGCGGGAAGGTCGGTACATAAGACGCGCCTAATCAAGTACTCTCTCGTACGGCCTCCTTGGCTGCTGACAGCCTCGGCACACAGCGCTATGCCTTCCAGCCCCTCCTGCTCTTGCTCCTTGCGAGCATGCCCCTTGCGCTCCTTGCGGCGCTCCATACGCGTGGAGGTCAGGCGGTCATAGAAAGCTTTTCGCTCAGGGTCTTGCTCCATGTGACCACGCTTCGCGTGAATGGCTTTGACAAGCTCACGCAGCTCGTCCTCGGTAGCCCCGTGGATAGTGGCATCAAGCCACGTGGCAACCTCATTTTCCGGCCAGGCGACAACGCGCGGCCCAACGGAAATTGGCTGAGGAAAGCGCCCATCGCGAACACGCGCGTAGACTGCGGACCGGCTAAGGCCGAGTCGTTCAGAGACAGCGGTAAATCTGAGAAGTGAAGACATTATGAGACTCGAACAAAACGATAGATAGATAACCCCAGCCAACTGGCGTTGGGGACCTCTTACTGTATTGTTCGGCTGGTTCGCCAGTAACTGGCGATTTGGCTATCCATCCTTGGCGACTCTGATCCTACCCACCGAACAAGGTAAGTAGGACAAGTCTACGCTAAGCTTTTATGTTTTGCAACGTCGTGTTACTCGCAACTCTCCCACAGAGACGCAGTAGGACCGCAGGGATAATCCCAACCTCGTGCTACAAAAAAATCGACGGGGATTTTTAGCTTAGGGTGGTTGCACTGCATGTCGCGGTAATGCCTGCAATACAGGCAGCCTTCGCGGCGGGTGTCTCCGAGGGGTATATCGCTTATATTCAATGCCTTTTTCCAAAAAAAAGCCCGCCCCGGGGTGGGGCAGGCAAAATTACCGCCAAATGGGGGGGGTTGGCGGTCACGACAGTTCCGCTGTCGTACCGGGGACCACCTGCCGGTGTGGGGAGGGGACCCGCGCAAGCACTCCGAGAACCGCACCTCCAATCGCGATCGGCATCAGCCGCCCACGCGCAGCATGGTTGCAGATACGGTTCTCGCAAAGCTCACGCCAGCTCCTTCAGCGCCTGCTTGAGTCCATCTAAAATATCAGGGCGCAAATCAGCCACGGAGACCTGTCCCGATGTCGCCTGTGAGATTAGGATGGCGCTTTCAACGCTTATCCCACCACCTAGCGCCCACTTAGAGACTGCGGATTGAGATACACCGCAGGCTGTCGCGAGAGCCTGCTGGCTCCCAGCGATCTTGATTGCTTCTTGTACAGGTGTAGTCATACCGCGATACTACAACGGTGGTCGCGTCTTGTCAAGCACGAGGATCATGAAAAAATATAACTAAAGTGTTGACGGTAAGAAACCAAGGTTGTACTCTTACATTAACACGCAGGAGCAGCTGAAATGATTGAAAGTAACCAAGAAATCTCAGACGATGACATCAATCTATACGCAGCATGGCTCTGCGAGAAGCCGATAAACGATGTGTTTGCACTGCTCTCTGCAGCCAAGCGCAAGAGGCCCGATCTGCAAATTTCGGCCATGAGAATACGATCTCTGATCGAGGATCAGATCGGAAATGCCGCTGAATTGATCGTTGAATCAGGCGTTTGGAGGAACGAACCATGAGCACAAGCCTAATCCTCAGCATTATTGTCGGAATCCTCATGACACTCTGCACGGCAGCAGCTGCAGCGGTCTGTGTCGCCGTTACGGTCTCCCTGATCTGGGGCGCATGCTGGCTTGCCGACTGGCTCGGCGGAAAAAGATGATCACTAAGCAAAAAACAGACCCGTTCGAGCCGCCGTGTGTGCTCTATGATTTGCCATTTGCGGATTATCTGGCGCTCCCAGCTGCATCCTCGCATGCGCTAAAGACGCTCCTGGAAAAGAGTCCTTTGCATGCCAAGACAGCAACGAACAAAACGAGCGAGGCGAAGAGCCTGGGGACCCTCACGCACGCAATGTTGCTCACTCCTGACGCATGGCGTGATGAGGTGCTGATCAAGCCGCAGGTCAATCGGACGACCAATGCCGGGAAAGCGGAGCTAGTCGAATGGATGCTTGGCATACTTGGAGGCCCAGGCCACGATGCGGTTGAGCAATTTCTTGTCGCCAAGATGACCGGAAAACACTATGACTCCATGATCCAAGCGCTTGAGCCGATGCTCGCGGAAACCGGAAAAGACGCGGTGACCGCAAATAAGGTGCCGATTGCAGAGCGGATGGTAGAGAGCGTGCTCTCAAAGGATATCGGGCGCGTGATCTTCGCGTCAGGAAAGCCTGAGACCACGATGATAGCCCATGAACCTCAAAGCGGAGCGCTTTGCAAGATTAGGCCGGACTGGCTGCCAGATGGCCACGAGGTCATAGTTGACCTGAAGACGGCGGCATCGGCATCGTTCGAAGATTTCTCGCGAGCTGCAGCGCGGTATGGATACGCGATCCAAGCTGCTCTCTATCGAGAGATTTATCGTCTAGTTATGGGGCAAAAACGACCGCCATTCCTGCACGTTGTCGTCGAGAATGAGCCTCCATATGACTGCGCCGTCTATGAGCTGGATCAGGAGGCACTGGAGTCTGGGGAGAGAAAGGTCCGCCGCGCCCTAAATATCTGGGCGCAGTGCGAGGAGGGCGGATATTGGCCAGGGATTGGATACGACTACACCGAGCGAGAATATCGCATAGAGAGTTTAAGCCTGCCAAAATGGGCACTTTGAGGTAACACAATGTCACATATAACAAATCCATTCGCATCAAATCAACTTCAGAAGATAGAGCAGCGGTCACTCCCGCAAACCGACCAGCAACGCGCAATTGCAGAGGTCCAGGCGGCAATGCTGGTCGCAAGAGCAAATCCACGTGACCAGAGCGCAGCAATGGATCGCATCATCAACGCTTGCTCGCGACCAACGTTGGCAAGCTCCGCCACCTATGATTATGCGCGTGGCGGCACGCAGATCACCGGGCCGTCAATAAGACTCGCAGAGACGATCGCGCAGTCGTGGGGTAATGTCCAATTTGGGATTCGCGAGCTTGATCAATCCAACGGCGAGAGCACCGTACAGGCATATTGTTGGGACGTAGAGACCAACTCGAGAAGGGAGGTCACGTTCCAGGTTCCGCACGTGCGACATTCGCGTAACAAGGGGAACACGAAGTTAACCGACCCGCGCGATATATACGAAGTGGTTGCAAATGTAGGCGCGCGGCGGCTGCGATCATGCATCCTGGCAATTATCCCGGGAGACGTTACGGAAGCCGCCGTCCAGCAATGCGAGGAAACCCTCAACGCAAACGTAGACACATCTCCTGACTCCATCAAGCGTCTACTGGAGGCATTTTCAGCGCTCGGAGTCACAAAAGCGCAGATCGAAAAGCGTATCCAGCGCAGGATGGAATCGATCCTGCCGGCGCAAGTCATCGGCCTCAGAAAGATTTACAACTCTCTCCGCGAGGGAATGTCATCGCCTGGCGACTGGTTTGAGCAAGCCGCATCTGGACAGGCGGAGGACATCATGAGCGCAGCCCGCAAGCAACAAGCAACAAACGAGGCTGATCCAGAGCCGGAGCCGCAGGTCGAGCGCTGATAACAACCTCGCCCTGTTATCACTACAACGACAAATAAAATACAACTAAAGTGTTGACAGGGCCTAACCCAGGTTGTACTCTTAACTCAACACACAGAAACGACCAAACGAAAGGGGAGTTGACATGCACTTAGCACAATTCATTGAGACCTTGAATGAGATCTACAGCGAGCACGGTGACATTGAAGTGGTTCGCTTAACGAACAGCGGCGATGTACGCGATCACATAGGCCCGGAGCTGGCGCATCGCCACATCCGCTACAAGGGGCAATTGACCACATACGAGCCTGAAAGGTCCGTTCCCGTGGTTAAGGTATAGAAATGGGAGAATAGAATGTACAAGTTTGATTTGGTTGGATTTTGCGGTCCAGTAAATGTCGGAAAAACCACCGCCGCAACAATCCTTAGTGCGGAGCTTGGATACCGCATGCTCGGATTCGCAGACCCGATCCGCGAGACTGTGCTGAAGCTCATCCCCACATGGGATGACTGCAACATAGAGGATGGCATAGACATCAGGAATTCACTTTTGAATCGGTCTCCGCGCGACCTGATGCGCATCATCGGAGACCACGCACGCGGCTTGCAGTGGGACATCTACATACGCAGGGCCGAGCGCAGAATTTTAACGTTACGCGAGGAGGGAGTTCCAGGAGTCGTTATCCACGATCTGCGAACAGAACAGGAAGCAAACTGGATGCGTGAGTACGGCGGTAGGATTATCCACCTTAAGCGTGACGGGGTGAGATATCGCGCCGACCACCCGACCGAAATGCGGATCTATCCTCAGCCTGGAGATGAATTGATCAACAACTACGGCTCGGTCAGTGGGCTTCGACGGAAGCTACTCTGCCACCACAGGAGCATATCGTCATGGATAAGAACTTAAGCAGTCGCGTGGATTTTCTGTTGGAAAGCCTGTGGGATGTATATGGATCGCTGGGACGATGGGACCTGGTGTCATCCGGTCTCTTCGGCGCAAAAATGATGATCGTCTATGACGACCGTAAAACGTGCGCCGAAATGGATTTTCTCGCAGCGATAGCCCGCAGACACGAAAGAGATAGCTACAAATACGGGGGCTGACATGAACGAGCTGACTGCAGCGGCCATCGCCGCGCACACCGAAGAGGTCCTGTACGCCGACCAAATCGTGCGCAATGTCGAGCGGCTCCGGACATGGGCCGATAGCTGGCGCGAGCAGACCGGGGCTTACCCCGAGAGCTATGACTCTCAATCGCTTGTCGAGCAGCTCTACACAAGCACGCGTGACCTGTTGTTCGGCCTCGCAGGCGAGCCTGAGCAGGAGCAGGTGCAGACAGCGGAGATTCTCATGCATCCAACCTTCGAGCGACGTAGAAGGGGGGCGCAGAGCAACCAAGGGATCGTCCGCTTCCCACGATATCGCGGGCAAATCAAACGAGCCAAGCTACCTGAGCCACCGACAGCGGCATAATTAAGGAGACAAAAAAATGAATCTTGCAAACGCCAGAAACCTCACTTTAGACGAAACAATCTGCGAGCTTAATTCGGCATGGAGTAACCCATTATCCGAAAATGTTATGGAAGCACTAATTTCCAATCTAATCAAAGGCGCAGATGAGCTTATCGACGCTAAATCTCAGGTCCAGACCCTCAAAATGAGGCTGAAGTCTGCATATTTTGAGCTGGATCAGGTCAACGCGCAGCTTGAGCGGGCCAAGGTTGCGTTGTTCAAGACGGCGCTGGCCAAAAAAGGAAGAGGATTGATGTCGTGAAGCTGCGTATCCCAAAATCCCAACTACGGATGGCGCTCGACAAAGTGACTGCCTGCGTCGCACGCGCTAACACGTTACAGATCCTCGACTATGCCCTAATCGAGCCGATTCAGGGAGCGCTGAGGATCTCCGGCAGCAACCTTGAGACCACCCAGGCGGTTGACATCCAGTTGGATGGCATTGAGCAGGCCCACCCTTGGACTGCACCGGCTCACAAACTCAAGGCCATCGCCGCCGCAGCGCCGAGCGAGGAGATCACGTGCAGCGTGGGCGAGAACAGCCTCACGCTTACGAGCGGATCTAGCCGCTGGCGCTTGCCGACCCTACCCTCCGAGCAATGGCCAGAGAGTCGGGACCGTAGCGGCATGCAGGAGATCTCAGTCGGAGCAAAAACGCTGCGGAGAATGATTGCGGCAACGCTTCCTGCTGCCGCGAAAAATGACGCAAGGTACTTCCTGAATGGAATCAATCTAGAGTCACAGGACGGAAAGCTCACGGCATGTGGCACGGACGGCCATAGGCTACATGCCGCCGAGGCGATCGGTGATTACCAAGACGGAATCAGCATCATATTACCGCGCCATTCAGCGCAGATAATCGAGTCTGCACTACCTGTAGATGGCGATGTTATCTTTGCTTATGGCTCCGGGAGCGCGCGCGTGTCGTATCCAGGCTGCACCATCGAAACCAAACTGCTCGATGGACGCTATCCGGAGTGGAGGAGAACCATTCCGAGCCCCAACGGCACCTGTCGAGTAGACGGAAAAGTGCTGATAAAAGCAGTCGGCAGGGTAGCCCTGACAGCAAACCAGCACCGATCAATACGACTCGAGTTTAACCCTAGCCATATTGAGATTGCATCAAGCAGCGTTGATATGGGCGAATCATCTGATCGCGTAGAAGCCGAATACGAAGGTGAGACCGTTGTCATCGGAGTAAACTCGACCTATATGACAGAAGCACTTGCCACAATTGGCGACGTTGCGCGCATCGGAATAACCGACTCGAATGTGAGCTTATTGGTCGAGCCTGGAGATCCTCAAGATGATGACGTGAACGTATTCGCGGTTGTTATGCCAATGAGGTTATGACCATGTCCCGCAAACCATGGACGCAAAGCGAAGTCTCTGACCTGATAAGGGATTACCAGGACACGCCGACCAATGAGCTGGCCGAGCGCTTCGGACGCACGATTAAAAGCGTATGCACGAAAGCTTTTGATCTTGGTTTGCACAAGAGCGCAGAGTACATGGCCGGCCCAAATGGCCCAGGTTGGAAGTCAGGTAATAACCCTGGACGCGCAACACAATTTAAGAAAGGGAGCACGCCTCATAATAAGGGCAAAAAGGGCTTTGACCCAGGCGGCCGAGCACGGGCAGCACAGTTCAAGCCTGGATCAAAACCGCACAACTGGCTCCCAGTTGGAGCCGAGCGAATAAATGATGGCGGATACCTTGAGCGCAAGGAAGCAGATACCGGGCATACGTGCAAAGACTGGGTCGGCGTCCACCGACTCATATGGATTGAGCACTATGGCCAGATCCCAGAGGGGCGCTATATCGTATTTCGCAACGGCGACAAAACCGACATCAGAATTGAAAACCTAGAGGCGATCACAAAACGCGAGCAGCTCGCTCGCAACAGCGTACATCGCCTCCCAGAAGAACTGGCCAAATTGTGCCAACTCAAAGGCGTTTTGCAGCGCCAAATCAACATGAGGATGAAAGAACGTGAAGAATAAAATAGAAGACTTGAGAGATCACCTGTTTGCAGCGATCGAAGCGCTGCAGGATGATGAAAAGCCAATGGACATCGAGCGCGCCAAGGCAGTGGCTGATGTGGCCCAAGTCATCATCAATTCAGCCAAAGCCGAAACTGAATACCTGCGGGTGGTAGGGGCTACAAGAGGAAGTGGATTCATTCCATCTTCACCGCGCATTCCTGAACATCCGCTCGCACGTACTAACAGCGCTGAAAAGCTCCAAGGCACGCGAGTCAACGGGATCGCCATAACATCATGATACGCCAACCAATATTTGACATTTGGCAGACAGTCGCTCAATACAGCGTCCTCGATGTGTATAAGCTAGGAAGGGATTGGCGGTATCTGGTCGAATGTAATAGATGTGGCCACGAGCGCGAGATCAACCAAGGTGCGCTATTGGATGTGCAGCGAAGGAACTCCAGTGGTTGCCCTACGTGCTCGCATCGTAAATACACGAAAGACGGGCTCGAATATGGAGACTCGGATCGCCTGCGGTTATGGAAATCGACCGACGCATGTATTGCCGAGTACAACAAACTGACGAGTCAATGGCCTGCGCCGGCAGGGCGGAATGGTTATTGGTTATGGGCAGATCAACAGGTGACAAGATGAACACACAAGCAAACAACGCATATCACAACGCGCAGAGCATCCTTAAAAACAATGGGGTAACGGAGTACAGATTCCACAGAACGTGGAGCGACTTGGGCTTACTGGAATACACGCTGCTTCAATCCAAGGTGAGAATGTACGAGGGGCTGGCGTCTATTGCGGAATCCCAGGGCACGGAAGTGCGAGACGAAATTGAAGAAGAGCTGTGCAAGATTTTCGCACACGTTTTGATCGAGGCTATGCCGCGTCGTGCACGCAAGTATGCTGCTGAGATATTGGGTGAGCAAGATGCACATTAACGGTTACCCAATCTGGCATTGTTGGGCGAGCTGTTACGACGAGGATGACATAAAGGCTACGCACTTGTACGGATACCTCCGGTCAACCACGTCTGACAGCTTAGAGGATACGGTGTTGGGCATCCCTCCATCAGACTCAGAAGAAGAAGCGTTAACGAGATGTTTCAGGAAGTGGCTGCGATTACCGAAAGAACGCAGAGGTGTGCTTCTGGTAGGCGCATCTCAAGCAACAATGTGCTGTGATGTTGAGCATGACTAGCAGCAGGCCGCTCCTGGAATCGCCCACTACGCTCTGTATGGCGGCTTTGTCTTGACAAGGATTGTTTCCTGAAATATAATCATACCCGTTCCCGTTCGGGAGCAGGTAAGATTAATCGAGGATTTCGAAATGACGACTGCAGACAGAAACAAGCTTGCGTATATCGGCTCCAAGCCAGGTGGCGAGCGAGATTCCGACGCATGGTTCACGCCAAAAAAATACCTTTCGCTGGTGCGAGAGGCGCTTGGTGGCACCATAGGACTGGACCCTTTTTCCTCCGATGCGGCACAAGCCACAGTAAAAGCTGAACATTACTTCACGGTCTCTGACAATGCCCTAACAACCACGTGGCCGGTAGTCAGTACCGTTTTCATGAATCCGCCGTATTCAAAGGGGATGTGTGCTCTCGCGGTTCAAGCGTTTACTACAGCGTTTGATCAAGGGAAGTTCAGACGTGGCATTGTGCTTGTGAACAATGCAACCGATACAACCTGGTGGGCAGCATTGACCGGGCACCCAGGATGCGTTGCGCTTTGCTTGACGCATGGAAGGATCGGTTTCGAAAACGCAGATGGAAAAACCATATCGAGCAACACTCGCGGGCAAGCCTTTGTTTTGTTTCAGGCTGGTACTTCACAAGAACGCCGGGATGCCCGAAAACAATTTGGGCGAAAATTCAACAGTCCGGCAATCGGGAGAGTGTGGTCATGAACCGTCCGCAAGGTGGCGCTACCGCCAATGCAGCTGGAGCAACGGGAGAGCAATTGATCCTAAATATGCTTGTATCGCACGGCTTCCGTGAAGAAACAAAGGCCGAGAAACAAGCTTCCCGCGCAATGGTGAGGGCTGCATTTGACCTTAAAGATGCAGTGTTACCAGGCATCGTTTATCGACAATTGCCAGCGTTCAACAGCATATTTCGGGTGCCGTTCAAGGCTGACTTTATGATACGCCTGAACAAAGATCAGTTTGGCCTGATCGAGATGAAATGGCAGGCATCGGCTGGAAGTGTCGATGAGAAGCTTGTGTTCTGGCTCCTTACGCTTCAGGAACTTCCAGAAAATGTCAAACCCCTTCTGATTGTTCTGGGTGACGGCGTTCGTCCTGGAGCGCTCAGTTGGCTAAAGGAAAATCAGAGACGTGTGCTGGTTGCGCGCGACGTGCAAGAAACAAAGCGCCTAATCCAGGAGCTTGTGAAAAAATGATCAGAAATTACCTAGTCTCAATCATAGTCGTGAAAACACTTTTCGTGGACAGCGAGCTGTGGGACAAGCACCCGAGGGCCATCGAAACAGTGGCCCGATTTTTAGGCCAAGAAGTGTACCCGACATTTGTCAGGTGCCACAGTCACGCACGGGGTTAATCATGAAAAAGCTATTGATCGTCACCACAATCGCCCTTGCTGGCTGCGCTGGCCCGCAATTACGAACCGCGGATACAGGATACTCCGCTCAAGGTTCCGCGCCCAATTATTGGGACAGGCTCCAGGCCGTGCGAGCCCAAGGTGGAGGTGGTATCAGCGCTCTCCTCACTGCGGGGCTTGGCACTGGTGCTGGTTGGGCCCCTGGCATGAGACCTCCACAGCTTCAGCCGGTGCAATCATCGTCTCATTCGTACCAGTTCGGGACGGATCTACCGGTCAACTGCACCACAACTGGCAACACGACTCACTGCATGTAACGACAAGAGGATTACACTCATGTATCTCACTCCTTTCGGAGCTGTAATGGTCGCCAACGCTCTTGCGTGGGCGCTCGCAATCTACCTTATCATTTGTTAGGAGGTATCAAATGATCATCGAGTTTAAAAAGCACGCGGACGGCCCTGCTCTTGTAGTCCGTGCGGGAACAATCAGCGAAGGAATCGATCTTGGTCAGCTTATGGTTACTTTGCGGCAAGCTAACATCGCGCACAAGAAATGGGGTATCGACGGAATCAGCCTAAAGCTCTCCAGCAGAGAGAGGTCGCAAACAAGCTCGATCGCTGTTGGACAGGAAGCTATTCGACAGCCTCCGCCCGATGCGGATTCCTTCAGCAAGAAACTTAGAAACTCAATCCTTTGCTAGGAAGAATCAAAAATGTTCACAAGCTGTATTCGGATACACGACCATCACACAGATGGCTCCAAAATGCGCCCGTCAGGGTCCTCTGACATGATGGAGCATTGGGCCTGGCGCCTAGCCTATGGATACCTTGGCACGGGTGAGGTTGCCATTGCTGGCGCAGAAGACGACGTTGGAATAGAGGTTTGGATCGGCAGGCGATTCTGGGAGACGAATCCGCATGCTTTCGATCACATCATGCAGTTCATCAAGAGCAACAATCTTGATGTGACCGTGGACGCAGACGAGTGCAGGAAATGCAGCGGGAGGGAGTCCTGCGTGTCTACAAGGGGAACTGAAAATGCCAAAATATGAAGTTACATTACGAACAATCGAAAGCTACCTAGTCACGGTCGATGCTGGGAGTGAGCGAGAGGCAAAGGACCTTGCGTGGGAAATGCTGGCAAACAGCGATAAGACCAAAAGGCTGTATCATTATGACTCAGATGGAGAAGCGGTAGCAGACGAGATTAACCAATAGAGCGTCCGTGCCCGGTGGTCAATCATTTGCGGCCACTGGGCACCTTATCACCTCACATCAATTAAGCTTTTCTATCTTTACCACTGTGTATACCTCTGGATTTCCATCAGACACTGGGTGTCCAAAACCATAGGTATAATAGTGTTCTACATACTGTCGAATTTCAAAAGTCTTGCTAGATGCAATGGTTATTACGCCGGCAAGAAAAGCATGCCCGCCTTGCTCATAATTGTATGTAAGAAAAGTTGATTCTCCAATTATGTCCGTAGTTGAATCAGAAACATTATATACTGTAAGGCGCGTTAAATTTGTCCGTTCAGTTGGCGTGCTGACACCAATAAGATATGTTCCTGCTCCTAATGTAAATTGGTTCGATGATATTGAAACAATATCATCAGGATCATATCTCTCTGTGTTCAGATCTCTAGTATGTGTCGTGGTCGCTGTTGTTGCCCCGCCTTTGGTACCGCTTGTTTTTTGATCAACAATAATCGCATATGATCCGCCGCCGCCACCACCGCCAGCAGGAGTTGCCCACGTCCCATCACCTCTCCAGTACGTCGATGAGCTTGCAGAGGTCCCGCCATTGAGATTAGCTACAGGAAGATTGCCTGTAACGCCGGTGGACAACGGAAGCCCAGTAGCATTGGTTAACGTAATCGCGGACGGAGTCCCGAGCGCAGGGGTCGTTAGCGTCGGTGATGTGTCGAGAACAATCCCGCCCGAGCCAGTCACATTCGCCGCAAGGGCGGTCGCCACCCCTGTACCGGGGGTTATCGCAGAGAAGCCGCCAGCACCATCATTCGTCTGCAAGTCGCCGCTCGACCCGCCAGGCGCAGCACTGCCACTAGGCAAGGAGGCATAATCAATCTTGCTGAGTACCCCAGAGCCGTCCCAGATAAGCAGGTAGTGCCCCGATCCAGGCGAGCCATCCGCAGACAGATCTCCTGGTGCGCACCCAGCATAGGCCCCAGTACCTGCAGACATCCGGCAGGCAATGTCGTACTGATCGATGTCTGTAGCAGTGCCACTTGGAGGATCTACCCAAGCAAGCTGGCCAGAGCCATTTGTTTTCAGAACCTGATCAGCAGACCCATCTGCCTGCGGCCAATTAAGCCCGTCAAGAACGATATCCCCAGTGGTGTCTGGAGTGATGGCAATGTTGCCAGCAGACACAGAGACAATGGAGTGTCCGTTTACATCAAGGTCGCCGCCAAGCTGCGGAGTCGTATCGCTTACAACATCACCACCAGTGTCCAGGTCGGTCAGAACGTTGTCTTGACACTTTTTGAAGACTCCCTCAGAGTCGTCAAAGAAGATCCCACCGCCAGTTGCGGAAAAGGTGGAGCAGTCAGTTAGTGTGTCTCCTGCTGTAAACTCGACGCCGAGATCATCGACTACCAACTCGTCAGTTAGGGTGCCACCAGCAGCAGTCAGACCGCCAGATATCTCTTGATCTCCATTGCCATATATGGTGAGCAAATTTGAAGATCCATTGTTGGTGAGTCTCCACGCGATCTCATTAGACGCCAAATCAGCATAGCTAGTCGCGCCATCTGATTTAGATGCTTCCCAGAGAAACACGGGGTTAGTTGGCGCAGCACTTCCGGTAAACCCATACCAATACAGCGCGCTATCGTCATCCTCGACATGCGACCCTATTGCTGCTCCTCCGTTACCCCACTCATAAATCTGGAACCAAGTATTTGTAATCCCGGTCCTGGGGATCGTGATTCCAGCGTCTTCTATCGTAAGAGTGTGACCGTCATAAGTCAGCTCTGACGACCCCTCGATCGTCCCGTCCCCAGTCCAGACCGCAACCTGGCCGTCTGCAGGAGTGCCCACCTTGGAAACGTCTCCACTTGGGAGATTTCCGATATCGCATTTTCGCAGCTCTCCCGTGGAGAGAGCGCAGAGCAGCGAATCACCGGCAGCCGGAGCCGGCTCGTCTGTTAGGTCGGATACAGGGCCGCAATCGATCGGGCCTGACCCGGACGCAGACCGATAGGCTATATCCCACTGGTCGCACGCAGCGTGCGCAAACAAGCTAGTCGCAAACAGCGGGACAATCGCCGCGAATTTTACGAATTTTCTTTTCATGGCATTACTCTTCTGTTAAGCCGTCGCCATCGACGAGCTGAAATAAAGACTCTCCGCTCAATACCTGGTCAAAGGTGGCAGAATTCTCGGATACCGGAGTAACGGAAAACCTTGTATCCACTCCAGTTGCGGTAAACCTATAATCAACTCTAGGGACAACAGTGGCACCGGATGCGCTGACAACCGTCACATTAAGATACAACGTAACCACCCTCGGGTTAACATTTGACATGTTGTAATGAATGGTGTAAGAAACTACTCCTCCGTCACCAGGATAATATTGCCCAACGAACACGCGCTGATATATCGTTGAATACGGCAGTGCATTTAGCTCTAACTCCGGATACCCATCCGCTTGGGCATATACTTGAAAATCATGTTCAAAGATTCCAGATTGAACAACTTCATCATAAGTAGTCTCTTTTTTAAAATATGTGTAAGTAGATGGAGCTGTCGGAACGCCTTGATCATACAAAAAACTATATCCATCAAGCGTGAATATGCATCTTTTGGGATGATCAACAAAACCAACAACAACTGGAGAGTCTTTGTCTTGCCCCGTGAATTTGACTACAACATCGTCTCCAACATCAAACGCATTCGCGTTACAGGTCATATATGATACTGGCACGTTGTCATAAGAGTCCTTGTAATATGTTGGTAGGTGAGACGCTATCCCGAAATACTGGCAATTTGAATATGATTTGGCAATCTTTACCGAGCATGTGTTTGCATTCTTGTTAAGGCTGGTTATCTCTCCAATCTTATAGGTTGGCTTCCATTTCTGCCAGCCCGGGAACATAGCCCAATTAGCAAATGCACCGGCAACTGTCAGTGAATATGGAGATTGCAAGCATCCGTCTCTTGATTGATTATATACGGCAGCTCCAGAATACCCTGGCTGTATTATTCTGTTTTCCTCTGTTTGGCCATCGATTTCAATTATTCCTACATTTCCCGATAAATCTTCAGTTAGATCAGTGCACCACGCGGAAACCTCGTCCTCCGGCAATTTTGCCAGCTCAAGAACGGGTATTTTCTTTTCTTTGCTTAGCTTTTGAGCCTTGAAAAGCTGCAGCTCATATTTCGCCTTACGCCAAGCTTGAGACTGTTTAGCAAGCTCTAGCACAGCAGCGTTTGCCGCCTCAAGTTCGTCCTTTGCTTCTCCATCACGAATTTTAATTGACTTGTCGAGCTTGTCCATTGCGCTCTTAATGTTACCAATTTCATCACTGAGATCATCATCTCCGCGACTAATCGATGTCCTTAGCTCATCAATTGATGTATTAACGTTAGCAATTTCGCTGGATAGATCTTGCTCCCATTGGGGATCGATGTTGCGTATTTCTGTGATTAGATCAGACATAGCAGATTCTAGCGCATTTGTACGGTCATACATCTCCCACATCCCTGCAGCTTTATCGGTCTCAAGACCGCTTATGCTTTGAGCCAAGTCATTTTTCTCAAGGCTTACAGTCTTTTTTCTTGCCGTCACCACATCCTGTAGCGTGGAAGATGCGCTAAGGCTTTGAGTGATTCCGTCCGTAAATTCAGCGCTATTACTCTCAGCTTGCGAGACCAATGCGTCAGATGCAGCTTGCAATGCGGAAATTTTACCAGAAATAAGACCACCCGAATCCTTGGCAGCAAGATCTTCGCCGAGCGTTGTTGTGTTGTTTTTGGTAACGACTGAGAAGTCCTGCGTGGCTCCGTACAGTGGGTCCGCCTTGCTGCTTAGGGCGGAAATGGCTGAGTTTATCGTGGAGATGTTGTCAGTTATATACTGAGTCGCGTTGTCGCCGAGACTATCTCTTGCGATTTCGAGATTGTGAATTGCATCATCAACATCTTTCCTGAGCTGAACCAGATCTGCGTCTAAATCGTCTACTTCAAGCTGTTTGTCCTCAATTTCTTGCTCAAGCTTTAAGATTTCTTTTTCGAGATAATCAATCTTTTCATCGATTTTAGAATTGTCCGGATACAGAACTATGGTATACAGCCCATCGCTTCCGCCGCCAGATACCGTTGCTTTGCTCATTCCGCCTCAACAACCTCAAATGTCTCGGATCTAGAGTTGGCATACCAGCTTACCGAGTCCACCACAAACTCATCTCCATAAATCTGAGCGGTATCCCCTGGCCTTAGCTGATTATGCGGAGAGCAGCGATAACGCCTCGAGCCGTTCCTGACGCTTCGATAACTTGCCCCCGACAATTCAACGGTATGCGGTATTCCGTTCGAAGTCGTCCTATGCCCTGTGAGAGTTATTGAATAGCTACTGCTCCCCTGGTATAGCTCAATGTCCTCAAGATCAACGCGCATTACCTCGCCCGAGGATAGCTCCGTCCCGTCTATTCCGTAGATCGTCCGCGTCAATACTAGCTGACCATCGGACCTGTCTGAAATCTCATCGTAGTAATCTGCACCGCTCGGAACCGTCACAGACAAATAGGTGGGCCTGCCTGATCGGTATCTGGCCTGGAAAGATGAAATCGGAAGCGCGAGGCCCGTCGTGCCAGTAAGAATGCAGGTATAGCGCGAAGAGTATGCTGCCTCGACGGAGATTGTCGCCTGGGCTGGCGGCCCGTTTATCAGCGAGCCATTGATCAGCGCGCCATTGATCAACATTACGCAGGAGTCCCCACCAGATTATCCGTGATGTCGATTATCTCATTATTGCGCCAGGCATAGACTCTATCATCAGCGTCCGGTAGAGCCTCCCATGCCGATAGTCTATCAAGCGTTCCCGCAGTAAGGTACGCAGATACTGACGACCCGACGGCAAACGATGTTGGCGCCGTGGTGCTTTCCTGCTCCCTTTCTACCGTTAGGGTGCTCCCAGATCGAGCCGTCATTTTGACGATCTCGATGTTAGTGCCATCAGTGACGGTCAAAAGCTCGTAGGCTCCGCCAGAGGGCGACGAGAAGACCGACCCATCCGCCACCACGACAGATGTTGCGGCGGTAGTCAGCGCCGTATTGAGAGTTGTCTGCGCGTTATTTGAGAAATGCTGCTGAGCCATTAGGATGCCTCTGTGCGGTCGGCAGTAACCAAGAGCCGCAGCTGGCCACCACCGCGGCCCATGCGGAATGAAGCCGGCGAGACCTCCCACGCCGACCCGGATGTGTAGAGCCATAGGCGCGCATATAGCGCGACCCAGCTCTTTATTGTATCCACTGACGCGAGAGGGAGGTCGACGAGCGACAGGTCAAACGTCCTGTCAGCGGCGGAAGACCCAGAGTCATAGACCGATGCTCCGCCATCGAGCGTGGGTGTGCGTTGAGATCTTCGGTCAACAGCGTCAATGTCAGCGTCAGACCCGATCTTGAGCTCAATTGCCCCCACCGGAGAATACGTTGGTGTCGTGAGCCATGCGCGTCTAATCATACCGCACACCCAAGCAGCCATTGTTGGCCTTCCTCGTTTGCTCTCAGCTGGATTTTTTCAAGTACGGTATAAAGAAGCTCGTCCAATATTGGCTCTAACCCATCGGTGTTAATGGTAATTAGCGGGTCGCTAGAATTTAATTTATCAGTTTTTGCTTTCATGTTCTCGATCTGCGCATCAAGCAGTTCTTTTTCTTTTTCCCATTGCTCCTGCTGCAGTTTTATTTGTTTATCTAAAATGTCTTCTATTTGAAATTTGTCATACCAGTTATCCGATTGAGTAAGTGCACCAACCAGATCCCCAATCAGCTGCGTGGTTTCCGCGTAGGTGCTTCCTATGGTTTCAAATGCTGCGACAACTTTTTTAGCGTCCGCCTCTATTTGCGCCACATTTATTTCAACAGCAAGCTCCAGCGTCTTTATTCTCTCATTTGACGCAATTTCCTCCATTTTCGTCTCGTATTCGACGAGGGCATTAACGTCCTTTTTTATTGCATCAACCTTGGCTTCTTCTGATTGTACGATACTCCTATTTGCTGCGTCATAATCTTTGCTCAAATCGATAGCGGCGCCAAACTCGCCAGTCGTCTCATTCATTACGACGACTAGATTTTTTTGCGCTCCTGCTGCAGCATCAGCATTTTTCGCCTGATTAACAAATTGCTCATTGATAAGCTTCGATGCCTCGGCAACTCCTTGCGCTACATCGGCAGCGTCAATCATTGCCTTAGAAGTCTTATCTATTCCGTCAGTTACTGCGTACCATTTGCCTGTTTGCTCATCAAGAGCAATGCTCCCATCCTTTAGCGCGCCCTGAAAATCCTCATAACTATATATGCCAATCCCAGTTTGCTCTGTTACTCGCTTCAGAGCCTCGGTCATTTTGTCCGAGTTATACGAGAACTGGTCGGCCGCATCTCCTTGCGCCTTAATGCGCTCCTCCATGGGGTCGAGCGCTTTAACGAGTTCGGTTGCTCCATAGCCTAGCGCTACAGCCGCGGCAGCGGCAGCAGTAAACGGATTAACTATGAGTGCCGCAGCTCCAGATACAGATGTAAGTCCACCGGCAAGCGTGGTGAGATATTTTGCCCCGGCAATAGCTCCGAGCGCTCCGCCAAGGCCCTGAATGGCAGAGATTACAGGGCTAAGATAGCCGGACAGGATGTTGATGTTTGTGCTAAATCCAAGAACCTCCCCGACCAATTTCTGGATTTCTGAATCTGAGTCAGCGGCAGATAAAGCCCACGCTGCGAATTGATTTATCAGCGGCCCTATTTGCTTAACTATCCCTGCGGTTACTTCGAGCAATGCCCCGCCAACGTTGACGATGCTCTGAAGAGCTTTCTGGAGACCCTCAGGAGTGGATAGATCGACACCATCGAATATCGTTGAGACCGCGCCGGCTATGTCCTTGAATCCCTGGACTATAGGCCCCCAGTCAAGACCCTCGAATGCGGCGGGAAGGTTTTTGGAGATTGTGTTGAGCTGCTCCGAGAAAGCATCCATGAGCGGACGCAATAAGTCGAATAGGGGGGCGAGCCCACCCGAGGCAACTACCTTATCGAAAGATCCGGCGAGATTCGTCCCCGCATCTACCGCACCCTTCATATTTGCAAGAAATTCGGTCCCTATCGACGCGCCCAAATCCTTCATCTGCGCGGAAAACGATTGCGCCTTAAATTGCCCCGTCTCAATTTTCCTGGCGAATTCATCTGTCGCCGACTTGCTCTTTTCGGTCGCGTTTTTATAGGCATCCATGACTCCCGGCCAATTATTGAGGAGCGCCGAAAATCGGTTGCTTTGGTTAGACCCAGCAACAACGGCTGCGGTAAATCCCTGCTGCTCTGCCGTGAGGGTAGGCCATTTTTGCGCCAACGCAATGATGATGTCCTTGGCCGGGATCATCGCGCCATTGGCGTCTTTCTGCGCAATACCGAGCGATGATAATTCCTCGGAGACTTTCTTGGTTGGAACAATGAGGTTATTCAGCGACGTGGTAAGAGCGCGTCCCGCCTCTTCACCAGATCCAGTTGCCTCGACGACCGGGGCAAGCCAGGAGAGCATCTCCTCAAACGATAGCCCGCTTTGCTTGGCGGCTGGGGCGAGCTTTTCCATACCCTGGACAAGCTCTTCGAACGATGCGCCGCTATTGTCAGCTACGCTATTGATGGCGTCGAGCTTGCCTTGCATATCATCCGCCGAGAGCCCGAATCCCTGCATGCTCCTAATCAGAAATTGCGTGGCATCGTCCAGCGAAAGCTCGGAAACTTGGGTAGCGAGAAGCGCATCACTCGTGAGGGTGAGCGAATCAGCAATATCCTGCCCGCTCTTACGGAATTCAGCTCCAGCCGTTATTGCGGCTGTAGTCGTGATTCCGTAGGTGTCGCCGATCTTGGCAAAAGCTTCCTTGTACTGCTCCGCGCTACCCTCCCCATCACTAAGCTGCTTGCCGAGATCAGATAGCGCCGTTTCTAGTTCTACAGCCTGCTTGAGCGCAAGTGCAGCTACAGCGATTCCGGCAGCAGTAACTCCTGCCTCGAACTTGAGTAAACCGGTGGTAATGTCTGCGAGCGGCTGCGTGGCCTTTTCAAGCCCGCCAGAGAGGTTATCGAGATTGCGCGTGATTGCACCGATAGCGTTCGATGTGTTGTCAGTCGCGTCGAATACAATCTCGATGATTTTTTGCAGGTCGGCCATTGTTATTTGCGCGCTCCGGACACCGGATTATCCTGATAGTGCATTGCCCACAGCTCCTGCTCGGTTTCTGTTAGCCGCCCCTGTGGAAAAATATCCGGCCTCCTCTCATAGAGGAGACCGCCCTGCAATCGGCACAGCGCCAGCGATGCCCTTATGGATTGGTCTGCGTAGAGTCTGACGGCGTTTTTTTTACCTCCGAGCCATCGCCGGCAAGCTCCATGATTGCGTTGGTGACAGAATAAAACAGCACGGGATGATGCTCGGCGAGCCAAACAGCATCCTGTTCCTCGCATACCGGATCGACGGAGCAAAGCACGAGCAGGTCCATGCGCCTGGCAATGTCCGGCCTGAGATCGCCAGAGAGACCAAATTTCTCTCTGAACTCAGAGACGATCTTGCTTTTACCGCCCTTAGCCAGCGCCTCTACAAGCCCGTCCATCTGGGCGCGCCTTTCTCGCGACTCGTTGGCTATCGCAAGCTCGTTAGCTGTTGGCGCCCTTACCGTCCAGGTCGGGCTCTCGTCGCCGTCCATGGCGAGCGTTGGCGCTGGTATCGATCTGGTGCGCTGAGCCCACTCGCGCCCTCTCAGTGCTGATAGGTTGATCATGATGCGTGGTCGGAGCCAATCGTCTCCGCGGAGATCGTGCATGCAAGCTCAATCTGGTCATCGGCCGGAAACGTCCGTGAGAAATCAAGCCTCCCCTGTACGGCATGGAAGGGGTTCTTGAGCCTGTCAGGATAAAACTGGAACCACAGTGTCTCGCCAGATAAAGAGACCAGGCCATCCGTAACGCCATCCTCGGGATAACTCTTGAACGAGCCTTGACCAAGCGAAACAGATGTTGCTGCAATCGTCTGCCCATAAATCTGCTTGGAGTTGACGGAGGCACTATTCCCGGGGGGCACGAAATCCACACACTTCTGCACGTTTGCCATACTGGCCACAGCATAGCTGGCGTATACTCGCTTGGGCAAGTCGCCGGTATGAGCGAGCGGGAGGGCATCGGCCAACGTGACCTTGCCGTAACGGTAATCGACAACGTCAATGGCTGGGTAATTGGACTCCTCTCTATGCGTTCCCGGAAGAGAGAAAATCTCGCTCGCGGTAATCGCTGCATCCGAGTCGCTAGTAACTCTGATCTGAGCGACCTCGACGCTGTCCACCGGAATGTAAGGAGGGCCACCGGCACCGCCGCGCGTAGACGAAAATGCAGTCGTGGCTCCATCAGTCCCGGCCACCACGGCATAGGCGCCGGAGCTATTGATGGTGATCGAATTGATTTTGCTGACCGCAGTTGCCGGTCGCGTGATCGATAGATCGGTATCAGCTGCAACGCTTGTCTCTACGCCGTTGAGATTGACTAGTGCCGCCGCAGCATCGACCACATTGTTGCTTCCGGACGCAGCAATAGAAACCTCACCGCCATTGACGATCCCATTCGGGAGCACTTCCGGCGAGTATCCGGACCGCTGAGACCAATAGGCATTGCTTGAGGTAAATGTTGTGTGATCACCAGAATCGGTGAGGGTCCCCATTGCATGGGACGTTTGGGCGGCTTCGTATTTGAGCCTGGCTTCTGATGCAGTTGGCATCTTGTTCTCCTGGTATGGTTATGACGGAGCGTTTTCTGGGTCGCCTCTGGCGATAGAAAATTTCACGAGATAGTTGACCTCTACGGAGACGATTTCCTTCGCCTCCTCGTGGTATTGAGGATTCGAGCCCTGGTATGAGATCCCCTGGGTTAGGCCCTCGAGCGTTGTATCCCTACCCTCCATAATTTGTCGGATATCAGCGATCATCGCGTCAATGATTGCCCATTCGGCGTTTGACTCAGAATAATCGACAGTGGTTTCGTTGCGGTTGACCGCGCCAACGATGCTGTATTTCGCCTCAGTAAGCGATTCGCCGTATTTCGCGGAGCCTGACTCGGACCCCGGAACAACAAATATCGACGGGACCTCATCCGGATTCCCGCGCAACAAACCGACACTGACGATTGACCCGATGTCGGTCCGATAGCCACCGGCAACAGTAATCTGCCCAAGCATCGATTTGATGCGTCCCGTGATCTGTGTGCGCAGGTAACTCATTTGTATTTTGCAAGCATAACATCAATCGCTTTTTCCGTCTCCCTAACGAGATTAATGTCAACCTCCTTTTGCGCCCTCTCATAAAACTCAAAGCGCTTCGAATAGTTTGGCGCAGGAACAAACCAGATAACCGGAACAAACTCTCCGGCTTCGATTCTAAATATGCCGCGCCATCTTTTATCATCCGCCTCCAGGTACATGTAATTGCCAGCGGTGTTACCTTCATAACCGCCTGTCGCAGCACTAATTATACCACCGGGGACATTTCCGTATGCATCAAGCGGAGTATTCTTATCAGGAACCCACGTCCATCCTGGAGGCAAAAGACCGGCTCGCGCGAAAATCTTCTCCGACCTTCGCATCCTCGCCCTAGTCCCGCCAAAAATCTGGACGCCGAGATACCCCTTATCGTCTTCTCCGGGCCTACCGCCGAAGCGATCCTCGAAATAGACTTTAGCTTTTGCTCCTGTTGACACGTTTGCCTTAGTGTAAGTCAAAGAGCCCATCGCCCACGGAGTTGGCCGGTCGAGATCCGCCTGCATCTCGAATTGCTCCCCCTGGCGAAGGAGATACGCGGTGCTATTTTGGCCCTTGGCGATCGCATAAGGCAATCCACCACCAATACCGACAAGCGCAGCCTTGACGGATTCGATTTGCACGTCTGGTATTTTCAGTGACCAGCTCATACCGGCTCAATTGTCCACGTCTGCATGTGCTCGTTTGTTGGCTCGACAAGCTCTTGTAGGGACCAAGACGTGCCGTCAACTGTGCGTGTAATCTTGTCACCCCTATATGGCGAGCCAACATCATCAACGATCAGCGTAGCGACGATACGTGGCGCGCTAATCGTCACGGCTGAAATGGTAATCCCCACATCGCGCTTGATAACCGCATACGTCGAAACATCGCCAGCATATCCAGAGAACGTTATCGCATCTCCAGCGACCCTGATACCATCACGGATGGCTGCTTGCATTATGCTGTACATATGCTTGGCTAGCTGTTTCGCTATTATTCGTTAATTCGCATCCGCTGCTGCGGAATTTCCAGCTGCTTCAATCCCTCCAGCCTGTGTCGTTATATACTCCTTGATTCCTTGATTTTTTAGCCACCCCCGCCAAATATCCTTGAGCTTTTGGATGAAGAACTTGCTCTTCTCCGAGTTTGTAATATTGTCTGGATCTGAAGCTATGCTCGCACACTCACCAGAAAAGTTATTGCAAACTCGGTCGCGTATGCGGTCAAGTTTATCGGAGTCGGCTTGCACGGTATCGTCTAGTGTACTGTTTTTGAAATTAGCAACAATCGCTCCGTAGCGGTTATTCATGCCACTCTCAGGCGTGTAGGTTTCGGCGTAAGCTGAAGAATATGCAACAGCCATAAGCAAAATCATGCCGAGCATGAGCCAAAAATACGAAATTACAGTTGTTAGCTTTTTCATGGCGTATCTCACAAAGCGCTGAAGTCAATTAGGGTAGTGGTTTTCGTAGTACCGCCAGCAGTGATCTTGCAAATGATGTCTCCATCATCTCCTGTTCCGGTGCCATCTGACTGCCAGCAAACATGACTCCCCTCATCTGGATCTGCCGGATCTGAGCCAAGCTCTCTTGCGGTTATGGCGCCGCCTAAATCGAGCATTTCGGCATAAGTTTTAACTTCAATAACATTCGTATCGCCAAGCATGACCTGGTTGTCTTTGGTTGGCTCAGCGTTATAGCCAAGAGCGGTGACATTGGTGAAATCATTAGCGTTATCGTAAAGAGTAGCCGTTCCATCCGAAGTGATATTTCCTCCTAATGGTTGAAGCGTGTTCGCGTCTACTGCTTTGAAGGTATACACGCCACCATTTATTAGTCCTTCTACTCCCGCTCCGCTTACTTTAAGGGGTTTGTATGTCCCGATTGTTATCCCGTGCCCCGTAACGGTCACGGTATCTGCCTCTGCATCGGCAGAAGAAATTGCATAACTGGAACCGTTTACCCAAGTGTTGTAGGCTTCGTACCCGAGGGCGGTGACATTGTCTTTGCTATTGTATTGAACAGAATCTGCTCCATTCGCCACCACATTAGTTCCGGTGTTGTATTTAGCAGAATATGCTCCATTCGCCGATACATCAGTTCCGGTATTGTTTTGGGCAGAAGCATATCCATTCGCAGTTACATAGTTTCCGGTGTTGTTTTGGGCAGAAGCATATCCATTTGCTGTTACAGTGTTTCCAGTGTTGTTTCGGGCGGAATACGCTCCTGTTGCTGTTACATAGTTTCCAGTGTTGAAATAGGTGGAATCCCTTCCTGTTGCTGTTACATAGTCTCCAGTGTTGTTGTAAGCAGAAGAATATCCATTTGTTGTTACAGCGCTTCCAGTGTTGTTTCGGGCGGAATACGCTCCATTTGCTGTTACAGTGGTTCCAGTGTTGCCTGCGGCGGATAAATACCCACCTGCCGTCACTCTGCTTTGTGTCGTTGCATCTCCTCCCGCTCCTATTCCCACAAACGTGTTGTAATATCCTTCGCTTCCCGATGTATGACTTAAACTCCCTCCGCCATCTCCTACCACTATGGTTCCGGTAAATGTGCTTGGGTTGTAGAGAGATTGCACTCCGTTTTGATAAATCTTGCCGTACACATCAAGCTTTGAAGACGAATCCGGAGATGTGGTGTTTATCCCAACTGCTCCAGTGCTCGTATCGACAAACAGATCATTTGTATTTACGCTAAAGTCGCCATCCGTTGCTCCAGTAAGATCGATGTTGAAATCTGCGTCGGTGCCAAGGCAGGAGAGATTCAGCGCGCCATCAGCAGCAGAGACCCAAGTGCAATAGTTCGAGCCGTCATAACCCAACTTGAATGTATATGTGGAGTCGTTGTAAGTGAATGTAGATGCGGCACCCAAAGCGCCAGAATTGTTGTATTGGATCTCGGTATCAGATCCAGCTGGAGTTACGTCACACGAGCCACTAGCGCAAGAGAGGTTCGTCCCTCCTGCTCCATTTATCTCTCCCTGCACATAGGCCGTTGTCGCAACGCTGGTATCGTTGTCATCAGCACTGGGAGTGGTTGCAGTAGCAGAGCCAAGCTCCCAGCCTGTCACGGTGACGCTATCCGCGATAGTCGCAGCAAATGATCCGGTGCCTGACCCCGTCACATCGCCAGTAAGGGTGATGGTCTGGTCTCCGGAGTTCGTACCGGAGAGATTGCCTAGGTCGGTGATGTTTTGGGCTGTTATGTTGGCAGCTTGAGCTGCAGAAAAAACCGGGTCGGTTTCGGTCTGGACAGCCGTGTCTACAACTGATTCCAGCGCTTGAAGTGCCTGCTTTGTAGTCTGATTATCAGGAATCGTCGAGCCAGTGAACGTACCGAGGTTAGTGGACCCTTCAGCCACGCCTGAGAGCGTTATTAAGTCGTCAACGCTCAAAAGCCCCTGCATCGCAGCGTAGTTAGCGGCGGTGACAAAGCTTTGAGCATTAGCCGATGGCGTTAGCCCGGCCCAAGTCGTTAGGTCAGCGTCATACGCCTGGACAGATACACCGATATCCGCAGCATCTAAGTATCCAGCTGACGCATGATCCCCCCAGCCGTAGGCCGTATCCCAATGAGTAACCTGCGTCGCAGTGATGCCGTAGCTCGGGCTTAGAGCCCAAACCGGATCAGTCTCTGTCTGTAGGGCGCTATCTGCTAACGACCCTTGAGCCGAAGTAGCGGCTCCTATGGCTGCCGGAGTAATCCCGGAAACATCTCCTAGCGAAAGAGTAATTTCACCTGTTCGCCCTGCCACAGAAGTTACTGGCGGCGCACCCCACCCGTAAGCCGTATCCCAATGAGTTACCTGGTCGGCAGTAATGCCATAGCTCGGGCTCAAGGCCCAAACTGGATCAGTCTCGGCGGAAAGATATCCAGCCGCGGTGTTCTCGGCCTCGGTCCAAACGTCAAAGCAATTTTCAGAGGCGCCTGCCGTGTCCACTCCAAGAGGAGAATTACCAGGCGAGCAATTCGCTCCGTTCGCGGCAAGCGCCCCCGCTGTATCTGCGCTGCCACCAGAGACAGTCAGGGCTCCATCAGCAGCCAAACTCGCATCGCCGCCAATCGTTTGCGTGGTAAAGGTGCCATCAGCCTGCTCTACCGGGATGTCTCCAGCGGCCCCAAGAGCCAATCCGGGAACCAACGACAGCAGAAAGAAAATCTTTTTCATGGATTGATAATCTTCTTGGTTATGTCCACCCACGCGCCATCCTTATATGCATAGTAGCTTCCGTCAGATGGCGGAGCGCTAACAATAGTGCCGAGCGCTGCTAGCACATCATCCCTAATCGCGCCTGCAGTAGATGATCCTGGCGTGATAACGCCGCCCGCGAGAAATGTTGCCCAATCGAGCGACTCGCCGGAGCCGACATTCGTGCGGAATTTCTCTCGGAACCTCGTCGATCTACGCAGGATCGTGACGAGATAATAGGTATTCGCAGATGCAGATGACCCAGCAGGAGCAATCCCCTCGATCTCCTCATTAGGCCAAATCTTGACGATCTGCGACTCGCCAGACATCGCGACCTGCACCCGATCCATGATCGGATCACCGTCCGGATCGGTTAGTCCTGTAATGCGCCTGTTGTATTGATCCACCAAATCAATCGTGATATCGACATCAATCACGACATCTGCTGGGTCGATGAATGGCTGGATGGTGAGTGATCGCGATGACATGATTATGAGAACGCAAATCGAATAGCTGACTCGAATGCGCGCGCATAACCGGCGATGTCGGCAGCTCGGTCCATGCCATTAACGATGCGTCGGGCGCGCATGTAATCGGCCCTGGAGCCATCGATATAATCGCAGAGGCATCTGCCTGTGAAATCGCCATCGCGCATACCCAAGACGCAGATCAGAGCCGATGTCTGTGGGTTTAGCACCATGCTCGGATCGTCATGCACAGCGTAGGGCACGAGGGTCGGGCGCAGAGGGTGGTGTACCAGCTTATCCTGCTGGCGCACGTAGTTGTACTCGTGGGTTAGCTGCACGTCTCCGCGGCCAAACCAGGACCTTCCCTTTGCATCAGGGCGCCAATAAGGCCGCTTGACCCAGGTGAGCTGGCCCTTGGCCCAAGCGCGCTCGAGCCGGGCGATTGCCTGATCATCGCTGTCGGCGAATGTCTCACGCACTGGCTGCATGCGCCGCCCGGTCTCGTGATAGACGGTTGCTAGCACATAAGCTGCCTGCTTAATGGATAGCTCAGCCCTTTCGCACATGCCGCTGATACGACCGATACCGTCCACCTGGGATTGACTCAGTCTCCCGCTGAACAATGTGGCGCGAACGTGCGCATAAAAAATTGCGCTCTCTGCTTCGAGATGATCACTCATCGCAAAACCTTCATTAGCACGACCTGGATAATGGTATCGACGGCGACCCCGAGCAGGGGAGAGACTGCCCCAGCTTCGCTTTTTACGACTCCACCGGTAATGGAGGCCAGATCGTGAAATTCGGCAAGAGCAGCTGCTCGCACACGCTGGCGCTTCTCTTCTCCGCTGAGGTCCTTGTTGAGCATGTCGAGTACCAACTTCTCGACGCGGTCGAAGAGGTCACGGTCAAAATATTGACGCGCGATCTTGTAGAGGACGGACAAGAGCAGGCTTTTGAGCATCGATCAATACCCCATCACGTGCATTGCAACGGTTGCGGCGACAAAAAGAAATAGCACCAAAGCGTAAATCAAACACGCTGCGAAGGCCACATAGGCCGTGGCTAAAAGGGCTGCTCCGAGCCTGTGCATGGTCTGCTTACCTCTCAATAGGTGCATTTGATACCGGGACGCAACTCTGACCATTCAATCGATCCCCATGAATCTTTCGTAACTCCCCGGCTCTTGACTACCTCTTTGATTACCGAGGTCAGCGCGCCCCCCGTTCCCGAGATTGTCGGGGCGCATTTGCTTAGCGTCAGACGATCCCTCGTGGTCGCGCATCCCGTCAATAGGATGAGCAGGCAAAGGCAAAGGATCGGCGGTAGTGTCGATTGCTGCATCATTCTGCAGGTCCTCCAGCCCTTGGGTGATGGCGTTGCCCCAACCGACCTTACGGGAGGTGGCCCAGGTGCTCCAGGTGTGATAGGCGGCGAATGCAATCCATGCCGCGACGGTCATTACCGTGACCGCGAGTGATTGGCTTATGCCGTAGCATTGGTCGTCGACTGCGCACAGGAACTCTCTGGCGGCCATCCCGAATGCTACAAAATTCACAATGGTGATCTGTAGGCGTTTTGCGCGCGCTGGATTGGCTATAATCCTGCCCTTCTTGAGCGCTTTAGTCCCGGAAGCAATCAGCTTAATCAGATTCACTTAGATGCCTCGATACCAGCAGTAATCAAATAAAATATCTTCACAAACCACCAAGACCATATTGGCTGCGTTTTCTTTCGGCATCGAGATGTCCCTCGATCCTTGATACCTCTCCCTCGACGGCTCGTAACCTTGAGTCGATGGCACCGAGCTCGCCATCGCGTCTCTCACTATTTGAAAGGATATGTGTGATGACAGGATCAACAGTAGTCCAGCGCCAGCGCCATAGCTCACCGTGCGAAACAACGAGAGTCCAGATCGCGGCAGCAAAAAGCCAAGCGATCTTCTCAATGTGCTTTTCGTAGAAGCATTCGAGCAACTCTTTGAGCCGTTCCCTGAAGCCTCGAGACATCGGGACATATCCTCTACTTCTCCGAATGATGGATATGATCAAATCCAGCGCGGATTCGCAAATGAATCCGCGCGGATTAATGACATTTCACAGAATCACGCGGTGATATTGCCAAGCGTGTACAGCGCGCCGGAGAAGATCACAGCCTCATCGACGTGATGCCTAGCCCGGTAAATCTCGGACCTGATCGCTTCCTCTCGGTATTGCTCGACAACGAGTTCTTGAGGAGAGTCCTCAACCCACAGGAACGTCCGTCCATATACCGGCTCCTTCAGCCTCGGACTACCGTTCGATACGCGAACCAAGGAGAAATACTCGTCGTCCCAGAGGTCGGAGATCGAAAAGCTCTGGCCCTTCTTGGCGCTGTCCTTGATGGCACCACCGACGAGAAGGTTGTCGAGACCGAAATACTGAGCAACCATTCTCCTCTGCGCTTCCACTGGAAGCAGCTCAATCGGAGTGGTGTACTGCAGCTTGTCCTGAAGCTCCTTCGTGCCGAGTAGGTTCTCGAAAACCTTCAGGCTGCATACGCCAACATTCGGGGTGAGCCCGGATGCCGCGCGCATTGCCTGCTTTGCCACCTTGACATCATTGTATGGCTTAGCAGTAGCAGCGGTAGACCACTCGATGCTAACCGACGAGTCAGCGCTGGCCTGGACGAGAGCTTGCACTCGCGCCTCATGCGCTCGCAGCACGTTATCGACGGCGATCTCGGTAGCAATCACCTCAGCATCGAAAAACCGCTGGTAGAGACGCGCTTCAACGTCGTCAACCGGCTGTTCGAAACCATACTCCTCGCAGGAGTAAGAGCCGGTCTCGAACTTCCAGTCGCCCCTGTTATAGGCACCCTGCGCAGTCCTGCGCACATCCGGGATCTTGAGCAGCGACTCAATCGGGATTACCGGGTAGTCAGCGGATTGATCCAATACATCAAAAATAGGCATGATGTCGAGCCCGATAAATCCGCGCTCGGACTCTGCCATCATGTACTCATAAGCAACGCTCCCGAGGTCGGGGCGCTGGACGGAAGTCGAAGAAGTTGGCCTAGGCATTGTCGTTACCTCCTTATGCCGTCAAAATGGCGCGGGTGTACTCGACCCATACGCCGTAGATGTAAACGGCATCGCCGTCGTTAGTGCCACCGAGCGTAAAGATCGCGGTAAGAGCCCCTGGCGCGGCCAAAACACCGTCATTGCCGCAGGTATAGGTCAGCTCAGAGGCGGCTTGCGTGATAGCCTGAGCGGCGGTGTCCTGAATGTCCGCATTACCGGTATCGCCAGCCGCGACCGGATAGACCTCGCAATCCAGAGTTAGCGAATCGTTATCGGCGCTCTTTCCGGCCAAGACGTGGATGACCACATCGGCAGAATCATCAAGATCCTGGGGAACCGGAACCTGAAACGCGAACGTCTCTGCAGCCGCATTCACTGGGATATCAAGCACGAGTTCCTTGTTCGACAGCTGAGCAAAACCGGGGGTCGTGCTCGTCTGCTTGGTAAAGTACGTGCCATCCTCATAGGTCAGCGACCCAAGAGGGACTGGGATGGTGGCCTGAGCGGTAAGCAGGTCCTGGTAGATTTCGGCTAGGGCCGCCTCTACAGTCGCCGCAGATGTAAAGCCACCCGAATCGGCAACCGATACCGTGCCGGCAGTGCTCGACAGTACGGCAAACGGGGCCATCTCGATGATGTCTCCGGTGGCCGTAGCAGCCTCGACAGCGATGCCGATCGACGAGCCAGAAGCCGTGTCGCTGACCTTGCCGGATGCAGCGCCGTAAAGCACAGCTCCGCGGGAGAAGGAGTCGGCGGCAACCACCTCGACCGTTCCAGGAGTTGCCGTGATTTTGACGGTAACTGGAGTACCGTCAACAACCGCAAATTGAGTTACACCGATATGCTGTTCGCCAGCACCGGCAGCAACCACCTCTGGCGGGTCCATTGTGGTCCCGCTCTCGATCTTGACTCGGATATTCTCACCAAGATCTTCGCCTGCGATAAAGGTTCGCAGCCCGCTGTTTTCGCTCATTTACTTCACCTCTGAAGTGGGAGTTTTCATTCCGCCAGCAACCCACTGCTTATGCAGCTCTGGGTTCTCGCGGGCGATCTTTATGATGGCCTTTCCTCTCGACAGCCCATCATTCATGGCATTTTGTACGGCGGCCCCAAACGAGATATCGCTGCCATCATCGGAGCTGCCAGCAACGGGCGGGCTCGCGATCGGCTTTTGCCGACCAGCGCGGATCTCATCCAGTTGCTGCGCCTGCATGGCGCTTTCGGCGTCGAGCAGCGCGACTGCTGTCTGCTCCAGGGAGCTTCCGTCCTTGATCGCCGCCTCGATGACATGCCGATGATGGTCGGCCATGGACAGAGACAGCAGGCTAGAGATGCGTGAGCGCTCATCAGCGGCGCCCGCAGCCTTGCCTTCCTCGAAGCCCTTCGCCTTACCGAGAGCCCAAACTTCATCGTGCAGGGCGGGATTTTCGGACTGAAATTGTGCGATCGTCATATTGCCGATGACATCGGCGATATCGGTTTCATTCATGGCGCTAAATACCTTAGCTGAAGTTTTCGAATCGGCGCCAAGAGCAACGAAGGAGACTTCGCCAATCTCAGAGCCACGGAGAATGTAGGCCGGACCAGATACCTGCCGACCATTCACGGTTGCATTTTTGGTCGCGGCAAGCTCTTCGACCCGTGCCGGGTATGCCGAAACCGACATTTGCCATGGGAATCCCTCATCAGCATCAGCAGCAATAGCAGATCCATTCTCGTTGCTGAGCAAAGATCCAGATACAACGAGACCGCTTTCCCCAAGATCAAATGACCCGACGCCAGCTCGTTTGTCGTGGTCATGCTGCATAAGCACCGGGATCTTTTCTGCAAACTTGGCAGATTCGAGGTCAATAACGACCCGCGACCCCCAATAGCGGAACGGTCTCCCGGTATTTGCTACGCCGGAAAATTCACGCAGCGATCCTTCTTCGCCTTTCGCAAACTCCAGCGGAGAAGTGATGTCAATTTTGCTGAGTTTCATTTTGCACCTTATTGTCGGCCCGGCGCCGCTGCTCTTTCCCGATTTGCGCAATATTCTGCTCCCAATCGCCTCCAGTCAATTCCGCGGTAGCTTGCTGCGCCGTTTTGTAGCCTCGATCCTCCATTTTCTCAGCCGCCGTCACCGCCTTTACTTGATCGATTTCAGGCATTGCAGGGCCATTCCACGTGCATTGCTGATAGGCAAACCTGATCAGCGGATCGGAAAAATACCCAGGCTGGACCAATCTCCCACTCGCCACCGCCTCATCCATCCACGCAGCGCGAATCTCGGAGCAGTAAATCGAGATGAAATAGGTACGTAATTGGACAAAAAATGCCCACGCCATAAGGATGGCCGCACGCGATGCCGAAAAGCTCGCCGTGAAGTGCATCATCAGCAGCTCATAGGGCAGCTCAAGCCCGGCGCCAATCTGCTCCGCCATGGCCTGTACAAATGGGCCGAATTGAGCATTTGGGATGCCTGGATTGGCAAACGAAACACTCTCTCCTGGAGCCAAGTCCAGGATAGCTCCGGCGCCCATCTTGAAATCATCATCAGTGCTTTTCGCGCCGGTCTCAGATGTGGGCTGCATCGAGGCTAAACCTGATCCCTCAGAGGTCACAAAGGCGGTGAAAAGTCCGGCAACAACGGCCTGTGTTAGCGCGGCATCAGAGTAATCTCCGAGCTGTCGCAGAGGCTCAATCACCGTAGCCAGGTCCGGTACTCCGCGCGTCTGCGCGATGCGCTGCTGCCGAAACAGGTGGATTGCGTTGCGCCGACCGTTCTTAGAGAAAAAGGGAATGCGGTCCCATGTTTGGGATTGCCGATACCCAGCAATAGACGACCCAGGATGGCCCCTAGCCACGTGACAGGCGATTGGCTGTCCTGATTCCGTGCGCTCAATACCGGCGCAAAGCGTAGATGTGTCCCTCGCATTGCCAGGATTTGAGATTCTGTCTGCCTCTACGAGCTGCTCAGCGAGTGAGTAGGGGCCATTGCCAGAGTCGACCATGATCGACAGGCAATCTCCGCGAACCAGCATGTTTCTAAGAAGGAGGGCTTGGCGCTGATAAAAATTGAGCGTCTTAGCGTGATCCGACTCGGCGCTTTCTGCCCAAAGTGCAAATTCGCGCTTCTGGCTTTCCTCGATCTCATCCGCTCGATCTTCGCTCAGCCCAAGGATCTTTCTGTCTATCGACGGTCTTGGCGTGAGTCCGACGCCGATAGTGTGCGCAACTTTGGTATTTATCGCGCCACGTGCAATCGGATTGTTCCTCTCCAGGTCGGCGGATCGTCTCCGCAGCGTAGGAAGGTCGGCGATGATGTCTGAATCCGCGTCTCCGCGCGTTGTAGTCCACCCGGACATCGTACGGCGCGAGAGGTTGGCACCAGAGTAGGCAGAGGCGAACGCCATCGCAAGACGTGCCCGCTGTCTACGCAGTCCACGCTCCGGATTATGCCAAGCAATCAGCCGATCGATTGCGGTCGGCTTCGCCTTCTCAGCAAGACGGGCAAGGTCCCGGCGATTCATCGAATTACCGTGACCCCTCTTACCCGGATGCCGCCTCGCGACTCGGACATTGCGCGCGCACGCAGCCTCTTCTCTCGATCATAGAGAGTATTCAGCAGATTCGCTGCGTCTTGGTACGAAGTTTGCTCGCCGTTGACCGTAACAGCCTGCGGAACGCCGTTGGCACCAACAGCAGACGCCAAAGCAGATTCGTACGTCTCAATCAGAGATTGGACGGTTTCGAGCTGAGATTGGTATGTAGCTGTGGCCATTGGCTAAATATTATCATCCCTAACCATTTCAAAACTAGGGAAAAACTGAAATATGGTAAATTATTTCTGACTTTCATTTGACTCCTAACTTGGATGGTGTATACTAATAATCAAGGGGAGGCAATAAGGCAGACCCACCAAGAGACCAAAGAGATGAACCTTAAAGAAGCCCAAGCGAAAGTGAACGAACTCCTGAGCAACCCGGAGATCGCCCTCCAGAAAATCCTGGAATTCGCACCCGAAAAGTTCGACGGCGAAGTAGTCTACACCAACAAGTCCACGGCCATTAGCGCCATCATGCACGGGCTGCGCGCAGACACGCCAGAGCAGAAAGCCGCTAACCTGATCGCCTTCGCGGAATCATTATAAGAGACAAGGGCCGGCGAAAGCCGGCCACCACTCGGAGACGAAAATGGAAAATCAACAAAATTACTGGATCACCATATCCTTATCCCCATGCGATACGTTCTTTGTACGAACATACCGGACAACCTTAGGAGAGTACATTTCAAAAGGCTTTGAGGATGGCTTAGCCCTGAACTACAGCTAGACCGCACATAACCAAGGCGCAAGGACGCACCACGAACCGGAGAATATCATGAGCGCAGCACTTACCATTGTTTGGCTCGCAGTCGTAATTGGCGGGCTCCTTCTCTCCAACGTGGCAATCAAAATAGAGAGGCAAATCATGCACCTCATCCACGAATCAAATAAGTATGCACCACGGCGCTACTCGTACCGCAACAGCAACGGCAGCACGGTCTATCTGACAAAGGAGCAGCACAGGCGACTCCGGGCTTCCAAGTTTGGGCGCATGGCTCCTGGTGTAAGAATCAACTAGTCAACCAATGACCACCCGGAGAAAGAAATGAAAAAAGCTGAAAATTGCTATGAGGCCCGCCACACCGCCGACGCAAGAGGGGCCAGATACATCGATTATGGACCAGTTGACTACATTGGGCCAGATCTAGATACGGCAATCAAGGTGGCCGAGGCGCGCACGGAAAAGGGCCAGTGCGGATATGTCGTAAACATTTACACCAATGGGAGGCTAATGCCCGATGGAAAGTGGTCGTAAATCCGGGCATGGCGGCGCCAGGGAAGGTGCCGGACGAAAGCCGGTAGCGCTGAAAACCGTTATGAAGTCCGTGAAGCTAACACCGGAGCTATGGGAGCGGGCGCGGAGAATCGGCGAGGGGAACGCTGCCGAGGGTATCAGGCGGGCATTGAGGCGGTGGGAATTCTAAAGAGGCGAAGACAGATTATGTGCGAATTTTCTCAAGGCATATGCGCCGATGGCGCAGTAATACTCAAAGACGGTCAACAAATGACTATCGAAGAAGTGCTGGAATTGCTACGGACAATACAGCCGCTGAAAGATGCAATAAATGAGGCGCTTGAGTGGAACTGGCTTGACGAAGATCGGCCTGAATGGCTTTTCGACAAGTTGAGCAGTCTTGCAAACACCTAAATACCGCCAGATCGGACTCTGCGCCGCCACACTGTTGTCATGCTGATGCCGAGTTGATTGGCTATTTCCTGCTGCGTCATCCCGTCTGAGGGCGGGATGGGAGCAGGCTTCGCGGCATGCAAATAATGCGACCCTCCGCCCCACCCGGAAGTCTGCAAGCGCCTGAGTATTTTCTCAGCAGCGGCGCGATGGTCTGGGACACCCATCTCACGCAATTCCGTATCCGCAGCATCGATGATCGCATCTGCCAGGCGATCACTTGTCATCATCGCAATCCGCGATTCCGTACACGTCTATTCTGTTTTGACTGCGATCCCATAGATATCGACTCTCCGAGAGAGGCGTTTAGGTCCGGAGACGCCAGGAGCATGGCCGCATAAGCCATTTTTCTGCAGTCGAGCGCCTCATTGCGCGGCTGGAGCATTACCCATTCTCGATATGGCCTCATGTGACGGTATTTTGTTACCAGCTTTTCCGCCGTGAGCTGCTCGAACCACGACCGATCTCTATCATCAGGGATATGGCAGTATCCGGGCCCCGGCTCCTTGACCGCAAGGCGTTTGAGCACCGTAAGCTTTGCCTCGTGGTCCCCGAGGATCTCTGGACGGGACCTCGACGCCTTTTGTCTTCTGAGACGTCGCAACCTCGCCTCTGCACTCTCAACGAACGGTACCCCCTCAGATCCGACGCCTTTAAACGCCATGACGCTTGTGGTAGCCATGCGCTTGACGAAGGCATCCACTCTCTTGCCGAGGAAGCCGTGGTCAATACCGACCACTGAGATCGGAATATCTATCCCGCTCTCGTGGCGATAGGTGTCGAGCAGATATGGCCGCAAAATCTCCCACCAATCATCCTCCTGCGACGGATCTCCTGCCACGATCTGATAGTCAACAGACCATGATTCCTCGCCGGAGCCCCACCCAACAACCTCGAATTCCCACCGATTCCCCTGCACGTCGATCCCCATCGAAAGATAGACCGCGCCTATCGGGACATCTGCAGCAAATGGCTCGCGACGCCTGTACAGGGCATCAGAGCGAATCTCTTCTCCAGGCTCACGCCAGACACGACCGAGCATCGTATTGACGGCAGCCTTTTTCGACTCCGGGGATTTTGCATCGCGCTCCCACCGATCGGCGATATTTGCTGGAGTCGTATTTGGGCTAACCACATATCCGGCCCAAATCCCAGCAAATCCCATTCGAGCCCTGAATCCCGGCAAAAACTTGAATTTGCGGTCAATATATTCCCAATGCTCACCAACCCAAAAACAAGAATCCATCATTTTCGCATGATGCTTCTGGGTAATCTGCCCGCCGCATGATGGGCAGACGTAGCAGGCGGTTTCCGGAGCACCATCATCCCAAATGAGCGGCGAAACTGGCTGCTCCTCTCCGCGGATAATGATTGGCTGATTCTCCTCGCCGGGAATCTCGAATGTTCTGATATGCGGATCTCCGCAGTGCGGACAGCGCAAAAACGGATAGCCAGTGCTCGAATCTGCGACTAGACGTGCAATCAGGGAGATATCCTCCTCGGTAGGAGTGCTCCCATTTGCCACGATATAATTCCAGGAATCCTGCACACGCGAATAGATAAGGCTGATAACGTCGCCCTCTTTCCCTGCAGACATTGGGTATGCGTCAACCTCATCATTCATGGCTACGCGAGCATCGTATCGGCGGAATCCATCTGGACTATTGGACGCACGCAACCTGAGCGGCCCGCCCGGATACTCTTTATTGTCTATCGTGTTTCCGCTCCCTCCCTGCCGCTGCTTTGGCACTAGGCTCGATAGGATTTTACTCGCGTCGATCGTCGGCTGGACCTGCTCTTTGCTCCATTCCTCTGCATCCTTTCCTCGCGGCTGGACCATGAGGATCTTGCTCGGGTCGTGAGAAATGAAATAATCCATCGCCTGCATCAAGATCGACGACCACCCAAACCTGGAGCTCTTGATGACGTTGATCTCGTGGATTTCAGGCTGATCAAATGCATCAAGGATCGCCCTCTGAGGCTCCCGGGTTTTCCAGCGACGGGACCTCCCCGTGCCAGTGATTAGATGTCCATATGCGTCTGCATGCTCACTGACTGTCATCTCCGGTGGCGGGGTCAGCGCTGACATTAAGCGCGTCCAATGCTCCTGTAACTGAATCAGGTAGCCGTGTTTGAGCGAGATTCGCAAGAAGTTCTTTGTTTCTTCGCAAAATTCCACGGATTGCATCGGCTGGAATCTCCGGATATTCCGAGGCTATGATATTGTGCTGACCTAAAAGCCCGGCCCGTATATCAGAAAATGCCGAGCCCATCAGCCGCTCCGCGAGGTCGAACGGGATGAGCATTCCGCGCTCTTTGGCGTGCGAATCACGCTCCCGATCGCCGCGATACCAGTCAAGGCGCTCCTTTGGAGCCATTTCCTCCGGATTGTCGCGGCCATATTCGTCCTGACTTCCGTATTTCCACTTCGCGACCTCCAGGATGTCAAATTGCCATTGGACGCCGCGGCCACCTTGCTGGATGCATGGGCAATCCTTGCGTATCCAGGTGTCCAGGGTGGGCAAAGAAATACCAAAGAATTCAGCGACCTCGGCCTTATTCTTTATCCGAACCGAGGGGATTCTTTCTGCTCTAAGTGCACCCACTCTATAACCTCTTGGTTATGGTGAATTGGCTGTACGCCATAAAATGGTTATAGGTCATAATAGCTGGCCAGAAATTGGGGTCCGAAAT